>Ga0364881_10064_pt1 | contig 69594 bp, 46 predicted proteins | sample ExccelJu500001D4_5_FD_206923 | JGI IMG/M metagenome (GOLD analysis project Ga0364881, IMG submission 206923) | Enriched cells from Trout Bog Lake Hypolimnion, Wisconsin, USA - BchlTB.July30.5000.01.D4 | ecosystem: Environmental > Aquatic > Freshwater > Lake > Hypolimnion/Profundal zone | place...
TGGCTATACATCGGTGAATATCTCTAAAGATCTTTTCCAGATGTTTGCCAACATGGGCGGTACTAACAAAAGTACTGATAATCAGCATATGGCAAAACTGGTGGATCAGCTCAATAGCCTGAAAGTACTGACATGCAAACCTGATTCATTGAAAGCAGGGAAAGCTACAATCTTCTATAATGAGGCAGTAGCAATCTTTAATGTCCCTGTTTACAAGGAACTTATGACCGTGAACGATGGCGGCAACAATATCCGCTTTCTTACCAAACAGGAAGGGAACGGTAAGATTACTGAAATGGTCATGATAGCAAAAGGAAAAGAAGAGATCGTTGTCCTTGATATGACCGGGTCAATCGATCTGGCTACACTTTCTGAACTCTCAAAATCCATGAACATCCATGGCATGGAGAACCTACAAAAAATGAAAGGCAATCACAAATAACAAATTGTTCAGTTCCGGGGTTTTGTGAGATGGATCTTGTCAATTCGATTGCCATCCATCTCCATAATCTCGAAATGATAACTTCCCCAATCAAAAGAATCTCCCGGTTTCGGGATTTCTTTTAATTGGTGGATCACAAACCCGGCAATAGAATGAAACTGGGCTCCTGTGAAATCGTAATCTTCAATCTCAAATTCATGAATAAATTCGAAAAAAGCCAGTTTCCCGTCAATGATCCAGCTATTATCTGATTGTTTAATGACTTCGGGTTCATCCATATCAGTAATATCTCCCACCAGTCCGTCGAGGATGTCGTTGATGGTCACGATGCCTTCAATGGATCCGAATTCATCCACAACAAGGCCACAATGGATCCTCGTTTCTTTGAATTTCTCAAGTACCTGGTAAGCTTTTTTATCGCTTGGTACAATATTTATTTTTTTGACATACTTTTTCAGGTCAAGATCCGGCTCTTTAAGCATCGCGATCAGCAGATCTTTAGCGTATATGATCCCGAGTACATGATCCAGTTCTTTTTCACATAGCGGATAGATAGAATGGGTATTATCGGTAATGATCTTCACATTCGCATCATTGGGATCATCCGTATTCAACCATGCGATGTCACTGCGATGGGTCATAAGGGCTCCAATGCGTTGATCACCCAGATGAAATACACGTTCAACGATATCCTGTTCAATTTCTTGTATCTCTCCGACTTCAGTGCCTTCTTCCAATAATGCCTTAATTTCTTCCTCGGTTACCTGAGAATCCGGCTTTTTACTTATGTTGAAAAGTTGAACAATAATTTCTGTGGTTTTACTTAATAGCCAAACAAAAGGGGTCAATATTTTTGACAGGACAAGCATCGGTTTTGCGATGGTCATGGCAATGGACTCAGGGTTTGTCATCCCTATCCTCTTGGGCACCAATTCTCCGGCAATAATGGAAAAAAAGGTGATTACGAATATGATGATGATAAACGAAAGATTATAGCAGAGTGGTTCGGACAACCCCAGAAGAGAAAGCCTCGCATCGAGATCATGCGTTAAACCTGAGCCACCGAAAACTCCTATCAGAATTGCAATTAGAGTAATTCCCACCTGGATCGTTGAAAGAAACCGGTTTGGTGTTTCAGAAAGATGCAATACCAGCTTGGCCTTCTTGTTACCCTTTCGCATCAGCTCTTCCAACCTTGATTTCCGGGACGACACGATGGCTATCTCAGACATCGCAAAGAGTCCGTTCAGAAGAATAAGAAAAACAAGAATGAGTATTTGTTCAGTCATTTTATATTAGGATCCAAACCACAATGATCCCCGCGATCCCCAGAGCAATACTTCCATACCATAACCACTTTTTGCGGGTAAGGGCAGAAATTGCACAAATGGCAATGGCTATCTGAAACAAGGTAACACCTTTGGCGAGGGCATTGTGTTGTACCAGGTGTCTGGACGACCCCTCTTGTTTCTCTGTTGCTTCCTTTTTGATATCCTGCTGTTCGTCCTTGTAACGTGCAGCGTTTTTAACATCCTTGTCATTGGCTTCCTTCCCCAACTGTTTGACCAATTCCATCTTACTTTCCAGTACTGCCGCTTTTATGCCCTTGGCCTGATAATAGGCCCACTGATCGGAGGCCTGGATCTGCTCCAGCATGGCTTCGTTGGCATAATGACCTGCAAATAAAGCAGTAATAGCGGCAAGAACGGATAACAATGCCGCTGTGAGGGCCACCATCATGATCCAGCCTTCCTGGCTATGATGAGCCGCATGTTCAAGCTCTTCATGAAGATGCTCGGTCGGGACTTCTATTTCTTCTGGCATAATTTTAAGTTTTGGTTCTATCACGCAAATTTAGAATTATTATAGTTAGCATACATTATTGTGTGTGAATTTTTCGGAAATTCGTAAACCAATTGAAAAATGTAAAACCGTAATGATCTTAGAGGCCTGTGTTAACTCTGCCATCTCTGCTATTGAAGCCCAAAAAGGAGGTGCTGACCGTGTGGAACTTTGTGAAAATATGCTCGAAGGGGGTTGTACTCCAAGTACAGGATCGATAAAACTGGCCAGACAATACCTTCATATCGGACTTTTTGTGATGATCCGTCCGCGTGGTGAGGATTTTTGTTACAGTCAGAAAGAGTTTGAGATAATGAAACATGATGTTCGATCGGCAAAAGAGATGGGTGCCGATGGAGTTGCTTTCGGTATTCTAAATCCCAATGGGACCATCGATAAGGAGCGGATGGCAGAACTTGTGCAACTTGCACGACCGATGGGCATTACTTGTCATCGTGCATTCGACATGACCAGGGATCCATATGAAGCAATGAACGACCTGATCAGCATAGGTGTCGATCGCATCCTCACTTCGGGACAAAGCAACAGTGCTCTTTTGGGAGCCCCTCTTATCAGGGAATTAATCAGGAAATCTCAGGATAAAATCATCCTGATGCCCGGTCATGGCATTAAAGAACACAATCTCGAAGAGGCAATACGCAAAACTGGCGCAAATGAAGTTCATCTTTACCTGACAAAAAACATGCCCACTGTCATGCAATTCATCCGTGAAGATGTGAAGATGGGAAAACCAGAACTCTCTGAGTACGATCATACCATTGTTGATGCTGAAAGGATCAGAGAAGCAAAGAAAATAATTATGAATTATGAGTAAGAATAATAAATTATGAAATACTGGACACTAAGTACTATTTCGCTATTTCTATTTCCTCTTTTGCTCGCAGGACAAACCAAAATTCCCAATGATTGGGAAAACCAAAAAATAACCGGGATCAACAATGAAAAGCCTGTGGCTACTTTCATCCCTTTTGCAAACGAGAAAAGTGTTTTGATAAATGACTGGAATTCATCCCCATGGTACAAACTACTAAATGGCACCTGGAAATTTAACTGGTCTGAGAATCCGGATTCAAGACCACTGGACTTTTACAAAGATGATTATTCAGTTTCCGGATGGAAAGATATTCAGGTGCCTTCAACAATTGAAGTTCAGGGGTATGGGTATCCGATCTATACAAATACACATTACGAATTCTCGCACTTGATGAAGCCCGACCCGCCTCATGTTCCTCATGACTATAATCCGGTTGGCTCATATAGAACAAATTTCACGATACCTGATAATTGGAAAAATCGCCAGGTGTTTCTTCACTTTGGTGCTGTGAAATCGTTTATGTATGTTTACCTGAATGGTCAGAGAGTTGGGATGAGCAAGGATGCTAAAACCCCTTCGGAATTTAATATCACCAAATACCTGAGAGATGGAGCCAATACTATCGGACTCGAAGTATTCCGCTGGAGCGATGGAACCTACCTTGAATGTCAGGACATGTGGAGACTCAGCGGCATAAACCGAAATGTTTATCTGTACTCAACACCCCAAACCAGAATCCGTGATTTCCAGGTTTGGGGAGACCTTACAGATAATTACCAAAATGGAATGCTCAGGCTATCAGCGATCATTAATCATCCTGAAATTGACAAGAATAAACCTGTAGAAAAATGGACATTGGTTACCGAATTATTCAGAAATATTAGCGATACAGTGCCAATGGTCAAAGAAAACACTCCGATCATCTTAAAGGGAAATGTAGAAGACACAGTTCTGTTTAAGAAGAAAATAATGAACCCTGATAAATGGAGTGCAGAAATCCCTTCATTGTATCATCTGGTTATTACACTTCTTGATCCAAATGGAAATGCTGTTGAAACTACAGGCTGCAGGATGGGATTCCGAACGAGTGAAATCCGTGACGGACAATTCATGATAAACGGAGTTATCGTTAAATTAAAAGGAGTTGACCGTCATGAGTTTGACCCTATTACAGGACACGTTATTTCACGGGAACTAATGAGAAAGGATCTGAAACTCATGAAGGAGGCGAACATGAATATCGTGCGGACCTGCCATTATCCCAATGATCCTTATTGGTATGAACTTTGTGATGAATATGGCCTTTATGTGATCGATGAAGCTAACATTGAATCACACGGTATGGGCTATAATCCTGATCGCACACTTGGAAATAATCCGGAATGGCTGGCTCCAACTATGAACCGTACACAAAGACTTGTCGAACGGGATAAAAACCACCCCTCAGTGATCATTTGGTCGCTGGGTAACGAAGCAGGAAATGGCTGCAATTTCGTAGCAACCTACGATTGGGTCAAGAAACGTGATCCTTCCAGACCGGTTCAATATGAAAGGGCCGAAATGTCCTACAATACGGATATTTATTGTCCGATGTATGATGCCACCTGGGATTTGAAATGGTATGGGTACACTAAACAATTACGACCTCTGATACAATGCGAATACGCACATTCCATGGGAAACAGTGATGGAAACCTGCAGGACGATTGGGATGTAATTGATAAGTATCCCCAATTACAGGGAGGATGTATATGGGATTGGGTAGACCAGGGTTTGTTAAAGAAAAATGACAAAGGGAGAAACATCTTTGCTTTCGGTGGCGATTATGGTCCTAAGAATGCACCCACCGATGGAAATTTCTGTTGCAATGGACTGATTTCACCTGACAGGATCCCTCACCCTGGTTATTATGAAGTGCAAAAGGTTTACCAGTCGGTTAAAATTAAATCGATTGATATTGATAATCTGAAATTTGAAGTTCAAAACCGATTTGACTTTTTTAATCTGTCAAATACAAAGATCAACTGGGAGATAATAGAAGACGGCGATAAAGTTGACTCTGGTGAAATTGCTCAATCGATAATACCACCTAAGGAATCTAATATGATCAAAATACCATATCATCCGAAAGAATGGACGACTGCAAAAGAAAGGTTCTTGAATATTTATCTGGTTTTAACTATACCAATGGGATTACTGGATAAGGGTCACATTTTTGCATCAGAGCAGTTCAGTTTACCGATTAAAAATAAAGTTGAAATTTTTCTAGCAGGTGCAGTACTCAGGCAAGCTATCGAAGTCAAGTTAAATGAAAATGATACATCCATAAACATCAATAGCAGTTTGTGTGCAGTTTCATTCTCAAAATCAACGGGTATTCTTTCCTCCTTCCGGTTTGGGAATGAAGAGTATGTGCAGGAAGGATTGGTTCCAAATTTCAGAAGAGCCCCAACCGACAATGATATTGGGAATGGCATGCCAAAGCGTTGCAAGAACTGGTTTAATGCAAGTGAATCACGCGTATTAAAATCAATTACAGCGAATCTCGTAAGAACTTCCATCGTCCAGGTTGATGTAAGCTATGTATTTCCAGACAGCACTGGATGTGAAAGCATAAGGTATCTTGTTGATGGAGGTGGAACAATTGTAGTAAACGTTGAACTGAATCCGGGTAAACAGGGGCTTCCTGAATTACCCCGCTTTGGCATGAACATGCAACTAAAACCTGAGTTTAATAGCATCCAATGGTATGGTCGTGGGCCATATGAAAATTACTGGGATCGTAAGACCGCGTCTTTTGTGGGGAGATACAGTGCGAAAGTTACAGAAGAAGAAATTCCTTACGTTCGTCCACAGGAATATGGCTATCACACTGATGTCCGCTGGGTTTCTCTCTCTTCAGATAATAAGAATGGGTTGTTCATAACAGGTGATTCTCTTATCTGTTTCAGCGCACTACCTTATACCTATGAAGATATGAAGGGTTTCAAACAGGCCGGAAGTCATCCTGGCGATCTTGATAAGGAAAACTTCGTTGACCTTAATATAGATTACAAACAGATGGGTGTTGGGGGAGATGATAGCTGGGGCGCCAGAACGCATGATGAATATACCCTTCCTGCAAAAAAATATACATATTCATTTAGAATGATTCCTTTGAATGCCTGCCAGAATCCACAGGAAGAACTGTATCAAAGAAAGTAATGGAGCCATCGGAAGAATTGAAGAATATCTTTTCCGAATTCAATACCGGATCGGGATTCAAATCAGCGGCCCGTATTGGCTCTGGTCATATCAATGAAACCTATAGGGTTTCGACAAACCATCCTAAAAAGAGTTACACACTTCAAAAGATCAACTCCAATATCTTTAAGGATATCCCGAACCTTATGAAGAATATCGAAGTTGTTACACGTCATCTGGAAAACAAAATCATATCTGGAGATAAAGAAGCAGGTTCTTTCTCAGCGCTACGACTTATCCCTACCAGGCATAATCAACTTTTTCATGAAGATCCTTCAGGAAATTATTGGCGGCTCTATAATTTTATTAAAGGAATAAGTTTTGATACAGTAACAAATACTGATTATGCATTTAAAGGAGGCAAAGCCTTTGGACTTTTCCAATTTCTCACTTCAGACGTTCCAATTGAATCATTGTCTGAAACCATACCTAACTTTCATAATATAGAGAAACGTCTGGAATCCTTCCATAAGGTTGTTAATGCTGATCCGGTAAACAGGGTGAAACATCTTATCCGGGAAATAGAATTTGTAAAAAGAAGAGAAGATGAAATGATGCTCCTCCAGAACCTGATCAATAATGGAAAAATCCCCATAAGGGTTACCCATAACGATACCAAATTTAACAACATCCTGTTCGATCAGAAAGATAATGCTGTTTGCATAGTTGATTTGGATACAGTGATGCCTGGTACCGTTCTGTTTGATTTCGGGGATGCCATCAGGACCGGTGCAAACAGGGCAGTTGAAGATGAAAGCGACCTGGGTAAGGTATCCATCGATATTGACTTGTTTGAAGCTTATTCAAAGGGATATATGGAAATCGCCTGTAGATTTCTTAACCCCGAAGAGGTTTCCAACCTTGCCTTTTCAGCCAAATTCATGACATTTATTATTGGCCTGCGTTTTCTGACAGATCATATCGACGGGGATAAATATTATCGTATCCATTTCCCCGGACATAACATACAGCGTGCCCGGTCACAATTCCGACTGCTTGAAACTATGGAACAGAAGTTTGATAAAATGAAAGCAATTATTGCAAGGATTGTCGCAGGGAAGGTTTAAACTGTAAATTATTTCACTCGTTCCAGATTGTCCTTGTCAAATTTTGGCTTCTTTCCATAGACAGAGATTCCGAGTTGGTATGTCTTAATACCACTTTCATCTGTATCATGCCAGCGACATTTCAATTCCACTCTCGGAATAAACCCTGTATTAAACAATGCAGGATCGGATATCAGAATAAAATCGGCAGTATACCCGATCACTACAACAAAGTGACCACAATCCCATTCATTACGATAGTTTTTTTTGAATTTTTCATTACTGCCCCAGGCCTGAAGCATAATGATTACCGGAATGTTCCGGTCGATGTGCCAGATGAGATCAGACACATTCATTTTTTGTTTGACGACTGCTGTTAATCCGCGATGGCGTAAGAATTCTACAATGTTATTAACATAAGTGCCGTGTTCGGGATCAGATTTAAGGATCCGGGCTAAATCCATTTCACGATAGTCTTCCCCATAGAATTCCATAATTTTCTGAACGCAATCTGCACCACATGTGTAACGGGTGCCTTGTCTGTCCTGAATAGGAAAATCCAACATATTAACATCATCGAGATCAGTTAGTTTCTTCATGCCAGTTTGAAATTTTTAGATTTGCCCTATCACCTTTTTAAAATCCTATCCTTCTTTATCCATTTGATTGAGATAATTTGTTAAACTCAAATATTACAGAACTACAATTTTACGACTTTTTCATCTTTCTATAAAAGAAAAAAGCCGTAAGTTTGATAACTGAAAATGATCAATCTTATGATAAAAAAAATTACACTTTCTGCACTTCTGATCTTTCTCTTTTTAATGGCAGGAATATCAGGCAACCCGGCTATTTCCATAATCCCCAAGCCGGTAAAAATAAAAATGGGCATCGGCAACTATGTCATCAACGACCATAGTGCATTGCTTTTTACTGAAGGGAATGAAGAGGCAAAGAATACTGCCAGTTTTTTTGCAAGTCAACTCCAGAATGCAGGTGGACCCACACTGAAGCCACTTGGCGTCAGCGCTGACCATCATAATATTCCCGGCATCATATTCTGCATTAAAAATGATGGCCACATACCAACAGAGGGATATATCCTGACCGTTTCAAAAAACAATATCATAATAGAGGGTGGAAGTGGCGCCGGATTGTTTTATGGAATGCAGACCCTCTTTCAACTGATGCCTCCGGAAATATTTGCTGTAAAAACATTGCAGGCCGGCACTACATGGAGTGTTCCATGCATCACTATCCAGGATCATCCAAGATTTCCTTACCGGGGAATGCATCTTGATGTTTCCCGCCATTTCTTTCCGAAAGAATTTATCCTGAAATACATCGATCTTATTGCTTCTTTTAAGATGAACACTTTTCATTGGCATCTGACTGATGACAATGGATGGAGAATAGAGATTAAGAAATACCCAAAACTCATGCAGACTGCTGCGTGGCATGTTGACCGGGAAAAATTGCCATGGACTGAACGGCCGGTACAAAAAACTGGAGAAAGAGCAGATTACGGTGGATATTATACCCAGGACGAAATCAGGGAAGTTGTTGAATATGCTAAACAAAGATACGTGACCATCATTCCCGAAATTGAAATGCCTGCACACTCAGTAGAAGTGCTCGCTGCTTATCCGCAATTTTCCTGTACGGGTGGACCATTTACAGTGCCTCCGGGAAGTTACTGGCCAAATACTGATATTCTTTGTGCCGGCAATGATTCAACCTTTACTTTTCTGGAAGATGTCCTTTCTGAGTTGATCAACCTCTTTCCCTCAAAATATATTCATATCGGAGGGGATGAAGCAGATAAAACGCGTTGGAAAGAATGTCCGAAATGCCAAGCCAGGATCAAGGCAGAAGGACTGAAAGATGAGAAAGAATTGCAGAGTTATTTTATTAAACGCATTGAGAAATTTGTAGTTTCAAAGGGAAGGAAATTGATTGGCTGGGACGAGATTTTGGAAGGTGGTCTTGCTCCTGAAGCAACCGTAATGTCCTGGCGTGGACTCGAAGGGGGCATTGCTGCAGCCCGGCTTGGTCATGATGTGGTGATGACACCGAGTGCCTTTTGCTATTTCGATCATTACCAGGCCAATCCGAAAACAGAACCCAAAGCAATAGGTGGTTTCACTACTCTGAAGAAAGTTTACTCCTACGAACCTGTTCCTAGTGAACTCACTAAAGAGCAGTCAAAATATATTCTCGGAGCCCAGGGAAATCTTTGGACAGAGTACGTTCCTACACCTGAACATGCTGAATATATGGCCGTTCCCCGGATGATTGCATTATCAGAAGTGACCTGGACCCAGAAACATTTGAAGAACTGGATTGATTTCAGGGCAAGGATGGATACTGAATTCAGGAGGCTGGATTTTCAACATATTAATTATTGTAAAGGATCAGATAAAGTAGAGATAACTACCCATTTCGACCAAAAAAGTCAAACGCTTAAATGCTGGCTTGACTCTGAACAACCGGGTATTCCTATTGTCTATTCCCTTACCGGTAATGATCCTACAAAAACGTCAACAATATATAACGGCCCTTTCGAGATAAATAATAATGTTTATATTAAAGCTGGACTGCTTCGTGATGGAAAGGTTATGGAACTTACTGGACGGACATTTATCAATCACAAAGCAATTGGAAAAAAGATCAAGTACTTGGAGCCATATAGTTACCGGTATACCGGCGGAGGAGATGATGCACTGTTAAACGGGTTGCGTGGGACCGTCGATTATCATGAAGGAAACTGGCAGGGATTTTATGGCAATAACCTCGACGTGATCATCGATCTTGGGAGAATTCAGCCAGTGAGGACAGCATTCATCACTTTCCTGCAAAGTCAGAAAAGCTGGATCTTTTTTCCCGATTCAGTGACCTTTTCTCTTTCAGCCAATGGCAAAAAATTTCATTCCATCAATGAACAATTGAATACCGACTCAAAGAAGATAGAAGAGACAGTCATCAAGCAATTTTCCCAGACTTTTCCTGACACTCCTGCCAGGTATGTTCGTGTGCGTGCAAAGAATGTAGGGGTTTGCCCTCCATGGCATGAAGGCAAAGGAGAACCTTGTTGGTTATTTGCAGATGAAATTGCAGTGTTTTAGATGCTGGATCCCGGATATCGGATGCCAGATAAAAATTGACGCCCTTATACTGTTAGAATATCCTTTTCTTTTCCTTCAAGGATCTTATCAACTCTGATAATGTGTTCGTCGGTTAATTTCTGAATGTCTTCCTCAAGTTTATCGACTTCATCCTCAGGAACACCCTCTTTTTTTAGTTTCTTCGCTGTTTCATTTGCAAGACGGCGGATGTTCCGGATGCTGATTTTTGCGTTCTCCGCCTCAGACTTGGCTTTCCTGACCAAATCCCTGCGCCGTTCTTCTGTAAGGGCAGGAACAATGATACGAAGTATCTCACCTTCATTTTTTGGATTAAACCCAAGGTTTGCTGCAAGGATGGCCTTTTCAATCAATCCAAGGACACTTTTATCCCAAGGTTGAACAATGATCTGACGGGCATCAGGGGTACTGACATTCGCAGCCTGATCAATAGGGGTCATTACTCCGTAATAATCAATTCTGACACCTTCCAGCATTTGCGGACTTGCTTTCCCGGCACGTACCTTCTGGAGATCTTTTTCTAAATGAAGGACAGCATTATGCATCCCTTCTTTAGCTTCTTCGAGAGCAAATTCTATATCTTCGTGCATATATTATAATGTTTAGTCACCGACTTAACAAGCTTTATGAACTTTTCAATTGTACTATTGTCCCTACCTTCTCCTCTCGTAAGACCCTTGCCAGGTTTCCTTTAATGTTCATATTGAATACAATGATGGGCAAATGGTTCTCTTTACAAAGTGTAAAAGCAGTCAGATCCATAATTTTCAGCCCTTGCTTATAGGCTTCGTCAAAGGATAGCGAATCGAATTTTATAGCTGTGGGATCTTTTTCAGGATCAGTATTGTAAACCCCATCAACCCGTGTCCCTTTCAAAATGGCATCAGCTTTGATTTCCAATGCGCGCAAAGCAGAAGCAGTATCGGTAGTAAAATAAGGATTACCGGTACCTCCGGCAATAATGACCACCAGGCCATCTGTCAGATATTCAATTGCTTTAGCACTACTCATTCGTTCGCAGACTGGATCAATGGCCAACCCGGATAAAACTTTAGAAGGAATATCCAGCCGTGATAGTGCATCCTGCAAAGCCATACTGTTGATCACGGTGGCAAGCATTCCCATGTAATCACCCTGAACACGATCAGTTCCACCCGTCATTCCTTGTAGCCCCCTGAAAATATTTCCCCCTCCTATCACAATTGCTACCTGGACCTTGTCATCTATTGCAACTTTAATCTCCGTCGCATATTCCAATAATCGTTCCGGGTCAATACCATATTGTTGCTTCCCCTGCAACGCTTCGCCACTTAATTTCAGAAGGATACGTTTGAATTTCATTTTGTGAAGTGTTCGTTATTGAAAAACTTTAATAAATAAATCGTAAATCGTAATTCATAATTCATAATTTTCTATTGTCCAACCCCATGGCAGTTCTTGTATTTTTTCCCGCTTCCACAGGGGCAGGGATCATTCCTGCCAACTTTCTTTTCAACATGCACAGGTTGTGGTTTTTCTTTCTCTTGGGTCGTAGAATTTGATTGTGAAAGCAAGTCTGATCGTTCTTCTCTCAATCGGCTACGGTCCATTTTCCTTGGCCGTTGTGCTTCATGAACATTATCAACTTCTATCGGAACATCGGCCTTGATCAGGAAAGAGATGATTTCCTTGTTTGTACGTTGAACCATGGCCTTAAAAAGCTCAAATGATTCGAACTTGTAGATCAGCAATGGATCTTTCTGCTCATATGCAGCATTCTGCACCGACTGTTTAAGGTCGTCCATTTCACGCAAATGTTCTTTCCATGCATTATCGATCATCCCCAGCACGATTCCCTTTTCAATAGACAAAGGCACCTCTTTGCCTTTATCTTCAAGGGCTTTTCGAATATTTGTGATGACCTGAAGTGTTTTTATTCCATCGGTAACGGGAATGGCTATGTTTTCATATTGCGTTTCATTTTCAAAAACCTGTTTGATCACAGGATAGGTTTTCTTGGCAATGGCGTCATTTTTTGATTTGTAGCGCTTATACACATGATCATACAATCTGTTGGAAAGCTCAGAAGTACTCAGCGACTGAAAATCATTCTCCCCAAAGGGGGAATCGACTGCAAACTCGCGCAAAAGTTCCAGTTTGAAACCTTCAATGTCATTCTTTTCCTGAAAATCAAGGATGGTCGTCTCACAAATATCAAAGATCATATTACTGATATCAACAGCGAGACGCTCTCCAAAGAGAGCATGATGACGCTTTTTGTAAATGGCATCCCTTTGAATGTTCATGACATCATCGTATTCAAGAAGCCGCTTACGAATACCAAAATTATTTTCTTCAACTTTTCTTTGTGCCCGTTCAATCGATTTTGTGATCATAGAATGTTGAATGACCTCACCTTCTTCAATCCCCATCCTGTCCATAATCTTTGCAATTCGGTCGGATCCAAACATACGCATCAGGTCATCTTCAAGGCACACAAAGAACTGAGAACTACCCGGGTCACCCTGTCTTCCGGCCCGACCACGCAACTGTCTGTCGACTCGTCTTGATTCGTGTCGCTCTGTACCTATGATGGCAAGTCCACCTGCTTCCACGACACCTTTCCCAAGCTTGATATCGGTACCACGACCAGCCATGTTTGTGGCTATGGTTACAGTACCTGCAATACCGGCTTCAAGAACAATTTCTGCTTCTTTCTGGTGCAGTTTTGCATTCAACACATTGTGCTTGATATTTTGGCGCTTGAGCATACGGCTAAGCAGTTCCGATGTTTCCACTGATGTAGTACCCACAAGGGAAGGCCTTCCAATGGAAACTAAATGTTCAATCTCTTTAATAACGGCATTGAACTTTTCCCGCTTGGTCTTGTAAACCAGATCCTGCCGGTCATCCCGAACAACCGGTTTATTTGTAGGGATAACAACTACGTCCAACTTGTAGATATCCCATAACTCTCCTGCTTCCGTTTCAGCTGTCCCTGTCATACCTGCAAGCTTTTTGTACATTCTGAAATAGTTCTGCAGGGTTATGGTAGCATAAGTTTGCGTTGCAGCTTCAACTTTTACACTTTCTTTTGCTTCAATGGCCTGGTGAAGACCCTCCGAATACCTTCTTCCTTCAAGGATACGGCCGGTCTGTTCATCAACAATTTTGACCTTATTGTCCATAATGACATATTCCACATCCTTTTCAAAAAGCGCATATGCTTTAAGAAGCTGGTTAACGGTATGTACCCGTTCAGACTTGATCGAATAGTCGACCATCATCTGGTTCTTTTTTTCCTGCTTTTCAGATTCCAGTAAGTCAGCATGTTCCAACTCTGCAAGTTCAAGACCAATATCAGGAAGAATATAGAACGTTGGATCATCATAAGATTCAGTAAGGAGGTCTATTCCTTTATCAGTCAATTCAATGGTATTGTTCTTTTCATCAATTACAAAGTACAGTTCATCATCGATGATATGCATGTTCTTGGATTGCTCCTGCATGAAGAAATTCTCAGTCTTTAAAAGGAGTGCTTTCATCCCTGGCTCACTGAGAAATTTGATCAATGCTTTATTTTTTGGAAGTCCGCGAAAGGAACGAAGTAATTGTTCACCCGCTTTCTTCATCCTGTCGTTGTTGTTTTCGTCCTCACTAAGCGATTTTGCTTCTGCAAGTAACTTTGTCACAAGGTTCCTTTGGGCATTGTAAATCTTTACGACATTGGGCTTTAGTTCTTCAAAAGCCTGGTTTTCCCCTTTAGGAGTGGGGCCTGAGATGATTAGCGGAGTTCTGGCATCATCGATTAATACAGAGTCAACCTCATCTACGATCGTATAATTATGCACCCGTTGCACCATCTCCTCTGGATTGCTCGTCATATTATCCCTGAGGTAATCAAAGCCGAATTCATTGTTTGTCCCAAAAGTGATATCCGCATTATAAGCATTTCTTCGTGCATCTGAATTGGGTTCATGCCTGTCAATACAATCCACTTTCAGACCATGAAACTCATAAAGAACCCCCATCCATTCTGAGTCACGTTTTGCAAGGTAATCGTTCACTGTCACGATATGAACTCCCTTTCCGGGAAGGGCATTAAGGTAAACAGGTAGAGTTGCCACAAGAGTCTTTCCTTCACCTGTAGCCATTTCAGCTATTTTACCCTGGTGCAGTACAACTCCTCCTATGAGCTGAACATCATAATGGATCATATCCCATCGTATCATGTTCCCACCCGCCAGCCAACTCGTCTTATAACGAGCTTTATCGTTCTCAATCTCTACATTGGCTTTTACGGCAGCAAAGTCACGATCCAATTGCGTTGCTGTGACTTCAACAAAGTCATTTTCCACAAACCGTCTTGCGGTATCTTTCATCACAGCAAAAGCTTCTGGCAAGATCTCGTTCAATACCTCCTGGGTCAATTCATAACTTTCCTTTTCAAGCTTATCAAGTTGAGCATACAATTTTTCCTTTTCATCTATCTCAATTTCATCTGAATTGAGTTGGGCTTTAAGTTCTTCTAACTCCTTTTCCTTCCCTGAAAGGTGGTCAGCAATCCGTTGTTTGAACTCAACAGTTTTCCCTCTGAGCTCATCATTGCTGAGTCCCTTTATTTCTTCATAGACTTCCAATGTCCGATCTACAAAGGGCATGATCTCTTTAATATCTCTTTGAGATTTATTACCGAGAAACTTTTTAAAAAAATCCATAATTTCTTGATTGATGAAGCAACAAATATGCTAAGCAAAAGTAAGTAAAATTCAGTGATAACCCTTACCAGACATTGAATTTTAAGGGTTCAAAAATTTTTCTATCGTTGATTCAAGGCCTTGGTCGGGCATATCAACCGGGTATTTCGCAATTTTTCCCTGGCTGTCGATCAACACAAACAATGGAAATGAACGCACATCATAGTCACGAAGCAATTCAATATCGTCTCCGATGTGCAGAAAAGTCCAAGTGAAATTCTTTTTAAGATTCAGAAAATAAATCATCTTCAAATACTCCTTATCAGCAGAAATACTGACGAATTCCATCCGATCGTGATACTTATCAACTATTGGCTTCAACGCTTCCATCTCACTAAGACATGATTGGCAATATGTAGTCCAGAAACCAAGCAAAACAGGTTTCCCTTTGAAATCACTGAGGGAGACAGTTTTCTTTGTTCGGTCTTTTAGTGTGAATCCGGGTGCAGGACTACCATGCCTAAGCCTGGTAAGATACTTTATGAGGTCTTCAGCAATGACTTTGTTATCTATAAATTTACTGCTATTTGCAATTGAAACCAAGGTGGTTTGAATGGCGTCCTGTTTAAACAAAGGGTCGTCATACATCTCCATTAGTCCTCTTAGCAACACCAACTCTCTCAACTGTGCCTTTCTTAAAAGGGTATCCGCTTCCAATGCTTTCATAATGACAGGATAGCTATTGGGACTACTCAGCATAGCCGGATAATTTAAAAATTTTAGTGGCCTGGAAGTTGTGGTTATGTATTTAGAAAAAAACTCCCGAAAAAAATCCATGTACTCGACATTGTCATAAAGAATGGGAGAATCAGAGAAATATTTTTTCACCATCGGAGATTTCCCCATCACGTTTGCCACTTGTTCGAGTGACGCAATCTTATATTTGACATAATCAGTAAAATACGCTTTTTTACTTATAGGGAATTTCCGTTCTATCCTGACTCTGAATGTATCTAATCGTGCCTTATCTTTATCCCGGTAGAGATAATTGAAATTTTCGAGAACAAAACCATTATAATCTTTATTAAATCCCTGTATCAATGCATTGAGTTCATCAGGATTATTCCCCTTCAGCGTGATATCAAGACTTTGTGACTCTTCAAAAGGGTTCACTTCCTGCACTTCATAGTAATTTAACGGAGCTATCGAAACAACATATGTCTGGCCAGGCTCTAAGAACATTTCTCCACGATGAAAATCAATGTTCAGGAAGGCAGAAATAGTTTTATTTATGTTAAGTGTAAGGGTAAAAGAAGCAGTAGAATCAACAATAGCTTGTGACAGGGTCTTCTCTAACCCAGTCAACAAATCGATGGAGGTGATCACTTCTATTTTCTTTCCTTCTGCACCTGGAGCCGTCCCAGTAATTTTTATCGTTTGGGCAACAGAAAGAAGAGGAAACAGCAAAAAGATAAAAGGTGAAAAAATCTTCATGTAAAGGGTTCAAAAACTTTGTTAAAAACTTTATGAAATTTATAAACTTTCAGTTTAAACTAACTGAATCATGAATTTCCTTTGCAATTTTTTCAGGGACGAACTTCCTAACATCACCTCCATTGCGCAAAATATCCCTGACCACAGATGAACTAAGTGCAGCATACTCAGGGGCACTAAGAAAAAAAACCGTCTCTATCTCCGGAGAAATGGATTTGTTCATCAAACCAATGGTGCGTTCAAACTCAAAATCGGCAGATGTTCTTAATCCCCGCAGGATATAACCAGCCTTCATCTGTCTGCAAAAATCAACAGTCAAACCCGAATATTTCACAATCCTGATTTTTTCAACATTTTGAAAGACTAATTCCAGCCATTTTATTCGAAGGTCAACAGAAAAAAATGATTTTTTCTCTGCATTTTCACCAAGCGCTACGATTATTTCATCAAAAACTGGTAGTGCCCTGCTGATAATGGATTCATGCCCCCGGGTTATGGGATCAAATGATCCAGGGAATACAGCGATCTTATTCATCAATCTTGATTTTCTCAGGCAAACTTATAAAAAAATATTCACAATGGAATATTGAAAAGCCACAGTACAGGAACTGCATTAACATGGAAAACCAAAAATCATAAATTACTCAAAGGAAACAGAAAACTGAAAGATCTTCGATTTAAGGCTTTCTATGCTATTGGTATAAAGGTTATTTTCCCTCTTCAACTCATCCATAAGACCATACATCATTTTTACTTCCAGACCCAGCTTGAACCACTCATTATAAAAATCACAACCAACTCCGGCTTCCACATAAAAATCATTTGCATTAAATTTAACAATCTTCTGATCAGAATTACGCTGCTCACGCTTTTTCGCCTGTGAAGCCAGATCCAGGGTATACTGCCCTCCTCCCAGCAAGTATGCCCTGAAATTGCCATACCGATCTGATTTAAATTTAACTTCCAAAGGAATGTTCACATAAGTGGAAGGAACATCTTTAGTGATATTGAGAATAGAATGACTTTGGTTCTTATAAGTCTCGATGGTGTAAACAAGCTGTCTGTCACCAAAAGCAAGAGAAGGTATAAAACGGAGATCAAAATTATCTCCCATACGCATATTGCCGACGATACTAATTACAAAACCAATGGCAGGCGTTGAGGTAACTGACAATACTTTGGCAGAATCAGGCATGGGAAGAATGTCCGGGATAAATGTAGTATCAAAATTATGCCTGGTCAGGTCTGAAATAGGGCGGATCGTCACATAACTGATGTCAGCCCCCAGTACAAATCCAAAATGAAATTTATCCTGATCGTATGTCGGCATGTTCAGTATCCATTGCTTCTGACCATAAGCATTATCTGAAAAAAAAAGATAACAAAGAAAAAAGGAAACGATGAGAAGCTTGATGGGTTTCAAAAATGAGATTTGTTAAGTGAAATAGATTAACGGGTAAAATATTTTTTTATTTTATTGAAAGAATAGTCCAGATAAGGGTTACGTTAATTTTTCACTTGAATAGATCGTAACTACACCAAAAGTCATCGGATGCTGTGATAGATTTTTCATTCCACCCTTTTCCAGAATCTCGAGAAACTTTTTTCCAGACGGAAAGGACGAAACAGATTCGGGCAAATACGAATAAGCATGATTATTTCCGGAAACCAGTTTCCCTATGAATGGGATGATTCGCCTTGAATAAAAACCGTACAATTCTTTCATAGGAAATGATTCAGGATGGGAGAATTCGAGGATCATCATGATTCCTCCTGTTTTCAAAACCCGTTTCATTTCAGAAAGACCTTTTTCAATGTCTTCAAAGTTCCTGATGCCAAAAGCCACAGTAATGGCATCGAATGTCTCATTCTTGTAAGGAAGATCAGCAGCATCGCCTTCTTCAAAAACTATAATAGATTGCATTCCTTTTTGAATGACTTTTCTTTTTGCAATGGCAAGCATCTTTTCGGAAATATCAATTCCAGTGATCTGTTCAGGATTCAATTTGCTGATGAGCAAGGCAAGATCCCCGGTTCCAGTCGCAATATCGAGGACCCGCCGAGGTTTATAAATGGAAAGTTGGTGAATAAATTTCCTTCTCCAGAAAAAATCAATACCAAATGAAAGAAAATGATTCAGGAAATCATAACGATCGGAAATATCGTTAAACATTTGTTGAATATGCTCCTTCTTTTTCATGGTGATGACTGTTTTGGGAAAATAAAAAAAGGGATCATCCACAAACTGACAATCCCCTAAAAACCAACTAATTAAATCTTATGCTCCCAACATCAATCTTTTGAAGCCTGTAACACGGAGGTCTTTATCATTGTCAGCCAAAAATTGGCGAACCGTTTTTTTTGTATCCCTCACAAAATCCTGGTTCAACAACGTATTATCTTTAAAGAATTTCCCAAGTTTACCAGTTGCAATTTTTTCAAGCATATCTTCAGGTTTCCCTTCCTGACGGGCCTGTTCCTTGCCAATTTCGATCTCACGATCAATTGTTTCCTGAGAAACATCCTCTTTATCAATGGCAACCGGATTCATAGCCGCAACCTGCATGGCCAATTCATGTGCTATATCTGCCGTATTCTTAGCGTCTTTTTTATTTAATCCAAGAAGAGTTGCAAGCCTGTTCCCATGATGATTATAGGAAGAAACAAATGGAGCCTCCAAACACTCATAATGAGCAATTTGAATCTTTTCCCCTGTTTTTCCAAGCATTTCATTCAGCTTCTCATCAACCGTCATCTCATTCAGCTTCATCGATTTTATACTCTCAATGTCAGAAGGACGTTTGATGATACAAAGGTCAAGAAGGTCATGTGCAAATTTTTTAAAATCATCTGTTTTACCAACAAAATCCGTTTCACAATTAACCATAATCAGTCCTGCATAAGTGCAATCCTCATTGGTTTTTGAAAGAACGATACCTTCATTGGCGTCACGGTCGGCTCTTTTTGCAGCAACCTTCTGTCCTTTTTTACGGAGATAATCTATGGCTTTATCAAAATCGCCTTCTGTTTCCTGGAGCGCTTTCTTACAGTCCATCATTCCGGCGCCTGACATCTGACGCAATTTATTAACGTCGGCAGCAGTAATATTTATCATATAATTTTATGTGTTTAATTTTGTAGAATCTGTGATTTTGTCATGAGGTCAGAATACCACACATCTCACTTTTTATTCGACTTTCCTGCTGGTTTATTAATTCTCTTACGAGGAGCTTTGGCCTTCTCTTTTTCCTCTTCCGAAATGGTCTTTAATTTGGCGACTTTAGTTTCGACAAAATCCTTCTTTGAGATTTTAATACCTTCTTCTTCCTCATCAATATCCAGAAGGTCGATACCAGTACGTGTCCCAAATTCATCTTCTGCACCTTCAGTTTTACCGTCACGCTCTTCATCGGCTGCTTTCTTATCGCGATCGAGTTTTCGTTCCATCAAACCTTCCTCAATGGCATCAACCATAGATCCGATAATGAGTGAGATTGACTTTGATGCGTCATCGTTGGCTGGAATAGCAAAATCTACCTGACGTGGATCTGAATTTGTATCAACGATAGCAAAGGTAGGGATATTCAACTTTTTTGCTTCAGCAACTGCAATATGTTCTTTAAGAATATCAACAACGAAAACGGCGGCTGGAAGACGGTTCAGATCAGCAATACTGCCAAGGTTCTTCTCTAATTTAGCACGTTCACGTGTGATTGTCAGCCTTTCCTTCTTTGAAAGATTGTTATAAGAAGGACTGCTCATCAATTTATCGATAGAAGCCATTTTCCTGACAGCTTTACGGATGGTAGCGAAGTTAGTAAGCATTCCACCGGGCCAGCGTTCAGTTACATAAGGCATATTCACTTTTTTCACATGTTCGGCAACGATTTCCTTAGCCTGTTTTTTTGTGGCGACAAACAGTATGCGTTTTCCCGATTTCGAAATTTGTTTAAGGGCAGAAGCGGCTTCATCCATCTTGGCCATCGTCTTATAAAGATCGATAATATGGATTCCGTTCCGTTCCATGAAAATATAAGGTGCCATGCTTGGGTTCCATTTTCTCTTCAGGTGGCCGAAGTGAACGCCAGCATCCAATAACTCATCAAAAGTGGTTTTTGACATAATCTTTTTACTATAATTTTAACGTTTGCTAAACTGGAATCTTTTTCTTGCTTTCTTTTGTCCGAATTTCTTTCGCTCGACCATTCGCGGATCCCTTCTCATTAAACCTTTGGCTTTCAAAGCAGGACGGTGTTCTTCGTTGATTTTACAAAGAGCACGGGATATAGCAAGGCTTAGGGCCTCTGCCTGCCCCGTAATTCCACCTCCATCCAGGTTCACCTTAACATCATATTTGCCTAAAGTGTTAGTTATGTTGAAAGGTTCAACAACCTGATATTGTAATATTACCGTCGGAAAATATTCTTTATAATCTCGGTTGTTAACCGTAATATTCCCTTCACCTTCTTTTAAATAAATCCTCGCAACGGCAGTTTTTCTTCTACCGAGAGTCATGATAACTTCCATACTATCTGATTGAATTTAGATTGATTACTTTGGGTTGCTGTGCCTGGTGGGGATGTTCGGGACCTGCATAAACAAAAAGGTTACGGAACAATTCACTCCCTAAACGATTTTTTGGCAGCATGCCTTTGATGGCTTTCTCAACCATGGCAGTTGGTTTTTTGGCCATAAGCTCCCTTGGTGAGGTGAACCGCTGACCACCAGGATAACCTGTATGATGAACATATTCCTTATCGGCCATTTTTTTGCCGGTAAGAAGTATCTTTTCAGCATTAACAATTATTACATTATCACCACAGTCTACATGAGGTGTATAATTGGTCTTCAGCTTGCCCCTGAGCAATCGTGCTGCTTTGGTCGATAAACGGCCAAGTACCTGGTTTTCTGCGTCAATTAGTACCCACTCTTTGTTTACAGTCGCTGCGTTGGCACTTATTGTCTTGTAACTTAACGTATTCATGAATTTCTACTGGTTGCTAAATCATTAACACTATTCCCATTAAAAAGGGGTGCAAAAATAGAACTAAATTTTTGATTAAACAAATAATCTCCGGAACTTTTAATAAATGGTGAAATGACAAATCGCGAGGGTCAAGAAATGAGAATCATTAGATTTTATCTATTTTTGGAGGGTAAATACTGCTTTAGTAAAGATTGATCTCATGAATAAGATAACCCATGTTCTGATATGGGCCGGCATATTTGCGGCAGCCATGGCCTTTGTTGAAAGTGCTGTTGTGGTTTATCTAAGGGCACTTTATTACCCGGAAGGGTTTGTATTTCCATTAAAAATAATGGATCAGCATATTCTGATTACTGAAATCATTAGGGAAGCCTCAACAATGATCATGTTGTTGATGATTGGGATTATCGCGGTCAAAGGTTCTCTCAGCCGTTTTGCTGTATTTATTTATTCCTTTGCCATCTGGGATATTTTCTATTACGTTTATCTTGTTTTTCTTCTTGGATGGCCATCCTCTTTCTTTACCTGGGATCTTCTTTTCCTTATTCCGGTGACATGGGTGGGGCCGGTACTATGCCCGGTGATCAATTCTCTCACAATGATACTGCTTGCGGTGATTATCCTTAACTATAAAGAAAAGGATGAATTCTTCAGACTATCTTTTATAGAATGGTTATTGTTGATAGTTGGATCGATCGTCATCATTGTTGCCTATACCCAGCCTTATATGGGATATATGCTAACCCGGTTTACCATATCCGAGATGATCCATTTCAAAGAAAAAACTAACTTGATTGAGTATTCATCTGCATTTGTTCCGGTTTCATTCCACTGGATTCTCTTCTCCATAGGTCAAATTCTCTTTTTCTGGTCGATCACCCATGTTATCATAAGAATGAAGAAGAATATAGCATAGAAACCGGTTATCACAATTTTACTAATTTTGCAGGACTCTACTCAATAGTAATTTCAAGAATATGTCAATTAAAGTTGATTCCTTAACCAAAATATACGGCCAGCAGAAAGCATTGGATGCTGTTTCCTTTGAAGTAGCTCCTGGCGAAATTGTTGGTCTGTTGGGCCCCAACGGGGCAGGTAAGAGTACCATCATGAAGATACTGACATGTTTTATTCCTCCCACTTACGGTGATGCCAGTGTCTGCAATTTTGATATCCTTGAACAATCCATTGAGGTCAGGAAAAAAGTTGGCTATCTTCCTGAGAACAACCCTCTTTACCTTGATCTTTATGTTGAAGAATTCCTCTCTTTTATATATGGGGTTCTGAATCATTCGAAACGGAACCCGAAACGGATTTCAGAGATCATAGAATTGACAGGACTTCAATCAGAAAAGCATAAAAAGATCGGTGCATTGTCCAAGGGGTTCCGACAGCGCGTGGGTCTGGCCCAGGCACTGCTGCACGATCCGGAAGTTTTAATACTTGATGAACCCACATCAGGTCTCGATCCAAACCAGTTACTTGAAATCCGATCACTGATCAAGACCATCGGAAAGGAAAAGACTGTAATGCTTTCTACCCATATCATGCAGGAAGTTGAAGCCATCTGCGACCGTGCAATTATTATTCATAAAGGGAAAATAGTAGCCGACGATTCCACACAAAACCTTCAGCATATTACCGCCTCAGGGAACATCATTAAGGTGGAATTCACCTCCACAGTTGAACCCGGATTACTTGCAAAAATCAATGGTGTAAAATCAGTCACTGCTTTGTCGCCATGCAACTTTCAGATTACATCTCAACTTGCAATTGATATTCGTCCGGAAATATTCAGATTCGCGGTCGATCACAGTCTGACTGTTCTCGCTATGCAAAAAGAAGAACTCAGATTGGAAGAAGTATTTCAGGAACTGACAAAAGGCTAAGAGAAGAATTGAATGATAAATTATTATTCAATGTCGTTTAGTTAATGTCTTTCTTTCTCATATCCTCATAGCTCCTTCTTTCCTCCATCTTTCCTTCTTTATAGCTATATTATGAATTCGGTGTAAATTCGGTGTAAATTCGGCGTGAGTTCGGCGTGCGTTCGCTCATGGGTTCGTCAGAAGCAACAATTTCTGGTTTCAATTTAACTCACACATCCGGAGAATTTTTCTTCGGATGCATCATAACCCATTTCATTATTATCAGGCATTAAAGATACAAATATTATCCTTACAAAACAAGAAAAATATCATAAATTTCTACAACATTGCAATCGCATATACTCAGTTATTGATTTAGAGGTTCATCCTTTTTTTGCGTACTTTTGTTAATTAAACGACATGGAATTATGATTTTGAATTTAAAATTATGAAGGCCGGTTTTGTCCTGACTTAAAAAGAAAAGGATCAATTTGAAAACCATACCTCAAACTAAAAACTAAAACTCTTCTTTTGGTGACATAAACAAAATATTTCTCCAAACAAAAAAATTATTACTTTTGCAGACAATTTAGTGGAAAGATTTGATTGATTGCAACCACTGGAAAAAAATGCTAAAACAATATTTCCTCTCGTCAATCTTCAGATCCGATTTCCTTTTTGCATTTATTTATAAACTCAATAAAATCTTCTAATATGGGATATTTATTCACATCCGAGTCAGTATCTGAAGGACATCCGGATAAAGTTGCCGATCAGATCTCTGATGCATTGCTTGATGAATTTTTAAGATGGGATCCGGAATCAAAAGTTGCTTGTGAAACCTTTGTCACTACAGGCCTGGTTGTTTGTGGTGGTGAAGTAAAAACCGAAGGATATGTGGACGTACAGGATACTGCCCGTAAAGTGATTCGTGAGATTGGTTATACAAAAGCCGAATATCGTTTTGATAGTGAGTCATGCGGCGTGGTTTCTACCATACATGAGCAATCCAAGGATATCAACATGGGTGTTGTCAGGGAAAACCCTGAAGATCAGGGTGCTGGTGACCAGGGAATGATGTTTGGTTATGCTTGTCGCGAAATGGATAACCTGATGCCACTGACAAGTGAGCTGGCACATATTCTTCTTCAGGAACTGGCAACGATCAGAAAAGAAGGCAAACAGATGAAATACCTGCGCCCCGACAGCAAATCCCAGGTGACAGTTGAATACGACAATGACAATCGACCGGAACGGATCGATACCATTGTAGTAAGTACACAGCATGACGATTTTGTTCAACCGAAGGATAATAAGGCAAAATCTATTGCTGCTGCCGAAAAAGAAATGCAGGATGTGATCAGGAAAGACATTGTTAAATACTTGATCCCAAGAGTTCAGAAGGTACTACCTCCCAGAATTAATAAACTTTTTAAGGGTGACTACAAGTTGCATGTCAACCCCACAGGAAATTTCGTAATCGGGGGACCCCACGGAGATACCGGGCTAACCGGTCGTAAAATCATTGTCGACACCTATGGTGGACATGGTGCACACGGAGGTGGTGCATTTTCCGGTAAGGATTCCTCTAAGGTGGACCGTTCTGCAGCCTATGCTGCAAGGCATATTGCAAAAAACCTAGTAGCCGCTGATGTGGCAGACCAGGTTCTCATCCAGGTTGCTTATGCAATTGGGGTTGCACAACCGGTTGGGCTGTATGTTAATACTTATGGAACAGCAAAAGTAAAAAACAACAAGGGGAAAATTCTGACCGATGGAGAAATTTCCTCAAAGGTGCAGAAGATTTTCGATATGAGGCCTTATGCAATTGTTCAGCGTTTCGGTTTAAAAAATCCAATTTTCCTTAAAACTTCCACGTATGGCCATTTCGGAAGAGACAATTTCTCAGAAGAAGTGGATGTCTACTACCCTGTAAGTGGATCTAAATCAAAGAAAGGAAACGGAAACGGGAGAAAAGAAATTTACAGGAAAAAAGTGGAATTCTTTGCGTGGGAAAAGCTGGATTTTGTTGGGAAGATTAAGAAAGAGTTTGGGCTGAAATAAGGCTATGAACATTAGAAATCAATCATTAGGTACAAAATAACACTTTTGAATCGTTAACTTTCTTTTTATGTTTCAGGAAATTGAACATAAGTACCTTATCAGGAAAGATCTTTGGTATGCGGTTCATAAACCTGTGGGTACTAGCATCCGGCAAGGATACCTTCATAGTGATGAGGGAAAAACCATCCGGATCAGGATCACGGACACAGAAGCTTATCTTACAATAAAAGGTCCGACTCATAATGCATCCCGTGCGGAGTTTGAATATCCAATCCCGGTTAAAGATGCAGAGGCGCTTCTTTTATTATTCACAATTCCACTAATTGAAAAGATTCGTTACCGGATGGAATTTGCCGGTAAACGCTGGGAGGTGGATGAATTTTTTGGGAAAAACGAAGGCTTGATCCTTGCTGAGATCGAGCTGTCTTCTCCAGAGGAAGCCTATGAGAAACCTTCGTGGGTTAGCGATAATGTTACCAACGATATACGATATTACAATGCTTACCTTGCGGTAAATCCTTTTAGTGGCTGGGATTGACAGTAAAAAGAAAGGCTGTCCGGAAATGGTACAGCCTTTCTTTTTTTCAAATGATCTTCTAATGTTTTATGATAAGCTTTCTGGTTGCAAGTGATTTCCCATCAACATCAAGAGAGTAAAAGTAAATTCCTTCAGGAAGATCTCCGGTAAAAATAGAAACTTTGCTCTCATTACTTTTAAGATTTGTATTTCTCACAACAGTGCCAAGCAAATTCCGGATAATGAGAGTACCGATATTCTCAGAATTGAGAGCATAATCAAAGTTTACTGCATTATTAGCAGGATTCGGGAATGCCCCAGACAAGATATTTTTTATCGTTTGGGTAGATATTCCTACTTGAAGGGCATCATAGGCGATATTCACGCAAACCGAATCCGAGGGATTTGCATTGTTAAAGAAAACGTACCTGACAGTTGAAATACCAGTAAATAGATTTGGACTGTAATGGCCGGCAAAGTCAGTAGAATCGGTGGCGTGGGAATTTATGGTCAGAGGAGTAGGAGAAACATATACATTTGGTGGGAAACATAACCCCCAACAAAATGAGTTTGTTGATCCGGTAATCAGGCTGATCTCCACTTTCTTAACTTTTACAGCAATGGCTGCAGAAGTTGTGTTTTTAACAAACATATAGGAAAGGAGCTCAGCGTCATTAACATGCCCTGTCACAGTTATCGTTGAATTGTTTTGAACAGGTCCGGCGCTGTCTGCCAAAGCCAGGGATTGGTTGTAACCATATGAAAAAATGCAGAAAAGAAAAAGAAAGAAGAGTACAAGTGTTTTCATGAGTAGTTAATCTTTGATGGTGAAGGTTGATTTTCAGGGTACAAATATAGGTGATTTCTTAATATATTTATCTTAAATTGAAGGAATTTTTCCTTATTATTACAAGATGAAAAAATTTATATTAATTTTGGAAAGAATTTTCATAAATTAAAACCTTACAAGAATGAAAAAGTTTTTACTTCTAATTACCTTGTTCCTGATAACAACCGCTCTTGGATATAGCCAATCGCAGCGCCTCGTTATGTTTGAGGAATTTACACAGGCAAGCTGTGGCCCATGTGCACAGCAGAACGCTGTTTTTGATCCCTTGTTGCTGAACAACCTTGACAAGGCAACATCCGTCAGGTACCATACAAGTTGGCCTGGTGTTGACCCTATGTGGCAGCAGAACCCGGTAGATGTGGCAGCACGGGTAACCTACTACAATGTTAATGCAGTTCCCTTTTGCTTCATGGATGGTGTCGCACCTACAGGTCCTAATTACACCGGCGCTCCAGCTAATGTTACCCAATCGACGATCGATGCGGAATATGCTGTTCCCTCTTCATTTAACCTTTCCATGTATCAATATCTCTCAGCAGGACAGGATAGCATCTATGTTAATATGCTTGGTCAATGCACACAGGCTGCCAGCGGAACACTTGTAGCACAATTAGTGATTATTGAGAAGCACATTCATTTTTCCACTCCTCCGGGAACAAATGGGGAAACGGATTTTTACAATGTCATGAAAAAGATGCTCCCCACAGCAGCAGGGACAACCCTCCCATCTTCATTTCAACCAGGAGATTATTTCATCATCCAGGGTGCTTGGAAACTAGCAAACATATATTCAATGAGCCAACTCAGTGCAGTTGGGTTCATCCAGAATAACGCTGGCAAAAGTATCCTTCAAAGCGCCAACAGTTCTGACTCAATTCCATTAACAATGCCGTTTAATAATGATGTTCAACTGATGGGCACCTCAAATGTTTCTACTACAAATTGTTCCGGAACTGTTGCTCCCATGGTTACGATCCGGAATAACGGAAACCACAATGTGACATCTATGACTATAAAATATTTAGTTAACGGTGGTGCCCCGGCAACCTATACATGGAATGGAAATCTTGGCACCTTAAAGCAAACGACAATTTCACTTCCCACTTATAATTTCACACCTGAGGCAACTGATGCATTGATAATATATGCAGATCAGGTAAATAATGTTCCAGACGAATATCCGTTTAATGACACAACTAAAATCAACATTGTAACCCCTCCTCCAACTACCACATATGCTCTTCTGGGTGTAAGGACAGACAGTTTACCGCAACAGATCTCATGGGCACTTAGAAATTCTTATGGGATTGTTATTGACACCAGTACACCTTATACCTTACCCCTTCATTTCTATACTGATACACTTCATTTGAATGGCCAGGATTGTTTTACATTTACAATTCATGATTCGGGGGGAGACGGAATATGTTGTAATCACGGTTCAGGAGTTTACCAGATAAAATCTGCGACAGGAACCATTATCAAACAAGGAGGATCATTCGGCTATTATGAATCTACTGAATTAACAAACTGGCTGGCTTCAATTGAACAGTTTGAGAAAAGTAGTTTGAAAGTTTATCCAAACCCATTTAGTGGTGAAGCAAAAGTTACATTTTACCTGATGAACCCTGAGGATGTGATCCTGACCCTGTATAATGCAACAGGTCAACTCGTAAGATCATATGATAAAGGAAATTTCCCGGCAGGAAATCAGGAATGCACAATTGACGCAAATAGCCTTCCAACAGGAATCTATATGCTTAAATTGCAAGCAGGTTCACAGACAAATATCTTCAAAATTTCAGTGAACAACTAATTTTTAACGGTTGTGCCGGAGATGAACTTCAACGGCACCAACGCCATATTTCTGCATGGGGGCATCGAAGATTTCGATGCCCTCTTGTTTTTTGAGTATATCCAAAATTACTTCTTTGAGAACTCCGTTCCCAACGCCATGAATGAAAGTCACTTTCAGAAATCCATTTGCAATTGCACTTTCAAGACACCTGACAAAATAGTTCTTCTGGAACTCAAGAATCTCCACTTTTTCGAATGTTGACGGATCATCAACCAATTCATGGATATGTAAGTCAACTTCGGCTTCCCTCTCCCCTGTTTTATGCTTAAGAATAAAATCATCACTATTGACTATTAAAGCATGTGTGGTTGTACCTGTAACAACCTGCTTGACATCTTTTCCTTTTTGCTCAGTTTCGATTAACACGGAAGCAATCTTTACCACAATACATTTACCAGTAACATAAATAGAATCTCTGTAGTTCTGCTCTGTGTAAAATTTCTTCCCGGTGATCGAAAAGTCTGCATTGAAAGGAGGTGGTACTTCATAACAACGATCCTTGTGAAAAAGAAACTGCAAACACCCATCTGTCCATAAAGGAAGTTCATCACGATGTATGGTAGCAATCAGCAGTTTTGTTCCAGCTCCCAGCGACCCATAGTCGACTCCTGACCAACTCCCGTCATTCTCTTTCCTGAAATGATTGTAGAGCACATCGTAAGACGTATTGTTGACAAGGATAACATCCATGTGCCCGGTGATAAGCCATTTCTGATCGTGAGGAACAAACACGATAAAGATATCTTCTGACCTTCTTGAATTTATCACACTCTTTGGCAGATCTTCCTGGCCGTCAGCAGGATGAACTTCGGGAGTAGTTGTTTCCGTTTCCCCGGACACACCAAACGATTCGTGAAAAAACCTCGAACCCGCATCAACTGCCTCAATGACCAGCAATTCGCTTGCCTGCACAGGAATCTCAAATCCTCCCTCAATGGCAACTGAAACTAACCGGCTGTCGATGATCTTACGCACCACTCCTCCACCTGTAGCATTGAGGAACTTGACTTTATCTCCAACTTTTATTGCCATATAAACTGATCTGGTAAAATTGAATAATAAAAACAGAAAATTGTTGCCAAAGGTAAGGTGAAATTTGTTTTTAATTTTTTTTTGTATCTTGCGGCCATTATTAACCAAAAAACAAACATTATGAGGAAAGTTACCTTTCTGCTGTTATGTTTATGCATAACGGCATTGAATTCCTTTGCGGGCGGCTACCAGGTTGGTTTAAACAGCCAGCGAAATATTGGAATGGGCCTAATCGGAACATCCCTTACTTACGATGCCAGTGCGCTTTTTTACAATCCTGGAGCAGCTTCATTCATCGATTCAAAATTCAGTTTCTCAGGAGGATTGTCATTTATCATGTCACGCACAACTTTCCAGGCCAAAGGCGAAGCCTATCAGGCAGAGATCAATCACGATCTGAATTACCCTTTCAATTTCTATGCAGCGTTTAAACCAACAAAAGATTTGAGCATCGGCGTTGCAGTGAACACCCCTTATGGACTTAGTCTTGCCTGGCCCGACGATTGGAAAGGCCGTTATATCATTCAGAACATCTCATTTAAAGCCATTACGATCCAACCGACAATTTCTTATAAAATTAAGAACATTATCGGAATTGGCGCCGGTTTGGTCATTTCTTATGGCAATGTTGAACTTAACAAAGCTATTCCCCTGTCAGACAGCACCGGAAATGACGGGAAAGTCAACATCAAAGGCAATACCACAAAACTGGGATACAACGCCGGCATCCAGATTCATCCAATGAAAGGATTGAATATTGGAATTGATTATCGTTCAAAGATTGATATGGCAGTGAAAAACGGAGATGCTACCTTTACAGTTCCTGCTGCTTTAGCATCAGAATTTCCCGCTAACAAAGTGAATGTAACACTTCCCCTACCTGCTAATCTGGACCTTGGCGTTTCTTATGAATTTAATGAAAAGTTGATGATAGGACTTGGTTTGAATTATGTATTCTGGAAAGTCTATGATTCATTGGCTTTTGATTTTCAGACACCAACATCTGCAGTAGCAGCCCACCAGTCATCTGCTAAAAAATACTCAAACATGCTCATCGTACGTCTGGGCGCTCAATATAAGATCAATAAACTGATTGCCGTCAGAATTGGTGGTTATTATGATCCTTCTCCTGTTAAGGATGATTATGTTGATCCTTTGTTGCCTACATCCAACGAGATCGGCCTTACATGTGGATTATCCATTTTCCCGTGTAAAGGTTTCAGTATCGATGGCTCCTTTGAATACCTTATCGGTTCGAAAAGAGACGGGAACGATATCAATGACAACTTTGCAGGCACTTATAAGACTGCACTTTTCATGCCTGGGATCGGCTTATCGTATAATTTTTAATTCTTAAATCGTGAACATTATGAAAAAAATAATATTCTTCCTCCTTTCTCTTGCACTTTTATCCGCGTGCAAGCAAAAAATTAATGAGTTCAATGCGGATAAAGGCTCAGCAGATTTCACAAGATACATTGCCATAGGAAATTCACTTACTGCTGGTTATGCCGATGGTGCGCTTTATCATTCAGGGCAAACTTATTCCATCCCAAACCTGATTGCAGGACAATTGCAAACAGTCGGAGCAAAACAATTCATTCAACCGCTGGTTCCTAGTGAATATGGCGTAGGATATCCGGGTGCAACGCCAAAGTTGATTTTAGGTTATGTTCAGGATTGTACAGATGCTTATACTCTGAGCCCGAAACTTGACTATGCTGGCGCAATGGCGCCACTGGCACCAGTCGGTTATGCTGTTGACAATTTTGGGATCCCTGGGGCAAAATCATTTCACTTACTAGCCCCTGGTTATGGTAATTTGGCGGGATTACAAAAGGGAACTGCAAACCCATATTATGTTAGATTTGCGTCTAGTATTACTAGTACTACTTTAACCGTTCTCCAGGATATTTTGGCCCGGAATCCTACTTTCTTTACGATGTGGCTTGGTGACAATGATGCCCTCGCTTATGCTCTTGCTGGTGGTGTTAATGAATCATTGACTCCAGCCCCTATTTTTCAATCAGTGATGGATACCATCCTTCATTATGTGACATTAAACGGTAGCAAGGGTGTCATTGCAACGATACCCGATGTTACAACTATTCCATTTTTTACCACAGTTCCATATAATGGATTGTTCCTTTCACGACAAACACTTGTTGACTCAATTAATCAAGGAATGATGGCATTTCAACTGCCATTCCGTTATCAGGTAGGATATAACCCATTTCTTATGGTTGATTCGACTGTTTCGACCTTTTTTAAAGTTCGAATGATGAAAAAAGGGGAACTTGTTTTACTGACAACCCCCACAGATTCAATGAAATGTGGCGGAATGGGAATTATTAGCAGTCATAGACACATACCCTTTGGTATCCCTAACCAGTTTGTTTTGGATTCAGTTGAAATTGCTGCCATCCAGACCGCTACAGCTCAGTATAATAGCATAATAAAGACCCTTGCCGGAAAATATCATCTTGGTGTAGTTGATATGAATGCCAGAATGGTTGATTTGGAGAAAGGGATTAAGTGGGATGGGATTAGCCTTAATGCCACATTTGTTACCGGTGGTGCATTTTCACTCGATGGGATTCATATGAACCCTCGCGGTTGCGCATTGGCTGCAAATTATTTTATCCAGGCCATAAACACCACCTACGGAAGTACGATACCTTTGGTTGATATCACAAAATATCACGGAATCGTGTTCCCGTAATATTTTATGACATTGTTAAAAAAGCCGTTTCCTTTTATAAAGAAGCGGCTTTTTATTTTCCAATAAATTTCACCATCTTCTCTACTGCCCTGCCTCTGTGGCTCAGTCCATTTTTCAGGTAAGGAGGCATTTCCGAGAAGGTCTGTGATTGTCCATTAGGAACAAAAACAGGATCATAGCCAAATCCTTCTGTGCCTCTTTTTTCTTTTAAAATGACTCCATCAACCCTGCCTTCAAACAGGGTTTCTTTCCCTTTCAGTATCAGACATATCACACAACGGAAGCTGGCAGTACGAATCTCCAGATGCTCCATTTCATCAAGAATCTTCCGGATGTTATCTTCAAAACTACACCCTTCACCGGCATAACGCGCTGAATATACACCAGGCCTACCGTCAAGAGCATCAACAAACAAGCCGGTATCATCAGCAAAGCAGTCCATTCCGGTTTTTTCATAAATGTACCAGGCCTTCTGGCGGGCATTCCCTTCCAGGGTATCACTGGTTTCAGGAATATCTTCATTAATTGAAACATCCCTGAGACTTAAAATATGGAAAGAAATTCCGATGATCTCCTGAACTTCCCGGAGTTTATGGAGGTTATAGGTGGCGAAAAGGAGTTTGTCTGGCATGGTTTTTTGTTGCGAGGTCTGAGAAGTTAAGGATTAGGGGTTGGCTTGGATGTATTATTAATGCATTCATAGATCATTCGGGTATAGAATTCTTTCATTGTCCAACCGTAAGCGTGTACCATTTTCGGGACAATACTTTGTTCAGATAATCCGGGAACAGTATTTACTTCAAGGAAATAAAATTCATAGTTACTATAAATGTAATCAAACCTTACCACCCCGCGGCAATTTAATTTTTCATAAAGCTCTTTTGAGATATTCATACATCTTTCAGAAACGTCCTCTGAAATATTAGCCGGGATCACTTCCTCTGCCAATCCATCCTGATATTTTGCTTCATAATCGAAGAAGTCGGTTTTTGAAACAATCTCTGTCACTGGAAATGAAATCACTTTACCTTCTGAACGAATCACGCCACAAGTAAGTTCGCGCCCGCTGATAAAATCTTCCACAATGATCTCATCATCTTCGTGGAATGCTTTTTCTAACGCAGCCTCCAATTGGTCTGCATTATTTACCTTCGACATGCCCACGCTTGAACCTCCATTATTGGGCTTCACGAAACAAGGGAATGCAATCTCCTCCCAAATGGCATAGACAGGATCTTCTGTATGGCGGAAAAGATGGATGGAATTCGCGGTTTTGATTCCCATCGATGCAACGACTTTCTTACAAAAACTCTTGTTGAAAGTCAGCGCAGACGTGGTAACACCACTCGAAGTGTATGGAATTCCTATCATATCAAAATATCCCTGCAGTTTTCCGTCCTCCCCCGGAGTGCCATGAATGGCATTGAAAATCACATCAAAGCTGATTGTTTTTCCGTCGACGAGGAGTGTGAAATGATCTTTATTCACAGGAATATCCTTTTCTTCAATATGGCAAACCCATCCAGTCTTACTGATTTTTATTAAATATGGAGTAAATTGTTCCCTGTCAAGGTGATAGAATACCTGTCCCGCACTTTTCACAGAAACATTATGTTCTCCGGAATCACCTCCGCAAACAATGGCAATATTCAACATAAGGATTTGGTTATTCAGTGAACAAAAGTAGGATAAAAGTTTGAAAAGTTTGGAGGAAATGAGAGAAACATAGTAAATAAACATCCCCGCCTTGGTGAGTCGGCGAGTTGACAAGTTGGCGAATAATCGACCATTGATCAACGCTTTTTGAAGTTCGATTTTTTGAAGTTCGATTTGGCCCGTTTTGAGTATTTCTTGAGCATATGTGAACTATTAAACCAGTATAGAATAGGTATAGAATTAGTATAGCTGAATTTTTAAACAAACTCAGAATGAAACCAGGGCAATTCTAGAACAAAATTTCTCATTTTCCAACCCAACTGATTTTTTATTAGTACTATATAGAATGGTTCATTTGAATCCGTTCACATCTTGGATCTCACCCAAAAGCAGGAAGAATTGTTCCTGAATACGGACTTTCCCATACCCGAGAATTAATCAGAGGAAGTTACAGACTTGTCTGTAGAATTGTAGATAAATACAGAATTGATATTATTACAGTTCACCACTCTGCAAGGTTGCTAATAATTCCCAGGATTTCCAGAAAGAAAAAATTATACATTACCGTGGCTAATAAATAAGGCTAATAACCTTTGAGTGTGGACCTCTGACAGGGACAGAGTGTTCGATGGCGTTTACAAACATATCCGCTTAGCAATAATTACTGATAAAACCGTTGAATGAAGAGTACGATTTAGTGGTTGACCAAATTGGGGAGATTGAAAATAAAAGATTATTCTGTTTTTGGGAATGTGAGAAAAATCATGTAGGTTTGTAAAGAAATACAATAAAACAGAGGTTTTCCGGTTAATCAAAGGTAAACCAGGTATTGATTCTGACCTTAATAAAACAGAGACGGAAGGATGGATTTTCTCCGCTTTTTATACTCGAAGAGATTTCTCAAACATCTTTTGGGAATGATTATCATTGTTAGTCTATTGATCTGGGCTGTATTCTTCGGCTTGCGGATCTATACCAAACATGGTGTTTATTATATTGTTCCTGATTATACGGGCAAGAATATTGATGAGGTGATGTCAGTTGCTGAGTCGGCAAAGTTTAATTTTGTTGTACTTGATTCTGTGTTTGACATAAATAAGGCTAAAGGGACTGTTCTGCATCAGGATCCTTTTCCCAATTCAAAAGTCAAAGAGGACAGAAAGATTTATCTGACCATTGTTTCCACTATTCCGGAAAAGACAAGCATGCCTGACCTGAAGTTTCTCACCTTACGACAGGCCATCAGTACATTGGAAAGTTGTGGGTTAAAGAAAGGAAAGATCTATTACATTCCTACCTTTGATGCTGACGCAGTTCAACAACAATTATTTAATGGAAAAATGATTCCGGCTGGGACTCATCTTGATAAAGGATCAATTATTGACCTCACCGTCGGAATTGGGTCTAAAGGACATGGAGAAACTAAAGATACGGTTGCAGTGCACGATTCAATATAGTAAACTGGCGAACTGGCGAGACAGTGAAGGCGAGACAGTGAAATAGTGAAATGGCAAAAAAATAGTGAATAATTCAAACGTAAACTTCAAATCCTAAATTGTAAATCATAATGCGCTCTCTATACCTCATTTTTTTTCTATTCCTCTGTGCTGGACTTTCTGCACAAGAGGTCCTTACCGGGTTACAATTCAATCCGGTTGTTAAAGAGCAGTACCTGAAAGATAAAAGGCTTAAGATTGGCCAGGGAATTGATACCGTTCCCATTTCGATGCCATTCTATGATGACTTTTCAGAAGGAGGGGTATTTCCTTCTTTACTGCGCTGGATTGATCATGATGCTTTTGTGAACACCGATTATCCTCTGTACCCTATCGATCGAGGGGTTGTCACATTGGATGCCATCAATGATAGTGGGTCAATGTACACAGGAGCCATTGGCGGTCCTGATGAATTTATTGCTGATCACCTTACTTCACGATACATTAGGTTGGATTCGATCTTTTCTCCTGTACCCAGGGCATTAAGTCCAGCAGATTCTGTCTACTTAAGCTTTTATTACCAACCTCAGGGAAGGGGTCTAGCGCCACATGCCTCAGATTCACTCGTCCTCCAGTTCCTGCTTTTACCTAAACATGATAGTCTTGCACCTGGAGATACGAATACCTATATTATTCCGGATCGATGGAGGCGTATCTGGTCGGTTCCAGGGATGGCAGTTGATAGCTTCTATATGTTGAATAACCGTTATTTTCAACGTGTAATGATCCCTATTACGGATTCATTCTTCTTTAAAAAGAAATTCCGATTGCAATTTTATAATTATGTCAGCCTTGCCACCAATCAACTTCCGAGCTGGCAAAGCAACTGTTGTCAATGGAACATCGACCAGGTTTACCTGAATTTCGACAGAAACAAGCACGATACAGTTCACCCTGAAATCCGGTTTGTCAGCCGGGCGCCTTCCCTTTTGAAAAATTATCAATCAATGCCTTACACTCAATTCTGCAACAACCCTTCAAATGAGATGATTGATTCGTTGTCGATACCACTGACCAATAGGGATACCAACACTCACAGTGTAAAATATTCATATTCGGTCACACAGCCAGGAGGAAGTTTCACTAAAAGCTACCAGAGTCCTTCGATTAACCTCTTGCCCTATTTCCAATATGCATTCAGTTATATTACTTATCCCCCGATCCCCTTTACTTTTCCAATTTCCTCCGCCGATACAAGCCTTTTCGAGGTTACACATATCGTTCGTGATCTTGCACCCGGATCGACTTATGCAGACACGATTACAGGATATCAAGCTTTTTATGATTATTATGCTTATGATGACGGAACTGCTGAAGCCGGATATGGCCTCAAGGGAACGGGAGCGAGCATGGCATACCGATTCAAACTCAACAAATCACCTGATACTTTGAGGGCCATACGGATATATTTCAATCATACCCTCGATACTGCAAACATTCAGTTATTTTACCTTACGGTTTGGAATGATAATAGCGGACGACCAGGTGATACCATTTATTCGAGGGCAGTCGTAACTCAATATTCCGACAGTCTAAACAAATTTACCACCTATCGTCTTGAGAGACCTGTAAAGATCAGTGGGGCATTTTTTGTTGGAACGATTCAAACTACTGACGACAACCTCAATATTGGGCTCGACACTTACAATAATTCTGCTTCAAACCTTTTTTACAATGTTACCGGCCCCTGGTTAGCTTCATCAATAAGCGGTGCGCCTATGATCAGACCGGTGATTGGCAAACCTCTACCGCTTGGGATTGCAGATTTATCTTCAGAAAAAGGAAACATAAGGGTTTATCCGAACCCTTGTTCAACAGGGCAGGTACATATATCATTGGATGGATCGGGGACTATTCAGGACAAGGAAAGCTGGACCATTACCATTTCAAACCTTACCGGCCAGCCGGTTTATCAATCGCATAAACCCAATGTGATAGATGTTTCATCTCTTCCTGAAGGAATTTACTTCATTGAAGCTCAAAACGTAAAAACGCAACAAAATTTAGTTTCGAAACTGGTTCTTATTAAGTATTAAGTATTCTTACTTCTTCTTATGATACTAGATAGCCTGAATGTTGACGAGAATACCGAATTGTACGAACACTTCCGGTTTACGGTTGACAGAGGGCAAAGTCTTTTTCGTATCGATAAATACCTGGCCGATAAAATAGAGAACTCTTCACGGACACGAATACAGAATGCTGCCCATGCAGGAAGTATTCTCGTAAATAATAACGTAATCAAGCCCAATTACAGGGTCAAACCTGGAGACGTGATCAGCATTGTGTTGCCACACCCGCCAAGAGATACAGAAATCTACCCCGAAAATATCCCGATCAACATTGTTTATGAAGACCAGGATATTGTTGTTGTGAACAAAGAAGCCGGTATGGTGGTCCACCCGGGTCATGGCAACTATACCGGGACATTACAGAATACACTTTTGTACCATTTTCGTGAAACCGGAAAAGAAGACGTTGAATCCAATGTATACCTAGTACACCGTATCGATAAAGACACATCCGGTATTCTCCTGGTTGCAAAGAATGAAATTGCACAGATCCGCCTGGCCAAACAGTTTTTTGATCATACAATCGATCGTAAATACGTTGCTCTCGTTTGGGGAAACCTCATTGAGAATGAAGGAACGATCACTGGATTTATTTCACGTGATCCTCGCGACAGGCTGGTGATGAAAATTTATGACGAAGAAGAGAAAGGCCGGAACTCTGTCACTCATTATAAGGTGATTGAACGTTTCGGATATGTCACTCTTGTGGAATGTGTGCTGGAAACCGGAAGGACACATCAGATCAGGGCACACTTTAAGCATATTGGACATCCACTTTTCAACGATGAGCGATATGGCGGCAATGAGATCCTGAAAGGGACGACATTCACAAAATACAAACAATTTATCCTGAATTGCTTTAAATTAATTCCCCGCCAGGCATTGCATGCAAAGTCACTGGGATTTATTCACCCTTCAACCATGAAACCATTTTTTTTCGATAGTGAATACCCTGACGACCTGAGATCAGTGCTTGAAAAATGGAAAACCTATAGCGTTCACAAAGCATTTGAGGAAGAATAGGTATAAATCACTAAACACCTGAAAGAAAATGAACCCTGAAGAAAAGCCAGTTCACCGGATTATCGATCACCTGGTATCATATTATTTCTGGTTTTCACTGTTTTTTATTTCGGGAATTCTGTTCCCATTTACATTTTTGGCATGGCTTCTTACGGTTTTTTTCGATAAAAGACGTTTCATCCTTCATAAGATGACCTGCGGATGGGCAACAATTGTTCTGGCGATTAATCCATATTGGAAAACACACATCGAAGGCAAAAAGAAAATCAATCCTAAAACAACTTATATAATGGTTTCAAATCATCAGTCAGGTGCAGATATTCTGGTCCTGTTCAAATTATATAACCATTATAAGTGGGTTGCAAAACGATCGTTGTTCTTTTATCCTTTTATTGGTTGGAATATGTGGCTCAATGGCTACATTTCAATAGTCAGGACGAGAGGGAAAAGCAAACTGATGATGATGGATAAAGCTGCCAATGCTGTAAAAGAAGGAAATTCAATGATCTTATTTCCTGAAGGGACCCGCACCCGGGATGGGAACCTTCAGCCTTTTAAAACCGGCGCATTCAGGCTTGCATTGGATACAAAATCCCCCATCCTGCCGATCGTAATCATTGGAACCTATTATGCAATTAATAAGAATAGTCTTGTGATCCACAAAAACCACAACATCAGGCTGGTTGTGCTGGATCCTGTTCCGTATGAAGAGTTTGCACATATGGATCCTAAAGAAATTGCCACAAAAATACACGATCTTATACAAGTAGAGATAGACAAAAGCAATCTGACAACCAAATAAAAAATCCATTGCCTATTGCCCAATATCTATTACCTGGTAAAGTGAATCCCGTTCAACAGGGTTTCTGTTCGCCTCAACGATCAGCGATTTCATTTCTGAAACTGTCATCTGTGGATTTTGCTCAGAGACCCCGGCGAGGGAATAGATCCTTGTGGAATCATTTATTGTCCCATCCATATCATCGACCCCGAATGAGAGGGAGAGTTGGGCCAATGGTTTCCCGATCATTGGCCAGTAGCCTTTGAGATGAGCAAAATTATCCAGAAAGACACGGGCGATGGCGTAGTTCTTCATATCCTCAATGACAGAGGTTTCCTGAATCCCGGATAGTTCATTATTGGTGTTCCTGAATTTAAGCGGAATGAAAGCATTAAACCCTCCAAACTGATCCTGCGAATCTCTTAAGAGTGATAAATGTTTTATCCGGTGATCATAGTTCTCTAAATGCCCGTAAAGCATGGTCGCATTTGAAGTGATCCCCAGCCGGTGGGCTGTTTCATGAATTGTCAACCAATCTTCCGAAGTAACTTTGGTGGCACAAATTTCATTTCGTATCTTCTCGTCAAAGATTTCAGCACCCCCACCCGGAATGGAATCCAATCCGGCATCCTTTAAAAATTTTAATCCCTGTTCATAAGTGACCCGTGCTTTTTTGAAGACGTAATCGAGTTCAACTGCTGACAATGCCTTGATGTGAATATTGGGTCGGAGTGATTTGATTTTCCTCAGAAGGCTTTCATAATAAAAGAGATCCTTTTCAGGATGCACGGCTCCCGTGATGTGTAGCTCTTTCATATTTTCATCCTGGCCACTGACGATTGCCAGCATTTCCTCGACAGAAAGATCCCATTTTTTTGGACTGAAATGATGTGAGTAGGAACAGAACTTACATCTGTTTATACATATATTAGTAGGTTCAATATGGAAATTCCGGATAAAGTAAACATTATTGTCATTAAGACGAGTTCTCACAAGCTCGGCAAGCATGCCTAAAAAACCAGGTTCGCCTTTTTCATAGAGGTGAATGCCTTCATCAGAAAAAAGACGTTCACCAGCAAAAACCTTAAATGCGATCCGCTTCAAGGAATCAGACACCCTTAGATTTTGGATGAATTGTTCGTTTAAAACACTTTCCATCCTTTTATTGCCTGATCATCTTAATTATGGATATTGAGTCGGGAAATTTTATTCTCAGAAAATATAATCCTGACGGCAACCCTGGAAGAGGAAGTGTAACAGGCATTGAACTTACAGAGGTCAGGTTATCCGACCAAAGAATGGTTCCGATGAGGTTAAAGACTTCTAACCTGGCTGTTTGACCTGTCATGCCGTCGATTTTAATCTGAACCCTATCAGTGAATGGGTTTGGAAAAAGTGTAACAGCAACATTATCTGACAATACTGGAATTCCTAATGGAATCCCCGAAAGTTGCATCACACCTGTGTTATCAGGATCAAGCCAATCCTTTAACCTTGTTGTTGAGTCGGAGCCATTTTTATCCCATGACCAGGAAAATTTACCATAATAATCATTTAAATTCAATGAGGCGGAATCACATTCGGAATCTCCACCAGTAAGTTCACCAACGATTCTGCCCATATTATCAAACAAGGGCGATCCCGAAGAACCAGGTTCAGTGACACCATGGCCATTTTGAGTACCAATCCATGATACCTGCCAGAAACAAGGGTTTGGATTAGTAGAATAATAGGCAGAAATCAACGGCTTGTTATACGTCGAAATTTTTTTAATATCTCCTTCAGGGTGATGAATGGTAACACCCGATGGACTTGCGGTATCTTTCCGGCTCCATCCATTGAAATAAACACTGAAAGTGTCGGGAATATTCTGGTTTAACATTACCAGGCAGAAGTCGGAACCTGAATCGCCGGCACTACCCTCATGCGCTTTAAGCTTTGCACCAGTCATCGTTTTTGGTATAGGGTAATTCGTAATGGGAGGGTTTGCACAAGTGGGTGATTCATAGCCAAAATAAAAGATCCATTGCTGAAGATCAGAAGCACTGGCTCCCGCGAAACAATGATCTGCTGTTAGAACATAGGGCACAGCATTGTTCCTCACATTATTCACCATCGAACCCGAACACCACCAATTGTTTCCGCTTTTTAGGATATTAATGCGCATAACTCCCTTAATTTCATTTTGCCATGGGTCGCCTTCATGGCATTTTACATTTACCTCACATGCACCAGACAGATACTCTGATTCCTTGTTTTCACCCAAGAATCCAACCCCACGATAAGCATAACTGATACTATACATGTGGATGATTGGGGATCCTTTGGTCTCCGAAAGCTGATCATATTCAAGGATAAACCGGTCACCGGCAATTAATTCAGTTGCGAAATAACCACCTGGGACATTATTCCTTGATGTGAATGCTCCAATCACCCGGGTCTTGGAGGGGTTGTAGAGAAACACCTTCCCTCCTTCAGGCAATACGAATTTATCAAAATAAGCCGAAAGTGCCTGTGCACCTGAAGCCCTGACGGAAACCCGCCATATCCGGCCTCCATCAATTGTTTGCTCCCATTTTCCAGAAATTTCAGGACTTATGTCGACTGAAAGGAGAATACCAAAACGGTATGGAGTAGGAAACTTTTCATCCTCACTACGAATGGCTGTCAAATCCGGACTATTAAGGCTAATGACATTTTGCTCGTCAACCGGCATTGAATAAATTGTGCTTGCAGGAACCCCTCCAGAGCTCAATTGAGCTAAAACGGTCCGTGAAGGTATAAAAATAAGGGAAGCCAGGATAAAGGCTATAAAAAAAACAGGTTTTTTCAAGTTGTTGTGGTTGACGTTAGTACTACTTTTTTGATAACGACAGACAAAATTAGATGTTTTAAAGGAAATTAGATAAAAAAATTCAATTTGTCACTTCAAACTTCTTTAAGATAATTTAGAATGTCAATTGTAAAAATAGATATACCATGCAGTGTTTTGAGAAAAAAACACAAAGATGACCAATCTTCATTCAAAAGGATGATGTAACTGAATATGACACAAAGTGTACACCGGGATTATCCTTTCATCACAGTTAATGAGTGTATTGTTGAAACAAACAGTGTGAAAAACCAGTCATGACGCATCATGCACCTCAATCCCTCTCTCTGCAAGGAGAGGGGGATCTCATACTTAAAAGAGGCAAGCAAAACTACCAAAGGACAGGAGCATTTCTGAGGCAGCGGACTGAATAGCCACATTGTTTGTAATAATAATCAATATAAGGGCCAGAACCATAGTCAATTTCAACATTCCAGGCATCATAACTACTTTCCTCGGTGGTTGTCCACCATAGCCCTAAATTTCTGATGCTTACGAACTCACCATTGTTGTAACCATATCGGCATCCGCCCGGAAGTGCAGTAAATCCGCTACTATTGTTTGCTTGATTGGGACTCATCCAATGTGCCGTTCCGGTTTCACAAAGTTTGTCTCTAACATCTCCCCCAAGGTAATTATTCAAAGTTGTCCATTCCGCACTCGTCGAAACATGCCAACCAACAGGGGCAAGTGATCCCATATTCACCACATACCAATTGTATAAAGCTCCATAACTGCTTTTTTTAGAGACATCATTATTATACCAACAATAAGCTGGTGTGGTCAGGTTCATCCATGTAGTACTGTCAGTAACCAGTTGAATTGGAGTTCCATCATTAAACCTTGTAGTTCTCAGATTTTCAGCCATCCAGGTTTGTGTACCGATAATCACGGAATGATAAACATTGCCATCAATATCAGTAACATCGGGGCCAGGAGTTGGGGTAATTGTCGTGGAATTTGTTGCGGTGCTGCTATTTGATTCCTTTTTACAGGAATATGCAATAATACAGCACAAAACTGTAATGATGATCAAGGATCGTTTCATGATTGCGTCTCTTTAAGGTTAGTTAAACATAAAATTATGGTTCTTAAGATAACTGCCAAATATATCAGTTATTTTAATAAAGAAGAAATTCCAGGGTAGCACAGATGTGCTGTTTTCTTCATATAAAACCATGAAGTAATATTGGTAAGGGGCCCAAAATAAGTCCCTGTAATGCGTATTGAATCATCAGTTAAAAGTTGTAACTGATCTGGAATTGGCTTCCAGACTTAGCAATATTTTTTTCCCCTTAAAACAATCAAGATCAATACCTGTGTCTTTAGCAAAATTGAATCAGATTAATTCAAATTAATTTCAAAGGCCGGGGTTATTTTAAAAATCGAAGGTGATTCCTTGTGCCAAAGCAGTTTGACCACTAAAGTTGATGGTGTTAGTTTGACGTCGCATATAAGCTTTCCAGGCATCTGAACCCGATTCCCGACCACCACCGGTGTCTTTCTCACCCCCAAAGGCGCCACCAATTTCGGCACCGGAAGTGCCAAGGTTGACATTGGCTATTCCGCAATCGGAACCGGTTTCTGACAGAAATTTTTCTGCTTCTATCAGGTTTTCGGTAAAGATGCAGGAGGAAAGCCCTTGTGGAACATTGTTGTTCAGACTGATGGCTTCTTCAATGGTACTATATTTTATCATGTAAACAATAGGAGCAAATGTTTCTTTCTGAACCATTTTATAATGATTCTCTGCTTCGATGATGGCAGGTATCACATAATTTGCAGAGGGCAGTTTTTCCCTTTTGAGAACAGTTCCTCCAAATATCAGTTTTCCACCTTCCTTTTGCACTTCAGCGATGGCAGAAACAAAATTATTAACGGCAGTTTCATCTACTAAAGGTCCTATTAACGTTTCCTGAACAAGTGGATCTCCGATCCGTGCACTAACATTTTGATAAGTTGATATCAAATGTTCCTTAACTGTTTCAAAAACAGATTCGTGAATAATAAGTCTCCTGGTGGAAGTACATCTTTGTCCGCAAGTGCCGACTGCACCAAAGACGACCGATTGAAGGGTCATGTCGAGATTAGCAAATTGAGAGATTATTACGGCATTATTTCCACCCAGTTCCAGAATTGTTTTCCCCAAGCGTTTTCCGACGATTGATGCCACTCTTTTTCCCACTTCAGTTGATCCGGTGACTGATATCAATGGAATTCTCTTATCGGCTGCAAAATTATCACCCAAGGTGGATGATTTTGCAATGATCATGTTGAAAACACCTTCTGGAACATCATTTTTCCTAAGTGCTTCTGAAATAATCTTCTGAACAGCAATCGCGCAAAGTGGAGTCTTTGAGCTCGGTTTCCAGATAACCACATCACCAGCAATGGCGGCCAACATTGCATTCCAGCCCCAAACTGCCACAGGGAAATTAAAGGAGGTAATGATTCCGACAATTCCAATGGGATGATATTGATCATACATGCGATGATAAGGACGTTCGGAATGCATTGTCGCTCCATTCAGCAAACGGGATTGACCGACTGCAAACTCACAGATATCAATCATTTCCTGAACTTCGCCTAGGCCTTCTTCGTAAATTTTACCCATTTCCAGTGAAACCAGATATCCAAGCTCTTCCTTCTTTTTTCTCAATGCTTCGCCGATCTGACGAACTACTTCCCCTCTCTTCGGAGCAGGAACTATTCGCCATTTCAGGTAAGCTTTCTGAGCCAATTCTAACAAATGTTCATAATCATCCAATGTAGCATTTCTCACTTTTGCGATCAATGAGCCATCAATTGGCGAAAATGATGCGGTTTCATCACCATGTGTTTCAAGCCATCCATTGCCTGAACTTGCACCTGAATTCACAGATTCAATTTCTAAGTTTCTCAAATTCAATTTCATGTTCATTTTAGTTTGTTTAGGTTTATTCCATCATATAGTTATAGCGATATTCTGTATCAGGCTGAAAGGTTTCTTTAATGGTTCTTGGACTTACCCATCGGATAAGGTTAAATTCCCCTCCTGCCTTATCATTCGTTCCTGAAGCCCTGGAACCTCCAAAAGGTTGCAGACCAACAATGGCACCTGTTGGTTTATCATTGAGATAGAAATTCCCGGCTGCATACCTGAGTTGTTCACACATTGTTGCGGCAGCTAGCCTGTCGCGAAAGAACACCGCTCCTGTTAACCCATAAGGTGATGTTGAATTACAAATCCTGACCGTTTCTTCAAGCTTATCGTCTTCAAATACATAAATTGTCAGTACAGGCCCAAATATTTCTTCTTCCATCGTCTTAAAATTAGGATTAGTAGTAACGATTATAGTGGGTTCAACAAAATATCCTGTGCTCTTATCTCCATGACCACCCGCAATAATTTCGGCATCTGCCGATGTCTCCGCATATCTGATATAATTCATACAATTGTCAAAGGAGCCTTCATCAATTACGGCATTGATAAAATTCATCGGGTCAATTACCTCCCCCATACGGGCATCTTTGCTCATCCTGATCAACTCAGCTTTGATCTCAGACCAAAGAGAAACTGGAACATACATCCGGGAGACAGCAGAACATTTCTGCCCCTGGAATTCAAAAGCGCCTCTGAATGCATTCACAGCAACTTCTTTTGGAGAAGCGGTCGGATGTACCATGATAAAGTTTTTACCACCTGTTTCACCGATCAGTCTTGGATAGGAAATATAACGAAACAACTGAGCGGACACTTCCTGCCAAAGGAAATTAAATGTTTGATTTGAACCGGTGAAATGGATACCAGCCAGATGAGGAGATTCGAGCACCGTGTTACCAATCAACGCACCGCTTCCCGGGATAAAATTGATCACCCCATCAGGAAGTCCGGCTTCCTGAAAAACCTTCATCAAATAGAAATTAGACAAAAGTGCTGTAGTTGCCGGTTTCCAAACAGTAGTATTTCCCATCATCACTGGCGCCATATTCAGGTTGGAGGCGATGGAAGTAAAATTGAAAGGACTAACTGTAAATACAAAACCTTCCAATGGACGAAACTCCATCTTGTTCAACTGATTGAATGCCGAGTTTGGCTGCATTCTGTAGATGCGGGATGCGAAATAGGCGTTGAACTTAAGAAAATCGATCGTTTCACAAACAGCATCAATCTCTGCCTGATAAATATTCTTACTCTGACCCAACATGGTAGCAGCATTCATGACTGCCCTATATTTCCCCGAAATAAGTTCTGCAGCCTTTAACAAAATAGAAGCACGCACCGTCCAGGAGAGATCTGCCCAGATACGGTGGGCTTCAAGAGCAGCTTCAATTGCCATATTTACTTCCTTCTCAGTCGCTTTATAATAGGTTGCGAGGACATGTGAATGCCGGTGGGGCATGCTCACTTGCCCGGTTTGTTTGGTTCTGACTTCTTTCCCTCCAATAATTAAAGGAATGTCGATTGGATGTTCCAGTTGTTTTTGCAATTCGGTTTCAAGTTGCTTTCTTTCCCAACTGCTTTTTTTATATTCCAGCACCGTTTCATTTTGGGGAAGCAGAAAATTATAAATGGCATTGTTCATAACACATTGATTTTTAATTATTAAAATTCGAGTGGTCAAATTCAACTATTCGATAACAAAATTACCACTTTTTTGGCCAGTCAAACTGATAAAGGGAGAAAAAGGAAGGAATGCAAGAATTCCCTCCCCCATGGGTTTCTCCCATGTTTATTAATATTATGCCACTTCGGGGCAGATTCAACTAGACAAAATAAGATTTCTCACGACTAATAGCAATTTGTATTACTTTTGAAACCGCATTTGGCAAACCTGCCACCTTGTGAAATTCTGACTCTGTGATTTTTTAACGATAACCAAAACCAGATTTATGACCGAAACTCTTGCCCTAAAGAAAGAACCGCCCGCAATACTTCGCTGGATCGTTCTTATCTTCATCAGCTTAGCCATGTTTGGCAATTATTACATCTACGATTGCATTAGTCCTTTAGCCGATGTGTTAAAAGCCCAATTGCATTTTACTGATGAAAACCTTGGGCTTCTGCAGGGCATCTATAGTATTCCAAATATCTTCATGGTGCTAATTGGCGGTATCATTATTGATAAGATTGGTACAAAAAAAGCAGCACTGATTTTTGCTTGTCTTGTATTTCTTGGTGCCTTGTTCACAACCATTAAAGGAAACATACTGTTCATGGCCACAGGAAGGTTAATCTTTGGTCTTGGAGCAGAATCCATGATCGTTGCCATCACAACGATCATTGCAAGGTGGTTCAAGGGGAAAGAGTTGTCATTTGCTTTCGGACTGAATCTTACCATTGCCCGGTTGGGATCATTCCTTGCACTCAATTCACCGACATGGGGAAAAGCGATGTTCTCCTATTGGCAAAAACCGCTGTGGATTGCAGTCGGAGCCGGTTTGATCGCCATTGTCACCATTGGTATTTATTACTTTATCGATATCTATTCTGAAAAGAGTTATAACCTTCAGAAAGAAGGAAACCAGGACAAGGTTGTGCTTAAAGACCTTTTAAAGTTCGGAAAATCTTTCTGGTTCATCACCCTGTTGTGCATTACGTTTTATTCAGCCATGTTCCCTTTCCAGACTTTTGCAGTTAAATTCTTCAAGGATGTTCACCTGGCAGGTATGCCTGAAGATGTTGCACGCGGGATGGGTGGGTTCCTATCCAGTCTTCTTACGCTTGCAGCCATGATCCTGACTCCGCTTTTCGGATTGTTATCTGATAAAATCGGGAAACGTTCCCTTTTAATGATGTTTGGATCACTTCTGATTATCCCTGTTTACCTGATCATGGGTTATGTTGTGCATGCTGTGCAATTACCGCCATCAGTGGTGAACCTGTTTTCATCTTCCCAGGAAAACACAGGTCTTTTTAGTGGGGTTGTTTACTTTGGAAATATGATAGGCACCTTATTTACTTATTTCCCCAATATAGCCATTCCGATGGTCATCATGGGAATAGCATTCTCGTTGATACCAGCCATTATGTGGCCTTCTGTGGCTTTGATTGTCGATCATTCAAAACTTGGAACTGCCTATGGATTGATGACGATGATCCAGAACATGGGCTTGGCCGGTTTTAACCTGTTGATTGGATGGGCCAATGATTTCTCCGGAGCAAGTGCTGCCAATCCTGGAGGATACCATTTAGGGATGTGGATCTTTAGCAGCCTCGGATTCTTTGGGCTGTTCTTTGCTTTCATGCTCAGGAGGAATGAACGTGGCCCCAATGCGCACGGGTTGGAATACGGTACACGATATAATAAACGACCGTAATCGCGTGGGTTCGGAATTTTGAACCCTGACATTAATTTTATTCTATGAAGTTTTTAATTGTAGCGGCAACGAGATTTGAAATCCGTCCGCTTTCTGATAAGTTTGCATTTGTTCAGAAAGAAGATGACAGCCTGTCGCATTACCAGTTCCGCAATGACAAGGTTGATATCCTCATTACAGGAATGGGAATGACTGCGACCGCATTTTACTTAGGCAAACAACTGCCGGGATCAAACTATGATCTGGTGATCAATGCCGGTATTTGTGGCTCCTACAAAGATTCCTATCCGATAGGGAAAGTCGTAAATGTAACAGGTGAATGCTTCAGCGAACTCGGAGCAGAAAACAATGATCAGTTTATTTCACTTTTCGATTTAGGACTGTTGGATCCGGAAGATCCACCTTATCGGGCAGGGAAACTAATGAATAACTCAACCCCAAAGGGACCTGCCTTACGAAAACTCGACCGGGTTGACGGAATCACATCCAATACCATTCATGGTCATCCCGAAACGATCCGTAAACTCAGGGAACTATTCGACCCGGATATTGAAAGCATGGAAGGTGCAGCATTTTTTTATGCGTGCATCACCACTGGCGTCCCCTTTCACCAGATCCGGAGTATCTCAAATTTCGTTGAAGAAAGAGATAAATCAAAATGGGATATTCCACTGGCACTGGCGAATCTGAATAAAACTGTGTTTGAGATCCTGAAGGAGCAAATGGTAAAATAGTGAAATGATGGAATAGCTATGATGATCCTCAAGCTTGCATTCTCGCCCTGTCCAAATGACACTTTCATCTTCGCATCGATGGTGAAAGGGTTGATTGATACTGAAGGTCTGGAGTTTGATTACCAGATGGAAGATGTGGAAAAACTAAACCATCTGGCTATGGAAAAAACTTTGGACATGGTCAAAGTGAGTTATCATGCATTTCTGCACCTCTCCCCTATTTATCAATTACTGGAATCCGGCAGTGCCCTGGGCTCTGGTAATGGACCACTGCTCATCAGTAAGAAGAAATATTCCATCAGAGAGCTGGACAAACTCACGATTGCCATACCAGGGGAGTACACTACGGCTCACCTGCTGCTGAAGATCATAACTCCAGGGGTTCATCAAAAAAAGATCCTTATCTTTAATGAAATTGAGGATGCCATTCTTCGTGACGAAGTAGACGCAGGGGTGATCATTCATGAAAATCGCTTTACTTATGAAAGAAAAGGCTTGCAGAAGATTGTGGACCTTGGCGAAGCTTATGAAAGCATGACCCATTGCCCTATTCCTCTTGGCGGGATCATTGCAAAAAAACAATTGGGGCAAGAGACAATTGAAAAATTGAACCGGATCATGAAGAAAAGCGTGGAATTTGCCATGAAAAGTCCTGATGCAGTCATGGATTTTGTACGCTCCAATGCCCAGGAAATGGAAGACACCGTGATGTTGCAGCACATCCATCTTTATGTAAATGACTATACGTTGGAGTTGGGGACAAAGGGTAGAAAGGCTATTAAACGGCTATTTGATTTTGCACATAAAACAAGTGTAAAGTGCAAAATATAAAGTCTAAAGTGCAAAGTTTTTTATGTCCACACCTTATCTTTCTATAGAATCTATTTGCGAGGCATTTCGATCGGCACAATCTAAAGGCCTGATTCGGAAAGAGGACACGCTTGTCATGTTCCATGATCTTTCGTTTTTAGAAGACCGCGTACTACACCTTAAATCAGTTTTCCCTGGCAGTACCCTTCATGCAGTTGCCATGAAAGCAAACTCACTTAGGAGAATCCTGGAATTCCTACGTCAACTAGACGTTGGAACCGAGGTTGCCTCAATTGGAGAGCTAATTATGGCCCTGAAATCAGGTTATACTGCAGAAAAAATCGTATTCGATTCTCCGGTTAAAACCTGGCAGGAAATTGAGTTTGCCCTGACTAAAGAAGTTCATATTAATGTTGATTCTCTTGCAGAACTGGATAGGGTTGCCGTCCTAAAGCAAAAAATTAAAACTGCCAGCACGATCGGAATTCGTATCAACCCTCAGGTCGGGATTGGCGCCATTGAAGAATCCAGCGTTGCCGGTGAATACTCTAAATTCGGAGTTCCCATTAAGACAAGAAGGAAAGAACTGGAAGATGTATTTCTTGCCTATCCATGGATGACTGGTGTCCACCTTCATGTGGGTTCACAAGGATGCTCCATAGAGTTGTTGTTGAACGGAATTGGTGTGCTTTACGATTTTGTTAGTGGAATCAATAAAAAACGAATAACAGCCGGGCAATCACCCATTTCCATCTTCGACATCGGAGGGGGTCTACCAATTTCTTATCATCATGACAGAATCCCGGTTTCGATGGAAGATTATGCCCAAACCATTGCCCGGCAATTTCCCTTGCTATTCTCTTCTTCTTTCAAACTTCTTACCGAATTCGGACGATGGGTTCATGCCAATGCAGGATGGACTGTGAGTCGCGTGGAATATGTAAAACGCGATCCGGGGATCAACACTGCCATGATCCATGCCGGAGCCGACCTTTTTCTCAGGGAATGTCTCAATCCTAAATGTTGGCCACACGAATACAGCGTTTTAGACAAAAAAGGCACCCTGAAATCAGGCAATGATGAGAACCCCTATAATCTTGCCGGACCACTTTGCTTCTCTGGTGATATCCTGGCGCGAAATGTCGAATTACCTGTAATTGAAGAAGGTGATCACGTGATCATCCATGATACAGGAGCCTACACTTTTAGCATGTGGTCGATGTATAACAGTCGCCAAAAACCCAGAATTCTAGGATACCATCAGGATGTTTTTGAGGTTCTAAAGGAAAGGGATTGTTGTTTTGCAACATAGAAGAAATTTAGGATGCATGAATGTCAGAAGTTTTATGCGTAATCGAATATTGAACAACGATTTTTGAAGTTCGATTTGACCGAGGGTTTGAGTACATGTAAAGCATATGTGAAACATATGTGAACTATAGAAATAGCATAGAACGAGTATAGGATGAGTATAGAAAATAATTTAATATCTTCACTCTTAAACAATTAAACAATGATCATTGTAACAGGTTCGGTAGGATTTATCGGAAGTTGCTTAGTCGGTAAGCTGAATAATAAAGGAATAAAGGACATTGTCCTGGTGGATGATTTTTCAAAAGAGATCAAGAACCATAACATCCGGAATAAATGTTATCTCGAGAAAATTGGACGAGAAGTATTTTTTGAATGGCTGAATGAGCATCACTCTGAGGTGGAGTTCATATTTCATCTAGGTGCCCGCACGGATACGACAGAATTTAATATGGCCATTTTCGATGAATTAAACCTCAATTACACAAAGACCATGTGGAATGCCTGTTCTGAATATTGCATTCCCCTTATTTATGCTTCCTCTGCAGCAACTTATGGTGACGGAAAAATTGGATACAACGATGATCCTGAACTCATTCCAAACTTACAACCCTTAAACCCGTATGGAGTTTCCAAGAACGAATTCGACAAATGGGCGTTAAAGCAGGATAAGCAACCTCCATACTGGTTTGGGTTGAAATTCTTCAACGTTTATGGGCCGAATGAATATCATAAGGGGCGGATGGCATCGGTTGTTTTTCATGCATTTAATCAGGCAAATTTGACAATTAGCGAGATGGCGAAATGGCGAAGTGGCGAAATTTCCGATAAGCAAAAGGGAGGACTGAGGAACGGTGTGGTGAAGTTGTTCCGGTCGCACAACCCGGATTATAAGGATGGGGGACAGTTACGCGATTTCATTTATGTGAAAGACGTGATAGATGTTATGTTCTTCCTAATGAATCACCCGTCTGATTCAGGTATTTATAACCTCGGGACAGGAAAAGCCCGCACATTCCTTGATCTTGCCAATGCAGTATTTTCAGCACTCAACATTCCTCCTTCCATTGAATTTATTGATACCCCAATCGACATCAGAGACAAATACCAGTATTTCACAGAAGCAAAAATGGAGAAGCTTCATGGAATAGGCTATTCCCGACCTTTTAATAGTCTTGAAGCTGCTGTTGAAGAATATGTTCAGGGTTATCTGGTAGGTAATACTTATTTTTAATTATGAAGTATGAGTTTGAATTAAGAATTATGATAAGATGAAACCGCGGGTTTGTGTTGTGATTTATTAAGCCCTATAGTAATTTTTCACAAACAAAAGTTAAAAAATGTTAAATTTTCCATTTTGTGCATTTTGAACGATATTTTCTTATCTTTGACTAAGAATTAAACTTACATTCTGTTACAGCACGTTTTTTTATAGAACAAAGACAGATTTGATGCCTTTTAAGGGCATTTATTTGTGTGTATTTTTTGGATCTAAAACCTAAATATATTAACCAAACTGTAATCAAGTATTAACCAGAAACAAACCTTAATTATGATGAAAAAACTTTTACTATTTTGTGCCTTTATCCTTAGCGGCATTATTGGTTTTGGGCAAACTATTGCTCAGTACACATTCTCGCAGAGCGTAGGGACTTACACTGCAATCAGCGGGGGAACGGCTATCACACCTACTGGCGGAACGTACTTTGATGACTATTCTTATGGGCCCCTGAACATTGGGTTTAACTTTACCTGGAGAGGTACTGTCTTTACCCAATTTGGCTTGAATGAGAATGGATTCATCAGCCTTGGTGCAACTGCACCAACAAGTAGTTACTACTCGTTAAGCACAGGAACCTCGAATGATATAATTGCTGCTTTCAATTATGACCTTTACGGTTTGGTTGCCAACGGAGCTGAAATAAGATATCAAACTCTTGGCACTGCACCCAACCGTTATCTGGTAGTTCAGTTCAAGAATTATGGATTTTATTCTGCAGGTCTTGCTGATGCTAATTTCCAATTTCAGTTGTATGAAACAACGAATGTTGTGAAAATTGTTTACGGACCTTACGCCGGAACTTCAGGCACCTATACATTACAGGTAGGTTTAAGAGGTGCCTCAAATGCAGATTTCAACAACCGCACAGAAACAACCAGTTGGTTGGCAACAACAGCCGGCGCTACCAATGCTGTGACCTGTTCATATTCGCCCACCATTATCCCTACAAACGGCTTAACTTTTACCTGGACACCTCCATCTCCTTGCACAACACCTTTAGCACAACCAACTGCATTACTATTTACACCTAGCACAACCACCATAGCCCTTTCATGGACGAACTCGGCAAGTGCCGACAGCTACCTTGTGTTACGGAGTACTAACCCCACACTTGGTGCGACACCTGTAAATGGTACTGTTTATACCGTTGGGACCACTTTCGGCAACGGTGTTGTTGATTACTGGGGCGGTGGGCCAAATTATACTTCAACAGGATTGACACCATCTACAATGTACTATTATTGGATTTTTGCGGCTAATAATAATTGCGTTGGAGGCCCCATGTACCTGTTATCAGGATCGCTCAATGGATTTTCAACAACATTAGCTGTATTTCCAATCAGTGGCAATAAATTTATTGGACCCACAGGGGATTTCTTCACACTTACGGCTGCATTTGCTTATCTAAATAACAATGGTGTGAACGGACCACTTAACCTAATCCTTCAATCCACCTATGTAAGTTCTGTTGAACCAGCTTTCCCTATTCCAGCAATGGTCATACCAGGTACTAGTGCTACAAACAAAATTACTGTTTATCCTTCAGCCGCAGGACTTTCCATCACTAGTGCCAATACCACAGGAACCATTAATCTGACAGGTGCAAGTTATATAACTTTTGATGGTCGTGTTAATGCAACCGGATCCACTAACAGTCTTATCATTGAGAATACTTCAACGGGTTATGCTGTTCAGTATATGAATGGATCTACCTACAATGGATTGAATTATTGTATTCTCCGTGGAGTAGGCCAAACAGGGGCAAATGGAACCATTACTTACGGATCAACATCCACTATTGGGAATAGTTATAATTCGATTACCAATTGCGAGATCCGGGATGGGGCATCACAACCCTTGTATGCAATTTACTCTTCCGGAAATGCAAATCCGACACAATATAACAGCAATATTACGATTTCAAATTGCAACATCCATGATTTCTATGCAACTGCAGGAGGTAATCCACTTGGTGTCGGCATCCTTGGGGGTTCGACAGCATGGACGATTACAGGCAACAGTTTTTACATGGTTGCCGCTTTTAGTCCAACAGTGGCTGTAGGTTATAATGTGATATTCATCGCATCCGGTGATGGGTATAACATTTCCAACAACTATATTGGCGGTTCTGCACCTAACTGTGGTGGAACACCTTGGACACTTAATGGAAACGGAACACCTCCGACGATAGCAAACTTCATCTATGCTATACGTTTTGCTGGTGGCCTCACTACGAATCCAAGTTCCATTCAGGGGAATACGGTTGCAAACATTGCACTATCAACTAACCCAACTGCCTCGTCAATCTACTTTCTCGCATTCCTTTCTACAATTGGTGTTCAGAACATCGGAAACATTACTCCAAACATTATTGGTTCCGGAACAGGCACGGGATCAATCACCATCAATGTCGGGTTGAATGCCGGTGGTTATAATCCAAGCTTCGAAGGAATCGATTTTCGTGGTCAATACGGGAATGTGCAGAACAATGTTATCGGTTCCATCACTCTAAACCCACCTGCAGGATCGGCTTCAACCTTATATATACTTTTACGATTACTTTCGGTGACGCCGACAGTTCAAAATGGCGTTTGCAGTGTAAGTGGCAACCAGGTTGGTAGTCTCACTACAGCATCAAGCATCCAATGCCCATCCGTGACTTTCCCGCCAGTAATTATGCAGGGAATTTTTGTTAGTACTACCGGTTCCGGGTCTGCTCTCATGACTGTTTCTAATAATACAATTGCCAACATTACGGATCTTAGCAGCCATGCCACATCTTATGTAATGGGGATGGAAGGTGCCAGTTCGTCTGTTCCTGTAAATGTAATAGGAAATACAATCAGGGACCTGACAGCAGCCTCACAGAATGTTAACATTTCGGGGACTACATCTATTGTAGGATTATATTCGGTAAATTCTGTTCCAGGGTCTATCATCCGTGCAAATAAAATTTATGACCTTGTAAATACCGATCCTACCATAGCTGTGGGAGTAAATGGTATGTATATCGGACAATCAGCAGGTAACTTGTTGATTGAAAAGAATTTTATTCATAATTTATCAACAGCTAGTAATGCACCAACATCCCAGGTTGACGGTATCTATTTGAATTGTTCCGGGACTTATGTTACAGCTAAGAACAATATGATACAATTGGGTATCAATACAAATGGCACTGCCAATACAGCAAGCTCCGTGATCAACGGGATCTATGAAGCCGGTGCAACCATAGACAGTGTGCTCAATAACAGTATTTATATTGGCGGCGCACCTGCTGCAGGTATTACTGGTAGCACTTATGCATTCAACAGCGTGATTACGCCTTCACTAAGTACCCCGCGTGTTTACCTTGATAATATACTCTATAATGCCCGCACAGGAGGTACGACTGGTGAACATTACGGAATAAAGGTTGCTGGGGCTTTACAATTCCCTCTTGGACTGAAGAGTAACTACAACCTAATAATTGCCAACGGAGCAGTTGGAGGGGTTTTTGGTTCCTTTAACGGTATTGACCAACCTACTTTTGCATCCTGGAAAAATACAGTAGGCACCGACCTTGCAAGTGGAAATGCAGATCCAAATTTTGTTGCTCCTACAGGAACCTTTGCAACTGCAAACCTGCATGTTCAGAGCCCAACGCCTATTGAAGGCGCTGGTATTGCTCTCTCGAGTGTTACCGATGACTATGATGGTAATTTGAGGATCAATTTCACGCCAACTGATGTAGGAGCTTCTGCTGGTAACTTCACACTTTCAGCCGATGTTTTCGGACCGAATATCACTTATACGGCGCTCGGCAATGGTCTCGTTGCCGGAACTAGAGTACTTTCCAACTGGGCTACTATTACGGACAACATAGGAGTAGCAACCGGTGCAAATCTTCCAAGGATTTATTATAAGAAATCAACTGACGCCAATGCCTTTGTTGGGAATACTTCTGCCAATAATGGATGGAAATACGTAGTGGCAAGCAATTCAAGTTCGCCATTCAGTTTCACCATTAATTATGCCTTATTGCAAGCTCCCGTTGCAGCGGGTGATGTTATTCAGTACTTCGTAGTTGCACAGGATAATGCAAATAACCTGAGTTCATGGTACCCCATGGCAGGTTTCAGCACAGTGCCCCCAATTCAAAACATCAATGTTGCACCAACCAATTTCCAATCCTATCCCATCGTTTCAAATTCAATTCCGACCACCATTACGGTTCCTGGTACTTATGCAAGTTTGACCAATACCGGTGGCGCATTTGACATGATAAACCAAGGAGTAATTGTTGGCAATACAACGATCAATATTACAGCCGACCTTCCCGGAGAGCTTGGAACAGTTGCATTAAATGCATGGGCAGAAGATCCTCCAGGGTCAAACTATAAAGTAGTTATCCAACCTGATGCAGCAACATTGCGTACCATCAGCAGCACTACAACTTTAGCTGCAGGAACAGGCCTTGTCAGAACCAATGGTGCCAGTCGTTTGACCATCAACGGGAAAGCAGGGAAACTCCTTACTTTCCGTTTCACTAACACCACACCTGCCAACAACCAGCCAACCATTCAATTTACTAATGGTTCTGTAAACGACACCCTGAAATATTGTACAATTGAAAGCAACAGCTCTGCAACAACCTATGGCTCTGTGAATATTGGTTATAACACAACTGCTACGAATACCATTGTCATTATGAATAATGATATTCGCGATGCTACTGCAGGCACATTAGGATTACAAGGGGCAGGTATCGTTTGCACTTCAGTCCTGAATAACATTAAAATTATGAATAATAATATTTATAATTTTAACGCTTATGGAATTTACAGTAGTAGCGGTTCGGCCGATGGTGCTGTGATCTCAGGAAACAGTTTTTATTTCAATTCAGCCCTGGTTAATACTTCAACACAGTATTGCATCTATTTTACCGGAAGTTTGAATAACCATACTATCACTGGCAACTACATGGGGGGACAAGCACCATTATGCGGTGGCGCTGCCTGGAATAATACTACTACTTATTCTCTTGAAGGAGTTTATGCCTCTTTCGGAGTAATAACACCCAGCACCGTTTCTAATAACACCTTTCAGAACATCAATAGTTCCAATGTTGGATCTTCCTATTTGTATCCTATCTACCTTACTGCTGGTGTGATCAACATTACGAATAACCTGATCGGGAGTACTACAGTACCAGGATCCATCACTTGTGCAGGAACCGGTTATCTTTATGGTATTTATGCATCCATTTCAGCTACTGCGCCTACATCAGTACAAGGCAATATCATTTCAGGGTTGAATTTTACCAGTGCGACCGGCGGATACATTTATGGATTCGAATTGCTTTCAGGTGTTTACCAGATGGGGAATATTACTCCTAATGTTGTTGGAAGCAGTACGGTGGCAGGTTCTATCACCTACGCCGGAACAGGTGGCATATATGGATTATATTCTTCTTCCTCAAATCCCGGAAATGATGTTGAAAACAACATTTTCGGAAACTGGTCATTTACAAATACTGTGGGTTCACCTTATGCCCGTGGAATGTATATTTATTGTGCCAATGTGAAGAAGAATAAAATTCTCAGTATCTCCTGTGCAAATGCAGGATTAACACCATACATTTATGGCATTTATTATTATGGTGCATATGGCATAACCAATGAATTCTCAAACAACCAGATTACTCTAGATGGAGGCGCATCTTCAAATCCATATATCTATGCTTTCTATGATGCCTCTACTACGAACCTTACCAATTTTTACTTTAATGACATCTACGTAAGCGGCCCTGCTACCACATCTAATTCCACATATGCGTTCTATCGCAGTAGTACAGGTTATTATACCTTCGAGAATAACATCATTGCTAATAAGAGGGTTGCCGGTGGAACAGGAATGCATTATGCAGCCTATCTTTCTTCTACAGGATCATGGAACTCAAATTACAATGATCTCTATTCTGTTGCAGGTCCACTTGGGTACTACAATGCGACCAACCAGTTGACACTTGCTGCATGGCAAGCTGCAACTGCAGGTGATTACACATCACAAAACGCAGATCCGTTATTTACATCATCTACTGACTTGCACACAACAGTTCCAGCATTGAATAATGCCGGTATTGCTATTCCTGCTGTTACTACTGATTATTCAGGGGTAACCCGTGGAAATCCGCCAGACATAGGGTGCTATGAATTTTCACTTACCCCAGTAGTGACAACCATTGCTGCAACTTTAATTACTGCTACGACAGCAACTGTGAACGGATCGGTGAATGCACAGAACGAAAATGTTGTAACATCATTTGATTATGGACCTACAGTAGCATATGGTAGTACAATTGCTGCGATACCGACACCAATAAATGGTTTGGTCACCACTAATATGAGTGCTGGTCTTACGGGTTTGCTACCCGCAACAACCTATCATTACCGGGCTCATGGCGTTGCCAATGGCAATCCATATGTTGGTCTTGACATGACCTTCACCACATTGACCGCTCCACCAACTGTTGTTACTACAGCAGCAACCGCTATTACAGGCACTGGTGCGACATTGAACGGAACTGTGATTGCCAATGGAGCTTCAACAACCGTGACTTTTGAATATGGATTAACCGTTGCTTACGGAAGTACCATTTCAGGTGTACCTGGGACTGTTAATGGAACTACATTAACTGCTTGTTCGGGCGCTTTAACCGGTTTACTGCCTTGCACGCTTTACCATTTCAGGATAAAAGGTGTAAATGCCCAGGGAACCTCAAACGGAGGTGACCTTACATTTACAACACTCCCATCTTCACCAACTACAGTGACCAATGCCGCTACAGGTATTACAACCACTACTGCTACCTTAAATGGTACAGTGACTGCAAATTGCGCAGCAACTAATGTCACGTTTAATTATGGGTTGACCGTGGCCTATGGAAGCACAGTTCCCGGCACACCTACACCTGTGAACGGGAATACCCCAACAGCAGTCAGCGCAAACCTTACTGGTCTTACAATAAACACTACATACCATTATCAGGTTTGTGGAACCAATGCAAACGGTTCCAGTTGCGGAAATGACATGACTTTCGTGACTGTTTGTCCTGTTGCAGGTCCTGCAGGTCCGATTACGGGACCAACCCAGGTTTGTCAGGGTGGCTCAGGTTATATTTATTCGGTTACTATTCCAAATGCAACTGGCTATGTATGGACTCTGCCAGTAGGCGGATCCATCACAGCAGGAGCCAATACCAATACAATTACGGTGAGTTATGCTGCTAATGCAGTTGCCGGATATATATTTGTTTACGGAACCGCTGCTTGCGGTAACGGAGCTCCTTCGCAGCTTGCCATTGCCATGAATCCTCCTGCTACACCAACCATCGCAGGCCCTGCTTCTGTTTGCGTAAATAGCACAGGTAAAGTTTATACCACTCAATCAGGTATGAGCAACTATATCTGGACCATTTCTGGAGGTGGAACGATCACGGCAGGTCTGGGGACCAACTCCATCACTGTTTCATGGAATGCTACAGGTGCGCAGAATGTTTCTGTGAACTACAACACTGCTGCAGGTTGTCCGGCTCTTTCTGCTACCATTTACAATGTCACAGTTAATCCTCTGCCAGTTCCGACCATTGCCGGGCCTAATCCTGCTTGCAGTAATTTCCCGGGACTTATTTATTCCACACAAACGGGTATGAATGGTTATGTTTGGACGATCACAGCAGGAGGAACGATCACTGCAGGTCAGGGTACCAATGCCATCACTGTTACCTGGAATGCTACCGGTGCTCAAAATGTTTCTGTGAACTATACCAATTCCAATGGTTGCACTGCCCCAGCTCCGGTTGTTTATCCGGTTACCGTTAACAGCGGCGCTGCTCCAACCATCACTGGAACTACAAACTTGTGTGTTAACTCAGGGTATTATACTTATACAACTCAACCCAATATGACCGCCTATAACTGGAACATTTCTTCCGGTGGAATCATTAACTATGGTTCTGGAACCAATGTCATCACGGTTTCATGGGTTGCTACAGGTGCGCAGTGGGTGAGTGTGAACTATACCAATCCTGCAGGTTGCAGCTCTCCAAGTCCAACTCAATTGAACATCACGGTTAACCCGCTTCCAGGTGCTGCAGGTTCCATTACAGGAACAGGCGCTGTTTGCGGTGGCGCTAACGGGGTTGCTTACTCTGTGGCTGCCATAACCGGCGCTACAACTTATGTCTGGAACCTCCCCACAGGGGCTACCATTGCTTCTGGAGCCAATACCAATGCCATCACCGTCAACTTTGCATGGAATGCTTCAAGCGGTAATATCACCGTCTTTGGAAACAATACATGCGGCGACGGCGCTGTTTCTCCTCCGTTTGGTGTTACTGTAACCCCATTGCCCGACCCGGCTGGTACCATTACCGGTCAGGCTTCTGTTTGCCAGGGCGAAAACAATGTCGTTTACACGGTTCCATCTATTACAGGAGCTACCAGTTATACATGGACTGTTCCTGCAGGTGCTACCACAACCGGTGGTTCCAACACAAACTCCATCACTGTTGATTTCGGGGCCAGTGCTATTTCCGGCAACATTACCGTTCTCGGGTCAAATTCCTGCGGTAGCGGTACGGTTTCTCCTAACTTCGCAGTAACGGTGAATGTAATTCCTCCAACTCCTGTGGTTACTAATACTGGTGACACTTTGCACAGCAGCGCGTCTACAGGCAACCAATGGTATTTCGCTGGTACTCTTATTCCGGGGGCTACTTCCAGAAACTATGTTGCTACTCAAACCGGTCTTTATTGGGTTGTGGTTACCCTCAATGGATGTTCCTCCGCAGAGTCGAACCACCTTGAGATCATTACAACCGGTATTGATCAACATCCATCGACTTCGATCAATGTTTATCCTGTACCAAACGACGGACGGTTCACTGCAGCCATCACTACCGCTTCACCACAATCTTTCACCATCAGCGTTTATAACAATCTTGGTGTAAAGATCTATTCTGAAGCAAATGTGGAAGTGAACAGTTCTCTCAATAAAGTGATCGACCTGAGACCTGTACCAACTGGCGTCTACACTGTGGTCTTTGAAAATAGCCTGAATCAGGTTGTGAAAAAGATCGTTGTGAACAAATAGGCTTTAGGTGTTGGCCATTAGGCCTTAGGGAAATTAGTATTAATTCTAATGGTTAAAAAAGTCCTGCCGGAAACGGTGGGACTTTTTTTTCTGACAATATGTGACGGGATATTAAGGGGAAAAATTAATATAAATTGTTATCTTTGATTTTCCATAGTGAAGAATTTATGCGGTTGCATCTGATGTATTTTTCATTTTTGATTATCACACAAGTAACGAGTGCAAGCTACACTAATGAAAAATTGAATGCTGATACATTTGGATTCAAAGATAACCTAACCCATATCACAAGTTTATTGAAATCTTCTGAAGAAGAAAGGACATGTCGCCCTGAAAAAGCAATTGAAATTGCCAACCAAGCCTTAAAAATAGCAGAAGCAAATCATTTGCTTTCCGGTAAACTGGAAGCCATGATCAATATTGCAGAGATCCAGGTCATGATGACCTATACTTTACCTGCAATGGAAATGACACTAAAAGCACGAGACCTGGCAATTCAATTGAATGATAAACGCAACCTGGGCCATACTTACCGGATACAAGGGAAGATCCACTTGCTCATGGGAGATTATACAAAGAGTATAAACTATTGTTTTCAGGCTCTTCAATTGTTCGAAGATTGCCATGATGAAGATGGCATGTTCAAAACAGAAAATGATATCGGTGTTGTTTACAGTTATATGGATAATGATACTAAGGCGTTGGAATACTTTACCCTTGTACTGAATAAAGCAAAAACCAATAAAGACCAAAAAGGATTATCATATAGTTTAAATAACCTGGGCAATCTTTACGAAAATAATAAAAAGTACAAACAAGCTGAAACAAATTTCCGTGCAGCTCTAGAAATCAGCAAGCAAACAAAGCAGTTATATTATCAGGCAATCAATCACATGAATCTGGCCAGAATTTGTCAGAGAACGGGAAAGTTTGAGGAATCAAGGATGCATTACGATCAGGCAATCTCAATCAATAGCGCAATGGGAAATAAGTACGACCTAGCACTTTGCTACCTGAATATTTATGATTTCTATGATCTGCAGCATGATCGTATGAATGCCGTTAAATCTCTGATGAAAGCATTTTCATATTCAACTGAAAATAAATTAAAAGGAATAAAATATCAGTCGGCAAGGAAAATTCACAAATTTTATGAAGCTGAAAATAAAACCGACAGCGCGTACAAGTATGCAATTATTCAGTTTCAAGTGAAAGACAGCATGGAACTTGACAAAATAAAATCAAAACTTAGCCTGGCAGAACTCGAATATCAATATGCAAAAAAAGAAAGGGAAGAAAAATTCAGTCGTCAAAGGAACCAGATTTTTCTTATTTCCGGTATCATATTGGCGCTCTCATTGGCCATCATTATTGGTCTTTTTTTATCAAGACAAATTATTAAAACCAAAAATATCACTCTGGAAAAACAGAAATTGAATCTTGAAAAGAAAGTATTGACGGATGAAGTGGAATTCAAAAACAAAGAGCTTACCATAAACGTGATGAATCTGTTGAAAAAAAACGAAGTGATCATCAACATCTCAGATCAATTGCTACAGATGGAAAAAAATAACATCAATGAAGTTACACGAGAAGAAATAACCAGGATCGTAAAAGCCTTACAAAAAAGCGCAGACAATGATAATTGGGAAGAGTTTGAACTCAGATTCCGTGAAGTCCACAGTGATTTTTATGATAAACTGATTAAGCAATTTCCTGATCTCACACCTAATGACTTGAAAATCTGTGCTTTTTTACGGCTGAACCTTTCAACAAAAGAAATTGTTGAACTTACCGGACAAAGCCAGAATGCCATAGAAGTTGCCCGGTACCGTCTCAGAAAGAAACTCGGAATTACCAACGCTCAGGTTAACCTGGTTACTTTCCTTACCCAAATTTAATCCATATAATCAACAACTTACAGGCATGTACGACTTTTGTACTGCTCATTTTCCACACTAGACAGGTTTTGTAGGTGCCTGCAATTTTAATATTCCTTTCCACGGAATTAGTTTTACAGGAAAATTCCGTATAATCTATGAGCAAAAAGAAACGTTCACCATCTCCGGACCCTATGTCTAAGGGAAATCCTGACAAGACAGATGAAATCCGTAAATTAATTCAGCGAAAACAGGCTGAAAACAACGTATTGAAAAAGATCATTGAACAGAAAATCAAACCAAACAAACAAAATTAAATCTATGAAAAAGAGTTTACTATTTATCCTGGTCATCATCCTGATGAGCCATGTGGGTCTGGGTCAGATCTCTGGGTTAAAAAATATCCCGGGTGATTATTCCAGCATTGCAAATGCCATTGCTACTTTAAATTCTGCAGGCGTCGGTTCAGGTGGAGTGACTTTTAATGTCGCTGCCGGCTATACAGAAACTTTTGTTTCTCCTACTGCAGGATATTTTACTATTTCAACCAACTCGCCCACTGTTTCCAATCAGATTATATTTCAAAAATTTGGGAGTGGAGCAAACCCGCTGATAACAGCAGGGGCTGGAACCGGTTCCTTTGATGCAATTATTGCATTTTCAGGGATCAGTTATGTCACATTTAGTGGCATTGATCTTCAGGAAAATGCATTAAATACCACAGCAGTAACTGAAATGGAATACGGCTTCGCCTTGCTTAAAGCTTCAGGCACTCAGGGTTCTCAGTATATCACAATTAAGAACTGTACCATCACATTAAATAAAGCAAACACCAATACAACTTATGGTATTTATTCAAATAACGGTACTACAGCTGCTCCAACAACTGCATTAACTGTAACATCCATGCCAGGGGCCAATTCCTTTAACAAATTCTACAGTAACACGATATCAAATTGTTATACGGGCATTTATGTTTATGGATTTTCAGATGCTCTTCCTTATATCTATTATGATCAAAACAATGAGATAGGAAAAGACGGTGCAAATAATATCAGCAACTATGGAGGTGGCACTGCAACTACATATGGTATTTACACAATCTGGCAGAACAATCTTAAAGTTTCAAATAATAACATTACCGGAACAATCGCGTCAAGTAATGCAAGTGTGTATGGAATCTATACTGCAGCAGGTCTCAACTCCAACCTTGATGAGTACCAAAATACCGTCAGCCTGACAGGACTGGGGACAGGTTCCTTTTTTGGGATTTATTCTGCAATGGGAGGAAGCGGTACTTCCAACACCTTAAATTGTTATAATAATTCTGTTACAAACTGCTCCCTGCCAAATATGACAAGTAGCCCTATTCAACTAATGTATTTTGCAAATGGGTTTGTGACACTGAATTTCTATGGGAACACAGTGGCCAATAATACTTTTGGTTCCTCCACTTCCACTTGTACAGGTGCCATTTATTATATGTATGTATCTACAGCGCCGACGACACCTGGAACTCAAAACATCTACAATAATTCCATTTCCAACAATACAAGAACACAATCTGTTGTAGGAGGTGGGTTGAATTACTTTTTGTATATGATGGGAGGTGGCAATGTTCTTAATGCTTATGGGAACTCCATCACCAATAATACCGTCGGATCAAATGGCATTACCTATGGAATGTATAACCTCTATACTGGAATCACAAAAAATATTTACAATAATACAATCACAGGTATCAACAACGCTAATGGAACTGTATATGGAATTTACAACAGCAATGGAACCTACGGATATTACTACAATAACAAGATCCAGAATATTACTTCCATTTCGGGAGCCAGTTTAATATATGGGATTTATCAATCCAGTGGAAGTATGATGAATTATTACAACAATATGATCGGGGACTTAAAAACGCCAGCTGCAACAAGTGCAATGGCCATTACGGGTATTTACCTTATTGGTGGAACCACGCTTGGTGTCTATAATAATACCATATACCTCAATGCATCTTCAGTAGCTTCTACTTTCGGAACAGCAGGAATTTATGCAAGTATCAACCCCACTGTTGACTTGAGAAACAATATCATAGATAATGCTTCAACTCCCGGAGGGGCAGCGGCTTATACCGTAGCCCTGAAATATTCTGCCATTGTACCGGCCAATTATGCTTCTACTTCAAACTATAATGATTTTTTTGCTGGTGCACCCAGTGCAAATAACCTTATTTATTATGATGGAACAAATTCAGATCAAACAATAGCCTCATATAAAAGCAGGGTTTCCCCAAGGGATGCTCAAGCATTTACAGAAAATCCCCCATTCGTCAATGTTTCAAGCACTCCGTATGATCTTCATTTACAAACTAGTGTCGCGACTAAATGTGAAAGCGGAGGAAGTATCATATCAACTCCGGTCAATATCACAACCGATTTTGACAATCAACCACGGTATCCTAATTCCGGATATCCAAACAACCTTACTTATCCCGCTACAGACCCTGATGTTGGTGCAGATGAATTTGGAGGGATCCCCAATGATCAGATACCACCTGCAATTGTCTTCACTCCATTAATGAATACAGGAATATTAGCAGCACGCACACTGACAGCAACCATTACAGATCCCAGCGGAGTTCCCATGTCGGGGATTGGATTACCGCGTTTATATTGGCAAATCAATTCAGGAACCTGGAACAATGTCCAGGCTGTTTCAATCGGAGGTGGTCAATATACATTTACGTTTGGCGCCGGTGTAGTTCTTGGAAACGTCGTGAGTTATTATTTAGTAGCCCAGGATAACGTAACCCCAATTCCTAATGTCGGATCAAATTATTCAACGGGAGCTTCGGGATATACAGCAAATCCTCCAGCCTGCAGTACGGCCCCCACTACCCTTTACCAATATACAGTCATCCCTACAATTTCAGGTATTTTTCATGTCGGCTTAGCAAAGGATTACACCAGCCTGACAGCTGCCATTAATGACCTGAATGCAAAATTCATGAACGGGTCGGTGACTTTTATTCTTGATGATGCCACTTATCCTTCAGAAACTTTTCCGATTATTATTCTGACCAATCCAGGGAATAGTTCTGTAAACACCCTAACGATCAAACCAAACTCAGGAGCGACTCCATTGATCACTGGTTCTTCTACTACAGGAATTCTGGTTTTGATGGGGATTGATTATACAACTATTGATGGTTCCAACAGCGGTAGTACCGATAAAAGCCTTACCTGGGAAAATACCAATGCAGCAGCAAATACTTATACAATAGGTATTTTCAATAATGGAGGGAATGACCCTTCTACCAACTGTACTTTGAAAAATTGTCTTGTAAGGGCAAGCAGCCAGGTTACCAATTCAAACTATGCTGTTATTCTTAACTATTCAGGTGGGGGATTTGATAATACAGTCATCACAAACAATACGATCTACAGTGCACATAATGGCCTGCAATTTGTTGGTGTTGCCGGAAGTATTACTCATAACGGACAAATCACCAACAATATATTCGGGTCTACGTTGGATGCATCTGCAATCCAGTACCAGGGCATCATAACCAGTTTTGTGGAGAATACATTGATCAGTGGCAATGAGATCATGGGTGCTCCCGCAGGAAATGCAAATAATACACAGGCAGCCATCGTGATTTCTTCATTTTCCACGAACACACTCATTCGTAAAAATAAAATTCATGACTGGTATTATAATGGAAGTGGCGGCTACGGCAATTATGGGATCTATTACAATGCTGAAGCCTCTTCTGTTACAGAAATCTCCAATAACCTTATTTCGAATATAAAAGGGGATGGAGAATCCGGAGCTCTGAGTTGGAATTCAGCCGGAATCTATTTTGTTACAGGTGGGAATTGCCAGGTGTTTCACAATTCAATTTACCTGACAGGTGCTACCATGTCAACAACCCATAATGGTTGGTCCGCCTGCTTAACCATAACTGGTGGAGTAACGGGACTGGATATCAGGAATAATATTTTTAAGGATTCAACAAAAGCATCATCCGGTACTCCTGCGGGAAACACTTATGCAATTTATAATGCGGGCAACACTTCAGCATTTACTACTATAAATTATAACGATTATTTTGTAGATGGACTTGGCCCAAATATTGGTTTCCAGGGTGTAAATCAGGCTACATTAGGAGCATGGAAAGCAGCTACTGGCCAGGATGTCAACTCCGTTAATGTGGATCCTGCATTTGTGGGGCCGAATGATTTGCATACAACGGCATCCGGGTTAAATAAACAAGGTGTTTATATACCAACTATTATGGATGATTATGCAGGTGTGCTGAGAACCAATCCTCCAGACATTGGAGCTTATGAATTTTCATCAAATCAAATTGTCAGTACTCTGGCTGCGACTTCTATCACCAACACTGGGGTTTCATTGAATGGTACAATCAATGCAAGCAACGCAACAGTCACAACAGGTTTTGATTACGGCCTGACAACTTCTTATGGAACCAGCGTTAACGGGGTGCCTGCAACAATAACAGGCAGTACACTCACCAATATGTCAGCAGGATTAACCGGGCTGGCACCTCTGACAATGTATCATTTCAGAGCAAAAGGTGCTAGTGGCAGTGTAATCATTTATGGAAATGACCTATCCTTTACAACGCTACCCAATCCTCCAACAATTGTAACTACTGCAGCTTCTTCCATCACTGCAATTTCAGCTAATTTAAATGGGACTGTCAATGCAAACAACTCTTCGACGACCGTTTCATTCGATTATGGATTGACAACAGCATATGGAACAACCGTTCCAGGGCTTCCATCACCGGTTAACGGATCAGTTGTGACACCTGTCGCTGCTTCAATTACAGGATTAACTCCCGGAACACTTTATCATTACAGGGTCAATGGCACAAATGCCGGCGGGTTAACGAATGGTAGTGACCTGACTTTTAACACTTCGCCTCCCCCTATCGTAATAACTACTGCTGCTTCAGGGATCACAGGAACGACAGCATCGATTAATGGAACTATCAATGCCAATAACTCATCAACCACAATAACTTTTGATTATGGATTGACAGCTGCCTATGGATCAACTGTTCCCGGTGTTCCATCACCTGTTACTGGAACAGTTTTGACTTCAGTTTCTGCCACGCTCAACGGATTACTTCCAGGAACTTTATATCATTTTAGAGTCAATGGAACTTATATCGGTGGAACCATAAATGGTGGCGATATGACCTTTACAACACCTGTCATCGCTCCTACAGTTATAACCAATGCAGCGTCAGGTATTACTTTCACAACGGCGACATTGAATGGCACTGTAACTGCAAACGGTGCTTCAACGGCAGCCACATTTGATTATGGATTAACAGTGGCTTATGGGACAACAGTTCCTGGCACACCTTCCCCGGTCACCGGGAATACTGCAATTAATGTTAGTGCAGGTATTTCAGGCCTTTCATTAAATACAACCTACCATTATCGTGTTAATGGTACGAATTCTGCCGGAACCACAAATGGCAACGACATGACTTTCCTCACAGGTTGTCCTATTGCAGGACCTGCGGGACCAATCACAGGACCGACACAGGTTTGCCAAGGTGGTTCTGGTTATGTCTATACAG
>Ga0364881_10067_pt1 | contig 68394 bp, 64 predicted proteins | sample ExccelJu500001D4_5_FD_206923 | JGI IMG/M metagenome (GOLD analysis project Ga0364881, IMG submission 206923) | Enriched cells from Trout Bog Lake Hypolimnion, Wisconsin, USA - BchlTB.July30.5000.01.D4 | ecosystem: Environmental > Aquatic > Freshwater > Lake > Hypolimnion/Profundal zone | place...
GGGTGACAATGGCCGCGCCGACACAGGCGCATCTTCAGTCGCCCTTCGGGCTCCTTGCGATGCGCCTGTGTCGACTGAATCTCCGGCTGCATGCATCTGTGCCTTGGGTTGTTTGTTGATCTTCATACCTACCTCGGTGCTCTCTAAACTAACAGGGGTAGGTGTAGCAAGTCATTCTGGCACGGGGGGTTTTCACCGTCAGTACCTATACTGAATTTGGCTACTAATCGAAGAGAGTGAACGGAGAAGATCATGGGCATGTTGGACAGAATTTTGATGGGAGAACCGCTTTTCCAGAAGCCGGCTATCAATATTTTTGATCGGATCCTAATGGGCGGTTCGAAGCACATCAAAGAGTCGCCCGTCCCAATGATTAAATCTAAAACGGTTCTTGAATACGCTCAAAAAATCAAAGCGAGCAATTTCATGGCGAATGTCAAAGCTAAGCCCTACGACATACAAGAGCATGTTCGGCGCATCACCCTTGCAGCCCCGTACTATGCGTTCAACAACGGCTGGGGACCCGCACGTGGTCCGCTGGACATCGAACGCCAGTGGCACGGAGAGATGGTTATAGAGCGGGGATAGCAGTGACAGGGGTCCTGCGCATGCCGCGCGGGCTTGATGGAAAGGAAGAGTGCGGGGTCAGGGATTGCACTTGTGGCGGCGGCTTTGATGAGTGAGATGTCTCCGGTCTCTATGGCTTCTTCTTGATAGACAACGCGGCCGCAGCATCTGTGCACACAATTAGCGCTCTCCTATGACGTTCGGCAGGACGTCATGTGGCGAAGCCTCAACCCCTCCCACGCGAAAGGCAGTTCCGCCTTCCACGGCTTTCTGTCCACTGGTGCACAAACATGCAATTTCACCGTGACGCTAAGCGTGAAATGACCTCATTTGCCTCCTGCTTTGGTAACTCCCGCGGGTAACATCAAGCACATCCAAAACGAAGTGATTTTGGGGTTGAAAGACAGGCACATGAGCAAGAAAACAGAATCAATAATGCAGCGCCTGGAAGGTCTGAACGAACACGAACTTCGCCGGCAACTGGTGTCCATTTTGACGGAACAGAAGTTGGGTCTCGTGTGGGAGCGGGATGTGATCGCACGGGATGAGGCCATCAACGCCGATGTGGTCTTGCCGGAATTCGTCGAAGAGCTTTCCTGCCGCGGTGATGGTGCGCCATCTGATCAGTATCAAAATCTCATTATTGAAGGCGACAATTTCGATTCGCTGCGGCTTCTCAAAAGCACGCACGCAAACAAAATTCGAGTGATCTATATCGATCCGCCTTACAACACTGGTAACAAGGATTGGGTCTACAACGATAGCTTTGTTGGTCAAAACGATAAGTGGCGGCATTCCCAGTGGTTAGAATTTCTGTATCAGCGCCTTGAACTCGCTCGAGATTTACTCACGCCCGATGGTGTAATTCTGGTTTCGATCAACGATGAAAACCGGGATCGGCTTGGGATGCTAATGGATGAGGTGTTTCCAGGGATGCGCATGGGTTCGATAACTTGGAGGACAAGGCAAGGTTCAAATGCGGATCAGTCTTGTTTTTTGAGCGTAGACCATGAACACGTGCTGGTTTACGGAAACCCTGGATTCAACTTCAATGGCTTCGACAAGAGCTACGAGATGTACAGTAATGACGATGAAGATCCGCGCGGTGACTGGCGAACAAGTGACCTAACGCTTGGCTTTTCATACAAGGAGCGGCCCAATCTGTACTACCCACTCAAAGACGAGTCCACTGGAGCTTGGTATCCGCCTAACCCGGAACGAATCTGGGTGTATGCCAGTGAGGCACGCCTCAAGCCGGGCCAAACAGTGCAAACCAAGACGATGGAAGAGTTTGCACGCCTGGGTCAGATACTGTTTCCCAAGGACCAGAAGGTGGTCACCTGGAACACGATGGAAGAGTTGCTGGCCGCGATTGATGCTGGGGAAGTCCCTCGCGCTGGGAAGACATCTACTCTGCGCCGCGATTTACCCGGCTTGGATTTTTGGGTTGGCAAGCCGGTCGGTTTTGGCCGCCCGGCTTTCAAGCGTTACAAGGCCGACCTGCGAAACCAGACGCAACCCTTAAGCAGCTGGATCGTACCGTCGTTCGAAGAAGGAACATACGAAGCAGAAAACAATCTCGCATCCGCAACCAATCAAGAAGGCGCAAGGCAAGTTGCAGAAGTATTTGGTGACCGGGCTTTCAATTACGCCAAGCCAAGTTCGTTGATCAAAGGTCTTTTGTCTCAGGCATCCAAGCCTGGAGATATCGTGCTTGATTTTTTCGCAGGTTCCGGCACTACTGCCCTGGCTATACTCGAACTCAATTCTGAAGACGCGGGTAGCAGACGTTTCATCTTATGTTCAAGCACTGAAGCAAACACAAAAGAGAAAACCAAGAACATTTGCCGTGACGTGACCGCCGAACGCATTCGCCGGATCATTAATGGGTACGGAAAAACGAAAGGTCTAGGCGGCAACTTCGCATACCTTCGCACGTCAAAGATCCCGCCTGAAGACGCTCGCATGGATTCAACCGATGAGCAAGCCTTCCACTTGCTTAGCCTGCGAAATACGCTATCGATTCGGCCCTACCCTGATGGACCGATAAAGCCAGTCTTTGCAAACGCTGAGCTCGCCATCGTCTATCTGCCGCAAGTGAATGCCACGTCCATCAAAGCATTGACCGCACTTCCACAAAGCCGCCTGGCGGTCTATTCGGCCCGGCCTGAGACGGTGGCGGAAAAGCTGGAGACCATTGAAAAAGAAGGAAACAGTTACGCAATTGGGGATGCAATCCTCATGGGACAGGCCGGCAACATGGCGGGTGCGGTTAGTGAGATGGGAGCTGAAGAATGAATACGGACAACACAATGGGACTGGACATCATCGCGCCTCAATCGGCGCCGATTGAACCGGTCAAATTCCAGAGCACACTGATAACCAACATCACCAAAGCCCTGCTTCGTGACGTTCGCCCTCCCTGCCTTTTACGTGCGCCTACCGGTTCTGGCAAGACCTTTGTCATAAGCCGCATCTTGGAGAAGGTTTGTGCGAATAGCCCGACGCTTTGGTTCTGGTTTGTGCCGTTCATCAATCTGGTGCAGCAAACGGAAGATTCGATTGCCGGCAACACCAATGGGCTTACCCCGGTGTCCCTTCTACGCGGCCGCAACCAGGCACCGAAGAACGGCCTGGTGGTGATCTCAACCGCTCAAAGCGTTGCCAAGGCCCGCTCTCGCACGCAAGGGTACACAGACGGCCAGGACGACACGACACGTAGCCTGGATGCTCAGGTGGCCCTTGCACGTTCCATGGGCCTCAAAATCGGCCTTGTCGTCGATGAAGCACACATCGGACTGGATGATGAAACCGAATTCGGGAAGTTCTCCAGCTGGCTGCAGCCCGATCGGCTGATCATGGCCACGGCTACGCCCAAGGACGACAAGCTCAACAGTTTTATCGCAAGCGGTGGGTTCTCTGATTTCGAATCGTTCACCGTCTCCCGCGATGATGTGGTTAAGGCCAGGCTGAACAAGAAGTACATCGAGGCGGTGGTGTACGACCTGCGCGAAAGCATGCAGACCGTTACAGATTTGCAGCAAACGGTGATCTTGCAAGCATGGAGGCGAAATCAGCGGATCAAGCGCCTCCTGGAAGAACGCGGTATCCCGATCGTTCCTCTGCTCCTGATCCAGGTTGCCAACGGCGACAACACCGTGGCTGAGGCTCGCACGCACTTGATGCATCTGTGCAAAGTACCGCCAAGCGCGATAGGTGAACACTCCAGCAGCGATCCTGATCCGGTTCTGATGGCCAGCATTGCGAACGACACAACAAAGGAAGTGTTGATTTTCAAACAGTCGGCCGGCACTGGTTTTGACGCACCCCGGGCCTTTGTCCTGGCCAGCACCAAGCCCGTCAACGATTCAGACTTTGCAGCTCAATTTATCGGGCGGGTTATGCGGGTGCACCGCGATATTCGCAAAGCATTTCCGGCGCCAATGCTCGTCGAGACAGAGTTAAACACCGCCTACGTCTACCTTGGGAATGCGCAGGCCCAAGCCGGATTTGAGCAAGCTGTGGTGAACACCGCAAACTTGAAGACGCAGCTGGAAGGCCAATCCGAAACGCTTGTAGCTAGGCGGATGGTGTCGGGTGCTACGGTCTATACGAATCGGCAAACCGATGGGGCACCACTTTTTTATGAAGCGGACCTTCCCGGCGCCGGTGATTTAACTGGTTCAGGTGCCTCACGAAGTGGATCGGCTAAAAGATTGGCCACAACAAATTTTGGTGCGAACGAAGAGCTGTTTGACGATGATCGAATTGACGTCATCGATACAACGTACACACCCGCAGTCAATGGAGTTTCTCGCCGGGTGCGTGCTGATAAGCCGAAATCACGCAAGGAGCTGACTGATGCGCTTTTTGACATTGGCGTTCGTACGTACAAATTGCGTGAAGATCTGTTGAATGTTCCAGTCCAGCTCAAGCGCGAAGACCGCCCAGAGATGGAGAACATGACGCAGGTTTCCAAAGCCGCTTCAACCAAGCTCGAAATCAGTTCTGGTGTTCTGAAATATGCCGTCGACATCGCGCTTGGTAGATCGAAGGACAAGGAGCTTCACACCGAATTGACGCAGAAGACAAAGACCAGTCAACAGGTAACTGTCGTAATGAACCGGGCCATGCTGTCAAAAGAAGCCCATGCGATCCTTGGAAGGCTTCCTCAGGTTGAAGAAGAGGATGCCAACATCATTATCGATGTGCTCACAAAAAGACTGCGACCGCACATTGAAGCCGCTCTGCAGGACATGAACGATGAGTTACCGCCCGAAGCCGATATCAAGCGCAAGGCCCGTGACGCAGCGTATGCAGTAATCCGCAAGGAGTACCAGTCCCTGGGTGAACTACTGAACGAAGAAATTGCATCCCTTGCCATCATGACGAATGGCGGGCCCCTTCCCTCGTTCATGATGTTCGCAGATGGAATTACCCTACGCGATTCGTCCAAGAATATTTACGGCGTGCACTCTCCATCTGACGTTGATTTTGCAAAACTGCAGGGAGTGCTATCTGTTGATGCCCGCGATGCAATGACGGAGCGAACATTCAGCTTTGATGATGGTGAAGCAATGGTTGCACCCTACGATGGATCACACGTCGAAGGCACACAAGAAAGCCTTTTTACCAGCGCACTAGACCAGGCAGATTTCGTGAAATGGTGGCATCGAAATCCTCCAAAAAAATCCTATTCGGTGCGCCTGGTGCGTGGTGATCACAAAGACTACTTCTACCCTGATTTTGTCGTCTTCCTTGAACACTTCCCGGGCGCAGAGCCATTGACCCGCCTGATCGAGACGAAGCAGGACGTCAAAGATGCTTTTAGCAAAGCAAAGCACGTACCTCCAGGATACGGCCCCGTCATGTTCTTAACCAAAGATGGCGCTAGGTGGCGTTGGATCAACCGTAACGGCACGATGGGTGAGATCGTGGACATGGAAGGCTTGCACAACATGCAGGAGTGGCTACGGCAGTCGGTACCCACTGGCGGCCAGTAGTTCATCCTGTGTCGCATCCTGAAATCACTCCCGATTCCATCCCCATGTTCTGTGCGCCACTCTGTGGATAAGTGTACTGAACCAAGGGCAAACCCGCATGCCCATTGGGCTCCCAGGCGATGCCTAAAAAGGATGCAGATCGTTTCAGTGAGTGTGGTAAGGAAAGCAGGGAATTTGCTGGATGATTTTTTGACAAGTGAGAGGTGATGACACCAAAGTTGCGCGTTCCGTTTGGTCTGGCTACAGATGTTCTGGTCGAACCTGGCCAGGTCAAGAATGGCAAGTTGTGCGGGTGCATTTGCCCTGGATGCAAGCGTCCGCTGATCGCCAAACAGGGAGCGGCAACACCACACTTCGCACATGCACCCGGCGAAGATTGCGCCAACGGTCTAGAGACTGCTGTTCACCTGGCCGCCAAGCAAATAATTGCTGAGCGAAAGCAGGTTCGCCTTCCTGCTGTTGAATACCTCAATCCATACACAAGCGGTAGAGGCCTATCGCTTGTCAGTGACGAAGCAGTTGTATCCATTGATGACGTCAGGCTGGAGCCATGGCTCGACGACATGCGGCCGGACATCCTGGTGGTGATTGATGGGAAGGAGTTTCTTGTCGAGATTGCAGTCACCAACTTCGTCGATGCGCACAAGCTCTCAAAGATTCACCGACTTAAAATGCCTTCCATCGAAATTGATGCAAGCTCGCTAAAGGGAAATTTCACCTTCGAGAGCCTGAGTCAGCTATTGTTTTCAGCGCCCTACCCTGCCACCTGGCTGTACAACGAGACGATTGATCGATCAACGGAAGAGGCAAGCGCATCCCATATCACGTCCCTCGCAACGGAACAATCGGAAAAATTGGCTGCAGCAACAAAGCGCTCCGAGGCGTATCGGCGTTACAAAAATCTACCACCAGAATTAAAACTCAAACGCAATATCAATTCAGTTGGCTTGAGTCCGCATCAAATGGAGAAATTCAGCATTTTTGTTCCATGGAGTAATTCCTTTGGAGCGCCGACAATAGTGTGGCAGTCAGGCGTCCTGGCGTACATTGCAAACGAAGAGCTTCAGCCCGGATGGGGGAACTACTTACCATGCAACATTCAGGCTAATTCCTGCTTGAACTGGTTGCGTTGCGTATTTGATGTAAATCCGCAAGTGAAAGACGGCGACAGTATTGCCCTTTGGGGCTACCTGTCAAACGCCGTAAAGTTGATACGTTTGTGACGTAAAGTTGCAACTTCTGTGGTCTGCGGCATGGAGCGGCAGAAGAAAATCCATTTAAATCAAGGGCTTACCACTTAATTGACATAAAGTTGCAATCTTCTGGGGAAAACAAGATTGTTTTGGCCAATGTGCCATCGCGCCTGCACACGTCGGTCATGTCGCGCGCCTCTGAACAATGGCGGCGGGGGGCAGCAGACCGGTTCGATTTGTGGCCTTTGCCAAGCCATTGGATGGTCACAACTTTACGTCAATTTCTACGATAGTGACAACATTAAGTCAATTTGGATTGACGTAATGTTGTATCCAAATAGGCAAAAAAGGTAGGGCTTCGCTCTGAAGCGGTCAATCGCGGGAGATACAACTTTAGTTCGTGTCACATCATTTAACCAGACTATAAAAGATCTTTTACATGAGTTTCCTTCCCGAAGTCCATCCAGATGATGGCAACCATGGCGCTTCTCCTGAATCCAAAAAGGAGATCAGCATTTATATCAATACCCGTGAGTGCTTGCTCGCGAAGACGAAGGTGACCTACCAAGACTTGGTGACTTTGGCCTTTCCTGGTGAAGTCGCCAATCCGGATAAGGTATTCGAAATTACGTACAGCAGTGAACATGGACCAGACGGGTCGGTCGGTGTTGGCGGCGAAATCAATCTTAAAGAAGGGATGGTCTTCAATGTCGGCATCACAAATCGTTCTTGATCCTTCGGTCAGCCCCCTTGTCAAGGCGGGCTACGAAGTCGTTGTGCACAACGCTCACTTACTGGTGCTTAACGTTCCCTACGTTGACAAAGAAAAAGTGGTGCGCCGTGGAACCTTGATTTGCAATCTGGGGACCACTGTATGTCCGCTGGGTCAGCCTCCTCACCACCAAGCTTGGTTTGTTGGTGACGTCCCATGTTATGCAAACGGGACGGAGATGGATGCGTTGATTTGCCAGCGTGGGCCGATTCACTTGTGGACAGGTTGCATTGCCAGTGTTTTCTTCTCCAATAAGCCCAATGGTGTGAGCCACTTCGCGACATACGCCCAAAAGATGCAGCACTACATCGGCCTCATTGAGGCTCAGGCGGGCGTCATTGAGCCCGGAGTTTCTGCGAAAACTCGCAAAGAATATTTCAGCACTGATGAACAGGCCCCTAGCGTGTTTAAGTATGAAGATATGGCATCGGTCCGTGCGTCAATTATGGCCATCTCAGACAAATTGCGTACAGAGAAGATTGGATTGATCGGCCTCGGTGGTACAGGCTCCTATATTTTGGACCTAGTAGCCAAGACTCCGGTTGGGGAGATCCATTTGTATGATGGCGATCAGTTTGAAACGCACAATGCGTTTCGGGCACCTGGCGCTGCTAGCGCGGCTGACCTTGCACAAAACCTTTCAAAAGTCGACTACTTTGCCGCACGCTATGCTCCAATGCGAAATGGCATTGTGAGTCATAAATGTCGCATCACTGAAAACAATCTTCACTTGTTAGACGAGCTTGATTTCGTGTTTGTGGCTGTGGATTCTGGCCCATCACGACGCCTGATCTGTGAACATCTCCAGTCAGTGGGCATTGCATTTATTGATGTTGGCATGGACGTACAAATCAATCAACAAGCAATTGGTCTGTATGGCATGTTCAGGGTTACGTTGAGTACGCCGGAACAGAGCAAGCACTTTTTTGACAGCGTTCCAACATTCGAAGATGACGGCGAAGGCCTCTACCGATCAAACATTCAGGTGGCAGACTTGAATATGTGCAATGCCGCCCATGCCGTAATTTGTTGGAAGCAATACCGCTCGTTTTATCTGGAGCACAATCGTGCCCACCACCGGGTGTTTACTCTTTTCGATCAGAAGCTTCAACTTCGCGTAATCGCTGAGAAGGAAACAAGGTGAGGGTGAAGAGGATTCGAGTCGAGTTTGTTGATTCAGCTCCACGGCCACTTGATGATGGAGTCCTCTATATCTCTGAGCGCTTCCACACGGCACTGCACAAATGCTGTTGTGGTTGTGGTCAGGAGGTCGTGACACCTCTAAACCCTGCAAAGTGGTCGTATACGAAGCATGGAAAAACGATCACGTTGTCACCATCGGTTGGAAATTGGTCATTTACTTGTCGATCCCACTACTTGATCATTAAGAATGAAGTGGTGTGGGCGCATAGCATGACCACACGGCAAATTTCAAACGTCAAGGCACGCGATGCACGAGATCAGTCAGCGCATTTGGAAAATCTCAACAATGAAAAATTGGGCTTGAAGACTGTGAACGTTTCGCTATCGCCACTTTCCAAGTTGGCACTCCACATCCGCAATTGGTGGTCGGAATAACAAGGCAGTTGCAATCGTGTTCATTCCGCGTGTCGAGGAGAACGTACTTTGTCAAAAGTATATCTTCCGTTATACTTGCTCTAAGGCCATGGCAATCGCCTGCACACCCACGCTGCAAATCCAAAATGCACAGTTAGTCAATTTCCTGATGGTTGACATGAAGTTGTCAGCGGCGAGCGGTTTGTGGGTGGACCATTTTCTCCGGTGACAAGACCCTTCAGTTAACTTTTCGGAGAAAATTATGGCTAAAAAATTCACACACTCGGATATTAAACACCTCAGGGCGAGGGCTTGGGCGTTAATGAAGAGCCTGCAGGTTAAGTTGGGAATTGCACAGAGTATGGTTGCGCGAGAGAACGACTATGAAAATTGGTCGATCCTCATGAACCATTTTAATAATCAGGTTGTCCCTGATGCTAGGCAAGCTGTTTTTGAAGCATTGCAAGATTACGTTAAAGCCTTAAGCAAATATGAAATTGTTCAACTGTTTTTGAATGGAACAATTTGGATATATCTCAAAGATTTTGCCAATAACGAAGTCAATCAGGATAGTTTTCAACTGCTCGGCAGGAGGCAAGATGGCATTACAAATCAATATTCCAGCGGGTGGGGCTGTATCGTTGATATGGATGGAATGCCAGATGGCTATGCACTGAAATCAGAACTGGTTGATGACGATGCCATCGAGCAAAGTGATTTGCCAATCCTCACAATCGAAGAGGCCAGGGAATTGATAACCGATATGCTCGGCCAAGAAATGGACCTTCACTTTGACTCGGTGGAAGTTGCTGCCGATGAGGCTGAATAAGAGAATAGTCAAAATTCGTGATGACGGCATTCCGGGGCAACTGGGCTTAAGAAATGGCCACCTATTGCCCCATGTAACATAAGCCTCTGGCCTGGCCCAGGCTGTTTTGGTACAGCCTGGGCCAAACGTTTCCCGTACCAAAGTAGCGCCCCTGCATCTGACTTAGCATTAGTGGAAGTCCCGGCTGGGTGCTGTCAGCCTACCCAGCAGATCGCTCAAATCCACCAGGTGCCCGGCGATCAGATTGCGCACCTCACCTTCTCTCTGCCAGGTGCCGAAAACCCCCAGCAGCTTTGCATTCATCAAAACGCTGCGATAGCGTTCACGGACAGCCTTCCAGACAATCACTTGCACCGATCCGTCTTCATCTTCCAGCGACACAAAGACCACCCCATGGGCTGTTGCCGGTTGCTGCCTGACCGTCACAATGCCGCAGGTCCGCACCAGGCGCCCGTTCGGGAAGTCGCTCATTTGGGCAGATGAGTTGAAACGCATGGATGCCAATTTGTCGCGCAGCAGTGCCAACGGATGGCGCCTGAGCGTGAGCCCGAGCGCAGCGTAGTCAAAGACAATTTCCTCGCCCTCCGGCGCCTCGGGTAGTTCCAGAATGTCTTCTTCCACGGGGGCATCGCGTAGCAACTCCGGCGGCGCATGCAGAGCTGCAGCATCCCATACCTGTTGCCGGCGATGACCCGACAGGCTGGAGAGCGCATCGGCGCCGGCCAGCAGCCGCATTTCATGTTGCTCCAGATTGGCGCGCCTAGACAAGTCCTCGGCGCCATCAAACGGAGCGATGGCCCGGGCATCCACAATGCGCTGAATGGACGCACTGCGCAGGCCTGCAACCAAACGCAGTCCCAGGCGCACGGCAGGATGGTGCGGCAGATCTTCCAGGGTGGCATCCACATCGCTGTACATGACATCCACCGGTCGCACCACAATGCCATGGCGTTTGGCATCCTGCACCAACTGGTTGGGTGAATAAAAGCCCAGAGGCTGGGCGTTGAGCATGGCCGCCAGAAAGGCAGCGGGTTCATGGTGCTTGAGCCAGCAGCTGGCATAGACCAGCAGGGCGAAGGAGGCCGCATGCGATTCGGGAAAACCGTATTCAGAGAACCCTTTGATTTGTTCGAAGATCTGTTCGGCAAATTTCTTTTCGTAGCCGCGTTCGGTCATGCCATTGACGATGCGGTCGTAATATTTCTCCAGCCCACCCTTGCGTTTCCAAGCCGCCATGGCCCGGCGCAGCCCGTCTGCTTCCCCAGGCGTGAAGCCAGCTGCCAGGATGCTCACCTGCATGACCTGTTCCTGAAACACCGGAACACCCAGGGTTATGCCCAGGGCTTCTTCCAACGCAGCACTGGGGTAGCTCACCAGTTCCTTGCCCTGGCGGCGGTTCAAATACGGATGAACCATGCCCCCTTGGATTGGGCCTGGTCGCACCAACGCCACCTCAATGACTAGATCGTAAAAGCAGCGTGGCTGCAAGCGCGGCAACATGCTCATCTGAGCGCGGGACTCAATCTGAAAAACGCCAACGGTGTCGGCCTTGCAAATCATCTCGTACGTATCAGGGTCTTCCGGCGGGATATCCTGCATCTGGAATTGAAAGCCTCGGCGCATGCTTACGAATTCCAGCGACTTTCGAATGGCGGTGAGCATGCCCAGGGCCAGCACGTCGACCTTGAGCAGACCCATGGCGTCCAGATCATCCTTGTCCCATTCGATGACCGTGCGATCTTCCATGGATGCCGCTTCAATTGGCACCATCCGGGACAGAGGCCCGCGGGTGAGCACAAAGCCGCCCGGGTGCTGGGACAGGTGGCGTGGAAAGCCCATGAGCTGCCTGGTGATGGCCACCAGTTGTTGGACCCCGATGTCCTCCATGCTCAGACCCAGTTCTTCAAGTCGCTCGGCATGCACTTCCCGCCCGTCCCAGTGGCGATGCGACTTAGCCAGTTTCTCCAAAAGATCCAGATCGAACCCCAGCGCTTTGCCGACATCCCGGATTGCGGACTTGGGGCGGTAGGAAATCACCACGCCAGTGAGCGCGGCCCGTTCCCGTCCGTACTTTTGGTAAAGGTACTGGATCACTTCTTCCCTGCGCTCGTGCTCGAAGTCGACATCGATGTCTGGTGGCTCGTTGCGCTCTTTGCTGATGAAGCGCTCAAACAGGACCGACATGCGCGCCGGATCCACCTCGGTCACACCGAGGCAATAGCAGACCGCGCTGTTTGCGGCCGAGCCACGTCCCTGGCACAAGATATGGCGTGAACGTGCAAAGGCCACGATGTCATACACAGTGAGGAAATACTGCTCGTACTTCAGCTCGCAAATGAGAGAGAGTTCATGCTCAATCTGGTGCTGCACCTTGGCCGTCATTCCTGCGGGCCAGCGGCGCCCCGCTCCTTCGTAGGTGACGCGGCGCAGATAAGACTCCGGAGTTTCTCCGGCCGGCACTACTTCCTGCGGATACTGGTATTTCAGTTCATCTAGGGTGAATGCGCAGCGATTGGCCACATTCAGTGTCTCGGCTATCAGCTCTTGCGGAAAAGTCTGGGCCAGGCGCAGCCGGGTGCGCAAATGGCGCTCGGCGTTTTGCTGTAGCTCCAGTCCACATTCGGTCAGTGGCTTGCAGACCCGAATGGCCGTCATAACATCCTGCAGCGGCTTGCGCGAGCGCACATGCATGTGGACATCACCGACGGCCACCAGGCCAATGGCGGTGGCATCACTCACCCGGCGCAGCTTGTACAGCCAGATTTCATCATCCAGAGTGCGTAGTTGCTCCACGCCCATCCAACAGCGGCCGAGGAAGTGGCGCAGCGTCCATTGGCCGAGCTTCAACAATTGTTCCGGTGTGCTGCTGCGCTCGGGTGACACCACTACCAGGCAGTCGGCCAGGTCGGCGCCCTGGATGGCATCTAGCAACAGGCGATACGTTCCCTTTTTTTCTGAAGCGCGACGCAGGCCGGTGATGAACTCGCACAGGTTGCCGTAGCCATTCAGGTTGCGGGCCAGCACCAACAGATTGAAAGGTGCGCCAAACTCAGCCTGCGCGTCACCGTCAACCAGGAACTGGGATCCAACCAGTAGCTTGAGCCCACACTCCTTGGCCTGCACATGCGCGCGCACGATGCCAGCCATGGTGCATTCGTCGGTCATCGCCAGGGCGGCGTAGCCCAGGTCCTTCGCGCGCTGCACGAGTTCTTCAGGCTTGCTGGCACCCCGCAAAAAGGAAAAGTTGGAAAGGCAACGCAGTTCGGCGTAGGCCGGTAAGGAGGTCGAGGCGGACATGGTGCCGGTTCACGCGAACAGTCCGTGTAAAAACCAGGACGCCGCTGTGTCCTTGGGTAACCGTTGCTGAAAAATCCAGAGCGCGCCGGCATGCTGGCTCAGCGCCACCCAATAATCACGTGCCACATTCAGGGTGTGCTGCTTACCGTCGGCGTCCGTGACGCGGTGCCACCAGCCGCCTTCCACCCGCTCCGGGCCCAACAGCAGTTGCAGCGGTCCCTGGTAGAGCGGACGATCGCCATTGGCGTCCAGGCGCAGCGGCTTCTTGAGAATCCATGTCGGCTGTGGACCGGGAACCTGGCGCACCTTGGTCACCGCGCGCTTGGCGTTCATGGGCTGCCAGTGGTTCATCCATTCCATGCGCGTGTCTTCGGTGAGTACGGGTCGCAGCACGCGCTTCTTGCCAAGACGGGCCTCGATGCGTTCCAGCACGAGGTTGATGGACTCTCCTGTGGCCCGGTCGTCCGGAATGAGCGAGCCGCTGGGTGCAACAAAGGGGGTAACCTCCGAGGCGCTGAGCACCAGATCGCCGGCCGGCGCTTTTAGGGTCACCTTCGCCAGGTTTTCGGTGAGCAAGCGCGTCAGATGGTCCACGTTCTGGGTGGGTTGTGCGGTGCGTACCGTGATCTCTCCACCGTCACCTGCCTCTTTGGAGCGCATGCTGTCGTGGCACCAGTGCAAGGTAAATGCGGTTACACCGCAGTGCCGGGCGCTGAGCCAGCCGCCCATTTGCACCAGCAAGCGCCGGGCGCCAAACATCAGGCCCTGTGCGGTGTCCACGCGTCCGGGCAACTCCAGCTTGGCAGAAAACGTCTCTGGCAATCTCACCCAGGGGTAGCCTTCGGGGCGCAGTCCATAGGCCTGGTCCAGAGCCAGCAGCAGCTGGCTGTCAAAGCGTCGGCTGATGCCTCCACGCGGCAGCTTGCGTACGTCGGCCAGCGTCCTGCAGCCCAGGCGCGCCAATGTTGCTCCATGGGCTTTCACGGCATCGATGCATTCGAATGGCAACGGGTCCAGCACGCTGGTCAATGGACCGGCGAATCCGTCATGGATGCCTACGCGGGCGCAAGCCAATGCGGCCAGGCTCGTGGGTGCCCATGCCAGGCGCGCGACACCGAGTTCCGTCGCACCGGCCTCGACGAGCTGACGCACGTTTTCCTCGCCGCCAAACAGTCTCAGACTTTGCTCGACCTCCAGCATTACCGCATGGTCCAGCTTCGCAACTCGGGGAGTGAATTGAAGGGCCCAGACAGCGACGCCTTGTGGGTCAATGCGCAGCGAGCTGTCGCAGACGTCGTCGGTGAGTAGCGCTGCCCAATGTGCTGACATTGGAAGGCTCCATGGACTTGGTAATCAACTGGCTCGGCCGCATAAGGCGGGGTGTGAAAACGCTGGCCAGGGTTCCAGGAATAGAGGTGAGCGCAATGGAGCCGTCTATCAGTGCACCCTTGCGCTTGAGAATCTGCACGTTGAGTTGCCAGTCTGTTCCAAGAGACGCCAATACCCGCAGTGGGGCAGGGGACGCATCCAGTTGGGCGGCTTCCGGTCGGAACAAAAAAACTGGGCAATCGCAGGATTGGGCATGAACCTGCAAGCGGCGCAGCTGCTCGGCGCGCGCTTGGGGCAGCCAAGCCAGAATGGCGCCGCCGCGTGGATTGGCCTTTACCAATTGTTCGGCGGTCCACAGCCGCTCTGCCGGCGTGTCGGCTGCAATCCAGACCAAGTTCTTCTCAGCGATGCCGAGCTTCAACAGCCCAGGAGCATGCGGGCGCTTGGGCGGCCCCACCAACAGGATCTGGCCGCCGCTAGCGACCAAGCCTGCCAGGGCAGGGGAGAGCAATCGCCATTCGCACAGCGTTGGTTGCGGTTGCAGCAGTTCTGTAATTGCATTGCAAGGCCAGCCGCCACCTGGCAACTGCGAGTCCAACTCTGAAAAGCCGCTGGAAACCACGGCGTGCCCAGGCTGGCCAACCTCAGTGCCACGCCAGATTGACCGCGAAACACTGTTGGGAAGTTGCCCCTCATCAAACGGCTGTGACGCACCGATGCCATGAGGCGACTCGGCGTTCACTATCCATTGGAGTGCTGCGGACATTGGATCTTTTGCATATACTGTATGAAACATCAGTATACTGAAAACGCTGCAACAGCAAATAATTTTTTAGCCAATGAGGCCGGAGTGCGTAATCCAATCCGTCGCGCAAGGGGCACAACCCAGCATTCCTGGTGTTGTGCTGCCGGGCTGTCCCGGACCTGCAAATGATTTTTTGCGCGCGGTACAAATGCGCCAAGGCGTCATGCTGGCGTGCTACTGCGCATCGTAGAGATGTCACTTGTTAAGTCATGAAAAGCAGGATCTAAGATCCAATATTGGGGGTTGTCAGCCATGGACACATGCACCTTTCCAACTTTGAAACGTCCACACGCTAGGCGGCTGCGTGAAATCTACCGCTCTGCAGGGTGGCCATTTCAGGACGTCATTGAAATCGAGTTACTGGCGGCCGGTCTGCTGGAACGCGTGTCTGACGGGAAGGGGGTTGAATGCATGCGGGTTACAGACACTGGTATCCAGTATTTGGCCGACGCAGCACAGTCCAACCGCAATGCCCTGTCGGCCCACAACACACTTGTTGACCAGGTGGCCCAGGCCATGCTTCGCGACGGTCGAATCGTTTGGAAGAACTTGCCGCTCAGGGCTGCGCTACCGGAGGAAGTTGAAACACCCAAGCGTTGGCGCGTGTGCATGCCAGATGTATTTTCCATCCGCAACACCACTGTGCAGGCCTATCTGGAGCCCATTGTGCACGAGATAAAAGTGAGCCGGCCGGATGTGCTTGGCGATCTGAAGAACCGGGATAAACGCAATGCCTACTTGGACTTGGGCGGCCAGTGCTGGTATGTGCTTGGTTGCAACGCCAAGGGGGAGCCAATTGCCGAGGTCAGCGAAATTCCAAGTGAGTGCGGTGTCATGGTCTGCACCGGTCAGAAGTTGGATATTGTCAGGCCTGCACCAAAGCGCCCACTGGCCCAGTTGCCTTTCTCTGTTTGGATGGCGCTTGCTAAGGCCACACCCCTGCAGGCAGGAACCGAGGAGAAGGGTGCAAACGGCTATGTTGGCCACCAAGGCATGTTGAACACCTTATAAAGGCATGGTGATGAATCATGCACCGGTGTCGTTAGACAGGTCGCAAATAAGGGTAACGCGGAGGGAGTGACATCGGCTTCGTGCAAAAGACGGTTGAAGCTTCATCGCGTTCTACTGCAACACTGGACGTGCGGTGTCTTCGGCTCAAGAATCAACTGGGGAAGTGCAGGAGACAGTTCTTCGACATCACCCCAATTGCGGCAAAATCAAACGATGCCTTCCCCTAGCAATTCCATGCGCCTGCGTAGCGCAGTCAAAGATCCAGTGATCTTGCTGATCAGCCGCGAGGCAGTGGACGCCTGCGATGTAGAACGCGTATTCAAGAGTTCGATCCGATTTTTGATGGCGAGTCGTGAGGATGTAATTCTCTATCGCCAGCAAACCAGTGTTGTTTTCGAGGGGTGGGATGAAGACCCCCGTGAGTTGGTCGACGTTCCCGAGGTCCGGGCTTTCGTCAATGCTATGACTGTGCGCTGGCCTGAATGGGCCTTCTTTTTCAACCAGGTGGATCCAAGCATTGGGCTCTGGACTTCATGTATGGCCGGATCGTCTTTTCCGGGAGGCGGTGCTGTCGAGATCGATGTTCACCTACTCAAAGAGGTGATTGAGCAGGCGCTCGCGGGTATGAACGCGCTCTACGATTTACATGGCCTGAGCGAGAGGGAATTGGAAATTCAATCGCTTGGCTTCATCGAAGTAATACAACAGATGGTGTAGGGGTCAGCATAACCTCATGGCGTGAAGGCCTGCAAACTCGCCGGTATGAACTCACGTCAAAAAACTCCGTGAGAAATTGACGAAGCGAACACTGACCAATAGTGCACCTCGTAAGGGGCTCTAAGCTCACTGCAGTATCAAGTTTCGCCTTCAATCATGGTGCATGCGGTGCAGAAATTCATACACATGAATTCTCTTGAACTGTGAACACCTGTCATTGGTTGCAGGTCAACCAAAATCCGCTTTTTTAGATCCGCTGATTTGCTACGGTCAAACAGCTCCGTGCATTGGGTACCGAGCTGTAATGCGAAACAAGGAAAAACTATGCGGAAATCGATGCCACCAGGCTTTCAAATCGTCAGCAGTCCTGGATATCAATTGGTGATCTTGAATAAGGTGAGCAAATCCGAACTGCGGGACTTGTGCCAGCGCATGGACCACTTCATCAAGTCCATGGGCTACCGGGTCGAGGACTGGAGCGCCAATCCGATATTCATCGTGAACCCGGGAAGCTGGGTGCCTCCTTGTGACCAGAAGCAAGTTGAAGACTGGCTGCTACAACAAGCTGCATGCAAATATCTGAGGACTCAGCGGGATAAAAATCAGCGCCATGAAGCAATGCGCCTGGAATTCTGGAATGAAATTCGAGCGCATATAGACATGCGTGAGCTCGAAATTCGCTGAGAAAAGGATGCACAAATTCCGCTTTGGATTCTGTGCATTTCGATACAAAAAATCAGCCGTAAAAAGCAAAAAAATTTGCTTCTGCATGCAGAGAAATGGGTCGCCTATCAAATGCGTCAGAGTAGGCTATCGCCGTGCAAATGGCGCATCAACGGGAGACACAAATGTCAGTCAAGAACATGCTTGAACATCAAATTGAAACTATGGTCACAGATGTCCATCGTTTGGAACTTTCCGGTGGTAGTGATGCCGCCGCACTAGCAAGAATTCGCACCATCGTGTCCCACGAACTTCTGAAGTGCGATGTCATGGAAATTACCATCGGCGCGCTGGGAGCGCTCGAACAGGAATCAGCGGTTAAGCGCCTGATGGGCATTGTGTCTTACTGCAGTGAGCATTTCCGGTATGAAGATCGCATCTTGTCTGCGGTGGTTCTGCCGGTCTCAATCAAGTTGCGCGCTCTAAACATGATCCAAATGTCCATTGACAAGGGCGAGCGTGGAGATCTCCGCGACCTTTCCGTAAAAATGGTCCAGGCGCTGGGCGCCCGTAAGGTGATCTTTGACACACGTCTATACAACGGCACGGACCTCAACCAAATGAAATCCCGAGATGTGTTGGGATTTCTGCTGCAGCTCGAAGCTGGAGTGTTCTATCCATCTGGAGGGCCACGTGCAATCAGCTTGCAAGCAGAGTCTCAACCGTCCTGGAAATCCGCGTTCTTCATTGGCGTGGAAATAGTCGACATACGAAAGTACCCAGGGCTTAATGACTGGCCTGTACAAATGCAAGCCAGTGGATGGTGCGAGCATCCCCGTGCCTCTATTGAATATTGTGACGAAGTCCTCTTCAATGTGGACATCGAAGCTGAGGTATCGAGCCACGGCGCGTTCTACCTTGCCCGAGGATTGGAGGCTGGCGTGCGGGGCCTGCGGAAGATGCGGATTCTTGAGATGTTGGAAGCACTTGAAGCCGACGGTGCTTCACTACAGATATTCTGTACCCAAATAGAGTTCTCATCACAGGTCAGAACGCTTATGGTGGGTCCTCAACTGACCTTGGAACACAAGTGGAATCTTTTGCGCGATGAGACACTGTGGGAATTTCAGCAAGAGTTGGAGCGGTTGGCGCTGGAAGTCTTGCCTGAGTTTGATGCGCAATGCATTACTCAATTGGATGAAGAGGACTACAAAGCGCAAGCCAAGAAGTTCCAGGTGCCCCTATTCAGGGTCTTGGGTAGACCAATTTGATGCATCGACTGCGTGTGCAAAAGTAAAGCACGCGCATGTTGCGCTTGCAATATACGGTTCGCGAAAGATGAAGACGGAGCAGTTGATGCCGATACATTTATAGAGTAGCTCGCGGCTCTCATCCGATGTATTTCGAGCTTTTTCTGATGCCCGCTTTAGGTATCTTTCAAAGGGTTACATATTCTTTGAAAGGACAATAAAGTGAGCAGTCAAAGTCGCACAAAAGTTACGTCAATCGGTCGACCCCAGTCGCCACCTACCATGCGTGGATATATCAAATGGTATTCACAGGAAAAGCGATACGGCTTTGCTGTCGATGAGAATGGAGTCGAGCACTACTTCAATTCAAACGATGTGATTGCCGTTGCCAATCCGGGTGCGGGGATTGCGATTGAGTTTTCACCGCGGGTGAATCAAAAGGGTCCGCGCGCAACACTGATAAAAGAGGTTGCCAGGCCTACGGTGAACCGGTCTCAAAGCGTTGAAAAAAGTGACAGTCGGGTCAAGTGTGGCAGCTGTGAAAAGCTGATGGTTCCCAGGTTGATCCTCGGACCACCGCTGGCAGCCAGCAGTCATTGGACTCCAGTACCAAAAAAGTCAGTGTGTCCATTTTGCGGATGCACGCATCAGGAATTTCCGCCCTCACCGGAGGAGCGCACGAGAGAACTTTGGCAGATCGCATTCGTCATCTTCGTGCTGTTGATCGTGATGGCTGCTTTCCACTGAACCTTGCCGCCAAAAGGGGAAGGACGGAATTCAGTCGACTTGCCGTGATGTCGGACTTCACTTCTGAATGATGCAGACATGACAAGTCGAATTTTCAATTGACGTGTTGGTAGAGAAATTGGGGGCACGCAGCGAGCGGTCCCCAGTTCGATCATGACAGGTGCTTGCCGGCTAGTCCGGTGAGTTCAAACATGGTCACCTCGGCTTTGCCCAAAACGGCCTTCAGTTTTGCATCGCAAAGAATGTTGCGCTTGTTCGCTGGGTTCTGCAAATTGTGGGCCTTGATGTACTCCCACAGCTTTTTAATGACTTCTGTACGGGGCAGGGGAGTCACGCCTACGATGGCGGCCAGTTCAGCGCTGGGCTTCAGGGCCTTCATGAATGCAGATTCCTTCTTCGGTGCGGTTGTCATGTGTGTCAGTGGCTGTAGTTAAAGAGGGCGCAGTGTAGCCGCTCAAAGGATGGCTTGCCCGGCGCATGAAATGCAGCGCGTCCTAGCGGACGGCGCCCGAGAGGCGCTAAGATGGAGCCCACCATGACCAACCTGACCATGCCCATTCCTACCGCGCTTCCAGGTGTCTGGCGTGAGCGCGGCGGCCTTGACGGGCTTATCCGACTGGATGAAACGCCCGTAACGCCTGGTATGGTGGTAGTGGCCAAGCAGAACGAGCCCTGGCAGGAGAAGCCAGAGCTGCGATGGCAGGTTTGGCCTGAGGATCTGGAAGCAGTTTCCTGAGTCGTGACCCACCGGGTATTCATTAGATCCAGCCAATTCAAAGAGGCCTGCGGCGCAGGTATTTACGGTACCCAGATGTCCACTCGGATTCCGACCACTGCTGCCGAATGTAGGGGAAAGATTTCTCTTGAGAACGTGGGCGTCGCCGTTGTGAAGTTGGGCGCAATGGACCTTGCTCAAAAAGAGCAACTCGCCGATGAGATCGTGCGAGAGCAACAGGCATTGTTTACTTCATTCCTTGTTCAAAAGCAGTTTGGGGTTTCCTACGAAAAGATGGAATTCTTGCTCAACATTCTGTTCGTCTGCTTTCTGGCCATGAAGGAGTCAGGAGTTACTTGGCGCAAGATAACGGATGATGATGTTGACGTGTGCATGACAAGGTATGTCGAGAGCGTCAAATTCGGTATGGACCAGGGCCCAGAGCAGAGCCAAGAACTGCTTAAGCAGTTTATCGCTGGACATCCTGAACAGGCATTGCTTGCATATGTTCAGGGGGAAACTGCAGATTGGCTGAAGCGGATTACTCCGGAAGATTCGGATAGGTATGTCATGCTGGCTGCTGCGAACATGGTGAACTGCATCGGCTACACCAACAGCACATGTGTTCAAAGGAAGCGCAAGGCAGCAAAGGTCAAAAGATGAAGGCTATACCCTGTGAACGGTGTGGTAAGTTGGTACCTCCACACGACCTTACCCATTTCACCACCGATGGTGGACCATTGTTGTTGTGCACCCAATGCTTCAACGCGGATGTCGCCGAGAGAGTTGGAATAGATGACTTCGACAATCACCCACTCGATCCGATTTCAATTGCGACCGTCGACGGTGTGGTTCACCATTTCCACTTTCAGACGCGATTGCTGGGCGATATGGTGACACTGGAAGCCTTTGAGTTGAAAGAGGGCGAACCATCTGGCTACCAATTTCAGTTGATTGGCGAGCCCGGAGAAGACAGGTTTATTCAGCTAGGTCGCCTGGTGAAAAGAATCCGTGGTGCGTTGGCCAACAAGTATCTTGAAGACAGTAAATACGGTCTGCAGGTCAAAGACATGGAAGTGAAGGGCAAGATTGAAGCTGACACTTCGGACGAAGCGGATGTATTTGGAACCCGCTTGCCTATGTTGGTTATTGATGGTCGGGAAGTTTCATGGGAGCAGTTTGGCGAAATGCTAATGACCTTTGAGGGCTTCCAATTCAAACTGCAAATCGTTGACAGCAGCGATGATCTGGAAAGCTGATTCAGATCCGACCGCCTTCTACACGAAGCATTTACACAGCTAATCTACGATGCATGCATGAGCAAGCCAGCAAGCAAATCCACCGTATTGGATGACGGTCTTCGATACAAATCAAAGGCCGCAGGGTCAATTTTTCCCGCAGCGCATTTTTCCGGGAGCGCGACCATGTCGTGTTTCCTGTGTGGCCGCCACAGACCACGCTCGGAGATGGTGAACCGCAAATTCATTGGGAAGAACCAGGCCGTGTGTTCGCCAAAATGCTGAGCCAACAATAAGGACCCCGAAGGGCCCTTACTCACGCAGAAAATCGAAACTGACCAGCGATTACACCAATGCTGTGTCGGCTTCGGCAGGCGCATCTGCTGCGGGTGCATCAGCAGGCTTAATAGTCGCTACTTTGACTTTCTTTGGCGGTGTGGTCTTGGCCGTTTTAGCAGGTTTCGACTTTACCTCTTGAGCGTTGGATGCCACAACTGTTACAGCCTTGACCTTTTTGGATGAGGTCGGTTTTGTCTTCTTTGCCGGGACATTTTGCAGCTCTGGAGTGACGATAGCGGAACCGAGTTGGTACATGCCACGCTCGCCAGACTTCACTGCGCCGGATGCCAGAATCTTCTTGAGCGAGACGCCCACGGATCCCAGTGGCAGGCCTGCACCTGCTGCCATGACTGCGCCGGTTTGGGCTGTCCATTCACCTGCCTTCAACACGCTCTGCAGATATTGCAAAAGGGTCGTGTCGTTGGAGGTCAGAGCGGAGGCTTTGCGGCCCCCCTTTTTTGCTTTGGCCACTTTGACTACCTTGGCGGGCTTTGCAACCACATCGATGGCCAAGGCATTGGTGCTCTTGCGTTGCTTGACGGCCTTCACAATGATCACATCAGATGCAGGGTTGGCAAGGTCAGATGCAACGGCATACAGTTCCTGGAGCTTGGCTTCGACTTCAACAAGCCCCTGGCTCAGGCGGGCGAGCACCTTAAAACGTGCAATGGATTGCTCAGATTCATCACCGAACGGTTGACTGGAAACGCTGGCAACCATGCTCTCAGCTTGGGCGCGAACCGTTGCTGCGATGGCTTCAGCTGCTCCATGGGCCGCCTGACCGGTCTTTTGGATCAAGGATAGATTTTTTGGGGATAGCGACATGGAACTCCACTTATTGAAAACTAGAAAACACGAATTTTGGATGGCGAAGTTTACGCTTACCCAGACCAATGCGACATATGTCTGCTTTGGTGTTCCATCGTTTCCAATTCGATTAAATATTCAGAATGCGAAATAGGTCCTGTCCAAACGATGGGTGAATTAGTCGAGGTTCATCGGCTCCAAGACCGTGGTTCCCAAGTTTTGTCACCTGGTGATAGGTGAAGCAGAGAAAGTGTGTAGCCGTAGTTCTCGCACAGAAGCTTCATTTCCCAGGCCGAAGCGTCCAAATGCGCATGCTCAAACCAAGTTTGAAGTGGGACGCGCTGACCGGTGCGACATGCGCTGACACTGTCGTCGACGGCTAGCGTGTTGGGCGGGAGGGGAACCACACGCCCCTTGGTTCTAAAGAAAGCACCATTGATACGGGCCTTGTCAGACGATACGGCCCAATCCATGAACCCGTCTCGTGACAGGACCAAAACGGCACTTTCAGAAGTTGAGCGAATCCATCGCAGCGCAACAGCTGTTAGCGAGACACCAAACTTCGTTGAGGCAGCGGAAAGCACTTCAAAGTCCACAACATCAGCTGTGGTCGCAATCCGGAATTGCTTCATGGGCATCAGTAAACTTGAGGCGAAGTCGTCGGCCTCAGCTTCAATGGACTTCTGCTCAGGTCCCCAATGGATCATGTCCGCTTGGGAGCACTGAAACTCTTCTTGGGTAAGCCGATGAAGCAAGTAATGTCCAAGCTCATGGGCCTGGGTAAACCGCACACGCCCCGGCGATTTCAGTTTCTCGTTATATAGGAGCGCCCAGCCCTGCTCACCCAAGTGGAAAAGCCCGCCTTCGAAACGTTTGATGTCAGCCGCTTGAACAATTGCAATCGGATCGATCCACTTCAGCTGCTGCCCAACTTCCAGAGCCAACTGTTCAACATTGACAGGAAACCTCTGCAGTCCCGTTGCCGTAAGCGCATCAAGCCAGTGAGTTAATCGAATTGCTGCGCTACTTGATGTGAAGGTCTCCCCTGGCATTTGCCCCCCGTTAGGTCTTTTTCAGTACCTCTAGTATCTGTCGAAGCTTTGCCTTAGCCTCGGTATCAAGCTGAGAGTAACTGCGGAAGAACTCCTTGTCCTTGTGGGTCTCCTGTGGCGTGTCCACACTGTCATCCAGGAAAAAAGAAGGATCCTGCTGAAGCACCGTAGCGATAGCTTGAAGTTTCTCAGCCGACGGGCTTAGAGATTCTCGGTTTTCTAGCTCCCAGAGGTAGCTCTTGCTAACGCCAGCTCGTCTCGCAACTTCGTCAAGCGTCAAGTTGATATTTGGCGACTTACGACACGAGCGTAGCTTGTCACCCAGTTTTGAAGCCATCGAGCACCTCTGTTGCAGTCAAGCGAGCCAATATAACACTATTCCGAACTTTGAATGGGTTAACCCCGACTTTGGCGATTGGGATGTAAATTCGGTATGCCGAACTTCGTGTTATGCTTTAGGCTCACTTCTCAAGGAGCACTTTGTGACCGCCAAAAACAGTGGAAAACCCTGGACTGAAGCCCAGGTGCAGCAACTCAAGACGTTGGCCGCTGGCAATACCCCGACACGTGTCATCGGCCTAAAGATGGGACGTTCTGAGTCCGCCGTGCAGAGCAAGGCAGTTTCTGAAAGCCTGTCGCTTAAGCCGACTAACCAGTCTCCTTACAACCGTAAGAAGCCCTGAGCGGGCGAGAGCCAGCCATTTACAGCTAACAGCGAGGCAGTCATGGTCAAACGAACTTGGAACGAAAGCGTAGCTAAAAAGCGCATCACAACGCGTCTGGCGGAGGTCGACCAGATTGAAATCAAGGACTATGTCCGTGATACCGACTTGACGGGGCTGAAGAATGGTCTCGCTTATCGCGTTGATGGTGTTCATCTCTACATCGACATCCTCAATATTGATGAGATGCTGGAAATCACAAGCGTAGAAGGTGAGCGCTGTCACCGTCGGACATTGCAGTTCCTGAATAATCACTACCGCGCGGTACGTAACATTCTTCTAGACGTTGATGCCATACAAGTCGACTTCCACAATCAACGGTTGCATGCCGTGTTCGCGAAGCCCTATGACGATGAGGAAGCGCGAATTCATAGGGCGGTAGCGACGGCTCACTTGATCCGCGATGTACTCGCCGAAACTGGCGAAGACAGTGACGATCCGCTGCCAGCTGCTAAAACTCGTGTCGGCATCGATAGCGGCATTGCGCTGGCAGTCAACAATGGTCGGCGGTCCAGCCGCGAACCGCTGTTCCTTGGAAATCCAGCCAACCAAGCGGCGAAACGCGCTGGTGGCGGTACGGTCGCAGGCATCTTCATGACCAATGGCGCACGCACGATCGTAGGTTGGGACGAAGTTCTGAACGAAGACACAACTGCACTCGCCGCCTGGCAAATTGCAGAGTCGGAAGATGTAGCAGACCTCGAAATGACTGTGGATGATGTTGTTGAGGCATGGGAGGATGACCTGCAGAAGAACCCTGTGGGCAAGTTCGAGTTCTATAGGCACACTCCGCCATTCCAGACCCTTCTGATAGATGACCTGACGCCCAAGAACTCTAGACGCCAAGAATGCATTTCAATGTATGCAGACATAGACAATTTCACCAGGTATGTTGCAGAAAGGATCAATGACGACGATTCGGCCAAGGATGTGGTGAAGACCTTGCATGTGTTGCGCAGCGAGTTGGATGCAGTATTGGACCAGGACTTTGCAGGCAAGAAGGTTCGCTTCATCGGTGACAGTCTCCATGGCCTGCTGATCGAAGGCACAGCACAGACGACGGATGATGGTGATACTTCAAAAAACGCAATTCTGTGTGCTGCTGCTATGCGAAGCAGCTTCAAGGTCGCACTTACTGAACTTGATTTGGCCGGCGTTGATGCCGGTGATCTCGGACTGGCCATCGGCCTGGAGCATGGAATCACTTCAGTCACCAGACTGGGTATCCATGGAGAAATGATCCGTTGCGCCATCAGCCGGTCTGTATTGGCGTCAGAGAACGAGCAGTTGCGCTGTAACGGTAGGGAAACTGCCATTGGTACTTCAGTTGACAAACACGCTCCACAGGTGTTTCGAGACCTGTTCGGATCCAAACGCAAACGTGCGGACTTTGACTATGCGATCGCTGACCAAGCGTTGAACCCCAAAGAAGAGAGCAAAAAAGGGGCCGCCGTAGGTGTAGGCTTGCTTAAGCCTGCAACAGCGGCGTCTTCAGGGTTTGCTTTCGGCAAAACCGCCGCGCAGCCTTCCAGGACATTAGCCGGCTTTTCCTGATGCACTGGTACGAGCGCCGTCCCCGTCGCCTAGCCCATGAGCGCAATGTCATTGATGCCCTCAAAGATGAAGGATGGATCAAGGCCGTTGACTGGGTCATCGACACACAAGTAGGTAACGTGCACGTCGACATAAACTTCGAAGCCGGCGGACAGCTTCGACAAGCCCGCATGGAGTACCCCTTCCTATACCCGTCTACGCCTCCGCGTTTGCTGCCCCGATTTGAGGGGCAACGTTGGTCTAACCACCAATGGGGCACTGGAGAGCTCTGCCTTCAGGTCCGTGCGGACACCTGGTTGAAGTCCCTTGACGGTTCTGATTTGCTAAGGAGCGCTCGATACCTTCTTGATACCGAAGCCGCAATTGACGAACTAGGACAGCCTGGAGTGGTAGCGGCAGAGCACCGATTTACAGAAGGTCAATTGTTGCGTTGGGAATACGCGAGGCTGGTCTTGAGTGATGAACTCTTGACTGAAGTCCAGAGCAGGGAAGCTGGCTGCTGGGTGCTCGATTTACGGACTAACCTCTTCGACCAATCGTGCGTTTTCTTAGGCGTTGGTGTCTCCGGATCGCCCCAGCATGCGCGTTGGAGGGATTCGACAATTCCAGACTCGGTGGGGCTCCAGGAACATGGGTATGGGCGCATCGCCATTGTCGAGGCTGGAGATATTCGATTTCAGGCCCTGACCTCGCAAGATATGCCTTGCGAAGAGCGCTGGGCAGCGTTCTCATCGATACCATTCAATGGTCACGGTATCGTTGTCGGCTTACTCGACGGACACGTAATCGCGAAGTTCCTTGGCTCCGACAATCGCACATATAACATCATCAAGATACTTATGGACAAACAACAGCGATCGTCAACACGCAATGAAGTCCTGTCCGGCAAGCGAGTAGCGATCTTAGGATGCGGATCAATGGGGAGCAAGGTCGCTGCCACTCTTGCCAGAATGGGAATTGCTGATTTCTTTCTCGTTGACTCAGATGTCTTAAAGGCGGGAAACTTGGTTCGAAACGAACTTGACTGGGGAGAGGTCGGCGCGCACAAGGCCGATGGCCTGGCTGAGCGCTTGAAGCGGATCAATGCGCAGGTCAAGGTTGACAAGTGGATCAACCAACTGGGCGGGCAGACATCGGTGGAAACATTGACGTCCTGCCTAGAGGCCCTTAAAGGGTGCGATCTGATAGTCGAAACCACTGGCAGTGGACAGGGTTTCGTGTACGCGAGTTCAGTCTCCGACAGTGAACGTGTTCCCATGGTCTGGGGACGAGTGTTCGGGGGGGGATTTGGTGGGTACATTGCCCGGAGTCGACCTGACATTGAGCCCACTGCTATTGATGTCCGCAACAATATCTACCAATGGTTCCAATCTCCCGAATTCCCCGATCCCCCAGCCGACGCGGGGCTCGACTATGCATTCGGCCCTGACGACCAGACGCCTATGATCGCGGATGACGCAGATGTCTCTGTCATCTCAGCACATCTCACTCAATTCGCAGTAGACACTATGCGGAAGGCGGCCGACTCTGAGTATCCGCACTCGGTCTACGTCATCGGTATGCGAAAGGAGTGGATCTTTCAGCAGCCATTTGATGTCCGTCCTGTCGATGTGTCAGCTGTCCGCAGCAGCGATATCGCGGAGGAAGACGAAGAAGTTGAATTGCGTGCTAACGGGCCGAAAGCATGATTGACGTCTTCGTCCATCGGCGGTGCATTCGCAAACTGGAGCATTCAGTCTTTGCCGCAGGTAGGAATGAGATTGGCGGGGTTTTGGCTGCCAAACAGGTGGATGATGGATGCTTCCTTATTGTAGATTTGTCAGTTCAAAGCGATGGCACGGAAGGAAACTTCGAGCGCGATCCTATTCAACACAGAGAGTTCATCAGTCGCTTCCATGATCGGGTGGGGCACAAGCCGGATCAATACAACTACTTAGGCGAATGGCACTCACATCCGAGCTACCCAGCAACACCAAGTGAGATGGACCTTCTTCAGATGCAGGAGTTGGTGGAAGATCACGAACAGCAGTCATCCTTCTTGGTTTTGATGATTGTCAAGTTAGGGCTAGATGGGGAGCTGAGAGGATCTGCACATGGGTTTCGCCCAAAGTTACCGCCAGTGCGCGCACGGCTGCATGGCATTGAAGAATGGGTTTCTCAAGATGGATGTAGGCCTGTGATTTTCGTTTCAAGTATGGTTGAAGGTGTATGACTTTGATAGATCGCTTCCAAAACAAAAGTGTCCTCATTGAGGCGTTACTGGCGCAGGTCGTCATCCAGGGCGACCGTGAGGTGGCGTTAGCCATTGCTGATCAGGGAGAACTGGTTGAATTTGCGGCAGGGCAGGTACTCATTCAAGAGGACGCGACCGATCGCGACATGTACTTCTTGCTGATCGGAAAAGTGGTGCTGTCCGTTAAGGGGAAATATCTATATCCCAGAGAAAGGAATGTAACTGTGGGCGAGGCGTCTGCAGTAAATCCATTGCTTACTCGTGCCGCAACAGTCACTGCAATGGAGACGACAGTTGCGCTGAAGGTCTCACCGGAGATACTAGACACGGTTGCGACGAAACAGCCCCGTGTTTACCGCTTGATAGCAGCAGAGCTCGCCTCACGATTGCAGCAGAGAAACACATTGATCCGATCGCCAAATGCAAGGCCCCGCGTCTTTTTCATTAGCTCCAAAGAGAGCCTCCCAGTTGCGAAGGCGATCCGACACGGTCTAAAGTACACGGATGCGGATTCCCTTATCTGGTCAGATGAGGACATGTTTCCACCGGGTTCGTATCCGCTAGAAGTTCTAGAAAATGAAGTGAATCAAGCCGATTTCGGGGTTGCCATTGCGCACCCGGATGACATTGTTCGCTCTAGGCGAACCGAGTCTGCAGCCCCCCGCGACAACGTCATTTTTGAATTGGGCTTCTTCATGTCGAGACTTGGTCGTAAGCGTACGATCTTGCTTGTGCCGCAGATGGATGCAGAACTCAAGCTTCCTTCAGACTTCAAAGGACTGGTACCAATCATGTACACGCCGCTGACTGGATCCATAGGCGAAATTCCAGCTCGTGTACTAACAGACCCGATCTATGTCCTTGAACAAAAAATCCAACAGCTGGGTTGCCGCGAGCTGTAGATCATCAGGCCCGCCTGTTTCTCCGAAGGCAATCTGATAGAAGTATTCAATACTCACTGAAAGTGAACCCCAAACTTTTAGTGAGTTTCAAAATGAAATCTCATTTTTGCAAAGTCGGCCGTCCACGTTTGCGGGCCCCTGTATATGCCGCAGTGATGTTGACTCTCGAATGGCCCAATTCTTCGGACACAACCTTGCGTGCCGAAAGGTCTTTGGGGCGGTCGTAATTCTCGCCATGCCCCCCACGAACTGTAGACGGCATGCCAGACTCCTCTTCATATCGATCATTCGCATATCCGTGGCGCAGACCGTGCGGAGTGATGTTCATTGTTGCCTTCGTAATGCCGACTTTTTTGAAAATGTAATAGGCGCGTTGTAACGCCTGTTTCAGATTTTTCCCCTCGGGTACTAGCGACCGTTGAAAGGTAGAAGATGCCAAGGCAATGGCTCGCGAGAGCACATCACGCTGTTGTTGTGTTCGCACCGGCACAACTCGTGGCCTGCCACCTTTGGTTCCATCTACTATGTTCAACACGTCACCAACCCAAGCAATTGATGGCCGAATCATGATGGCCTCTTGCAGGCGCAAACCAAAGCTGTCCATTAGCTCAAGGTACATTGAAGGATAGGGATCCTCATTTCGAACCGCCGCGATGATTTCAGGGCGATCGATGCCGTTTCCAGACCATGACTTGTCGCGAGATGCGACATAGGTGCGAGCAGTTTCATCCTTTGTCAGGCCATATACGTTCGGTTCCACGACCATGCCAGCTTTTCCAATGCACTGGACAAGCCATCGCATGAGGCTGAAATAAGTTGAAATAGTGGCGGACCCAAGGGCGTCATCCTTCCAGCTTGAGATTATTGCCTGCACGTGTCGTGAGTCCAAATTTGTGATTCGTTTTAGGTGAAAACCTCTGGCTTTCAATTGGTCAATGAAATGATGGAGCATATCGATGCGTTTTTTCTGCGTGGCATTCGACACTATTTTGTCGCGTGCCATGTGCTTCTTGCCAAAGACGTCAATCAGAACTGTGATCTGCTTTCTTATATCAAGCACTTGAAACTTTGCTTGATATCGATTTTCACTGCCGTAGGCGGGGTGCGCCTGGATCGTCGTGTACTTCATGGAGTGCCTCTATTTGGCTAGGTTCGCACTGTGACGATGAACAAGATTCACGCGCACGCCGCGACCTCGCGTGTTAAGCGATTTGGTTGTCCGTGGACGCGAAAGGCTGAATTGAGGTTCCAATTCAGGATCGAGAATTTCTAAAAAATAGGTCATTGGTATGTTTCCAGTAGTTAAGGCTTATGGCGGATATATATGCATAGAAAAATCGCGGGTCTTTAGAGGTTGAAAGAATTCGGGCATGTCATTTCTGACAAGCTTCGAACAACCGTCCTGTGTGGACAGTCCATGTCTTTTTCGGGGTCGCCGGCCCTGGCGGCTTCCTGCGAACAGAAGCCCCGGCGGGGTGCATCTCCACTCGGCGCAATGTGTAATTGCGCTAGAGTGGCAGGCGCTCGTCAATTCGATGTAGTGGACATATCCGTGACGGGTAGGCACAAAGGCTGCTGCGTCATTTCAAACGAACGTTCACAAAAGGCGAGTCACCAAGCATTTCACTTCCATGACATGCGGCGATAGATCTGAGTGCACAAAGGCTCCCAAACATCAACCGCACCTCACCAAGTGATGTGACGGGAAAGAGCGTGCATGCGCTCTGGTGAATGCCGGGTGGACATATCAAATGCAAATGCATTGATAGCCCTTCCACGGCGATAGGTTGACCGACACTCCTGAATAAATCCATGAGACGCTTTACACGGTCTTGTGGGGCTCGATATGAGCTCCACGGGATGGAATGCTCAGTATCTAAAGATCCCGGAACATCCAACGTCACTTGGGGTGACGACCACTTAGTAGTGCGATGAATTTTGCTACACGAAAGGTAGGTTGTCAACAAAATATTGAGTGCGTAATATTTGAACTTGGCGTTGATGGTCCCAGAACCCGCATGAAACCTAGTTAAAAAATAGCCTCTCTCTTTAATTGAATAAGTTGGGCATGGGTTTCAACTACTTCGATGTGCTCACTCGATGGAAGTGTCTGCAAATAGTGATGAACTATTGCAGCGCCAAAGGGGGGTATTTTGCTTGCATTAGCAGACCAAGTTGGGGCCTCACTGCTATTAGCATTGGAGCAAGAACCAGGTAGTTGAAAGTCAACTACAAACCATCTAAACGCCAATCAGCTATCAGATGGTTCACGAATGACTTTCATCAACCGGATCTTGTCAGAATGTCAGTTATTGAGCCTCAACTGATAGCCACCCGAGCAGCACTTGAACGCCAATTGGGAGCTTATCTCTTGTGAATCTATATAACTGCCATCCTGGATGACGATTGAGCGCAATCTGACGGTCAAGCGACTGTCGCTTGGCGATCGAATAAGGATCGAACCGACTGAAATATGAGGTTCTATTTTGTCTCTAACTAACTTTTAAGGTGCAACTATGACAACAGGTAAGAAATCGCGGGTGGCGAGAGCCATCGATATTGGATACGGCAACACGAAATACAGTTTGAACGATAGCCGCGATGCAAAGGAAATCGCGTGTGGGATGTTTCCTTCCGTGGCTCCAATCACATCGAAGAGGGAGAAGGAACGGTTTCTTGCAAACAAGGATACCGTGGTGATTGAGATAAAAGATGGTGAGTGGTATGAAGTTGGGCCCGACGCTATCAATGCGCTTGCGTCAAATGCAAGCCGTAACCTTGACCCGGAATTCCCGCGACAAGACGCTTATTTGGCGTTGGCGCGCGGGGCGATGGACTATATGAATATTGACCACATTGACCATCTTGTTGTTGGCTTGCCAGTTTCCAGCATGGAAAGTATGGCGGCCACCGTGCGCACCAGCCTTCTAGGGGGTCACAAACTTTCTAAACGTACGATTCATGTCGGCGATGTCCAAGTTGTTGCCCAACCAGTTGGTGGGTTGTACGATTTTGGAACACGTCACAAGGCTATGAATGCCATCCGCAGTGGTAATAACATTCTTATTGACCCAGGTTACTTCACGCTTGACTGGGTCTTCACCACTGGTACCAAGCCGAATTGGACGCGCTCGGGTGCAGCGTCCAACGCAGGTGTTGCGGCAATTCTGCGTGACGTAATGGCTCATGTCGTAGCATTCATTCAAAGTAGGGAGGGGCGGGTTGTTGAGGTAACAGAGTCGCTGCTTGATCGACTCGATACGGCGATTCGCTGCAACCTCGACTTCACTGTCAAAGGCAAATCGGTTGATGTTGCTTCCTATTTGGAAAAGCCCAATCAAGTCGTGACGGACGGGCTTACTAAGCTTCGCGCATCGGTCGGTTCCTTGGAGGATGTGGACATGGTGATTCTTGTCGGGGGTGCCGCTCATTTGTACAAAGCTGCAGTTACGAAGCTCTTTGAAGGCATTGACGTGCGTGTAGCTATGGAATCGCATTTTGCGAATGTTCGTGGTTTTCAGTTAATGGCACAGGTTGAGGCAATGCGTGCAGAGGCCGGAAGCGCTGGCCCCATGGTGAAGGCTTAAGGGGAAAGAAATGGATGCTCATTCACAAGACAAAACTATCAGTGTTACGCTGAACCTGAAGCATGAGCGCGATGGGGAACTCTATGATTCAATCTCTGAGGCCCTTGAAGGCGTCGAGGTGAAAGGGCGCCACTTTGTGCTTAAGAGAATGCTTCGAATCGCCATCAAGCATGGTGCGATTCAGGAGCTTCATCAATCCCGGCTTCTGGCTGGGCGGTCATCAAAGGAAAGTCTGCATCCAAAAGCTCCAGGGAGACATGCGTCTGTGCCAAATTCCGAAACGTCGGCCAGCAAAGTCGATGGAAAGAAGACTCTGAAAGAGCTTGACGTTGCAGCTGATGATGACGTCATGATGGAAATGATGAAGGAGAATCCCCCTTTTGGGTGAGTCGGCCATTCTTGTAGCAGGGTTTGATTCTGGTTTTTTTGTGCAGTCAGTTTGGATTGGACGCGCGTGTGGCTTGGTTGTGTCGGTTGCGCCGCAATGACCGCAGAGAAATCAATGGCTGGCTGCTAAATACGGGGATTCGCCAAGGTGTTCATCCATCTTCGATAGGGGGGGTTAACCTCAGCTAACCAATTGAACCTGCAGATCGACAAGGCGGTTCATGGCCAACCTTTATCGTCATTGGCATTGACCAGCAACTCTGCGTGTGGCCATGCTCAGTTTCTGACGTGGTGTGATGTTTGCCAGACAAGGCGTGTGGGATGCCGTGTGAGGTGGCGCTGCTTTCAAGTCTTGCGACTCTGACAGTTGAAATTTCTGCGACAAGTCTACGGTCGGTGTATTTGGCTGATTCGGACGAAATTGCAAGAGTCAATTTGATGCAGATCGTCGGCGGCCTTTGGGGGGCCATGCCAACCCAAACGTACTGCCCGTCAGTCGAGGTTCGCGCTCCAATTTGCCCTAGGTTGCAAGATATCTTTGAGTTCGAGCTGCAACCCCTTTTTTAAGGAATGCTCTAAAAACGCATTATGGAGAGTTTGAGGGTTGCACTGCTCAGTTGGCACCATATCGGTGCCTATTCCAGGCTTTATTGGTTGCATTTTTGTTGCTAATGCCGCGGTTATTCTGGTTATTGGTTTCTAATGTGTACCCTATTGCTATAAGTTCTGCTGGAATTCCATGGTCTTGAGTGTAGAGACTGTCAATGACCACCTCTCCTACAGAAGTGTCTGCCTACCGGCTCATTCCACGAACTAAGCGTGGTGCCGTGGCCACTGGCGACCATTGGAGCTAGATCGACCATCCAGTTCAATGGCAAATGTCCAATTCTTTCAGAGAGCAAGTCACTTAACAATGGGGCATGCCAACAAGGTATTCCTCGTTCGAGTACGACTGTTGCTATTGCTTGTATTTTGTTGACAAATGCTGGTATATTGCAACATACTTACACCATGGCACTTCAGATGAATTCCACACATGAGCAAGCAGTCTTGGAACTGGCACAGGTGCAAACACTGCTGCGTGCGCGAGACCTTGCAGATCGAAAGGTGCCAACCGTTGTACTCACGCGACTGGTAGCGGCAGGAAAGCTCGAAAGAGTCGCACGAGGGGTGTATGGGCTCCCGGGCACTGCCATAAGCGAACACAGATCACTTGCCGAAGTTGCACTGCGCGTACCAAACGGGGTAGTTTGCCTACTGTCGGCGCTGCGTGTGCACGGTATCGGAACACAGGCCCCATTTGAAGTCTGGCTTGCCATCGAACATCGCGCGCCGATGCCACGCCTTGATCAGCCCAGAATTCGCCCAGTGCGAATGTCCGGCAACTCTTTTACCGATGGGATTGACCGGCTATCAATTGATGGCGTTAGTGTTGCAGTGTTTAAGGCGGCCAAAACAGTGGCGGACTGCTTCAAGTACCGCAACAAAATCGGGCTAGATGTTGCACTAGAAGCCCTCCGTGATGGATGGGCTCAACGAAAATTCACGATGGATGAGATCTGGCACTTTGCAGCGGTTGACCGCATGACCAATGTAATGCGTCCCTACCTGGAAAGCGTAACAGCATGAGTCGAAATCTGGCGGCATCGGTAAGAGCACGTCTGAAGCAGCATGCCGATAAGAATAAACAAGACTTTAACCTGACGCTCACCCATTACGGCCTGGAGCGATTGTTATACCGCTTATCTGTGTCCGAGCACGCTTCGAATTTTTTACTCAAGGGAGCATTGCTGTTTGCGTTTTGGTATGACGCTGCGCAGCGTCCCACTCGGGATGCTGATCTTTTGGGTTTTGGTCCGGATGACGTGGAGACGGCCGTAAGGACCTTCAGCCAAATTTGTCGTATCGCTGCCGAGGATGGGCTAGAGTTTGATCCCGAATCAGTCAAGGGCACGGTCATTCGCAAGGATGCTGGCTATGGAGGTGTGCGGATCGACATTCGGGCGATGCTGAATGGTGCGCGCATCGCACTCCAAGTAGACATCGGTTTTGGCGACGCAGTTACTCCTGCAGCACAGGCGATCAGCTACCCCGTCTTGCTGGAAGATTTCCCGCCTCCTCTTCTAAGGGCCTACCCGAAGTACACGGTGATCGCCGAAAAGTACCACGCGGTGTGTCTACTCGGCCTGGCAAACACACGGTTGAAAGATTACTATGATCTGTTGGTGCTTCTCGACGACAACACGCTTGATATCTTGGAGACGCGCCGTGCTATTGAAGCTACCTTTGAACGCCGAAAAATGGAAATGCCGAGCACGATGCCGGTAGGGTTAACCGACACATTTGCAAGCGACAAAATCAAACAAACACATTGGAATGCATTCTTGAAGAAGAATCGACTAGACACGTTCGTCCTGGCCGATGTCGTAAGCAGATTGCGCGAGAAGTTACATGAAGTCGGGATTAAATGATTGAAGCAGTACCGGTATGTAGATCATTTCCATATGAAACGATCTACATACCGGTACCAATGCTAACAATCTTAAGTTCGAGAAAAATCGCAGGTTCAGATCCATTGCGGAAACACGCACAGATCTCTATCAACAGCGATGCATATCGAAGAAATATTTGTAATCCGAGGCACATAGCGATCACACGCGTGCACGCTTACTCTTCTTGGCCTGCCGAAGCTTTTCATGGTATTCCGCAGCTTCGTCTTTTGTCGGCAAATTCGGAACACGTCCCTTCCCATCCCAGTGTTTAAGAAAAATCTTCTTATCTTCCCAATAGTCGATTTTTATACCTTTTGTCTTTTGGTAATCCTCGGAACTGTACCCAAATACCTCATAGAAGCAACGATGTCCAACATCAAAGAATTCAAAATCTGGTACAAACCGGAAACCCTTGATTTTGAGAAGATGAGTCATGAATTTTCGCTTGTTCTTGACTGCAGAATTCGCCAGTTTCACTTCTTTGAAGGACCTAACAGGAATGTAATCGCGGCTCATGAGCTGCAGCGAAATGTGTTCAACGACTTCCACTCCAGCCATGTCGACCGAAATGAGAACCAGCGCAAAAACATGGCAATTGCCGGTCTTGCCGCATTGCTTAAGTCGGGCAAATGCAGATGGGAATTTTTCGCTGAGATGACTGGACATTTCTTCACTAAGTTCAACCATCGGACTGTCTTTCAAAAGCTTGAGCTTCCAGACATCAGCGGTACGTTCCGCGTGCATAACTTCCGCCAATACTAAGACAGCAGCACGTGACTTTTTGTTGCTAAGACCTTTGAGTTCGTCACGCTTATTCTCCCAAGTGCAATGCTCAGTCTCAGCGTCACAGAGCATGAAGTTGTTAAGCAGCGGAGCGTTGTTGACAGTCCATTTCTCGGCAACAGAATGCAGCGCAGTGAAGGTCGACGCATTTGTGCGCTTGGCTGGCTCTATCCACAAATTGAGTCCGGCCTCACACATCATCACTTCTAGCATTCCTTGCTGTTTGCAGCTGTTGCGACCAGTGACCTCACTGCTGTGCTTCTTGATGCGAGGCACCCGTTTGGCAACTCCCTTCTTATTCCCGAGTTTGAACTTTACAGTGACCTTGGCATTCGTAAAACCATCGGCATAAATAATTGCTGCCGACCGCTTTCCATTTGACTCACTAATAGGCTCGCCAAATGGGCACCCAACCGCATGTAGACCTTGCTGGCCAGGATATCTGGCCAAAAAGTACTTGTCGTTTTTCGAAAGTTTTGCGCAGAGCTTTAATCCCGTACCTTTCACGTATTCTCCTGGTCGCTTCCTGCAAAAGCACTCAGCAGTACATTCTTTGGTCTGTCCGGCATGCACATCCTCCACGAACTTCTGGCTCTCGTTAGTACCTCTCTCCTTCGCATCAGCAGCACTTATCAGTTCGCCGTCAAAACCAACGATCATCTCTTCCATAGTTTCACCTTGTTGTATAAAACAAAGGTCAATTATTAGCACCGCCTTCGAAACTATTTTGTCGCCATAGGCGTGGATTTCACATGCATTCAGCATGCATCAAATGATGGGTATGACGCTTCTTTGACATAGTTCGTTACAGTCTTGCGCTATCTGCAGTTCAAAGGCATCATCACCTCTTATTAGCTATAAATTGATGTAAAGGAATGAATGAAAGCCGCCGAAGAAATTAAGACGTTCAACAGCTTGAAGAGGGACGGAAAATATTTCGCCGCGTTGATTAACAACTACAAGTGCAAGATCGTTATTGATGCAGCGTCCGAGTCACTTGCCATTGGGGAAAATCAGATACTTAAGGTTGATGATTTATCTGTACGGTCGAAATTCGGGACTGACCTAATTTTTAGGCTTGCGGCAGATGCCGCTCAGCAGCATGAGTCGGGAATTTGTACATTGCGACATGGGAAGTACAACAGTCTGCTCATTGACGAATGCCGTCTACTTGGCGGAAAGTGGGATGCGGATTCTAAGGCGTGGGTTTTCAGTGGGATGGTCGCCGCCGAAGTGGAAGCGTTGGACGATTTGTTCAACGGACAGACAGCGATATATGAAGTCGAGTTTGTCACAGACCAATCGGCGCGGTGCTCTTCCATTCGTGTTTTTGGATATAGCGTTGCCTGGGCGAAGGTGTCGCGCTGATCGAAGGGCGCGTTTCCTCAGGAGGATCAATGAAAAATTGGACTACTACGGTTTCCGAAGGGACCAAGATCCGTATGCACCTTCCCATTGCGGTATTAGATGCCTACAAAGTCTCCCCAGATCGCTTGGTAACAAGGGTAGACGAGTTGAGTGAATCTACCGATTATGAGGCTGTCTAAATCACCACCAGTTTGTCAAAGGCGGTAATTCAAGGTGAGGGCGCATTTCACCTGAGTTTCTCCCATCTTGAAGTTGAAGGAGACCCGAGCTCTTGAACTTGGCTGTAACACCTCTTGCTTCACCCAAGCAGTTTTACGTTAAGCCTGAAGCCCTCCTCCACATTCGGCCTTCGCGGTCTGATCCAAGCCGCCCTGCGTGATGCAACGCGGTCGGTCAAGGCTTCACGAACTTCCGGGTCAAACGATCACTTTCTTCGATGGCCACGTAACGACTTGCCTTAAGGCTCACGTGGTGAGCCAAATCAAGGTCACACTAACTAAATGGAATCGCTGATATTCCCCTTTATGTACTGTGCTCCCACAACAACTTTTGATCATGACGCAAAACTCTGACCATGCCATCCAACCTGGCTTCCTCGCCTTCCACAGCAACCGCTCGGAGAACCTGGCGGAAGTGGTGATCAGTTGGACCCAGCGCCACCCCTTACGGGCGCTGGAAGAGGAAGTCATCCTGGTGCAAAGCAATGGCATGGCCGAGTGGATCAAGATGGAGTTGGCGCGCATGGGTGGCGTCTGCGCGGCGACCAAGGTGGAGCTGCCCTCGCGCTTTTTGTGGCGCACCTACCGTCAGGTGCTGGGGCGCGAAGCGGTACCCAAGGAGTCGCCGCTGGACAAGGTGCCCATGGTCTGGCGCCTGATGCAGCTGCTACCCTCGCTGATGGCACAACCCGCGTTTGCGCCCGTAGCCGGTTTCTTGCGCGGCGATGAGCCCGACCGCATGTTGCAACTGGCCAGCAAGCTCGCCGACCTGTTTGACCAGTACCAGAACTACCGTGCCGACTGGCTGCAGGCCTGGGCGCTGGGGCGGGACGAGCTGCTTCTGGCCAATGGCATGCGTGGCGAACTGCCGGCCGAGCAGGTCTGGCAACCCCTGCTGTGGCGCGCCGTGCTGCAGACGCTGAACGATAAGCAACAGCAAAGCATCCGACCGCAACTGCAGCAGCGGGTCATTGACCAACTGAACTGCGGCGCCGCCCTGTCTAGCCCGGTGGCACGCCGCGTCATCGTCTTTGGCATGAGCCAGATTCCCCTGACCACCTTGCAGGCGCTGGCAGCGCTCTCCAAACACAGCCAGGTGCTGCTGGCCATCCCCAACCCCTGCCGGTACTACTGGGGCGACATCATGGACGGGCGCGAGTTGCTCAATGCCCAGCGCCGCCGCCAACCGCTGCGCCGGGACCGGGACCTCTCCACCCTGCCGCTGGAAGACATGCACGCCCATGCCCACCCCCTGCTGGCCGCCTGGGGCCGCCAAGGGCGCGACTTCATACGCCAGCTGGACCAGTTTGACGATGCCGAGAAAGCCAAGCAACAGTTTGAGCTGGCGCGCATCGACCTGTTTGATGACACGCCTGAAGACGCCCGCACCCCTCTGCTACTGCAGGTGCAAAACCGCATCCGCGACCTGGTGCCGCTGGCTGAACATGCACCAAGCTCCATTGCCGCGCAAGACCAGTCGGTGGTGTTCCACAGCGCGCACAGCCCGATTCGCGAGCTCGAAGTGCTGCATGACCAGCTGCTGGATCTGCTGGCCCACCCCAAAGCCGGCACGGCACTCAAACCCCGCGACATCATCGTCATGGTGCCGGACATCGAACGCATGGCCCCGGCCATACGCGCGGTGTTTGGCCAGTACAAGCGCAATGACGCGCGCTTTATCCCGTTTGACATTGCCGACCTCAGCGCCAAATCCGACAGCCCGTTGATAGGCGCGGTGGACTGGCTGCTGCGCCTGCCCCTGCAACGCTGCCGCATGAGCGAGTTGGTGGACCTGCTGGAGGTGGGGCCCATAGCCGAGCGCTTTGGCATCGCGCAAGAGTCTTTGCCGCGCTTGAGCCAATGGATGGTGGGCGCCGGCATCCGCTGGGGCCTGAATGATGCGCACCGCAGCGACCTGGGGTTGGGCGCCTGTGGTGACCAGAACAGTGCCTGGTTTGGCCTGCGCCGCATGCTGCTGGGCTATGCCAGCGGCGCCGTGCCGGTGACCACGCATCTGCCGGAACTGGAAACCATTGAACCCTATGCCGAAGTAGGCGGGCTGGAGGCTGAGCTGGCCGGCTCACTGGCGCACCTTCTGCAAGCCCTGGTGCAGTGGTGGACCGTGGCCAGCACCGCGGCCACACCGGCGGTGTGGGCTCAGCGATGCCGCACCCTGCTGGCCGACATGGCCCGCTGCACCACAGACCCCGACAAGCAAGCCCTGCGCGCGCTGGAGGACGGGCTGGTCACCTGGCAGGATGCTTGCGAAGCCTCAGGCTTTGCAGAGGAAGTGTCTTTGGTAGTGGCCCGCGCGGCCTGGCTGGAGGCGGTGGAAACCCCCAGCCTGAACCAGCGCTTCCGTGCCGGCGGCGTCACCTTCTGCACCCTGATGCCCATGCGCGCCATCCCGTTTGAGGTGGTGTGTCTGCTGGGCATGAACGACGGCGACTACCCGCGCCGCGGCACCCGCAGCGACTTCGACTTGATGGGCCTGCCTGGCAACAGCCGGCCCGGCGACCGCTCCCGGCGCGAGGACGACCGCCAGCTCATGCTCGAAGCCCTGCTTTCGGCGCGCCAGGTGTTTTATGTCAGCTGGTGCGGCCACAGCGTGCGCGACAACAGCGAGCAGCCGCCCTCGGTGCTGGTGTCGCAACTGCGCGACTACCTGCGCGCCGGCTGGGGCCAAACGATAGTCAGCAGCCGCACCACGCAGCACCCGCTGCAGCCCTTTAGCCGCCAGTATTTTGAGGAAGGCAGCACCTTGCTCACCTATGCCCGCGAGTGGCGTTCGGCCCACGCCGCCTTGGAGCCTACGGATGCCGACGGTAACCCGCTGCCGGCGATTGAGCCGATGGCGCCATTTGTGCCCACCCCCAATGTGCCGCTGACGCTGAGCCAGTTGACGCAGTTTTTGCGCAACCCGGTCAAGGCATTCTTCCGGCAGCGCCTGCAGGTGGTGTTTGACGAGACGCCGGATGACGACGCCGACGACGAGAGCTTTGGTGTCGACGGCCTACAGCAATACGGTCTGCTGCAAGTCCTGCTGACCAGCGCCACCGCCGAGCCCAACGAGACCCAGGAGCAGCTATGCGTGCAGCAGTCGCTGGCCAAGCTGCGCAAGTCCGGTGATCTGCCGCTCAAGGTTTTTGGCGATATAGAGCAACAGGCACTGGAGCAGACCCTTACGCAAATGCTGGGTGCCTGGCGAGCCGAGCAGGCCGCATTTCCGCACAGCACCAGCCGGCAGTCGGTGCGCTGTGAGGCAGCCGCTGTGGTGTTGGAAGACTGGGTGGACCACTTGCGCGGCGGCGATGCACTGCCAGACGCACAAGACGCCGCAACCGGCTCAGTTGCCTGGCTGGAACTGCAACCCAGCAAGCTTCTAACAAAGATATGGAAAGAATACTTTGCTCGCCCGGAAAAGCTACTCGGCGCATGGGTTCGCACCCTGGCCCTCGCCGCCAGCGGCGCCCAGGTGCAAGGCATCCTAGTGGGCCGCGATGGCGTGGTGCGCATTCCGCCCATGCCGCAGGCCGAGGCCGTTGGCGCGCTGCAGGATTTGCTGCGACTCTGGTTAGACGGCATGAACGCCCCGCTGCCCTTACCTTCTAAAACGGCCCTGGCATTGGTGGCCGAGAAGAACGCCGCCACCACTTACGAGGGCGCATACATGGCGAATGCCGAAGTCGACGATGCCTGTCTGGCCCGCATGTACGCGGACTACGACGCGTTGACCGAAGACGGCCGCTTTGAAGACCTGGCCCTAGCCGTCTACGGGCCGCTGCTGCAATGGGCGCAACAGCTCACCGCAGAGCCGCATGCCACTCAGGAAGCAAGCCTGGAGGTGGCAGCATGAGCAGCCTGTTTAGCGCATCGACATCGGCATCGGCGCCGACACCAATCGCCGCCCCCACTGCACCCGACACCAGCCTGGTACTGCAGGCCGAGACCTTCGACCTTTGGGGCAGCCGCCTGATCGAGGCCAGCGCTGGCACCGGCAAGACCTGGACCATCGCCGCGCTGTACCTGCGCCTGGTCCTGGGCCATGGGGGTGCACACGGCTTTGAGCGGCCCTTGCGCCCCGCCGAGATCCTGGTGATGACCTTCACCCGCGCGGCCACGCGCGAGCTGTCCGACCGCATTCGCGAGCGCCTGCTGGTGGCCGCACAGTGGTTTCGTGGCCAGCAACCCGTGGGCGCCAGCGACCCGTTTCTGGAGACGCTGCTGGCAGATTACCCAGCTGGCCCTGCGCGCGACCATGCCGCCTGGCTGCTGTCTCTGGCCGCCGAGGGAATGGACGATGCCGCCGTGCACACCATCGATGCCTGGTGCCAGCGCATGCTCAAGGAGCACGCTTTTGACAGCGGCTGCCTGTTTGACGAAGAACTAGTCGCCGATGAAGAGGCCATGCGGCTGGAGGCGGTGCAAGACTACTGGCGCCAGTCCTGCTACCCCCTGGCGCAAGCGTCGCTCACCCATGTGTTGGACGTGTGGCGCAACTTAGACGCGCTGGTTAAGGACATGAAGGATCTGCTGGGCCAGGGCATTGCGCCGCAGGCCGGTGCCGGCACGCTGGAGCAGGTCTTGAGTCAGGCCGCTGCGGGGCGCAAACTAGCACTGGACCAGATCAAAAGCGGCTGGGCCCAACGCGCCGCGTCAATGCAAAACTGGCTGGATGTGCAGACGGCGACCAAGAGCAATGGCTGGAACGGCAGCAAGCTAAGTGCACGGTACTACACAGGCTGGCTCAAAACCCTGGCCGACTGGGCGAATGGAACGCTGGACGCGGAGATCCCTGACCTCAAAACCGGCTGGCAGCGCTTCACCCCGGACGGCATGCAAGAAGCGCGCAAAGCCGACGCAGCCCCCATCACCCTGCCCGCAGAATTTGCCGCCTTCGCGCAACTGCAACCCGCGCTGGACAAGCTGCCGACTGTCAAAGAGGCCTTGCGCCGCCACGCCGCCGCACAGGTGGCGCAGCGCCTGCTGCAACTCAAGCGCCAGAGCGGCAGCTTTGGTTTTGCCGACATGCTGACCCGCCTGAACACTGCGCTGGCCAGCGACAACGGCGCGCGCCTGCGCGAGCGCATCCTAGCGCAATATCCGGTGGTGCTGATTGACGAGTTTCAGGACACCTCGCCGCTGCAATACATGATCTTTGACCGCGTCTATCGCACCCAGGCCAACGACCCGCAGAGTGCGCTGATCCTGATCGGCGACCCCAAGCAATCCATCTACGGCTTTCGGGGCGCCGACATTTACAGTTACTTGCAGGCGCGCCGGGCCACCGCCGGGCGGCACTATGTGCTGGAGACCAACTTCCGCTCGACTGCGGCGCTGGTCGGGGTGGTGAACCACTGGTTTGCGCAGGCCGACACGGCGCGCAGCGAGGGTGCCTTCATGTACCGCCAGGGTGCGGACAATCCCTTGCCCTTTGTGCGCGTGCGCGCCAACGGCCGCAAGGAAGTGCTGTGCACCGCTAGCGGCGCCCTGCCCGCCATGACGTTGGTGCATGACCTGAACATCAGCAATGCCGACGGCGTGCGCAAGCGCTTTGCCGCGCGGTGCGCCGAGCAAATCGCCACCTGGCTGAACGACGCCCAAGCAGGCTTTGCCCAGGAAGGGCAGCCGCTCAAACCCCTGCGCCCGGCCGACATCGCCATCCTGGTACGCACCGGCAAAGAGGCAGAGGCCGTGCGCCGCGAACTCGCACGACGGGCCATTGCCTCGGTGTATCTGTCGGACAAGGACTCGGTGTTTGAAAGCGTCGTGGCCCACGACCTGCTGCACTGGTTGCGCGCCGTGGCAGCACCCCAGGATGTGCGCCTAGTGCGCGCCGGCCTGGCCACGCGCACCATCGGTTTGAGTCTGAATGAGTTGGGCTGGCTGGCCAGCAACGACGATGCCTTCGATGCCCGCAGCGCGCAACTGCGCCAACTGCGCAGCATCTGGCAGACGCAAGGCGTGCTGGCCATGCTGCGCCAGTCGCTGCACCAATTGGATTTGGCCGCGCGCTGGCTGCAAGACCTGGACGGCGAACGCAAGCTGACCAACTTCCTGCACCTGGCCGAGTTGCTGCAAGGCGCCAGCAGCACGCTGGACGGCGAACAGGCCCTGATCCGCTGGCTGCAGACCGAAATTGCCGAGGGCGGTGCCCAGGGCGATGAACAGGTGGTGCGGCTGGAAAGCGATGCCGACCTGGTCAAGGTGATCACCATCCACAAAAGCAAGGGGCTGGAATATTCAGTGGTCTGCCTGCCCTTTGCCACCAGCTTTCGCAAGAAGGACCGCAAGCTCACCACCTTTGTCAGCCTGGCCGATGAACAGGGTAATCGCGCACTGCAGCTGGAGTTTGACGACGAAGCCCTGGCCCGCGCCGACCGTGACCGCCTGCGCGAAGACTTGCGCCTGCTGTATGTGGCGCTCACGCGTGCGCGCCATGCGCTGTGGGTGGGCTTCTCGGCACTCAAGAGCGGCAACAGCGATGACTGCATCTCCCACCAAAGCGGCTCCGGCTATCTGCTGGGCGGCATCGCGCAAATCGCCGCCGACGATTGGCTGGGGCCACTGACGCAATTTGCCGCAGGCGACAGCCACATCGTCCTGCAGGCCGCACAGAACGAAACAGCTTGCACACCCCTCGTGCAAACCAGCACGGTCACCACCTTGCATGCGCGCCCGGACTACCAGGCCGACTTCGAGCGCAATTGGAAAATAGGCAGCTTCTCGCAACTGACGCGCGACCTCGCAGCCACGCCCTCCGGCTCAGGCATGTCGGTGTTGCAACTGCCCCGGCCCGCCGATGACGAGCCCGATAGTCCGCAGCCCGCAGACGAGGCGCAAACGCCACCCCGCACAGGCGATGCCGCAGCACCCCAAGGCTGGCACCAGTTTCCCAAGGGCGCAGAAGCCGGCAACTTCTTGCACGACCAACTGGAGTGGCTGAGCACCGAAGGCTTTGCCCTGCCAGGCAACGCGCAGCGCATCCAACACCTGCAGCGCCGCTGTGCACGCGCAGGGCGCGACAAGCACGCAGATGCAGTGGTGACCTGGCTGTCAGCCGTGGTGCAGACACGCCTGCCCGGCCCTGGTGCCGCACTGCTGGACCTGGAACATATGCTGCCGGAGATGGAGTTCTGGTTGCCCGCCGACCACATCGAAGCCCGCGCAATGGACGCCCACTGCCGCAGCCACGTGCTACCCGGTGTGGACCGCCCCGCCCTGGCCGAGCGCCAACTGCACGGCATGCTGATGGGCTTTGCCGATCTAGTGTTTGAACACCAGGGCCGCTATTGGGTGCTGGACTACAAGTCCAACTACCTGGGCGAGGATGACGAGGCCTACACCGCAGACGCGCTGGCCCAGGCCATGGCCCACCACCGCTACGACGTGCAGGCCGCCATCTACATGCTGGCCCTGCACCGCTTGCTACAGCAAAGGCTGGGCGCGGACTATGACCCGACACAGCAGCTGGGTGGCGCCGTCTACCTGTTCTTGCGCGGCATCCAGGGCCCAGAAAACGGTGTCTGCCTGGTGCCAGCCAGCCTGCCCCTGATGGACGCACTGGCTGCCATGTTGGGTGAGGCCGGAGCCACACTATGAGCACGCCCACTATACAAATAGACCTGCTGGAACCACTGGACGCCCCCATGACACAAGCCACCCACCAACCAGCCATCGCTACCCTGACCACCCTGCATGGCTGGGCTGACAAGGGCTTGCTGCGCCGCCTGGACAGCGCCCTGGCCAGCTTCATGCTGGAGCTGGACGCCGCGGCCGCACCCGCACTGCTGGTCAGCACAGCCGTCCTCGCGCAGATGGAGGGGCGCGGCCATACTTGCCTGCCCTTGCGGCTGCTTGTCGCCCATCCCGACGAGGTGCTGGCCTGGCCGCCACAGGCGCAAACCGAACTGCAAACCCTGTGGAGCGGCCTGCCCGTCGCCTTAACCGAATGGCTGGAACCCTTGCGCGCCAGCCCGCTGGTGCGATTGCACAGCGACAGCGCAGACCTGGGTCAACCGCTGGTCTTGAGCCAGGCCGGAAGCGAGCCACTGCTGTACCTGCGCCGCTACTGGCTGCATGAGCAAAAGGTGGCGCAGCAGATCCGGCAGCGCTGCGCCTCCAGCCAGACGGTGGACGAGCCCTTAGCCGCCCGGTGGCTGGACCGCCTGTTTGAATACGCCAACAAGCCAGACGAAGCGGCTGGCTCCGTCAATTGGCAAAAGCTGGCCTGTGCCGTGGCGCTGCGTGCCAGTCTGACGGTGATCACCGGCGGGCCAGGCACAGGCAAGACCTACACTGCAGCACGCCTGCTGGCCTTGCTGTTTGCCATGAGCACCGAGCCTGCGCGCCTGCGCGTGGCACTGGCCGCGCCCACCGGCAAGGCCGCAGCGCGCTTGCGCCAGTCGATTGACTTCTCGCTGCAGGAACTCGGTGGCCGCCTGGGTGCGGAGTTGGACCTGCCCGCGCTGACCCAGCGCATGGGCGCCGCAAGAACCCTGCACTCGCTGCTGGGTGCGCGCCTGGAGACGCGGGAGTTCCGCTTCAATGCCAGCAATCTGCTGGACGTGGACATATTGATCGTGGACGAGGCCTCCATGATCCACCTGGAGATGATGTCTGCCCTGCTGCAAGCACTGCCCGCCGGCGCCAAACTGATTCTGCTGGGTGACAAAGACCAACTCGCATCGGTAGAAGCCGGAGCCGTACTGGGCGACCTGTGCCGCGATGCCGTACAAGGTCACTACAGTGCCGAGACGGCGCGCTATGCCAAGGCGACCTCCGGCCAGACCGTACCATCGGAGTATCTGGCGGTGACTTCCAACCCTTCGGCCTTGACCCAACAGACGGTGATGCTGCGCCACAGCCATCGCTTTGGCGGCGTGATCGGCCAACTGGCACTAGCCGTCAACGAGAACCAAAGCGCAATGGCGCAAAGCCTGCTGCAGAACGACGCTACCGGCGTGTTGCATTCCGGCAAACACCCCAGCGTAGACAGCGTATTGCAACTGGCTGTGCACGGGCGCCCCGGCGCCACCGCCAGCTATGCCGATTACCTGCAGCTCATCAACGCAGGCACCGGCACCACGCTTGCAACGCCCGCCGATCACGAGGCCTGGGCAAAGGCTGTTCTGAAAGCCTTTGACCACTTCCGCATTCTGTGCGCCGTGCACGAAAGCGAATGGGGCACGCGCGACCTAAACCAATCAGTGCAGCGGGCGCTGGGTCAGGCCGGTTTGCTTAAAGTCCGCGGCGAATGGTTTGCCGGACGGCCAGTGATGGTCACCCGCAACGACCCGTCTCTTGGCGTGTTCAACGGCGATGTGGGCGTCACCCTGCCCGGCCCGCCGGGAACAACCGCCTTGCGCGTGTATTTTCTGGATGGAGACACACTGCGCTCGGTGGGCGTCAGCCGCCTGGCCTACGTGGAAACCGCCTTTGCCATGACAGTGCATAAAAGCCAGGGCTCGGAGTTCCTGCACACAGCGCTGGTGCTACCGCCTGGCGGCGGCAAGGTGCTTACGCGAGAGCTGGTCTACACCGGCATCACGCGTGCCCGCAAATGCTTCACGCTCATAGAGGCGCAAGAGGGTTTGTTGCGCTCGGCAATAGAGCGCAAATCGCAGCGGGCTAGTGGGCTTGAATCACAACTTAGCGATAACGCACCCCCAGTGCAATAGAAAAAGCATCAAACTTGAATGAGAAGGACAGTGGCAATGATTGAGCAAACATTTGATATTCATTCATTTATCAGGGCCGAGCAACGCACGCCACGCGGTACCCCATGGCCTGTGCCCAACCCATTTAATCTCAGATTTCCTGGGCTAAGGCTTACATCAGAGTACGCCAAAGCAATTTCAGGGACTGGCATCTATTTGATTTCTTTTGGCACCGAAGTTGTATACCTAGGGAAGTACCAACCTACCAGCGGCAAGATCATCGGAGATCGATGGGGAAGACACCTTCAGACGATTACGGGGCGAGGTCTCAATATCGGACTAGGTGGAACCAATGCACAGCAACGACTCAACGAGTTGCTTGATGCAGTGGCAAATCCTGAACTGCGTCAGGTTTTGATGACAGTATTGGAATTTGATCCAGCAAGATTTCGTGACACAGGCTACAACACCACGGCGAACAGACTACGTTTTGCCAGTGAAAACTGGAATCACTTCGGCACGGCACCCCCGGAAGCAATACTCAACAACCTTTCGTTTTGGCTTTTGCGAACAAGACCTGCAAGCGACAGCCTCCAGGCCAAACGCGAAATCTCAGCCGTCGAAAGATTGGTACTCGAACTTTACTTTCCTTGCTGCAACAAGGAGTACCGTGAATCAGCGCATCAAGGGTTACGCAGAAAAAATTCTGTTGCAAATATCATCAAGGCAGTTCGTAACGCGATGATGGCTGTTACGCAAGCGGATGCGACAGATTGCATCCGCCTTCAGGGTTAGACGACCCGGCAGTTCCGTCTCCGCTCTGACCAGAACGATCAGAACACATTTCGTTATCGGTTTGCGACACTTATTGACGCATCAATAAGCACAATATCTTGCATGTTGAGCAACACATCTGCAAGCCTAGAAAGTACACACGCTTTGCCTGCCAGACAACTCTCCCTGTTTCCGTGGGACCCTTGGGGCAGCGAACAGGTAACCTACGTGGTCGACCAGCCGCATCCCGGCATCGCACGGGCCATGATTGGACCGATTGTTTTGGGCGCCGTGCAGCCGTTCGACAGTCGAATTCGCTGTGTTGCCGTATGTGAAGACTGCGCGTTTACTGCGTCCACTTGGATATCACAGGAGCAACTCAACACCCCTCAAACGTTATGGCCAGTGGTCGTCCAGCGACTTGCTTGGGCGCGGCAAAGACCCGTTCCGGTCGCCAACCCGTCCTGGAGACCCACTGCAGATGACTGCTTCAAAATCTGGTCCAGCCCACAGTTTTGGTTGCCCGGCTCTGGCCAAGGCGACCCGGTTCATCCAGCAGTGCTCGCGATCTCAAAGCTGATGGACAGGCATGCATTGGGCTTGCAATCTCCCTTCGCATGTCGGGACCTGGCCGGACTGGAGGTCCAAGCCCAACTCCTTGTAAATGAGCAGATCTGCGCTTGCTTGGGCTACCTATTCGGTGCCTTGCGTACGGGCCTGTCTGATGTGTTGATACACAGACCCCGGCTAAGCATTTCCATTGCCCAGCAATTGATCATGCTAGCCACTCAGCATAGTCCGACAGCCGCCACCTATGCGCTACAAGCCTTGCGAACGGAATCTTTTGGGCTAATCCATCTGGCAACCAACGGTCAACCAGAACGCGAAGCGAGGGAGGTGCGTGAGGCGATTTTCAGTGGCCGCAGTCTGCCCACCGCGCTGCGCGAATTTGGCGTTGCCAAGGCCCTGCACCGTCAAACAATTCGTTCGCCTGAGATCGCCAGTACACCGGACTTGAGATGGAGCGATTTGCCGATCGCTGGCCAGGATTGGCTCACGGCGATGCGGTTAACCAGCTTCCTGCCTGTGCCAAGCAAGGAAAATTGGCTTGAATTCAGCAGCTTGGTAAACCGGATTCTTGACTTGAGACTTCGACGCACTTCAACCGCTGAAAATGCAGTGCAGTGGTGCATCGGCGGTGGCTGGGCCCATAGTTGCGATCGACTGCAACAGTTGTTGGAACATGCACAGGCATTTCGAGATGCAGCCAAGGGCTGGGCTGGTATGGATTTGCCATTCGACGAATCCATAGCGATAACGTTGGAACTAGACCAAGCACAGGCCGGACAGGCTATCTTGGGTCCCGGCCTTACAGGTTATCTTGACGCTACTCGTCTGCATCCGCTCGCACTGGGCGTTGCCCACGTTTCTGGAAAATCAGTGCAGCAGCTCCTGCAACTCTTGTTTAAATTGCATCCCGGCATTCCCGCCGAGTTCGTGGCACCACATCACCTCACCGTTCAAGCGCTGAATCAAATGGAACAGGCACTATCCCATGGAGCCGAATGTGGAAACTGCCTCCAGGGGCCAACGATGGTAGTGCGCTATATTGCGGATGGCGTCGCCCTGTACGGGGTTCGGTCAGATGTCGGAGTTGTCGGAACAATTGCGCTTCAGCGCGACGACACGAATGAGTACCCAGTCGTTCAGGTACTTGAGGTTTCAGGGGTAGAAAACGAGGCTGCCGGCTTTGACCTTTGCCAGCTCGCACAACGGCTTGCGGAAGCAAGCAACACGCCTTTGCAGCTTGAGGCGTGGATTGCTTTTGAAAGTCAATACTCACAGTGGCTTGACCTGGCAAAGCAACGTGGTGACTGAAAGTGCGCTAGATTAAGCGCATGCGCAAGGTAAACCGGTGGAAGTTGGTGCTCTAGTGGCGTTAATTTCGCAAGACCGGTCCGTACAGTTTTGTAAATATTCCGGAGGCAGGTCAAAATCAATCCCCGCGTAATGCAGACGTGCGAATATGCAATCAACATCAAACCGCCAACCGACGGGCATTGCATTCTTTAAGCCACATCCACCTTTAAGCTTGCTTCCATCAAGATACTTCTGCTGGCGTTTGCAAATCTCGACGATTGCAACATGGCGCTTGAGAAAGTCGGCAACCCCAGACAAGGAAGCGCCGCACTTGAATAGACGAATGCCCTCATCTCTGAGGCAGACGCAAGGCACTACATGCTCGCGATGCCCGGCGCCCGCTTGACCACCCCGGGGAACAAAATCTTCCGGAATGAATAGCTCAACCACACGAGAGTGCGCAGAAGCAAGTCCCTTGGAAATTCGCTCTATGTACCGAGATGCGCGCAAAAATGCGCGTTCCTTACGAGCATCTTTATCTCCGACAGTGCTAATTTTGCGCTCATATCGGGCACACAGATCCGATATTTCCGTCTGTATGTCCTCGATGTAAAAGGAGGGACGGGATCTACCGGCGGGTTGCCATTTGGCAAACTCGAGCGCGGACTCGGTAAGGCCCAAGCGACGATTCCCGTACAGCTCACCCAAAAGGAATTTGCGAACAGCAACATTCGAAACCGAACTGTCTGGTTTCAAGAGCTGAATCGCTCCTGTGTGTCCCTCCATACCTTCTTCGTGCATATCACGGAAAAAAAGACATGTTTCTACGACTTGTTGAATGTAGTTCGAACGGTCGCTCATAGTGATCCCACTTTCATTGATCGGCGCCGCGGCGGCAATTGTTAGAAGATTTCATGTTTCACCTTTGGAAGCTGCGTGAAATCTCACTCACATGCCGCCCAAACCCATTCAGCCACCGCCCCAACACTTCGGTATCCGCCACTGTCGCCGTAATCACATACCCGTCCGGCAACACCTTATGGGTCTGGTCCACAGACAACGGGCACTCCAAAATATGCAGCCCGTTAGCTTTGTCGATTTGAAACCGCAGCCGGATCATTTTTGGTGGCCCATCGCCAAATCCCATATCATCATTGAGTAGCTTCAGGTCGAAATCTCTCGGGCGTGCAAACGTCAGAGTGGTTGCCGAGGCTGACTTGATGCGGTGCACTGCCAAACTGCGGTTGTCGTCATAGCCTTCAAAGCGGCAAGCCAAGTACATGCGCGGTCCCTGCTGCACCAGGCCTAGGGGCATGACGCGGTAGGGGCTAGCTTTTTTTCCGGCAGCGTTCTGGTAAACCACATCCAACCATTGGTTTCCGTACAGGGCGTCGCTGACTTGCTGAAAGACTTCCGGCATGACCTTGGGTGGCAAGAGAGGCTGGGTGGTGCTGACAACTCGAACCTTCTGCAACCATTCACGCTCGCTATCGCTGGGACTTGCTTCGCTGAGTTGGCTTCGGGCTTCTGCAAAGTAGCCTTCCATTGACTTCATCAGCTTGGCGGGTAGCAGAGCGCCGAGTTGCTGTTCTGCAAGCGTCAGCAACAGGCATTCCCGTGAACTCAAGCCACCCACCGAAAATCCCTTGGCACCTTCCTTCCATCGGTATCGATAGGGTTTTCCAGCATCTTCGCGTTCAATATCGTGCCTGCCGGACTCACACAGCACCTTAAGCCATCGCTGAACCGCGCGCTCTGTGCGCGGCAAGTTGGCGGCGTCCAGTCTTTGCACTAGTTCCTGCGTGGAGATGCTGCCGCGTTTGGGAATAAAACGCAGGATTTCGACTGCAGCCTGCATGGTGTGCAGAGGGTCTTTTTGAGTGGCCATTGGTTCACGTGACGTGACATTGCCGGCGTAGGTCACTAGCGCAGGGCCACCAGCCTGGATTTTGAATATGTCCGCGCATCAGCTCTGCTCCCCATTTTTGCTCGTCGCTGCCTCAATCAATGACCCATCCCGCTTGCAGCAGGCCCTCTAGGTCATCAAAGATGTGCACGCTACTGGCAGTGTCGGTGCTCAGTAGTAAACGGCCTTGATACAGATCATCAAGCTGGATGGAGGCGTAGCCCAGAGTGGCATGTTTGAAATGTAGGCAACCATCAGTCGTTACCGGCATTTGCTCAACGGTCTCACGCGTTTGTTGCTGCAACGCTTCTGACCAGCGGTCTAAAGCTTGCTTTCGATCAGCCTGCATGGATGTCATTCCTACATTGTGTATAGAAGTGCGGCGTTATATGACGCATGTCTACGTCGCCAATTCAAATCGACGACCGTCAAAATGCCAGCAGTGAAAGCCCCCTTTGTGCGGCACGCCCAATACCAAGGTGCAAGGTGATCGGTAATACGTTGAGCAAGGGTGCGCCCCAGAACTAAGCACCTCGTGGGATAGCACTTCAACTACCACAGCGGGTTCACCATAAGCCGGGAGTGTGGTGTACTTCATGTGCGGCTGCCACCGTACCAAGTCTCCAGGCTTAAACCGAGCTGGATCGGAGCTGTTCATGCGACGGAAGCTGGCTCGCAAGTCTGCAACTTTGTGTTGCTTCGTATCCCTATCTGCCGTTGTATCAGGGAGCTCGCTGTTGGCTAGTGCATGCAGCATGTTCTGCAACTCAAGACTGATCTTGCGTGGCGTGCTCATATCGATACCCCTTGCATTTCGGTAATTTCGAAGCGCCGGCTGTCAACGTGAAATAGCAAGAAGTCACCGTCTGCATCGTGGACTCCTAGCACGAGCGACAGCGGCTCCCGGAACAGGTTGCACCCCTCCAGGGTTGGATCGTTCAGCACAATGGGCGGATCAAGCACTTCCATCACGATGGCAGGTTGCCCATCAGCGGGCAGCAGTCTATTGCGCATGCCCGGTTTCCATTGGACGATTTGTCCTGGCACAAAGCCGCCTGCAGGTTGCAGTGCGAAGCGGCGTTGCAGGGCCAACAGCTGTTCATGGCGGTCATTGACTGGCTCGTCTTCCAGTTCCAGGTTTTGACTGGATTTTTCCAGCATATTGCTCATCAGGTGGCTGAATGCAGCGTCGGATTGGTGTTGCTTTTGCATGGTGGTCTCCAGTATGGAAAACTCAGGTCGCCAGCGCATTGTTCTGCGCAGCAATGGAGTAGTGAGCAGTGTTAAGGTTTTGCGTAAGCTCCGCACTGCGGCCTTCCTTGGTCAGGATCTCAGCATGCAAGCGCTCAAACATTTCCTGTGGCGTTGGCGTACGGCGCAGAAGCCGGTATTGCCGCGTGACCGGTGCAAAGTCACCGGGCGTAATACCGTTCAGGCGCTGGCGTACTGCAGCTTGCAGCGGCTCTGCCGCTTGCATATCGCCACCCAACAAATGGAACTCTTGCAAAAACAAAGCCCAGCGCTGTGATGCAGTCATGGGTTTGAAGGCCACCTTCCAGTCAAAGCGACGCAGACTGGCCGGGTCGAGCTTATCCAGCAGGTTGGTGGTGCAGATGAACAAACCCTCATGCTCCTCCATTTGCGTCAGGAACTCGTTGACTTGCTGCACTTCCCAGGAACGGTGGGCATTGGCCCGCGACTGCAAGAACGAATCGGCTTCATCAAGGATAAGAACGCTCGGCTCGGTACGCGCTGCTTCGAACATTTCGGCAATCAACTTCTCAGTTCCACCCAGATAGCAATCCAACAAATCCGATGCACGGCGCAACACCATCGGCAATTCCAACTCCTGCGCAATGTAGCGAGCCAGCGCCGTTTTACCAGCGCCGGGTGGACCGTAAAAACAGAAAGAGCCGGACGGAGAAAGGCGCAGTGACTCCACCAGTGCCGGGATGGAGGTGTCGGTGTGCAGATATGCCAAGTCATAGGCAGTAGCCATGGCGCGGCCAGGACGCAGCTTGGGTTGGCCCAACAGTTTGGTGGAGCGACCCAATACCTGCAATACACGCTGCTGCGCAGAGGCTGTATCGTTGTTAGCCAACGCTGAAGTTTCCACCAGCTGTGCCACTTTGGCCGCACGTTCCATTTGGGCCGGCGTAATGGACGGGTTCGCGGCCAGACCATGCAACCAGGCATTGTCAGTGACCTCGGTTGCGGCGTCGGTTCCGGGCGCGCACAACACATTTTTCAAATGGTGGCGCGCAATTTGCAGCCGTACGGCACGCGGTGGTGTCGTCACGCGTACCGAGTAGTCAAAACGGCGGCGATAAGCCGGGTCCAAAGCATCGGCGTGGTTGGTGATCCAGATGGCAGGAACCGGGTTTTCTTCAAGAGAACGGTTCACCCAGGCTTTACCAGGGGTTTCGCCTTCTTCGAGCATATCTTCCACTTCGTCAAACAACACCACTGCATCTGAGCGACGACTCAGCATGCGCTGACACAGGGCATATGCGCTCAGGCGTTCAGTTCCACGTATGGGGTCACCGTCATCGTCCGAGTATCCGACCTCATACAGACTGGCCTGCAGCGCTTGTGCCACCACCGCAGCTAGTTCCGTCTTGCCTACGCCAGGTGGGCCGTACAGTAGAACATTGGTACCTGGCACGCGCTGGCGCATGGCTGCCCGGAAGATCCCGACAACCACAGCAATTTCTTCTGCCAAGTGTGGGAAATATGAGGTGTCCAGTGCACTTTCGGCACGCGGGGTAAAGAAGTGGCGCACCAGGGACTCAGCGGAATCATGCGCGTCCATCATCAACGCACCCAGGCCATTGGGCAACTCCATGTAGTCCTCCATGTCGCTCGCATCACTAGCCAACTTGAGCAGGCCCATGCTTCGCAAGGGCCCGTTGCGGCGCATGCTGCAACGCAAGGCTTCCCGGTCGCAATCGGTTGTGACAGTGAACATATCTACACAATCGGCTTCGCTTCCCAGGCGTATGTTCAGGGTACGTACGCCTTTTTGAAATACTGGATTTCCTTGCAACAAAACCAGAAAGCACAGCACCACGCGGTCGGTGCTTGTCAGTCCTAGCAGATCTCCAAGCGCCTTCACATTGAAAAATAGGGGATGGGACAGTTTGGGTACGAAAGATTGTGCTTTGTGAGTTGCTGCTTGCAGCAACTCATTTGCGCGGCGCCGGTGCCGACGTTGATCGGCTTCGGCGCCACGCTCTTGGTCGTCTTCATAGTCGATCGGATCGTCATGACGTCCATACCAATAGTCGGGGCTGCCAACTTGCAAAAGGCGCCGGATCGACGAATGGGCTGGCAGCAATTCGACCTTGTTGTAGTGCACGATCAAAGCCAAAGCCCAGCTCTGCATCAGATGCAAAACACCGTCGTCTTGCGGATCCAGGCGATTGCGATCAAACGCCGGGGTCAGAAGAGTAGTGAAGTCCGATGAGGCGGAATGAACGCGTTGAGCCATGGTGAGTTCCTCGAAATTGAAACTCTAGTATCTGCATCCATACGTCAAACTGTGACGCATGCAGCGATACAAATTGACGCTACCAACTTCTCATACCAAATGAGGACCGCAGGCCAGATCAAGATTTGGATCTTCTTGCGTAGCCATCGATCTGAACGGACACCACTGAATTCAAGTCGTGTTTAGGAACTCTTTGATCATTGCAACGCCAGAGTTGTCTTGGATTGAAAAAAATTGAGCCATGCTTGTGTTCGCTGGCACTTCCAAAGAAGCTTTTTCCATGTCGATCACGTGAAGAACGTCCAAGGCGTTCTCCATCGCCTGAAGGCTCCGAACCGATCTTTCTTTGTGGTGCTCATCACCTTCCCAAGCAAAGGGAAGAAAGACAAGACCCATTACCTGCATACCGCCCTTTTTTGCAAGGCGTGCAAGTTCAGGAGTGATGTAGGAGCCGACATAGCCACCGAGGCCGGCCACAAGAATCAGTCGATCTGTTTCGGGCAGGGCTGACATGGCCTTTCGTGCCAAGTTTTCAGCATTCGTACGTATCGCGTCACCAAACGGAAAACGTGGCTCCGTCGGAGGAACTTCCAGAGGAATGGGCAATATCCCGTCAGCCGAGCGAATCACTTCCCTTGAATTCGCGTGTGCCAGTGTGGCTTGAATTTCACCTTGACTGCGCAATTGGTTGACCAAGTTGAATCCTGCGCCGCCAACACCCAGCACAGCTTTGCGTGTGTCGCGCCCGGCTGCAACATTGTGCAGAGCGGGGACGACAAATGCTAAGGATGACGCACCAAGAACAAGTAGGTGGCGGCGGGAAATATGCGGAGATGCGTTCATAGTTCGATCTTGAAATTAAAGTAAACAACCACCGGGTTTCAGCTCAAACATTGTTCACATGTATGCGATATATTGCTTCGCACGTGAATTGCGTTGAGCGATTGGGATGGAAAGGAGCACGGACGTCAGCAATGAAATAGGGGCCCCCAATTTCTGCAAGATGGCCCCAAAAATAATTGACAAGAGCTTTTGCAAGAGTGCGTTGCAAATGAAAATGGCCTCGAACACCGGCAGCCAGCCAACTTCCATACTTTGCTCAATTTCGTGGAGATGGCTCTTAAGGATTCGCTCTTGCAGCGAAATGAGCTACGGCGGGAGTTGCCAGTGGCACTTAGCCACCTGAAATCGTTCGGGCTGCGACTAGCTGCGGCAAACCAATGGCCGCAGTGACTTGCCAAGAGATATTTGCGTATTTCGACACTTCTGTTGCCCTGGGGTTGATCTCACAAACCCATACACCGTTCTCTCTTGCCAATCTTGGCAAATCGGAAATCGGTCGCACGACACCGGAAGTTCCCACCACCAGCATTACGTCGCAACCCCGAGCACTGCGTACCGCCTGATGCCAAAGGCCTGTCGGCAGATCCTCCCCAAACCAGACGACGCCAGGCCTGACATAGCCCCCGCAATGCCCGCAACGGGGAGGGGCGATGTGCTCAATAGGCTCCTTGGGTGGCTCCGTAACAAACTGGCTTTGCCTACCGCAGGCGCTGCAACGCGGCTCAAACAGGCTGCCGTGCACATGCAATGCGCCCAATGAACCGGCGCGCTCGTGCAGGTCGTCTACGTTCTGGGTGATCAGTGTCAGCTTGCCTTCGTTCCCCTCATTGCGGGCCAAAGATTCAGCCAGTTGGGCGATGGCGTAGTGTCCCGCATTGGGTACCGTTCTGCTAACCAACCCACGGCGCCACTCGTACCACGCCCACACACGGCTGCGGTCTTCCTTCCAACCAGAGGGTGATGCCAAGGCGTAGGGGTCAAATTTCGCCCACAGTCCCACCGAGGCATCCCTGAAAGTCGGCACCCCGCTTTCGGCCGACATACCGGCTCCTGTAATGATGGTGACGTTACTGGCTCCGCGCAATCGATCAATCAGTTCAGGCGGCGGACGATTGAATTTCATCGGTTGTTCGGTAACACTCATTCGAAGTCACTCTGATTGAACTGGTGCCACCTTGCCTTTTCGTGGCTGCGCACTGCCTTGTTACTAGGCCCATGCTTGCCGCCCCCACTACGCCTCTGCTGCAAAGCAAGAGCTACGTGGTTGCGGCGCTTGGGTGCTTGGATGGTAGATTTCCTTTTTGAGTGTTTCATGTCAGCGGCGCAATGGATTCTGGGATGACGTCCACCACCAGTCAATTTTCATCGAACTCATCATCCGTCTCGGCAAACGGATCGCTATCGTCACCTGCATCGAAATCATCGGCATCCAAGTCTCCCTCTAAGTCAGCTCCCACCGGGAAAGGCCAGGCGTCAAGATCTTCTTTTTCTAAGTCCTCTTCCATGACCAGCGCATTCACCAGCGCGGCCAATCGATTGGCGTCTTGCTGCGTCAGATTAGCCGGAAGGGTCAGGCGTGCCAAGCAGTCCGGACGCAGCAGAAAGTGGTGGGTCAAAAAGCGCGGTGGATCGCTCAGTTGTAACTTTTTCATGTTGCTTGTGGCCTCAGTTCTTGGATGATTTGATTGTTCACCTCCAAGCGACGTCATGCGTCGCATGCCACCACAAAATGGAGCCTTCAATGCGACGACCACTCGCACTTCCGCCGACATTTGTCAGGATCAATCTCATGAAGCCAACCACCGATAAGTCAATGTTGGAGCAACGGCGCCAGTTCTTCAAACTATCCTGGATGGGCCTCAGCGCACTGGCATCCCGCACGGCGCAATCGCGCAACCTCACTTCGCCGGCCTGGACATTGCCGCCACCATCAAATGCAGCTGCGCTGCAAATCTCGGTGTTCCCCACAGTTGCAGTAATCGAGATAGGTCGAAGCCGGGATTACATCCAACGCACTTCCGCACACTGCTGGCGTGACATGGAACTGATCCGCGCACCCTCGGCTGGTCCGCTCCTGGATCGGCTAGGTGACCCGCTCCTATCCAATGCAACACAGCTCAAGCTCCTTTTTCTAACCGGGAATTTTTCAGATCCAAAAGTATTGGAAATCGCCATTGATGTCTCCACCCTGTCCCGAGCCAGGGGCATATTGACCGTGGTGCTGGCTCCCGCGTCCAGCGTGTCGCATCAGGCCAGCTCCACGCACCAGGTACTTGGGCGATTGGCCGACCTACAAAGCCATGTCGACTCGGTCGTGGCTTTGCCGCCCTTGAATCCATTGGTTACAACTGCGACACTGGGAAGTGATGTTGTCACTTCCTTTGTGATTGGCTTGAGGCAGGCGCTGGAGCAGCAGCACGTTGCCATCGACCTTGATGACATTCAATCAATATTGAGAAATTCGCGTTTAGGCTATTTGACCAGTGCGACAGCCAACGGTGAAGACGGTAGTACCAAGGCCGCTCAGCTAGCATTGGACGACCTTAAAGAACATGAGCTGGGATCCAACCCAGAAGGTGCGATGCTGCTGATCTCCACAGCACCGGGAACGCTGAGATTGAAGGAGTTGAAAGCCGCAGTGAATGTAATCCGCAACCAAGCACCATGGGGCAGGAACTTCATCTACGCGGCGGCGGTGGACGAAGCGTTGGAGGACGCCACACGGGTCAGTCTGCTTGTAGCCGCCAAATCGATGTATTCATGACCTGAAGGTTCCCCTGAAAGTTCATCAACGTGCATGGACCCGCTACTCATCTTTGATCCTGAGCGCCAAATCCTTTGGCTGCAACACAGTCACCCGACGTCCAAATCCTCGCAGCCACCACACCAACTGCGCGCTCTCCACGACAGTCGCCGTGAATTCGAGCTGATCGCCGAGATCCACCACGACCTGGTCCTTACTGAGTCTGCTTTCAGTGATGAACTGTCCACTGATCTTTTGAATGCGAAATTTGAGTTGTATGGCCTTGCCGATTCCAAAGCCGAAGCGGCCGTCGTCGTCGTACTTGGATAAATCAAAGTCTTTAACCGTTGGAAACGGCAATTGGGTGTCCTTGGCCGTATGAATTCGGTTTAGTGCCAAGCTACGTTCGTTGTCATAGCCTTCAAAGCGCACCACTAACAGCATGCGAGCGCCCTGCTGTGCAAGCCCCAGTGGCATGACACGATGCTGCTTGCGTTCACCCTTGACATTGGAGTAATCAAGCTCCAACCAAGTCTCGTTGTACAGGGCCTCGCTGACCTGCTCCAGTACGTCGGGTTTGAATTCCGGTGGGAGCAGAGGCATAGTCGTGCTGACCACCCGCACCTTGTCCATCCAACGCCGCTCCAGTCGCTCATCGGTTCCGGGTCCCAGGTTGTATCGCGCTTGGCTGAAGAACCCGCCCAAGGCGCTCATCATTGCGGGCGGCAATAAGTTATGCAGATACTTTTCCGCCATGTTCATCAACAAGGACTCTTGCAAGGTCAGTCCTGGAATAGAGATGCCCTTGGCATCCGACTTCCACTTGTACCCGTATGGCTTGCTAGTGTCGTCGCGCTCCAGGGGCAATTGCTGAGAAAGCGCTTCTAAATGGCGCTGAATGGAACGCAAATCGCGATCAAAGCCAAGCCCTTTGAGTCGAGTATGAATCTCAGGAGTCGAAATTTTCCCAACCTTAGGAACCATGTCTAACATGGCCAGCGTCATCATCAGGGTTTCGTGGTTATTGGGTCTGGTGGATGTAGCCATGGAACTCCGAGTGCGACAACGTGAAACAACTATTCGTTTCGCATGATAAGGTGCAAATTCCCCGTGAGAGCCGCTGTTCAACCGGCATAGAAGCGGTGCTGACATGCCGCTTCTTCGGGCTGGCCATTTTCATCGACATCATCGGCCCTGTCGGTAAACGGATCAGTCGCGCCGCATGCATCGATATCCCATGAGGGCATCCAACGAATTGTCAAGGTTGCCGCAAGGATGTCAGCCTTCCAAATTGGATATGTGCGTAATCAAGTTCTCGATTCTCGCCGCACCAAAGTAGGTGTCGAGAACCGTAGGATTGGTGATGCAAAACTTGATAGATTCCAAGCTCCTAAAGATGCCAGTTTGTGCACGCAGCGTCCGCATAGTGATGCAGGCCGCGGCCATCACAGGTATCTGTGCTGACCCAGTACCGAAAGCAGACATGCACAACGAGCGTATGCGCAGAGCTTCAGCCGCCTCCAGCGCGGCCAACAGGGTTTGCGCCAGACAGCTCCACGGAACCGAGTGGGTGAAATTGTTGCCTGGGTGGGCGTGAACAATCCATTGGAATGGACTGTCAAATCCAGGTGTGACAAAAGCGGCCCCCACTGGCAATGGCGCAGCTTTGTCACAATAGTCTCTCAGCCCTGGTCCTGCCAAACGATGTATGACACCCGAAAGACCACCAGCCATTTTCATGCGCTGATTGGAGGAAATTAGAATCGCATCGCTCAAGGGCGGCACAAGCAAGCTGTATGCACAAACCTCGACCTTCACGGTGGTATGCGGTGACAACCGCTGTCCTCATCTATCGACTCTGATAAGGTTTGAATCAAATTTGCCATGGCATGCACTCGGTCGTCACCCCCTCGGAAGTGGATGCGTAAAGTTCCGAATTTTGACTTCACCTGTCTGATCACGACGGGCACCACGGGTACATCAGAAAACATGCGCTGGACCTCCGCACAAAAGCTGTCAATGAGCACAAACCAACCATCACCGCAGGCGAATCCCCAGCACATTGAAGTCACCTGCGGTGATTCATGCCTCTGTGAAAACATGGCTGGATAGCGGCTGCATAACAAATCGTCAAGGTCTTGTCTCATGATGCATCTCTGCCATGCACAAATGTCATATCGGGTCGTTTCTTGTCCGTCCAAGAATTTGTCTTGACCCGATTCTTCGTAGTCGGGTCGTAGCAGAATTGGTGGCAATCCATTAGGTCACACCAAAGACTTCCAAGGCGGAAGAAGTCTGGCAGATCGATCGGCGAATGGGTGTGCAGCCCGATTTTCAGTGCCATGGCTTGGAGCCAACTCCAAATCATTGCAGGATCAGTTCGCTGCGCCTGAGCAGTGACAAACTCTCCGACAACGAATTCGCTCCGCAAATTGTCGACGCCAGAGCGACAGGTTGGCAAGCCACTCTCCTGCGATTTCCCCGCACGAATCAGGGCTACGACACAACGTGCTTTTTCATGTCCATCAATGGCATTTTTCAGTGTGCTCATTGTCAGTAGAAACCGTAATGGGCATCGGGTTCCGCAAAGTAGCCCAGCGCTTCGCGCACCCTTACCTTTGCAGAATTCAGAACTTTGAGATCAAACAGATGCGGCCCGAGACTCGCATCTTTGCCACGCTGTTGATACGTTTGAAAAGTGACGTTCCGTTCGCCTTCGTGATCAAGACAGTCGTAGCCCATCATGAACGACGAAACTGTTGCTGCTTCGATCTCGGGAAACTTTCTGCATGCCCACCACCAATCATCAATGCACGGCTCACCTGGAAAGTCTCTGTGGGACGCATCGGAATCCTGGTAGTGTCCTCTCAACCAATACAGCCCGGCGTCGCAAAACAGCCATCGAAACTGCATACCCTTCGGCGGCGACCCCTTAAAGACTTCAATTCGATCAAACTGCTCAAACCAGTCCGAATAGCGGCGCTGATAGCACTGCCAGCGGGGATCATTGGACTTGCCTGAATCATCTTCCCAGCGGTGACTGAATTTGAGAACCTCTTCTTCACTCATCGCAAGTGTCGGGTAACAGGGGCCGCCCATAATCCAGCCACTGTGTTCGCTGGGCCCCAACAACTCGATCGTCCTATCTGCCAAGTTCTCCGCAATCCAGTCCTTCAATTCAACCGGCAATTCCTTTTGCCCTTCGGCGAGTTGGAATTGGTAAAGATCACACTGGCGCATGCGAAACCATCGCTCTGGTGTTGATACACGCATTGGCATTTACGGCTCCGGTTAAATGGTCTGTAAGCAACTCCTAATTGTGAGGAGCGGTACGACAAAATGTGGCGCTTAGCGTGTAATTGCAGCGGCTTGATGCAATCCTGGCGATGCCAAAATGACGGCACTCATGCAGGAAGTTTGGCATTGATGCCCACTGTGAGTGGAAGAAGTCCGGCTAGTCCGGCTTCCACCCCATTCCGCCACTTCGGCTTGGTATCAAACGGCATTCGGCGGGAGGGACTTATGAAGGTGCGGAAATTGCTGAGCGTACCTACGTCGATTGGAGCTTTGCGCTTTCCAGATTCATGCAGCGCACGCAAGTTCGCTAGTCCGAGTCGGAGCGCGCTTGAGCAGCCCCAAACGAACCAGTCAGACGTTCGCCCTGGGCATTCACTTGTGCCCAAAACCCGACCTTGCGTGAATTTTTTGCACGCACGGCAGTTTCGTACTTTGCGTGAGAAATTAAGGTATCCAATGTTTCACACTCTGCGTCGATCTCCTTCAAGTGCCACCAATAGCGGGCTGCATGACCATAGGCGGGACCTTTGGCTCGCTCCAGGATGCTGTTGAGTAGCGCACGATACAGCACAGTTGCACCCCGAAAACAACGTTGTACGAGGAGGGTTTCGGCCATCATCTGCAGGCTGCCGTATTGGCGACCATCAACAGACTCGGCCAAGGCAATCAGTTTGTCTTGAGCATCCTGCGCTTCATCCAGGGCCAGCAGCATCTGTACAGCGACGCACGGATCGGCATGCCCCAGCGCCAGTTGCCGCGCCTGTTCGTGCGCTTGCGGGTGGGCGGGCGGGCGGCGTCAATAATTCCAGCCAACGTTGGTAGTCAGACACCGCAAGCGACTTCTCAAACATCTGCTGCCGCAATTCCACGCTTTCTTGCGAACGCCCTAGTCGCGCCAGAGTGCCAGAAAGCAAACTCTGCCGACGGGTCTCAAATTGTTCCCAGGAGTCCTGCAGCCACGTCAAGGCATCCGCGGGGCGGCCCGCCTCGAGGTAGGCAGCCACAAACGATTCTTTTTGCAGACCATTGGGCTTCGGGCTTTAACTGCACACTGACCGAACCAGTACGTCCGGATCGCCTAATGCCGAGAGTGCGGCCGACATTCTGAAGACACCCTGCGGAACGCTGGAGCGGCTCTATACGACAGTGACAGACGCCAATGTGCTGTCCATCTCCTGCTCAAACTGTGCCACCAATTGGCGCATAGCGCCCTCATCGAGCAACAGATCGGCACGGCACAGCAAGGATTCCCGAGCGCCATATGCGTCACCGCGGTACAACGCGACGAGCCGCTTTGGCCACTTGTCCGTCGGGGTCTCGCACCGACTCGCGGCCTGCACCCAATGCACACAGGCACTGCGCACCGCGTCCCCGATACAACCGTCCGAATCATCGGCACGCTCAAACCATCCAGCGTCCGATGCAATAAAGGATTCAAATTACGCCGCTCCTGACGCTGCTGACCGCAACAGCACGGTCTTGCCAAACGCACGACAACCCCATGCGCGACTAACCAATCTTCCTGACTTCAATCTACGAAGCCATGCAGGCAAAACAACTGCCCGCCGTTACTTTATTAGCTGCTTAAAGGCAGCCACAATTAATTTAGATCGTTCCTCAATAAAAACCGGGAAATTTTGAAGCGATAGATCCACATCAGGGATATAGTTTCTAGTCATGTATATCTTCCGATCCTTCTTATCCGGAAAGGTCTCAACCAACCACTCACCAAAATCCTTTCCGGATTTCTCTTGATTAGGAACACCTTCCAACAGTTGTATGTTGGCTATGTAATTGTAGTTTTCCAAATAAAATGGAATGTCTTTCTCATCGATTCCACGTTTTTTCAAGCGAAGCGGTGTGAATAATTTTTTCGGAAAAATGTGATCTTGATGGAATTTATTTCTAAAATCGAGTGATGGATAAAGAAACGAGAGAACAGAATATGTATACGGCTCGGCATATTGATAATATAAAAGATTATCAATTTCATCATCATCAAATGACAGCGCCTTATTTGTCCCTTTTAGCTTGTTAATAATTTCAGTCAAAGGAAATCCACCCGATGACGAATCCAAGACCTCTCGAATTGGTCGCAAAACACCATCTGGCTGCCCGCCAAACGTTCGCTTTAAAAGAACAATTACAAGCCATTTAAATATATTTTTTCTATCTGCGTCAAATTTTGAGGCGATAGGAAAATTGTTAGGACTTCCAATTTTCTTCAAGTAATATGCAATAGGAATAATTGCATTATTTGATGTCAAGCTATCCCGATGATACCCTCGACTAGCCAACAACATCACTGCCGATCTAATTGCGTTAGAAATAACATCCCATTCTTTCTCAATTTTCAACATGTTTTCTTTGTTGAAATTATCAACCTTGAATGCAATTTCCTTAAAACCGCCGAGAATCAGACAGCTTTTCAGAACAAAGTCTTTGTTAACTGAATAGCCATCGCCAATTCCATTAATTTCATCAACAAAATCGGTTATTTCTTCTCTTGCGTCCCGCACCTTCCATTGCGCAGTTGCTATCGACAAAAGCAAATCCGAATAATTTAGCTTCGTGCCACCGCTATTAACTCGAATAAATACATTGAGTACTTTATCTAGGCTTTCATCCTTTTCAAGAAAGAAATTTATTGACTTACTTCGATGGACGACATCATGTAATTTAAACAAAGTTTTATTTGCAAAGAGTTGCATACTCTTTGCAAAAGACGAGAAATCATTTTCTATTAAATATTGATTAACCTCGAATTGCTCTTTTAAATTTAAAATCTCCCCAACCACAAACCAAAAATGACTATCATCATTCTTCTTCGATTCTTGGTCGGTTAAAAATTTAAAATCAAACTCAAGATCATCTTCTTCGGATTTTTTTAATAAGTTAATGCAAAGTCTTCTTTTAGGGAATGCCGTATCGTTATCCCATCGTTTTCTTGGCAATCTGTATGCATAAGTTCCCTTCAAGCCAATATATAGAGAGGTTAATCTCTGCTGACCATCCAATATTGCCGTAATATTATTTTGACCGTTCAAATTGGCTTTTGGATTATGAGTTTCATCACGCTCATGATAATTCCGTAAAAACTCATAAAATTGATAGTTTTTGACGTTTCCCCTGTCCACATCCCAAAATAAAAATGAACTTATGGGATAGTCCCTCATCAGTGAGTCAAAGAGCTTTTCGATTTGATCAGTAGTCCAAACAAATTCTCTTTGTATCGCCGGGAGCAAGTAATTTTTCTTATGAACGTTCTCGATAGCTTCCTTGATGGTAACGGGCTCTACAAATGGCATCTTTTATCCCCTATGAATGTCTAGCAATCAAAAAACTATCGCAAATTACCAAAAATAGATATTTCTAGGCGCGAGAAGATAATCCCATCTACGAATCAATGCGGTTTCGGCTTGGCAGCTGCATCAGGGACTACCGCAACGCTCATGATGGTAACCGAAGAGATTTTCTCTCTTTGATGCCGGAGCGACAGTGGTCTGAAGGCACTGCATGCCTTCATCGCTTCCCAGTTCTTCGCATCTTGTTTGCGGGTTCTGTCGCAATAACGTTTCGTAACTGGAATTGCGCAGGCAGCATCCGGAGAATCGTAAGGGCTCCATGAACCCCAGATAGTCAAGGAAGCGGAATCGGTGATATTTCTGGTAGGCGCAGGTTCCAAGGCAGAAGTGCCTCAACATCTTCGACCGTCTTTGCTGCCGGTAATTCGCGCAGTACCCGGCGCAGCCAGGCATACGGTTCCACGCCATTGGCTTTGGCGGTTTCCACCAAGGAATAGATAACGGCACTGGAGTGTGCGCCGGCAGGTGTGTCACTGAACAGCCACGACCTTCTGCCCACCACGAAGGGCCGGATGCTGTTCTCTGCTCGGTTGTTGTCAATCGGCAGATCTGCTCGCTCGGTGTAGCGCACAAGCATGGTCCACAAATTCTTCATGTACGTCAGGGCAGTGCCCAGGGCGCTCTTGGGTGTGACCAGCGAAATGGTTTTAGTCATCCAGGCATGGATCTCTGCGAGTGCTGGCACGCTTTGACTCTGGCGTACCACATGGCGCTCCTCGGGTGATGCGTCTTTGAATTCCCGCTCAATACGGTACAGCTTGCCAATGAGCGCGACCGCCTCATCAGCCTTGCCGCGTTTGCCCTTGGGCTGCACCCGAACGGCCTCCACGAAGCGACGGCGCACATGTGCCCAGCAAGCCAGGCGCTCTATTCCGGCAGTGCGCCCGATGTCGTTGTAGCCTGCATAGCCATCGGTCATCAAATAACCTTTGAATCCCTCCAGCAGACGCGTGGGCACCGTGGCACTGCGGCTTGGATCGTAGTCAAACAGCACGACAGGCTTGTTCGGGGGACCGCCCGATTGCACCCACATGTAGCTGTTGGAGGTCGGCGCCTTGCCTGCCTCCTTGAGCACCTGCACCACCGTCTCATCCATGTAGATCAGCGAGCAGTCCAGCAGGATGTCGCGCATCAGGTTGTGCAGAGGCTGCAGCAATTTTCCACCGCCAATGACCCAACGTGCCAGAGTTTGGCTGGGCACCGGCGCGTTGTGGCGCTCCAGCACCCGGCCAAAGCGCGTGAGCGGCATGCCGTCCACAAACTTCACCGTGTACAGCATGGCCAGGAAGTCCGGGCTTGCGTTGCTCTTGGGCAGAGGCTGCGGTGGCAGGAGCGCCGTCACGGGTGCATGCTGGCTGCCCGGGCAGCCATACTTGTTGCGGATGTGACGCATCACGCGCACTTGCATGGGCACGATGTCGAGTTGCTCGCTGATGTCCTGGCCGATCAACACCATGGGAGTGCCACAAGGGCAGGTGCGATCAGCCTCAGGCACATCGTGCACGACATCCACCCGTGGCAGGCCTGCAGCCAGGGGCGCGCGTTTGCCGCGTGCACGCTTGGTTGCGGGCTGGGTGGCAGCGGTGGATGTGCCTTGGGTGTCTTCTGGGGCGATGGGTGCCGTATCTTGTGCGTCCGTGCTGGACTGGGCAAGAACTTCGGCCTCATCGAACAAGCGGCTTTGGGCGGAGGTTTGTTCGGAGCTTGCACCGAACATGCGCTGGCGAGCCAGTGTGGCCTGCTCGAGCATCCGAATGATGTAAGCGTGGGCCTCGTCACGAACGGCCTGCGCTTCAATGCGAGCGGCCTGCGCCTCGTCACGAATGATCTGCATCTCCGCGTGCATTGTTTGTGCTTCTTGATGCAGAGTTTGCACGACCTTTTGCTGCGTCACCAGAAGTGCCTGGAGAGCGCCAACATCGTCTGGCAAAACGCTTGGCAAACTGAACGTTTTTGAAGCCTCTTCGAGCGCCTTCTCCAGAGGAGAAACAGGTGTTTTAAGGGCATCAAATGGCATGCCCAATTTTACCAAATTCCCCTATGAAACGGACCCGAAACGCAGCGTCTTATGGGGTATATTTTTCCACAAATCAAAGCCCTCGAGCAGCCAGCCGAACTCCTGCAAACTGATGGTTCTGGTGACCTCGTTTGCGTCCGTTGGCCAGACAAACTTGTCACGCTCCAGGCGCTTTTGCCACAGGCAGAATCCGTTACGGTGCCAGTACAGCGCCTTGACCTTGTTTCGGTGCCGGTTGGTAAAAACGTACAGGGCGCTGGCAAAGGGGCTCAAGCCCAGCTCAAGTTCCACGAACACCGAGAG
>Ga0364881_10061_pt3 | contig 66027 bp, 57 predicted proteins | sample ExccelJu500001D4_5_FD_206923 | JGI IMG/M metagenome (GOLD analysis project Ga0364881, IMG submission 206923) | Enriched cells from Trout Bog Lake Hypolimnion, Wisconsin, USA - BchlTB.July30.5000.01.D4 | ecosystem: Environmental > Aquatic > Freshwater > Lake > Hypolimnion/Profundal zone | place...
GTTACAACGTCATCATCAATTGAAAATATTGAAATGTGATCATTAATAATACTTCGATCTAATACGTTTGTATCTTCATATTTTAATCTCCTCATAGTAGTTTTGCTTTTCTGATAACTCTTCCCGGCCTGATTTCGTTCGGATAAAAAAATGATTTTAAAAAATGCCTATCGTAACCTGCCGGTTTACCTAATCTAAAAATTAATAGATATATTGGATAACAACCTAAGATAATTATTAATCCTAATGTACTATTAAACATTAGTATATAGATCGCTAGAGCTCCGATCAAAAATCCAAAATCGTTTGGAGTAAAAACACCTAATATATATATAGATTTTGTTAATTGTTTATTGTAACGAATAATAGTTAAATCACTTCTCATTGTTTAACTAAATTATTATCATTATCATCTATGATTTTGAGTCCGTGTTTTACTCTATCAATTACGGAACTTAGTTCTTCCTGGCTCCAATCTGACTTTTTGCTTAATTCTTCTAATTTTTCTAAGCCTTGTGATATTATATCCACTCCCTGGTTTAATTGGGTTGTTGGAACATAAATAAATATAGGAACTGATACCTCTGCCAAATTTCCGTTAAAATTTATGAATACAGATTTTGTTTTTTCTAGTACTTGAAGTTTATAGTCCTGTATTTTTTGAGGTAATAAACAGTCCTTGGGGGGATCAAATGTTCTAATTGTTGATATGTTACTGTTTACTTCTGCATGTAAAATGCAGCTCATGCTGAATATAATATAAGCTATAGAATTTTTCTTAATTTCCATCACCTCTATAATAGCAACTTTTAAAATCCTATACTAAATAAGAGCTTAATCCAAAATGTGCTTAAATAGTAGTATGCAAGAATCTATTTCATTACCGTTTAGACATATTAAATATGTTTCGATTTTCATTAAAATTTTGGCATGCAGTTTTTTATTTAGTGCAGTTATAATGCAGGCTCAAAGTTCTAGTTCGGTATTTACTGGCCCTCAAAATATGGATCAAGGACTACAATCTGGTTTAAATAATATAACTGGCTATGTTTATTCTATTCTGAAGTTTCTAAGTCTTATTGGACTAGGAACTGCATATTATTTTGTTACACATAACGGCATCGCAAAGGCTATTATGGCTACTATAGCTGCCGTCTTATTATGGTTTGCTCCAGTTGTAGCTAATATAGCACAGAATCTTGGTAGTGCTGCAGCGCAGCAATCAGTGCTTAATACAGGTGGCTAGATACATGTATTGTTACATTTTCTGCAGATAATTTGGTCGGGCCGGGGAGATTCGAACTCCCGACCTCTTGCACCCCATGCAAGCGCTCTACCAGGCTAAGCTACGGCCCGAACAATTTAAAGGGTCAATAAAACTTAGAGAAACGTTGTAGGCAAGAGTTTAAGATATATGTTTTAAGTCAGTATTAACGAATTATATTTGTTCTGTTAGTGCTACAGTCTTGAGGCTAAAGCTGAGCTTATTTAATATTAAGTCATGGATTCGAAAACTCTTCATGAACAGATTGTAGCATTACGAAAAAGCGTAATGTACCATGACGAGTTATATTATAGGAAAGCTAAGCCTGAAATTACAGATTTAGAGTATGATCGTTTAAAAAGTCAGTTAGGCAAATTAGAGAAAAATTATCCTGAGCTAGCTTTAGTAGTCGGAACGCATACGCCTACTCAAGTAATTGGGGATGACCGCTCACAAGGTTTTAAGACAGTAAAGCACCGCGTAGCGATGCAGAGCTTGGACAATACTTACTCTCAGACAGAGTTGAGGGAGTTTCATAATCGTATTGTTAAATTAACAGATAAAAAAGATTTAACTTATTGTGTTGAACCAAAAATCGATGGGCTGGCTGTTTGTGTAACGTATGAGCAAGGGAAGTTTGTTCGTGCAGTTACGCGTGGTAATGGAATCGAAGGTGATGATATTTCAGCTAACGTTTTAACTTTGCATGGCCTTCCAAAGCAATTAAGGGCTATTAAGCAGTTTCCACTGCCGGATATTATAGAAATTCGTGGCGAGATTTATTTAACAGAAGCTGAATTTCAGCGTATTAATGCAGAGCGTGAAGAAGATGGTTTAGAACTATATGCTAATCCGCGTAATTTAGCAGCAGGTACAATTAAGCAATTAGATCCTAAAGAAGTAGCACGTAGAAAACTTGAAATAGTTCTTTATGGCATTGGTTATTGCAGTCCAGCGAATGCGGCAGGTTCCACTCAAATGGGTTATCAGGAACGCTTAAAGGCTTGGGGAGCTCCTACTGTAGAAAAATGTTGGTTTGCCTCGGGTATCGATGAAGTATGGAGCGCTGTTCAACAACTAGATAAATTAAGACATAGTTTTGCCTATGGTACAGATGGGGCTGTGGTAAAGTTAGATTCCTTCTCGTTACAGGAACAGCTTGGAAGTACGAGTAAAGCTCCTCGCTGGGCCATGGCTTATAAGTTTGAACCTGAAAGAGTAGAAACACTATTAAAAGAAATATCTATTCAGGTTGGTAGAACGGGTGTACTAACGCCAGTAGCGGAACTAACGCCAGTACTTTTAGCAGGGTCTACTGTTTCACGCGCAACTTTACATAACCGAGATGAGATTACTCGCAAAGATATACGCGTAGGTGATTATGTTTATGTTGAAAAGGCGGGTGAAGTAATTCCAGCAGTTATCGGAGTTAATTTAGTAAAAAGAAAAGTAGATTGTCGTCCGTTTGAATTTCCAAAACATTGCCCCTCCTGTGGATCATTGGCTATAAGTTACGAGGGGGAGGTTGCATTAAGATGCCCTAATCGTGATTGTCCTGTTCAGGTAAAAAGACGCATACAACATTTTGCATCTAAACAATGTGTTGATATCGATGGCTTAGGAGAAGCAATGGTAGAGACTTTGGTCGAGCGAGGTTGGGTTAGAACCATTTCGGATATATATCGATTACCTGAAAAGCGTTTAGATCTATTATCACTGGGTAAAAAAGTTGAAAAATCTACAGATAATTTAATTGAAGCTATTCAAACAAGTAAGTCGGCTGAGTTATGGCGTTTTGTGCATGGACTAGGAATCAACCATGTTGGAGCTTCTGCAGCTAAAGACTTAGCTCTATATTTTGGCAGTCTAGAAAGTTTAGCTTCAGCATCTGTCTCTGATTTTATAACAGATAATAAGGTTAGTATTATTGAGGGTATTGGCGAAACGGTAACTTCCTCAATTATAGAATACTTCAATTATCCAGCTAACAGGGTTCTTACTGCTGAGCTTAAAGAATTAGGAGTGACTCCTACACCTCCTGTTAAAGTATCTGTTTCACAAACTAGCTTACTTAATGGAAAGACGTTTGTTCTTACAGGAACGCTGCCTACGCTAAAAAGAGATCAAGCTGCAGAAATCATTGAGCGCAATGGTGGGAAGGTTGTTGGTAGCGTTAGCAAAAAAACAGATTTCGTCTTAGCTGGTACAGACGCAGGGTCTAAACTCGAAAAAGCAATCCAGCTTGGTATAACTGTTATAGACGAAGCTAAGTTACTTGAAATGATTCGCTAGCCTAACTAATCAATATCCACGGCTTTGAATAGCGGCACTTAATTCACGCATAAAAGCCTGTGCATCTTCTGGCTTAGGACGGTAGTCTGGCTTGCTGATTTCAGTGAACCCAGGTCTTCCTTGGTCATCGATGATCCATTTACCTGTAACGCCGTCACTAAAAGTAACGCTTCCGCTAGCAATAGCTCCAGGAATAAGTGTTACCTTATCTACTTCGACACTTACGCTGCCTTCTGCGACTGGAAAGGCATCCACAGCTTCTTCCATATTTTCTTCGGGCAACTCTTCTTGTTGTGGTTCTTCAGGGGTTTCCTGAGTTAGTTCAGTTGGCTGACTCAGATCTGTGCTTTTCTTTGCAGGCGCATCTTTGATTATAAGATTTAAATCATCTACAAGGAAACGTACATCCATGTATGTCATGGATACTTTAAAATGCTCGATAATTTTCTTTTGGATTGTGGAAAGATTATCTCCAGCAATTACCCAAGTAGTGACGAGTTGCTTCTGCTCTTTAGTTAAAGCCATGGATTATTTCGAAAGCTGTGCTTTCAAAAAATTGATACTACCGCGCATGGAAGAATCTTGTTCCATCATGTTATCAACTGCTTTGCATGCATGAATAACTGTGCCGTGATCACGTCCTCCAAACGCATCACCGATTTCCTGTAAAGAGTGTTTTGTTAACGTTCTGCAAAGGTACATAGCTATCTGTCTCGGTATCGCTATGTTATTTGGTCTACGTTTACTGGTCATATCGCTATGACGAATCTGGAAATGGTCAGCGACGCGCTTTTGAACAGTCTCTATAGTCAGCAGAGTTTGAGCCTGTTCCATGAGCATGTCATGGAGTAGTCGCTCAGCAGCTTCAACATCTAGAACTTTGCTAAAGAGAGAGGCATGGCTTGCAACGCGTATAAGTGCACCCTCTAAACGACGAATGTTACGGGTAACGTTTTGTGCTATAAATGTAAGCACAGCATCTGGAATATCGCACTTTAGGGTAGCTGCCTTAGAGCGTAGAATAGCTAAACGCGTCTCAAAGTCAGGGGCATGTATATCTGCTGGCAGACCCCATTCAAAGCGTGAAACTAAACGTGATTCTAGCTTTTGAATTTCACTAGCTCTGCGATCACTGGATAGTACAATCTGTTTTCCGGCTTCAAATAAGTCGTTAAAAGTGTGGAAAAATTCTTCTTGGATACGTTCTTTGCCTGCAAGGAATTGAATATCATCGATTAGGAGTACATCCACATGACGGTATTTCTGTCTAAATTTAGTTAGGCTGTTTTCCTGCAGTGCCTGAATAAATTCGTTCGTGAATTTTTCGGTCGAAAGATATGCAATGCGCGCGTCTGGATTCTGTCTTTGTATAGCATGTCCAATCGCGTGCATGAGGTGAGTTTTTCCTAAGCCAGTATCACCATACAAAAATAGAGGGTTGTATGCTTGAGCAGGTGATTGAGCAACTGCAAGAGCTGCTGCATGCGCCATTTGGTTATTTGCACCGACTACAAACGTATCGAAGGTGTTGCGTGGTACGAGTGAACCTGTACTTGGACTGCGATCATCTGTGCGACCGGTACGTCTGGTTGGCTGGCTCTTTATGCGAGAATGAGTGCCTGAATCACTAAGTTGAGCGCGAGGACTTGGTGCATTTTTTGTATCTGCATCAATCTTGCGTAGGCTAACACTAACCATACGACCTGCATTAAGGCGTAGGCGTTGAACAATAAGATCTAGGTAGTTATCACTGATCCAGATGGCAGCAAAGTCATTAGGAACCCCAAGAACCATGCTTGATTCGGTTATTTCCAGACATACGAGTGGCTCAAACCACATCTGGAATACATCTTCAGGAAACAATGACTTAAAGTCACATTTTACTGTTTCCCAGAGATTAGGGGTTAAGGACAAAGACGACATTTTAGGCTTATATACTGGATTTATTCACACTGGGTTTTTGAACGTACAATCGTAATGTCGGGTCTGACACTCTGTAGCTCCAGCAATTATGGTAAAGGGAAAATCGCATATCAATTGCTAAATGGCATTATAGTTAAGCCATAAGTATTTGATATAGATAGAGTTGTGATAAAACCATAAGGACTCACATCTGAGGGTCAAAAAGGACATTAGAAAGAACGTTCAAGTAGGGACTATCTTACTGAACAAGATAGCAATAACTACGAAACAAATTAACCTTTCAAGACGAAGTTTCTGACAAGTTATTCACAATTGGATTGGGGATAAGTTTTTATAGTTTTTCATTGCAAGTAAGTCGTAAATTTCGAGTACCTAATCAAAATACTCAAATGCGTAACTAAATAATAACTACAATCTATTATAGGTGGCTCTGGAAGCCTGTTGCAGAGTTACAAAAATGTTACGGAATTGTTACAGGTAACAGTTTTTCACTACATAAAGTAACGTATTTTATACTTAATCGATCGGCGGTTCGACCCATTTACCGTGTTCTTTGATTAATGCTATTAATCGAGCATCCGCTTCGTCTTGGGGTATGTTGTACTGCACGCAGTTTTTGCCCACATATAGATTAATTTTGGATGGAGCACCTCCTACATAGCCAAAATCAGCATCTGCCATTTCTCCAGGGCCATTTACTATACAACCCATAATGGCTATTTTAACTCCTTTTAAGTGACCTGTTTTGGAGCGTATGCGTTGGGTGGTTGTTTGCAGGTCAAAAAGGGTTCTTCCACAGCTAGGGCATGCAACAAATTCCGTTTTTGATATACGAGCGCCCGCTCCTTGTAAGAGATTATAGCACAACTTCAGTGACCGGGCGGCATCCTCTTCTGTTTCTACACTAATAAAGTCACCTAGACCATCGCATAGCAGTGATCCGCTTAAGATACTTGATTCTATCAACTTTGATAAGAAACTGGTTTGGTCTAAAATAGCATTATTTTGTGTGCTACGAATCCAAATCGGCGGATTAACTCCAGCTATTTTTAAGGACTCTATTACAAAACGATAAGCTCCACTCGAGTGAAAGAGTCCAGCTGCTGTTGAACCAGAAAAGGTAACTATCAGGTTTTGGCTACTAATTTCAGCAAGTTCTTTCTTCAGAGCTAGAGCTGAATCAGCATTAAGGTCGCAGGCTAAAATTAAGTTATGTTCAGCAGCCAGTTTACCGTATTGCTCAATTAAAAGCATATCATCTGCCTTGAAAGAGCGAACTATTCCAAAGCGGTACGATTCTTGGTTATGATGTAAATGAACCGCTAAATCCTTTAAGGCTATCTTTTCAGATAATTCGAAAAGAACGAAACTTGGGCAGATTGACTTGGCGGAAATTAATAGATTACGGCGAATGGTACTGATGTCTGAAGCATCATTAATTTTAAACAGTAAACCTTCTACCGGTGTATCAGCCAATCGTATAGTTTGGAAAACGTGGGCTAGGTTATCTGCATTCTCTGGTTTTACTGAAACGATTACTCGTGGTGGACTATCCGTACTGACTTTTGTGGTATTGTTTAAAGTGACGGTAGATATATTACGTTTGGTGTAATGGAATGGATCTATACTGTCCGATAAGGGTTGAATATTTAACACAGCTTTGGGTTGGTTCCAAAGGTGCATAGCCTTATCTGCTATAGCTCGAGCAACTGGAATTTCATAAACACTATCTTCGGTGAGGGATACTCGAAGGGTATCTCCTAAGCCGTCAAGAAAGAGTGAACCAATGCCGATCGATCCCTTGATGCGACCATCTTCCCCGTCTCCAGCTTCAGTTACGCCTAGATGAAGTGGGTAATGCATGTCTTCTTGCTGCATGCGCTCCACTAGTAATCGATAGGCCTCGATCATTACTTTAGGATTTGAGGCCTTCATTGATAGAATGATTGAGTGGTAACTATGCGATCTAGCTATGCGTAAAAATTCGAGAGCACTTTCAACCATTCCAAGCGGGGTGTCTCCATAGCGATTCATAATACGATCGCTTAGCGAACCGTGATTTGTTCCTATACGCATAGAGCGACCCAACTGCTTACAGCGTATAACAAGTGGCGAAAACGCTTCGTATAAGCGGTTTAATTCTGTATCGTATTCTAGGTCGCTATAGTCCCGCTGATTAAATTTTTTCTTATCAGCGTAATTGCCTGGGTTAACACGTATCTTTTCAACATGGTCAACTGCTTCCATAGCAGCTGATGGTAGAAAGTGAATATCTGCAACCAGGGGGATTTTACCAAAACCCGCCTCGGATAAGCCATGACGAATATCCTTTAGGCATTTTGCTGCAGCAACGTTTGGAGCTGTGATGCGAATAATTTCACAACCAACTTCTGCGAGGGCAATGGATTGCTTGATCGTGGCAGCAACGTCCTGTGTATCACTCGTAGTCATGGACTGAACCCGTATAGGGTTTGATCCACCTACGCCAACGGTTCCAACGTTTACAACTACAGTTGGTCGCCTATGAGATTGATAGCGAGAAGTACAGTAGCTCACTTCGATTTGGTAGCCTCGCTATGTGATTGTTGTACGTCGCGGGCTATACGGCGTACGTCGAAAAAGCTCACATAAAGAACCATACTAAGAATGAGAATTAAAAAAGCACTTTGGATTTTAATTACCAAGTTTGTAGGAAGTGCTTTATTTCTTAATCTCGCGATTGTAGCAAAAAGCATTTGTCCACCATCTAAAACAGGAACAGGCATAAGATTTAACACGGCTAAACTTACATTGATCATAACAGTAAGCATCATGATTGCAGATAGTCCTACTTCTGCCGCGCGGTTTAACATTGTGATTATTCCAATAGGTCCCGATAGCTTTGATAATCCAATATCTGAGTGAGGATTAATCAAACTCGCTAGCGTGTGGAAAGAATTTAAGAATTGTTCACGGACAACCTTAAAAGGCGAATTATGAACAATAGATACACCTGGATCAAAGGTTAGGCCGAAATCTTCATCAGGTTTTAGTGTGCTAAGCGCAGGTATTTTTATAGCAACAATGGTGTTACTGCGCTTTACGGTTAGAGTTACAGATTCTTTTAGGTGATCTTGTAAGTAAGTCCCTAAGGTTACATTGCTTCTAAGTTTTAGAGTATCCACACGTAACACTTCATCTTTTTCTTTAAGACCACATTTATCAGCTAGGGAGCCAGCAGCTACGCTATACACAATGAGGTCGTAGGCGGGTCCAATACCAACTTGGCGTAATTTATCTTCTGTTGCTAGTAATGGGAGTACAGCAATTTTCTTTATCTGATCGTTGCGTTTAATGGTGAAGGTAGTTTGTGGGTGTCCAGTCGAGTCTCTGCCACTACTCATGGCGATATCCTGCCTTACTTGATTCCAATCAGTGACTGTATCTCCATCTACTTCAGTTATAATATCTCCAACTTGTAGCCCGGCTACCAACGCAGGGCTTGCTACTTTTTTACCTGGTGTAACTTCTATCGTTGGGATTATGAAACCAATTTCTGTTGTAGTTGTTTCTTTACTAGCAGGTGTGCCTACAGCCCAAAGAATAGTCGCTAACAGATAAGCAAAAATAATATTGAACACTGCCCCTGCTACAAAGATTAGCATCTTTGAGCCGTATGTAACTGGAGGTAGTTTGCTTACATCTACAGTGCTCTCACCTTCTATGTCTGATAAATCAGCAAGTTGAGGTAATAAAACGTAACCGCCTAATGGAATCCAGCATAGGCTGTATAGTACATCATCTTTGCCTTTAAATGACCAGATTGCAGGACCAAACCCAATAGCAAAACGTTCGACTTTGACGCCACATTTTCTAGCAGCCAAGAAGTGACCAAGTTCGTGTACAAATACAGATCCTTCAAAAAAGATGATAACCAAGAATATGGACCATATATGTGAAAAGATAGAATGAAGTAAATCAGCAGCCATGAGGATTGTCAGAGTTTAGCAAGTTGCAGCTTAGCAATACGTCTAGCTTCGCTATCTACTTCGATAACAGAAGTTAGGGTGGTGGGTTCAAAGTTATGAATTGAGCTTAACGTTTGTTCAACGACTTTTGGTATAGAAAGGAAAGGTATTTTGTTCCCCAAAAATGCTTCTACAGCTATTTCGTTAGCTGCGTTGTATACAGCTGCAGTAATTCCACCTGCTACCATTGTTTGACGTGCAAGTCCTAGCATGGGAAATCTCGAAACATCAACAGGCCTAAATTCAAGCGACATGTATTTCGAAAAATCTAAGGGGGCTAATACGCCAGTGGCCCTCTTAGGGTATAAAAGTGCATGCTGAATTGGGAATGTCATTGATGGGGGGCAAAGCTGCGCGAGCATTGATCCATCATTAAACCCTACAATGCAGTGCATTATGCTTTGTGGATGAATAATGGCATCGCACTGATCTGCTTTGAGGTTGAACAAACATTGAGCTTCAATGAGCTCTAGTCCCTTATTTGCAAGGGTAGCTGAATCGACCGTTATTTTAGGACCCATATTCCAGTTGGGATGCTTAAGTGCATCCTCTGGTTTAACATGGCTTAGCTGATCTAGACTCAAGTCTCTAAATGCTCCACCGCTGGCTGTTAAAAAAACCCGATTAATAGCTTTGGAGTCATTTCCTTCGAGGCATTGAAATACTGCGTTATGTTCACTATCGATTGGAAGTATTTGGGACTTAGAATTGCTCGCTGCCTGCATCACAAATTTTCCAGCTAGAACTAAAATTTCTTTGCTTGCTAGCGCAAGTTGTTTACCGGATGCAAGGGTTGCTAAAGCAGGTTCTAATCCCATAGTTCCCACAACTGCTACAACAACACAGTCTGCTTCAGGAAGTTTAGCTAATTCAATAAGACCCGACAGGCCAGAAACAACTTTAGTGTCGCTTTTGAATAGGCCTAACGATTTGGCTTCATTTGCTGCAACATCATCAAAAATTCCTATATGTTTTACACCAAAGGTGTGTGCAATTTCAGCGAGACGTTTAACATTTGATTTTGCTGCAACTGCTACTAATTCAAGTTTGTCTTGGTGGGCTGCAATAACGCGCAGTGTGTTTTCACCGATGGATCCGGTTGCACCTAATAAAACGACGCGTTTACGTTGTGGAGTACTGCTCACGATAAGTATTTTATCTTAAACCCAGAAGAAAATAGGCAACAGGTGCTGCCAATAGAATACTATCGCTTAAATCAAAGATGCCTCCTATGCCTGGGATTGCAGTTCCAGAATCTTTTATAGAAGCGTCACGCTTAAGTATGGATTCAATCAAATCGGATACAATTGAAATGATAGCGACTGGAAATCCAAAAAGTATCGCTTTGGTGATAGGCAAGCAGACGCTTATCTCATTTCGAGTATAGTAGGCAAAAATGGTACCCACGCTTACTGCGATAATTACACCTCCTACAGCTCCCTCCCATGTCTTCTTAGGACTTATCGTAGGCGCCATTTTGTGACGACCTAATGCAAGTCCTGTAAGTAGAGCTCCTGTATCACACATTTTTGCAACCACTACTACCCATAGACATAAAAGCAATCTACCTGAAGCAGTGATGGTATCGCCTGTGTGAGGTGTGAGTAATCGCACCATATATTGTAAAGTTACTGCTACATAGACCAACCCAAATAGGGTAGAGCTAAGTGAAGAAGCACGTTGGTCTGATTCGCGCTCACTTAAAATACGAATAGAAAATAGTATTACAGCTAGAACAAGGAGACGGTCGCTTGGCCACCCGTAGTTGATTTCTAACCAAGGCGCTACAGTTATTAATGTACCAAACAACATGCCCAGTTTCGAAAAAGGTGTTCTGCCAGCTGCTGTTTGAAATTTGTAAAATTCTCTTAAGGTAAAAAGTCCAATAAGTCCAATCAGCACGACGGCACCTTGATTGCCAAAACGCCAGAGTAATACTCCTATAACCGTCCATAGAGCTATTGTACTGAATATTCGTTTAGTCATTAAGGTTTTGGAGATAATTGTTCGCTGGTTAAACCAAATCGCCTTTCACGTTTAGTAAAATCTGCAATTGCTTCAGCTAAGTTATTTTTATTGAAATCTGGCCATAAAACAGGGGTGAAAATAAATTCTGCATAGGCTGCTTGAAGTAATAGAAAATTACTAATCCTTGTTTCTCCAGAGGTACGTATTACAAGATCTGGGTCTGTAGAGCCTTGCGTATAAAGGTACTGATTTAGTTTATTCCACGAGAGTTCCTCTGGTTTTTCCTTACCTTCTAAAACTGCTTTGGTGTATGCTCTAGTTGCATCAACGACCTCAGTTCTTGAACCATAGTTAAGTGCTAGAACGAGGGTATAGTCTGTAAAGTGCTTTGTCTTTTCTTGGGTGTCCACGATTAGTTTTCGAATACCGCTAGGCATATCTTTAATTTGTCCTATTGTTTCGAAACGAACTTTATCACGAATAAAGGTATCGAGTTCTTTCTTTAAATAATATTCCAGCAGTCCCATGAGTGCGCCGACTTCATCTTGAGGGCGTTTCCAGTTTTCTACTGAAAATGCGTAAAGGGTAAGTCGTTTAACACCCAGATCACGCGCAGCAAACGTGATTGTTCGTACGGTTTCAACGCCACGGCGGTGCCCTTCAATACGTGGTAGGCCGCGTTGCTTGGCCCAGCGCCCATTTCCATCCATAATGATGGCAATGTGGCCCGGTACTGAAGCCGAGTTGATTCCAGCGGTTGGGTTGGATGACATGCGTGTAGTGATAATCGTGGCTAGACAAGGCGCTAGGTGGCAAGCCTAGGAAGTAAGTAAAATCTTTATATATAGATTTGGCGTTGCCATAAGTCCTTTATTTTTCGTATCTTAGATCATGAAAGTAGCATTTATTAGTGGAACGAGTATTGTAAATTCTGCTCTTTTTGCGACCTGGGAAACAAAGAGTACAGATACACCTTACGGTACAGTGACTTATAAGACAAAGGGTGATTTTTCTCTCATTAATAGGCATGGTTATGGATTTCCGCTTCCTCCTCATTCCATTAATTACAGAGCTAATATAAGAGCATTGGCCGATCTTGGATTTAAGGATATTGTGTCACTTAACTCAGTTGGTTCGTTAAAAAAAGAATTACCACCGGGTACACTTGTTTCGTGTAGTGATTATGTTGGGCTTCAGCAGGGACCTGTTACCTTTTTTGATAAAGAGCTTAAAGGTGGTGCTGCAGGTATTGCTAACAATCTAATACCTATGCTCTACAAGCAATTAACGCCCGAGTTTGATATTAAACTAGGCAAGGTATACGTCCAAATGCGTGGACCTAGATTTGAAACCAAAGCGGAAATTAAAATTATACAGCACTGGGGTGATGTTGTTGGTATGACCGCTGCTCATGAAGCCGACCTGTGTGGTGAAATTGGACTTAATTACAACAGTTTCGCAATTATTGATAACTATGCTAACGGTTTAGAAGGCACTGAAATTGATTTCAGTAATTTCAAAGATGCAGTTAAGCAAAATCAAATTCTGGTAAACCGGCTACTCACTCGTGTGCTAGAAATATTAGGGAGCTGAAGTAAAGCGCATTTGGGTTTGAGCGCTTGTACTTAACTTTTCAAAATATTTTTTTATAACGGTAGCTGCTATAGGTGCTGCGTATATACCGCCTGCATAGTTTTCTCCTGGCTTTTCACTTCTTATAGCAACGGCCATGGCAATTTTTGGATTTATCGATGGAGCAAAACAAATAAACCATGCCACATTTAAGTGGTTTCCGTATTGCGCAGTACCTGTCTTTCCAGCGATTTGCACTCCAGGTATAGTTAGCTCATCTAGACTAGAAAGTACACTAGCAGTGCCGCCTTTTTTTGTGCAGCCTTCCATTCCTTCAATTAGTACTGCTCTTTGCTCTTCGGTTAAACCAATTGCTTCAGTATGTTGAACTGGGCGGTCTGCTTTGTGAATGAGTGTTGGTTTTGTGCTTATTTCGTTGCGAGCTAGCGATGCGGCGTAGCAAGCCATAGCTAGGGGAGTTACTAAAATATCACCTTGGCCAATTGCCATGTTTGCAGTGTCGCCATTCGTCCAAGGCTCGCCTCTTACGCGTTCTTTCCAGGCTGGATCAGGAATTAGCATCTTCTTTCTTTCACTTGGAAGCTCAATGCCCGTTGATTTATCTAAGCCGAACCGTCGAGCTTCATCAGCAATTGCAGAAGCACCAATTTGCATTCCATGTTCATAGAAGTAAATGTCACAACTTTGCGCAATTGCTTCACTTAGTTTAAGACTTCCGTGATGACCTAGACCATTATCGCAGGACTTTAATGAATTCCCTATACGTACATATCCTTCACAGTCTATAGATCTATCACTAGGGTCTAGTATTCCTCTTCTTAAACCAGCAATAGCAACGAGTGTTTTGAAGGTAGAGCCGGGAGGATAGCCCGTGCCTCCTTCACCAATAGCTACATTTATCCATGCCTGATTTTTTGAAATCTCATCTGCATAAGTTTGGGAAAGTTTAGGGGAAAACTGATTTAGATCGTAAGAAGGCTTTTCTGCTAAAGCTAAGACTTCTCCGGTATTTACATCTATAGCGACTGCAGAACCAATCTGATCACCTATTGCTTCTTCTGCGGTACGTTGCAGATCGATATCAAGGGAAGTGACTAGATTTTCTCCTTGTGTAGGAGTGTGATGTTCGAGTGGTGGATTAACTTTGTAGCCAGCTGGATCAACACGGAAAATAGAGCCTCCTGTGCTGCCTTGTAATACATTATCAAATTGTTTTTCAAGACCCGCTTTCCCAATCGTCCCCCGCATTGCAAACGTTTTAAGATCTTCACCAGGTTGATCATCATCAATCGCGTTGTCTCCATAGCCAACGTAGCCTAGCACGTGAGCTGCTGCTGTACCGTAAGGGTAGTAGCGTTCATTCGCTGTATACAATTGAATGGGAGAACCAACGGGAATATTTTCAAGTAACTTTACAAAATCTTCACGCGAAAGTCCGTCTATAAGTGTGTAAGGCATGTACAACATGCGATTGAAATGCTTCGTTAAGTCTTTCGCATTGATTGTAGCGTGGCGCCCCAGCACATGGTTAACGATATCAAGGTAGTGCTGCGCAACCGTTACATGCGCGATTTGCTCCATCTCACTCATGGTAGGAAGATCTTTGTCTCCTAGTGCACGGTAATTATTTCTTATACGAATCGATTCGGAGCGAAAATCTTCTTGGAGTTCATCGAGATATAAAACAACAGAAAATCGTGCTTCGTTACTCACTAGAACACGGCCAAAGCGGTCATAAATATTTCCACGTGGACCTGGTATTAATACACGTCTTTCTGTTTGGGCGTGCTCGCTTTGTCCATAAGATTCAGACTTTACAAGTTGCCTGTAAGCAGACCCTCCAATTAATAGGAGTAATAATATTCCAATAAATCCATAGAATGAAATAATTCTCGGATCGAACCCAAGGTGCTGCTCGATTAACTGACCTTTAACTTCCGATGCTTCTGAATCGTGACTCATTGAGCTAGTTGAAATAAGAACGCTCTACTTTTGCGTTACTTAATTCTAAGGCATGGTGTTGAAGGGAAAAAAACCAAGGGGCTATGATAGAAATAATAACTTGAGAAATGAGAATATCCATGCCGACGCGTGGCCAAACTGTGGATGGTTGAGCAACTAAATCTATTCTTAAAAAAGTAAGCGCAATAAATAAAATCAAATTACATGTCAGTGATACGACTACCTGTCCTGCTAAATGGTCGTAGGGTAGGCGATCTCTTAAATGGATTATAACGCAGTAGGCGGCCACAAAGAGCAATGAGTGTGTTCCAAAGTAGATTGAAGCGTGAGCATCGTATGAGAGCCCAATTGCGAATACACTTCCTAGTCCTTGTCTAAAGGGTAAAATAAATGCTGCTGAAGATACGATTAGGCCACCTGCAAATAAGTACAGATGGTAGGAAGAAATTGCTTGGTTTGCTTCTATGCATATGAGTTGCAGTCCAATTAGTGTAAGAAAAATAATGAAAGACGTTTTCATTTCTTACGGTAATGTATCTGGTTTAAGAGGTACTAGCACAGTAACTTCGCTTAGCTCACTTAAACGGGAGTCTAATTCAACTTCGCCTGTTTTAAATAATCCATCCGTACTTGGTTCAACCCGCGTTACCGATCCAATTGTAAGTCCTGGAGGAAATACTCCGCCTAAACCTGATGTAACAAGTCGTCTTGGGTTGTTTGGATCTGCAATAATTTCTAAGGGGACAAACTCAACTGAGCCTTTTGGCCGAGAAAAAGTTGGATTACTACCGCCTTGATAGCTAACTGGTTGAGGTGAGCCATCGATAATTCCTGCGATACGAACTCCTGGACTGCTAATAAGTTCAACGACTGATGTGTAACTGTGAACTTCCGTAACTCGTCCCACGACACCTTCTGTCCATACAACAGGTGCTCCAACCGGTATACCAGCATCTTTACCTTTACGAATTGTGACGCGTTGCCACCAAGCTGAAAAATCTCGTTCCACGATGCGCGCTGGCTCATAACGAAAATCTGGCCTAGAGGGCATATGCAGTATGCGTTCAAGGCGTGCATTCTCTGCTTGAAGAGAACTGTTTTGCTGTACGGATAATGAATAAGAAGCATTTACTCGTGCTAAATCACGGCCAGCTTCAATCAGTTCATTATTCGAATGCATTCTAAGTGACCAGTAAGCTTGTAAATCTCTTAAGTAAGATTCAGCCACAGGTACTGGAGCGGTAAGTTCAAAAAAACTAGCCCGAACAAACGTTTTTACCGTAACTGGTATTGCTATCCAAATGATCGCAACGATACCCAAAGTTAAAAAGGGACGAGCTTGATCAAATCGTTTAGCCACAGGATCTATAGTTTGATCCGTACACTAAAATTAGTACGGCTACAAGTTATGCAGGATTAGACATTGTCCATCAGCCAGGATAAGTCGTTTAGGACAGCACCCGTGCCGTTGGCTACAGCTGAAAGTGGATCATCTGCTATCGTTACTGGTAAACCTGTTTTTTCGCTTAAGAGTTGATCTATGCCGCGAATTAAAGAGCCACCGCCTGCCATTACAAATCCACGGTCAACTAAGTCTGCTGAAAGTTCTGGAGGACAACGCTCGAGTGTTATTCTAACTGCATCTACTATTGAAGCTATAGTATCAGAAAGTGCTTCTCTAATTTCTTGTGAAGTTATTTGAATTGTCTTTGGAAGACCTGCTACGGAATCGCGGCCTTTTACTTCCATGACTTTTTCTTCAGCTAGAGGGAATGCTGAACCAACGGTGATCTTAATTTCTTCAGCAGTTCTTTCACCGATGAGTAAGTTGTAAGCGCGCTTCATATAGTTAATGATAGCGGCATCTAATTCGTCTCCAGCGACACGAATAGATTTTGAAAATACGATACCGTTGAGTGAAATAACTGCGATCTCAGTAGTACCACCACCGATATCAACAATCATATTCGCTGCTGGTTCATCAATTGGTAAACCAACACCAATAGCTGCTGCCATAGGTTCAGGAATTGTAATTACTTTTCTTGCACCTGCATGGGTTGCAGAATCCATCACAGCGCGTTTTTCAACAGCTGTAATTCCAGAGGGAATAGCAATAACAACGCGCGGTGGAGCACGGAAACTCTGACTCGCTTTTTGAATGAAGTAACGAAGCATCGCTTCAGTTACATCGAAATCTGCAATAACGCCGTCCTTCATAGGACGAATAGCGGTAATATTGCCAGGCGTACGGCCTAACATTTTTTTTGCTTCAATACCAACTGCTCTTACTTTCCGTGTCTGTGTATCTAGCGCGACAACGGAAGGCTCACGTAAAACAATGCCCTTGTCTTTTACGTAAACAAGGGTGTTTGCGGTGCCGAGATCGATACCGATATCGTTAGAAAAGTAGCCGAAGAAGTTGGACATGATTACAAAACGCTTACTTGGCTTGCTGTAAGCTTAGTGAGAACTCGTAGAAGATGAGTCGGACTTTTTGCTAGCGTCAGCTGGCTTTGCATCCGTTTTAACTTCATCGTCATCACGCTGAGCTTTTTTAAATTCCTTGATTGATTGACCAAGGCCACGAGCGAGTGAAGGAAGTTTAGCGCCGCCAAAAAGAACAAGAATAATAATGAGGATCAGCCAGAGCTCTGAACCACCAATTCCGAGTACACCAAGAATAGCGCTAGTCGTTAACATAGTAGTAACAGACTAACCTAGCCAGATCTTCTGTAAAGGTCGAAAGCAGGCACAGCTATGCAACCTGCTGATAATAAACTATTAAGGTGTAGGTTCAGAACCACCTGCTTGATCAGGTGTTTTTGAGCCAGAACCTGTTTTTGCTGCATTTTGAGCATTATCGATCTGCTCTGCATCAAAAAAGCCGTGTAGTTGACGTATACGTGTTGGGTGACGCATTTTACGCAACGCCTTCGCTTCAATTTGACGAATACGTTCACGCGTAACTTTAAATTGTTTACCAACTTCTTCTAACGTTCGGCTGTAACCGTCAATGAGGCCGAAGCGAAGTGATAGCACGCGTCTTTCACGTTCTGTGAGTGAGTCTAAGACATCGATTATCTTCTCACGTAGCAGTGAGTAAGCTGTCATGTCATATGGATTTTCAGCGGACTTGTCTTCGATGAAGTCACCAAAGTTTGTGTCGTCACCATCACCTACAGGAGACTGTAATGAAATAGGCTGTTGAGCCATCTTCATGATCTGTTGAACGCGTTCAACAGGAAGATTCATTTCATCTGCTACTTCTTCTGGTGTTGGTTCGTGACCGTACTCTTGAAGCAGTTGTTTTTGAACCTGCATCACCTTGTTCAGGGTCTCAATCATGTGGACCGGAATACGAATGGTACGTGCTTGGTCTGCGATTGAGCGAGTAATAGCCTGACGAATCCACCAGGTTGCGTAGGTAGAGAATTTGTAACCGCGGCGATACTCGAACTTTTCTACAGCCTTCATTAGACCCATATTTCCTTCTTGGATTAGGTCTAGGAATGAAAGGCCACGGTTCGTGTATTTCTTAGCAATCGAAATAACTAAACGTAAATTAGCTTCCACCATTTCCGTTTTAGCACGGTGTGCTTCACGGATGTGTACTTGGGTTTGGCGGATAAGCTTAATGAGATTTTCAGGCGATATGCGCTGCTCAGATTCGATTTTTTTGAATCGAGCCTGAATTGCCTTTGTATCGATCGTTAAATCTTTTTTCGTCTTTGGATGCTTTGCTCGGTCGAGTTGATTCTGCAGCGTTTCAATTTCGTCGATGAGCGGGAAAATGAAATCGAGATATTCTTCGTAAACTTTGAGCTTAAAAAAGAATTTATTGAAGTGAGAGCGAAGCATTGTCTCACGCTTCTTAAACTTAGTGTTTATTTTTTTACGCTCAGCTTCGTTCTTGGCTTTTTGTAATTCATCCCAGCCCTCTAATACGGAGGCTTCAGCACGTTGAATTGCTTCAACTAACTTCGGAAGATTTTTGAAATAACCGTCACGACTTTCAATTTTCTTATCAATTACAATACGGTCGAAACGTTCCTCACGTGTAATGAGTTTTGTTCCTAAACCTGCAATGTAATTACCGATGATAGTTGCCTGAAAAAGTACTTCTTGAGCCTTGAGCTCTGCGTTCTCTATGCGTTTTGATATTTCGACTTCTTGCTCGCGTGTAAGCAATGGGACTTGTCCCATTTGCTTAAGATACATTCTGACTGGATCGTCTAGAATGTCATTTTGAGATGTTTTAGATTCCTGCTCCTCAGCTTCTTCCTGTCTTTGCTTATAGTCTTCAACTTGGTCTTGTTCTAGAATTTCAATTTCTAGATTCGAGAGAATCGAAAGTACGTTATCAATTTCGTCTTGGTTTTCAACGGAGTCCGGAAGGGCTTCGTTGATATCATCGATTGTAAGATATCCTTGTTCTTTCGATAAACGGATTAATTGACGGATCTTTTCATTGATTCCGCCAGGAGCAGAGGCTTCAGCACCTTCAGGAAGTTCTATGCCGTCTGATGACGCAGAGGTGTGCTTGCGTGACAAGACTTCTTCAATGGCTTCTGAATGGGCGGGTGCTGCTGACTTTGACTTTCGCGACATATTAAATTTTCAGTGTATACTATAGCTAGAACTCGAAAAACGACAACAAGCCTTATCCCGCAACCTCAAGCACGATGTTTTTTCGTAGCTCGCGGTGCAGTTCAAAGCTCTCTTTTAGGAGTGAAATTGCGTCAGCATTACTTTCGTCGGGGGTATTGGCTAATGCAAGTTCAATTTGGCGTAGTCTTGGTTCTAAAGCTCTGGCTCTCAAGCGCTTTAGGCCTTCTTGAGCGATCTTAACGGGGTTATCTAAAAGGGGGGTATCAAAGAGTAAAGAAGCGATAAGCGCCTTTTCCTCAGGGGTTTCTAAAAGAGGGTCGAGGTGATCCCTGCCTGGCCAGTTATCTTGTTCAAATTCGGCTAAAAAGCGGTTTAAGAGAACCCCGGCAACATGGGTTTTATCTATCCAGACACTTGGGAGGGCGTGGCTGATAGGCTTTCCCATCGATTCTTTATGCAGGCAAAGACTAAGTAGCTCAATTTCAGGTGTTTTAGAACCATCAGAACTAGGCGATGGTGTTGGAACAGAGGCCTGAACGACAGGTGTTGGTTTACGACCCTGACGTTCGCCGCGTTTAAGCAGTCGGTCAAAGTCACGCTGGAGTGCTTCGGGACTGGTTTTTAGATAACTGGCAGATTCGGCTACAAATGCTGAGCGTGATACTTCACTTTCAGCGGCAGCGATAATTTCTAAAACTGCGTGTGCTGCCCTACTTTTTTCTTCAGCTGACACGTTTAGCCCATCAGGCAAGTGCGCGTGACAAGCAAAAGCCATGGCGCCTAAGGCATTCTTTTTGAGATCTTCATATGCTGCAGCGCCTTTTTCTAAAAATAACAAATCAGGATCTATTTTATCTGAACCTTGCAGACCAAGGTAGCGTACTTGCATACCAGCTCTTAAGGCCATTGGCAGCATGCGAAGAGCGGCTTTTTGTCCTGCTGAATCGCTATCAAAAAAACAATCAATCTTGGGACTATAGCGCCTGAGTAAAGCGAGTTGACCTTCTGTAATTGCTGTTCCCTGTGGGGCAACTGCTGTTTTAATTCCGACTTGCCAGCAGCGAAGTGCATCCAGTTGTCCTTCTACCATGAGAAAAGGTTTCTCGTCATAAACTGCAGTGCGGGATCGGTCTAAGTTAAACAATAACTGTCCTTTTACGAAGATTGGAGTCTCCGGTGAATTTACATATTTTGCCTCGTAAGAGGGGTCTTCTTGAGGGGTTAGTTCAGTCTGACGAGCCGTAAAAGCAACAACGCGACTTTGATGATCACGTATGGGAATCATGAGTCTTCCACGAAAACGTGGGCGTAGTGAGTTCGGCGTTATAATCGATCCGTCGCGTACGAAAAATAAACCGCACTGCCTTAATGCTTCTTCAGAGTATTTGCGTTTCCAAATTCTCATCGCTAACGCATTTTCTTCTACAGGCGATGCACCAATCTTAAATTCATCAGCGAGTTCGATTGGAAATTTTCTTTTTTCTATCCAATAGTTACGCATGTAGTCACCTGCTTGGTGAGCTAATTTAAACTGTTCATGATAAAAATCTGCGGCTTGTTCATGTATATCATAGATCTCTTGTCTAAGGGATCTGTCTTCTTTGCTAGGGCCTGAACCTTCTTCGTATTCAATAACAATTCCAAAACGCTGACCTAAAGCTTCTATTGCTTCCGTAAAAGACAGCTGTTCTGTTTCTCGAACAAAACTAATGATGTCTCCTGCTTTTCCACAGCCAAAGCATTTATAAAAACCTTTATCGGCATCGACATTAAAAGACGGAGTCTTTTCGTTATGAAAAGGACAAAGCCCTCTGAGTCTAGAGCCGGCTTTTTTTAAGGCAACTGTACGTGAAACCACATCTGCGATGTTTACCCGCAATTTGAGGTCTCTAATACATGTTGGTTTGATTGATGCCATGGACTGAAAAGCGCTACCACCTGTTAAAATAGCACGCTTGGTAAGAATGCACTTTCAACCGGATATGGATACTGTCAAGTTTAGCTCCTATTTTATGAAACTTTGCCCGCTTTTGGGCGACTTACAGACTATATGATCTCTTCCTTATTCTCTCAGCTTAAGCTTTCATTACGTTCAGCCGCGGGGTGCGGATGTGGATTTATGCTAGGGATAGGGTTAATGCTAAACTATGCATATAGTGCAGAACCTGTTAATCCTGTGGCACCTACGAGAGCTCGGGTACCTAAAGAGCCTGTGTGGGACGCTCAAATCCCTCAATTTGACCAAAACAACTATGACCGTGCTGTTGAAGCTCTAATTTCCAATTTTGAGCAATCCGTAGGTAAAAGAGTAGTCCCAGGAGTAAAGAAACGTGTCGGGTTAAAAATTTACTCAGACTCGGGTCCTGGTTTATCAACACCAAGCCCTTTGGTTCATGCGGTAATTCGCGCTTTAGTAAGACGTGGCTTTGAAAATAAAAACGTGTTCTTGGTTGGCTTAAACCAATTACGTATGCGTATGACTGGCTACCTGCCTTCTCTTGTAACTGGGAAGACTGCTTTTGAAGGAAACCCAGTCTATGTTTTAGAATCAGGACGTTATTATGATCCTGTATGGTTTTATGATAGTCCTCTTCCAGAGCGCTTTGATCCAATCTTAGCTGAACAGCAAACACGCAGTTATTCTAATACTACATCTAAAGATGAAGACCGTAAGAGTTTCCTTGCTACACCACTTTTCTTGGATGCTGATTTCTGGATTAATTTACCTGTTTATACCGATCATCCAGTCTTGGGTGTTAACGGAGCGCTTGTAAATGCGACACTATGGAATGCTTCTAATACTGCACGTTTCTTTCGTTCTCCTGCTAATGCACCGGCTGCAGTTGCAGAAATGAGTGCAATCCCTGAACTCAGACAAACTTGGATGTTTACGATTGCTAGTCTTGAGGTTTATCAATTCATCGGTGGGCCATTTTTTAATTCACTCTATACGGCTTCAGAGCCGCATGTATGGTTGAGTGCTGATCCCGTAATTATGGATTCTCTCATGCGAGCACGTATGAATCGTTGGAGAAAGAGAGACGGGTTTGATGATATTTCGGAAGATATCCGTACGCTAGAATTTGCTGAAACTCTAGGCGTCGGATCTACGCGTATACAAAATGTGCGTATGGTTCCTGTTGGTGAATAAAGCGCTTTATAGAAAATCCAGCTTGTCTCAGGGCCCTATGTGGTTCCATTACTTATAGGTCATGATTGTCACTAGTTCTTATTTCCCGTTTTTAGTCCAAGCCATTTTGGCAGGAGCGATTGCATGTGCGATTGTTCTAGTAAGTCATTTGATGGGCCAGCGCGGTAAGCACTCCAAGATAATGGATACCGCTTATGAGTGCGGAACTCCTAGTGATGGGATGATTCATTCACGTTTCTCGGTTAAGTTTTTCGTCACAGCCCTGCTATTCATGCTTTTTGATTTAGAGGTCGTGATACTACTTCCTTGGAGTTTTATTTACCGCGATTTTCTTGCGCACCACGTAGCCATTTTAGGCCCAATTCTTTTCTTCTTCGGCGTTTTAGTTCTTGGACTTATATATGAAGTCAAAAAAGGCGCGTTGGAGTGGGAAAAATAAAATCTATATAGGTACTCAGTTTTAATAACACCAACACACCATGAGGCTCGATAAAGTCATCGCGAGAACCCGAGTGGTTGATTTGAGGAGTGTAGAGTTAGAGGCAGCACTGGATGAATTAGCAGGAGTTGTCGTTACTAAATTTCCTGATCTTAAACAGGAATCGTTGCTGAAGGGATTGCTGGTTCGTGAAAGTACCATGACAACGTATTTAGGTCATGGCGTAGCACTCCCGCACGTACGTGTTAAAATGCCGCGCCGTTATATTTTGGCGGTTGGGCGTAGTCGTGTTGGTATCCGTCACGACGGTTCTTTTTCAGATGAACCGATTCGCCTCGTCTTCATGTTAATCGCGGATGAAAAAGCACGCGATTATTTGCAAGTACTCGCGGCGATTGCTCGACAGGTTAAAGAGGCTGATTTTGTAGATAGCCTCGTTAATGCACCTGAACTGGATTCATTATTTGAAAGACTTTTATCAGGCTTTGGTGGACTTCGTCCCGTTCAAGCTCAGCAAAGTCGAATTAATCGTTTGATGTTTCGTGAGGCTGAAAGTGTGGCACGTGGTGCTGCATGCAAAGCCATCATGCTTTTTGGTGACACCTTTGTTGGTGGTATTGAGCCAGGCTCAATGAAGTCCAAAATTAAAACGATTTTAGTGACGAGAACTCCCATGGATTCTTCCGAAGGAGATTCGCATTATTCTGAGATTATTCAGGTACGATCTTTTTCTAATCAACGACTTGCTCAGTTGCGGAGTGCAATTTTAGTAGCGCTTACGCGTGGCATCATAGCTTTTAAGGACCGGGTATGTTGTGTCGGAGGAATAACGGGAAGTAATCAATTAGACACCTTAGTCGTCGTAGATATTGAGCGTGAATTCCAAACGTTAATTGCCGGTTCAGCATCTGACTTACTTCCAACTGATGTAACTCCAGAAGTCCTAGAGCGTGTGATTGCAGTCGCAACCGAGCTTGCAGTTGAGGGTAGAGAAGGACGTCCAGTTGGATGTTTATTTGTCGTTGGGGACACAAATAAGGTTTCGCATTTTACTAAACCGCTCGTTTTAAACCCGTTTTATGGGTATAAAGAAGAGGATAGGAATATACTTAACCCGTTCATGGACGAGACAGTTAAGGAATTTTCATCTATTGATGGAGCGTTCATTATTAGGGGTGATGGGGTAGTTGAGTCCGCAGGTAGCCTTATACAGGCAACCGATAGTGATCACAACCTGCCAAGTGGTCTTGGTAGTCGCCATGCCGCAGCCGCCGCTATCAGTGTTACCTCGGACTGTATCTCCATTGTAGTTTCCTCAAGTACCGGACAGGTAACGCTTTTTAGAAGAGGCGTTATGTTGCCTTTAACGGATAAACGTCGTTAAAAGCCCTTAAAAGGACACAAAAACTTAACCTTTTTTGAGGTTGCAGCCCACCCCCTGCATAGGTTTAGATCTTCCTTCAACCATTTTTAATCATGCAAGAACTCGTCACACTAGAGTGCACAGAAGCCCGCAAAGAGAACAAGCCAGTCTCACGTTATCTCACTACACGTAATAAGAAAACTGTCACTGAGCGTATCGAGAAGAAGAAATATAACTGGCACTTAAAGCGCCATACCATTCACAGAGAAATCAAATAATACGGTTATTTGATTAACCTTTTTAAAACAAAAAGACGCGTTTCAATACGCGTCTTTTTTGTTTTAGCTGCAGATAATAGCAGGGATTAACTATTTTTAGACTGACTAGAAGTGTTAGCTGATTGAGCCATCTGACTGCGACGAGCGGCTCTCCAGTTTTCGCGGTGCTTTCGAATCCAATCAAGGAGGGCTCTTTCAAATCCTATGTCGTAGCCCAAGCGTTCTGACTCTAACCATTTGTGTTTTAGAATTTCTTCACGCTCTGCAAGAAATTCCTGATAAAGACTGGATTGCTTTACAAATTCACTCGAGGAGGAATCCTGCTCTTTGTGCGTTGAAATCATGCGTCTTTAGATTCGTTTATACAGATCTAGTGTACCCTACCTGTCAATGCATACAATTTTCTAAATTGTTACAAAGCACGTGAAGCATGATCTGCTAACTTTACTAAGATTTTTTCTGCAATACTTCTAAAGACTTTAGCTCCCTGGCTTGTAGGTTGAGATACCGTAATAGGTTCACCTAAATCACCACCTTCTCTAATTTCATTAATAAGAGGGACTTGTCCGAGTAAAATGGTTCCTAGCTTTTCGGCTGTAATCAGTCCGCCGCCTTCACCAAAGAGGGTGTGCTTTTGGCCTGCTGGGTCTATGAAGTAGCTCATATTTTCAGCGACTCCAAGGATAGGTACGTTGACTTTTTGAAACATAATACCGCCTTTACGGGCAACATTAGCAGCAGCGGGTTGTGGGGTAGTTACCACGACGGCTCCATCTAACGGAAGTGTTTGAACAAGGGAGAGTTGGGCATCTCCAGTCCCAGGCGGAAGGTCGACGAGAAGTATTTCTAAGTCGCCCCAAGTGACGTTTTGGACGAATTGCTGGACTGTTTTCATGACCATAGGGCCACGCCAGACAACAGGGGTGTTATCATCTACCAAAAATCCCATGCTCATTACTTTTACCCCATGACGATTCATAGGGATTAAGTTCGCATTTGCTCCATCTCCTTGGATTTCAGGGCGTCCCTGAATTCCCATCATTAGCGGTAGGCTAGGACCATAAATATCGCAGTCTAGTAATCCTACTGCGTTTTGCTTTCCTTGTTCTTTAAATATTTGAGCGAAAGCGCATGCCAAATTTACCGAGAAAGTGCTTTTACCAACCCCGCCTTTGCCTGAACCCACGGCGATGGCATATTTGATAGCCCGAGGAGCCAGTTGTACTCCGGCGATATTGCCTGAACTAGCTGGAGTTTTAGCTGCCGAAACAGCTACTTCTACCTCAATTTTAGCGATTCCCTGGGCTTTTAAGCATGCTTCAACTTCACGCTTAAGGGTCAGGGGTATTTTGGCGTCGCTGGTTGTTACGGCTAACTCTACGCGTGCGGTATCTTTATCGAATGAGATTGCACGTATGAGGCCAAATGAAACGATATCCCTGCTAAAACCAGGGTATTTCACTTGTTTGAGGTATTCTTTGATCGTTTCTTCGTTCACAAAATTTAAAATTTGAATCTACTATAAAATAAGAGTTGTTATGTGCCGCTTAGGCGCAAATAGAAAGATGTATCTAATGCGTATTAAATTATTATTAACGTTAGCTATTACAGTAACTATCGGGCTGGTATCAACTTATGGCCAGCGTGATTTAGGCTCAGTTGAAGTAGTTCAACTCAGCAAAACGATCCCTGTGCGGGTTTCGGCTGATAATCAGCAAATGAATGCGCTAGCGCTTCAGGCTTTTAGATCGCATGGGCGTTACAGACTTCAAGCTACGGCTTATGCATACGATATCCGTTTTTCTACGGTTGGAGCAAAAGAAGTGCGCGTTGATGTACTCAAGGGCCAAACGGGCGAGCGCTTAGCATCAGAAGTGGTTACAGGAACGAGTGCTCGTAATGCGTTACTTAAAGCTGCTGACGTTGCTGTAGAAAAAACTAACGGACTAGGTCTTAAGGGATATTTTGCATCCAAACTTGTTTTCATCAGTAACTTAACGGGACATTCGGAAGTGTATGAAGGAGATTTATTTTTTGGTGAAGTAAAACGTATCACGAATGACCGTGCAGATGCACTCATGCCACGTTGGTCTCCAGATGGAACCAAAGTTATTTACACAAGTTATATGCACCGCTTTCCAGATATCTACTTAATGGATTTAGCAACAAACCAGCGCTACACCTTTGAAAGTTTTAAAGGTCTCAATATGAGCGCTCGTTTTAGTCCAGATGGTAGCCATGTCGCGATGGTTTTATCAGGAAGCGGTTCACCAGAAATTTGGGTTAGTGATTCACAAGGTCATAATTTAGTTCGTAAAACTCATTCAGAATTAACGAAAGCATCACCTTGCTGGTCACCTGATGGATCTCGCATTATTTATTCTCAAGAACCTGGTCCACAGCTCTATCTCATGTCATCTGCTGGCGGCTATGCTCAGCGTCTTTCAACAGGCTTAAGCACCTACTGCTCGGAGCCAGATTGGAGTAAAGCAAATCCAAAAAAGGTAGCTTTCACATTCCGCTCTGGCGGAAGGTTCCAAATCGGTGTTTACGATTTTAGTAAAGGTACCGCAGAACAGGCTTCGGAAGCCTCATTCGATGGCGTTGAACCATCTTGGTTACCAGACGGTCGTCACGTTGTGTATACCGCTCGTAGCTCTCGTGTAAGCCGTATTTGTATATTAGATACAGAAACTAAGCGTAGTACTCCAGTTGGTCCATCTAGCTTAGGTTCAACTCTTCAGGCTAACGTCTGGTCACGTTAAACTAACGTGACCAACGCTTAATTTAAACTATCAGGCTAATGCAGCCTGATAGTGTGCTTCTGCAGCATCCCAATTTACTACATTCCAAAATGCTGCAATGTAGTCAGGACGACGGTTTTGGTAATTTAGGTAGTAAGCATGCTCCCAGACATCTAAAGCGATTACTGGTTTACCTTCGATGCCGGCAACTGCTTTGCCCATCAGTGGACTGTCTTGGTTAGCAGTAGAACCTACAACGAGCTTTTTATCAGCTCCTACAACGAGCCATGCCCAGCCTGAACCAAAACGAGTTGTAGCAGCTTTGGTAAACTCTTCTTTAAATTTATCAAATGAGCCAAAGCTAGCTTCGATTGCAGCTTTAAGCGCTCCTTTAGGTGCACCACCTTTACCTGGACCAATAATTTGCCAGAAGAATGCGTGGTTACTGTGTCCACCTGCATTATTGCGGATACCGCCGCGTATTGCTTCAGGAATTTTACTGAGATCAGCAATCAGCTGTTCTGCACTTAATGAAGCGAGAGCTGGATGATCTTTAAGTAGGTTATTAGCATTATTGATGTAAGCTTGATGATGTTTTGTGTGATGGATTTCCATCGTTCGAGCATCGATATGAGGCTCGAGTGCTTTAACATCGTAAGGGAGTTGAGGAAGTTCTAATGCCATAGTATAGAAGGGTTGAGTGAATAGAATGTATCCACTGTTTTCCTTTCGTCAACCGTGAGACCAAGGCTATTCGTCTTAGAGTTTACTCTTATTGCGTGGATGAAACTTAGCGTGATGATCTAATAATCGTTTAGATTCTACGGCTGTATAAATTTGAGTGGTAGCAATACTAGCATGGCCAAGCATTTCTTGGATCGCTCTTAGGTCTGCTCCACCACTGAGTAAGTGAGTGGCAAAACTATGTCTGAGTAAGTGAGGTTTTACCGCTTTGGTAATACCTGCACGTTTTGCATAACTCTGCACTATCATCCATAGACGTACTCGTGAGAGAGAGCTGCCACGATTATTGAGGAACAGTTGGCTTCCAGTTTTTGCTTTTACATAGTGAGGTCTGCCAGATTCGAGATATGCTTTGACTGCATCACGTGCTCTTCCTCCTACCGGAACAACGCGTTCTTTAGAGCCTTTGCCGAATACTCTTAAGAATCCTTGGTCTAAGTCCACTTGTTGAATATTTAAACTCGCTAGCTCTGAAACGCGAAGTCCACTTGAGTAGAAAAGTTCCATCAAAGCTCGGTCTCTTAAACTTGCGGGATCACCGCCTTGGGGAGATTGCATGAGGCGGGTTATTTCCTCTGCCGTTAGCGTTTCGGGTAAGCGTCTGCTGAGCTTTGGTCCAGTTAATAGAACCGAAAAGTCGTCACTACGTATGTTTTCTCTTACAAGGTAGCGTGCAAAAACACGTATCGTAGTTAATTTACGAGCTAGGCTAGCTGCAGCGATATCACGTCTAGATAAATAACGGAGCCATTCGCTTATCTGACTTTCATTTACAGATCTCCAGTCGCTTACCCCATGTTTGTCTAGGTAAGCTGCCGCTTGATCTAAGTCGCGCTGATAGTTTTCACGCGTATTTTTTGAAAGGCCGCGCTCAAGATCCATGTAAGCTATAAAACCATCAATGTCGGAAGCGAATTGAGGTTTAGCTCTGCTGGTGCTTAGGTTTGTTTTAGGACGTAAGCGTGCCATTTTAGTGGACTTAGATTCTAAAGGTAGATCTCCAAGTCGTATACTAATCACTAACTAAGGTAATTAATACCTTTTGCGCGGAGCCTGGTGCATTGGAGGAGGGGAGCTCTCCTTCATGCGGAAGGTAATACGCGCTTTTTCTAGGTCGTATGGACTCATTTCCATCTTAACCATATCGCCAGCTGCTATTTTGATAAAATTCTTACGAAGTTTACCTGAAATATGTGCTAGAACTACGTGCCCGTTTGAGAGCTGTACTTTAAACATTGTGCCCGGAAGCACGGATACTACTTTGCCTTCTACTTCGATTGCGGTACCGTCAGCCATGAATATTAATACCGCGTAGGGCGTTTAGGGAGACTAATGTCATAAGTTTTGCTAAGCATGTCTGTCTTCTGTAATGTGTAAACATCTCAGTTAGTCAAAGATTTACGAAAAGACGAGTTTAAGACAGATTAATTTTCAAAAGACCTTTTTTAACGTGCAACCACCTCCTTTTAATAAGCGATTTCCTTCGCAACTCGTTCGTGATGACCAGTTTTACATGGACTATGCCTTTAACCAAGCGATAGACGCATGGCGGGAAGACGAAGTGCCAATTGGTGCGGTTATTGAGATTGGAGGCGAGATAGTGGGAGCTGCGCATAACCGGGTTGAGGGTAGTAAAGATCCTACAGCTCATGCAGAAATACTCGCTTTAACACAGGCTGCTTCCAAGTTGGGTGACTGGAGACTTTCAGACGCAACGATTTATGTAACTAAAGAGCCATGTCCCATGTGTTCTGGGGCGCTAGTCATGGCACGCGTTAAACGTGTTTGTTATGCAGTCAAAGACCCTAAGATGGGTTGTTTGGGGGGTGCGACTAACCTTAACGACTTACCCAGATCTAATCATCGATTAGAAATCACAGCGGGTGGTGTACTTGAGGAAGAATGCAAAGAACTTATACAGGCGTTTTTTAAGCTAAAACGAATAGAAGATCCTAGTCTTTAGGTCGTTTAGGCACGGCTTGTGAATTATTCTTTGTTACATCGTTACAAGTTCGTCAAAAACCCTTGACCGTTCTTAGATATAGAATGGCATGGAGTTTCACTAACGACCTGTGAAAATAAGCGTCATCGTAACTCCTAAGAAGAACGTACTCGATCCACAGGGTGTGGCTGTAGGCCATGCTCTCGAAAGCTTAGGATTTCCTAAGTTAAAAACTACCCGTGTGGGTAAGTTAATTGAGTTAGAAATTGAGGCTGTGGATTCACCAGAATTCAGAGCTCGTCTTGATCAGGTCTGCAAGGACCTCCTCAGCAATCCGGTTATTGAGGATTACCGCTACGAAATTATATCGAAATGAAAGTAGCAGTACTACAATTCCCTGGTTCGAATTGTGATCAAGATGCCTTTCATTTGTTTGCGAGTGGTTTAAAATTAAACACGCGTTACGTTTGGCACAAAGACACAACCCTTGGTGATGTCGATTTAGTCGTAGTTCCAGGAGGTTTTTCCTACGGAGACTATTTAAGGTGTGGCGCGATTGCTCGTTTTTCTCCTGTTATGAAAGCCGTGCAAGCGTTCTCACAACAAGGTGGACTTGTTTTCGGTATTTGTAACGGATTCCAAATTTTGTGTGAGGCGGGTTTACTTCCCGGTGCTTTGATCCGTAATGCATCGCTTGAATATCGCTGCATTACCTGTGCGTTAAAAGTTGAAGCTAGCACTCCTACATTTAATCCAGAAACGTTAGGTGCTACCATTAAGCTTCCGATTGGACACGGAGAAGGAAATTTTAGAATCGATGAAGCTGGGCTAGCTCGCTTAGAAGCGAATAAACAAATCTTACTTCGCTATCAGAATAATCCTAATGGATCCTTGAGTGATATAGCAGGTATTCGTAACGAAGCGGGTAATGTATTCGGAATGATGCCGCATCCTGACCGTGCATTCGAACGTTTTCATCCTAGTATGGATGGACTTAAAGTTGCCACTGCAGTGCTCGCAACAAAGTTTCCTCAACTTATCAAGCGTACTGCATAACCTAACGTATCACTTTATTTTTTTAAACAATGTCTAAGGCCGCCTCGCAATCATCGCCACGCGATCCCGCCTTGGGAGTTTCTGCTCCCCTGCCTTTAAATCCTGATCCGCTATTAAATCAGCAGATCACTCCTGAATTAATCCGTAAGCACGGTCTTCTAGATGAGGAGTACAATGTTATTTGTCGCAGCTTAGGACGCCAACCGTCCTTAACAGAATTAGGAATTTTTTCTGTCATGTGGTCAGAGCACTGTTCGTACAAGAACAGTAAATCCCTGCTGAAAGGTTTTCCTACTGTTAAAAAAGGCGAAACAAAAAATTACGGAAAAGTACTTGTTAAAGCGGGTGAAGAAAACGCTGGTATTATTGACGTAGGCGACGGATGGGCTGTTGCTTTTAAAATCGAGTCGCATAATCACCCAAGCGCTATCGAACCATTTGAAGGTGCTGCAACCGGCGTCGGCGGAATTATTCGTGATATTTTCACGATGGGAGCTCGCCCTGTTTTGTTAACAAACTCTCTTAGGTTTGGTGAATTAAATTCCCCTGCTACGAAACGACTTTTGCGTGGAGTTGTTGCAGGTATTGCACACTACGGTAATTGCGTTGGCGTACCAACTGTTGGTGGCGATGTATATTTTGATGCAAGCTACGAAGGCAATCCGCTCGTTAATGCACTCTGTCTTGGAGTGTTAAGGCACGATCAAATTCGTTTAGGTAAGGCAACCGGCGTAGGTAATCCTGTATTCTATGTTGGAGCAGCAACTGGTCGCGATGGACTTGGTGGTGCAGCATTTGCTTCTCGTGAATTAAGTGAAGCGAGTGCCGCCGATCGTCCAGCGGTTCAAAAAGGTGATCCATTCATGGAAAAGCTTCTGATCGAAGCCTGTCTTGAAATGATGGCCGTTCCTGGACTTGTGGTAGGTATTCAAGATATGGGTGCAGCTGGTCTTACGTGTTCTACCTGTGAAACGGCAAGTCGTGGTGGAGCAGGTATCGAAATCGAACTCGACCGCGTACCTCAGCGTGAGACCGGAATGAACTCTTACGAAATCATGCTTTCTGAATCCCAAGAGCGCATGCTTGTGATTGTGCAAAAAGGTCGTGAAAAAGAAATCGAAGCCATTTTCCAAAAGTGGGACTTGCACGCCTCTAATGTTGGAACCGTAACTGATACTGGTCGCATGGTAGTAACTCAGCACGGTGTTACGGTTGCAGATATTCCAGCAAGTGTTCTTACAGACGAAGCTCCGCTTTATACGCGTACTGCTAAAGAAGGTGAATGGGCTATCAATGCTCGTAAGTGGACACCTGCAGACTTAACAGATCTCGATGCTAAAGGTGTTGAGAAAGCACTCGCTACACTGATAGCAAGTCCATCCATAGCTTCAAAACGCTGGATTTATAGACAGTACGACAGCATGGTTCAGCATGGTACCGCTGTTGGGCCTGGTAGTGACGCTGCTGTTGTTAGACTACGTTTAGGCGATACAGAAAAGTTTATTGCTATTAGTAATGACTGTAACGGTCGTTATTGTGCACTTAACCCAAAGCGCGGCGCACTTATCGCTATGGCTGAGTGTTTACGTAATCTCGCGTGTAGCGGTGCTAAGGCACTCGCTATGACGGATAATCTTAATTTTGGTAATCCTTATAAGCCTGAAAACTTTTATCAACTAAGCGAATGTGTTCAGGGATTAGCTGAAGCATGTCGTTATTTCGACGTACCTGTAGTTGGTGGTAATGTATCATTATATAATGAATCACCTGCAGGCTCCATAGATCCAACACCAACAGTTTCTGTTGTAGGATTAATTGAGAGCGAAAAGCATATCACCAGACAAACAGTCAGTAGTGCAGATAATCGCCTCATACTTTTAGGTGGTGCGCCTTATGAACTCGGTGGTAGCCAATACCTTGGTTTATGCCATGGCATTAAAGCAGGTGATGCTCCTAATGTTGATTTAAATGCAGAAAACCTTCTGCAAAACTTCTTACTCGATCAAATTAAACTAGGTAAGATTAACGCCGCACACGATATTAGTGAAGGCGGCTTGTTAGTAACAGTAACAGAGATGCTCTTCACTCCAGAAGTTGGATCTGCCAATGCTAATACATTCGGTGCAGATCTTGATCTAACTTCGATTTCAGCACCACGTTTAGACGCACTTCTATTTGGCGAAAGCCAAGCACGTGCAGTGATTGCTGTTTCACCGAGCAATGAAAGCTTAATTATGCAGGCGGCTAGTCAAGCTGGCTTGGCTGCGACGGTACTAGGAAACGTCACAGTGGGAGGTTCCTTAAATTTAGTTAAAGGATCTGTGAAAGCGCATTGGAACGTAAATGAATTAAGACATGGTTGGGAAACAACCATCGAGAATGCAATGAAGCGTCCTGGTCTTAATTAATTTAAACACAAAAAGAATTTAACTTATTTCTACTAACCCATGAGCGATTTCCTTTCACATGAATGCGGTATCGCCGTAGTGCGCTTACTTAAGCCTCTTTCTTATTATCAGGAAAAGTACGGCAATCCCCTGTGGGGCTTCACCAAACTGTTTCTGCTTATGGAAAAGCAGCACAACAGAGGTCAAGATGGTGCCGGTGTAGCCTGTGTTAAATTAGATGTTCCTGAAGGCGAGCCCTTCATGTTTAGAGAGCGTAATGTTAAGCATGACTCGCTTGATCGTATTTTTAGAAGTTTGCTCGCTCAATATGAAGAGAAAGTAAGTACAGGAGAAATTCATCCTGAATTTCCTGATACGGTAAAAAAACATTTCGATTTTGGCGGAGAGCTTTTTCTTGGTCATCTGCGTTATGGAACGAGCGGTGGTTACAATATTAGTGCATGCCATCCTTTCTTTAGACGCAGTCCTTGGCCTACGCGTAATTTAGCGCTTTGCGGAAATTTTAATTTAACCAATACGTCTGAACTCAATCAGAGTCTTATCGCCATGGGTCAGCACCCCATTTTTGCTACCGACACGCAGGCGATTTTAGAAAAAATAGGATTCTATTTAGATGAAGAGCACGAAGACATTTATCGCTTCCTAAGAAAAAGAGATCTAGAGGGTGCTGAAATATCTAAACGTATTAGTGAAGATCTTGATATTGCGCGGGTCTTAACGCGTGCATCTGTGAAATGGGACGGTGGCTATGTGCTAGCCGGACTTATTGGTAATGGAGATAGTTTTGTTGCAAGAGATCCCTCTGGAATACGTCCTTGTTACTATTTTCAAAACGATGAAGTAATTAGCTTTGCTTCAGAAAGAGCTCCGCTCATGACGACATTTGATCTTTCAGTAGATCAAATAAAAGAGCTTCCTCCAGGCAATGTAGTAGTGATTAAGAAACGCGGTGAAGTAAAAATTTCACGTTTTACGGAAGCATTACCAAAAACATCGTGTTCCTTTGAGCGTATATATTTTTCACGTGGTAACGACGTAGATATTTACAAAGAGCGTAAAGCTTTAGGTGGCAATTTAGCTAATCAAGCAATCAAGGCGATTGGGCATGATTGGGGTAATACTGTTTTTAGCTTTATACCTAATACAGCTGAGGTGGCTTATTATGGACTTATGTCTACACTCCGTGAACGTAGACGCGATGAAGTAAAAGAATCTATCTTAAAAGCAAGTCAGTCGGGTAAATTAACGGAGGCATTACTGGATGATTTAATTTTACGTAATTGGCCACGTGGCGAAAAAGTTGTCAGTAAAGATATCAAATTGCGTACATTTATTGGTAAAGAGAACATGCGCAATCAGCTTGGTAGCCATGTTTACGATATTACCTATGGTGCTGTGCAACCTAAGGATAATCTCGTTTGCGTAGATGATTCTATTGTTCGTGGAACAACATTACGCAGATCTATTTTAAGGATTTTATCGCGTTTAAATCCAAAGAAAATCGTTATTCTTTCTACAGCACCTCAGATTCGATATCCGGATTGTTATGGTATTGATATGTCAGAGCTAGGTAAATTCGTAGCATTTGAAGCTGCTGTTGCTCTACTCAAAGAGAGCGGAAGAGAAAACGTTTTAGAGGAAGTTTATCAATTGTGCCGCACTGAGGTCGAAAAACCTATCGGAGCAAAACTCGTTAATCAGGTAAGTAAAATTTACGAAAGTTTCACAGCTGACCAAATCTCAGCTAAAATTGTGCAACTTGTACGTCCATCAGGCATAGAGTGGAAAGGTGATATAGAAATTATCTTTCAAACAATTGATAATTTACACGCCGCTGTGCCTAATCATACGGGTGATTGGTACTTCACAGGTAATTATCCAACTCCAGGCGGATACCGCGTAGTCAATCAAGCGTACCTTAAATACTTCGAAAAATCTTCGGGCCGTTCTTATTAATTTATATGTCTCTTAGTTACGAAAAGTCAGGTGTACGGTATGATCAATTGGATGCGTTTAAACGCGCCTGCCAAAAAGCCGCATCACAGACGGTAGATTTACTTGCTCCACATGGATATAAGGAGCCTTCAGAAACAAGAGGTGAGAGTGCTTATCTGATTGAAGCGAACGATCATTTTTTAGCTCATGTTGAAGAAGGGCTTGGAACTAAAAATCTCGTTGCCGATTTAGTCGAAAAACAAACAGGCAAATCATTTTACAGAGAAATTGGAGTCGATACGGTAGCAACTATTGTTAATGACTTAGTAACCTGTGGAGCTAAGCCTATCTCTGTTGCTATGCATGCAGCAGTCGGTGATTCAAATTGGTTTTCAAATGAAGTAAGAGCATCTTCTCTTGTTAATGGATTTGCAGAGGGATGTCGTAAAGCGGGAGCAGTGTGGGGTGGTGGAGAAACCCCTACACTTCGTGGGCTTGTTGATCCAAATACAATTGTTTTAGCAGGTTCAGCGATTGGACGTATTTCTCCAAAGTCGGATCGTATTATAGGTGATGTAAATTCAGGTAACGCCATCATCTTTTTGGCTTCCTCAGGTGTTCAAACCAATGGCTTAACCCTCTGTAGACAACTAGCTGAATCTTTGCCGCAAGGTTATGGAACTTCTATCGGAGATGGCAGAACATACGGTGAAGCACTTCTAGCTGCTTCTGAAATTTACGTATCGTTTGTGACTGAGTGTCAGAAGAGAAAGATTAAGTTAAATTACGTATCGCATGTCACTGGTCATGGCTGGAGAAAACTAATGAGACTTGAAGAGCCGTTTGTTTATACGATTTCAAACGTAAGACAGGCTCCCGCACTCTTTCGTTTTATCATGGAGAAAGGACCAGTAAGCTTAAGAGAAGCCTATGCTACTTTTAATATGGGGGTAGGATTCGCTGCTTATGTTGATCCGTCTCTTGTAGAGCAAACGCTCTCAGCTGCAAAAGATTCTGGCTATGATGCGTGGCTAGCTGGGCATGTTACTAAAGAGGGTTCGCGTAAAGCTGTAGTTATTCCTTCTTTGGGGTTAACTTACGAAGGAGACACCCTTCAAGTAAGGTAAGTGTTTGATTTAAAATGATTTAAAACATACCCATTTTTTCTTGTAATTGTTTACTAGATAGTCAACTATTAGATCATGGGACGCACAAGTGACGCAAGTGAGCGGCTGATGGCTGCAGCAATCGACCTAATTTGGGAAGAGAGCTACGGCGCAGTTACTATCGACGACATTTGTGAGAGGGCGAAAGTAAAGAAGGGCAGTTTCTATTACTTTTATGATTCAAAAGCGGACTTAGCGGTATTTGCCCTAGAAAGACTTTGGAAAGAAATTTTACAGCCTTACTACCACGAAATTTTTGATAATCCGCTGCCTCTTCAAAGATTAACGAATTACTTTGAATTTCTGTACACAAAGCAAACGGAGTTAAAAGAAAAGTACGGCAAAACGCTTGGATGTCCTTTTTGTTCGTTAGGATCTGAAGTTTGTACACAGGAAGAGCAGATCCGTTGGAAGATTCAAGAAATTGGAGATGCTAAAAAGCACTACTTTAAAACAGCGATACAAGATGCTGTAGCGATGAATTTAATACCTAGTTGTGATCTTGCAGGAAAAACAGACAGTCTTGTTGCACTTGCTGATGGGCTTCTAGTACAGGCACGAATAGTAAATAACCCCGAAGTCTTACGTCATCTATCAACTATGGCCTTTGATCTTTTGCGCGTTAATACAAATCCTACCGTTGAGGTACTCGTCTAACTAAAATAAACCTATGCCAACACGTATTAAAGATTTAAAACCTGCTCGTATAGAAGAAGTAGCACCTGAAGCTGCTGAGCCCCAAGCTCAGACAGATAGAGATAGTTTAAAGCTCTATCTTAATGAGATTGGTAAAACACCGCTGCTTAAAATAGAAGAAGAGATTAAGTTAGCTGCACGTGTAAGGAAGGGTGATGAAGCTGCACGTCAGCATATGATACGTGCTAATTTGCGTTTGGTTGTACGCATTGCACTAGATTACCGCGATTTTGGATTAACACTACAGGATTTAATTAGTGAAGGTAATATTGGCCTCATTAAAGCAGTCGACAGATATGATCCAACAAAGGGTGGTAAGTTAAGCACCTATGCAGCTTGGTGGATTAAACAATCCATCCAGCGTGCGCTTGCTAATCAGTCTAAGACGATCCGCTTGCCTGTGCATGCAGTAGCAAAGATTTCACAGATACGTAAAACGGCACGTGCCTTGAGTGAAAAATTAGGGCATGAAGTTACTGATGAGGAATTGGCTGCAGAGCTCAATATGCCTCTCGAGAAATTAATTCATTTAAGATCAGTAGCTGTACACCCTGCGTCTTTGGATGCACCACTCGGGGACTCATCTGATTCATCATTACTTGGAGATGTCGTAAGAGATGACGCTGCATCTAGTCCTTCTGATTCACTCGGTAGCAAAAATGTGTCAGCTGATTTAGCAAATGCCATCAGTTCTTTGGGTGAGCGTGAGGCCCAAATTATTCGCATGCGTTTTGGATTAGACGGTAATGATGAAATGACTTTAGAGGAAATAGGAAAAAAGTTTAATGTAACACGTGAGCGTATTCGTCAGTTAGAACAACTTTCGATTAAGCATATGAGACGTCTCATGGAAACAAGAGATAACCAACGTACTTCAGAAGAATTAGAAGAAGATCGAATACAAAAAGGACGTATGGAAGTCGTAAACCAGTTTATACAATCTAAGAAGTTAGCTACAGCAGCCAACTAATTTAAAAAATGCTGAAATAACCTAGCCATGGTAATAGCTGTATACGGTACGCTAAGACGAGGCTTGGAAAATCATCATTTTCTAAAAAATAGTACAACTCGGTTCCTTGGTTTAGATAAACTATCAGGATACGATTTGTATGCAGGCTCATATCCATATCTTGTTCCTGGAAGCGGAGTAGCAACGGTAGAGTTGTATGAAATCGATACAACAACCCTTGAAGCTTTAGATGAGTTAGAGGGACATCCAGATCTGTATATGAGGGTATCAGTTCAAACTGATGCAGGAATCAATGCAGCTGTTTATTTGTATCCGAAAGATAAGGTTTTACCCGGCACGAAAAAAACGAATGGAAATTGGATTGATTGGCTGCAAACCCAGTTGTGATTTACAATTAATACTAACTTAACTAAATTATATTAATGAAAAAGAGCATTCTGATCTGTCTAGTTGCATTATGTCTAAGCACAGTTAATTCACTCAGGGCAAACGATACGTGGGGAACTGATTATAATGCTGCAAAAATAGAGGCTGCAAAATCAGGTAAGAAAATAATTTTAGATTTTACAGGATCAGACTGGTGCATCTATTGCAAAAAATTGGAAGCAGAGGTTTTATCTACACCAGAATTTAAAATATTTTCAGATAATTATGTTTTAGTTCGTTTAGATTATCCTCGTCACATCAAACTTCCTGATAGTGAAGTAAAACAAAATACATTACTAAAATCTACGTTTGGTATTGAGGGTTACCCAACTCTGATCGTTGTTGATCAAACAGGTAAAGAAATTGCCAGGCAGGTAGGATACGAACCTGGAAGTGGTCCTAAGTCCTTTATTGCGGGATTAACTAAGTAGATTTTGGTTTATTCTTAAATAAGTAATGGCTCACAAGCCATTCGTTGCCTGAGTTGTAACCCCATAGCTCTGCGCAGCTCATATAGAATATTTTCCAATAAGCCCAAAATTTAACCGCATCCTTGCCATATATTTTTTCAAAAAGGGGCATAATTTCCTTTTTGTGGCTTTTCATATTTTTAAGCCAATCTTCTGCGGTTTTTTGGTAATGAGTTCCGTTTACTTTCCAGTCGCGTACGAGTTCTAAGTCGTCTTGAAAGTAACTAAGAAGTTCGTGTGATGGCATTTGACCTCCAGTAAAGAAATACCGAGCCATCCAATCTGTATTGTCGCGAGCTATGAAATGGTACGGATATTTACTATGCGTGAAGATATGAACGAATAACTTACCGTCAGGTTTCAGCCATGAGCTAATACGTGAGAGTAAAAGCTTATAGTTTTTCATGTGCTCAAACATTTCAATGGAAACTACTCTGTCGTACGTTGAATTCGGCTGAGTAAAAGTATTCATATCACAGGTTATAATAGTGATATTTGTAATGCCCCTTTCTCGTGCTTGTCTGAGAATATATTCACGCTGTGATGAAGAATTAGAAACGCCAGTTATCTGTGAATTGGGGTAGCATTTAGCCATATATAAACTAAGTGATCCCCATCCGCACCCTAACTCTAAAATACTTTGTCCATCAGCGAGTTCTGCTCTGTCTGCATATAATGCTAACATCGCATCCTCTGCCTCGCTTAATGTCTCGTTTACTTGCTGATAAAGGCATCCCGAGTATTTCAGATTGCGACCTAAGCAGTATTTATAAAATTCAGCTGGAACCTCGTAATGTTGCTCATTTGCTTCATTAGTAGATTCAGCAAGTGGTCTATGATTTAAATCATCTATATACGCACGCAGAGCGGCAGTCTCCGCTGCTTCATTCGCAGGAGTTATCTCCTTGATGCGCTCTCTAAGAAGACGGCGAATTCCAAATCGAATAATAGATTCAGGGAGTAAATTTTTTTCTAAAATAAAATCTATCATGATAAAGTTATTTTTTTGGAAACCATGGAATAAACATGGAAGTTGAATTTTGATAAGCCGTGTATTTCTCTGGCTTCTTTTTCAATGCCTGTTCTTCAACCATAGGCACGCCAGTTTTTTTCAAAAGTAAATAGAGAATCGAAATTGGGCTAATAATCGAAATCCAGCCATAAGGTGATCCACAGGCTATTATAAAATACGAAACCCATATCAACCACTCAAAGAAGTAGTTTGGGTGTCGACTATAGCGCCAAAGACCTTCGGAGCATACTTCTGAATTATTGAGTGGATTCTTTTTAAATTTAGCTAGTTGGATATCAGACAGAGTCTCTCCTGCTATAGCAATTATCCATAATAAGACGCCTAGTACCTCAATAGCTTTAATATATGCAGTAGAATTTGAGCTAATAAGATAAAATGGAATACTGAGTATAATTACGGTGATAGCTTGCATTTGGAAGAATGCTGCCATTTTAAGTTTTAGATTCTTATTCCAGTCCGTTCTCAGTTGAGCATAGCGGGAATCTTCTTTTGGGTGATGATTGGATACCCGTATGAGTAAATAAGTGCCTAGGCGAAGGCTCCACAAAGTTGCGATCAGCGATATGAGTACTTTCCTGGTAAAAAAACCTGGACTTATAAAAAAACAAATTAGTGCAACTAAGCTAAAAGAGTAGGACCAGACTACATCAACTATACCATAGTTTTTAATTCTTTCAGAAACAGCACTGCATATGGCGAACAATGGAATTAAAATACAGGCACTGATCGCTATTTGAACAAAAAGATTCATCACGCAAGTGCTGTTGAACGTTTGTAAACAGCTTGTACTACAGAAATCTTTTTATACTGAAAAGCTGCTTCGCAATAAGCTAAGTAATATTTCCATTTACGTATAAAATATTCATCAAAACCCATAGCATTTACGGATGGTAATTGAGCATTAAAACGCTCATGCCATAACTTCAGTGTTTTAGCGTAATCTAAACCTAAATCATCAATTCCTGATAGAACGAAAGAACCGGATTTATGCATGAGACTATTGAATCTTCCTAATGATAATAGAAGTGAGCCTGGGAATATGTGTTTCTGAATAAAATCTACACCTCTGCGCATCTCTTCGTAGTGATTATCCGGGCAGGTAATAAACTGTAATGCAGCGATACCGTTAGACTTGATAGCTTTATTTATAACGCTGCAAAACTGCGGTAAGTATTCATGCCCTATAGCTTCCATCATTTCTATGGATACTAATTTATCGAAATGCTTGTTAAGATCACGGTAGTCGCGTAGTTCGAATTCAACGAGGTGATCTAGTTTTGCGTCCAAGGCTTTATTTTTGGCAAGCTTTAGTTGTTCTTTAGATAGAGTGATACTTGTAACTTTGCATCCATAGCGTCTCGCAGCATGTAAAGCCCATCCGCCCCATCCGCTGCCTATTTCTAAAACGTGATCAGTTGGTTTAAGTTCTAAACTTCTACATAGGGCTTCGTTTTTCTCAAACTGCGCTGCTTCAAGAGATAAATTCGGCTCACTCCATTTTGCTGAGGAGTACATCATTGAACTATCAAGAAATAGGCTGAAGAACTCGTTTGATAGATCGTAATGTGCAGCAATGTTGCGTTTAGCCTGGTCTTTACTGTTTTTACTAAAAATATGACCAACTCTGTTTAAGTAACGAAGTATGTTTAGCGCTCGATTTTTAGGAGCTTTCGAACCGGAAAGACCGGGTGCGTTTTCTAAATTTATAATGAACCAAGCTATAACTGAAGCAATGTCATCAGTCTCCCATTCCTTATCTAGAAATGATTCCGCAAAGCCAATGTCGCCATAAAGTATACAGCGTTTAAAAAAGTTTTCAGAATTTATTTCAATACGGGCTATCTGATTTTGGTTTGAGTCGCCGTATGAAACGATTTGTTTTTCAGGCAAAACTAAATCTAGCCGCCCTTTACTCATTTTTGAAAACGCATTGAGTAGCGGTTTTCTCCAAAAAGAGTTTTTATTATAAACTGTAGAATAATTGATAGCCAAGGTATCTAACTACTGACGATTAATTGAATGATGGGGCCTGTAAAGATTTTGCTGCATTTCAGCAGCAGCAGTCTTTTTGAACCAGGGTATTTTTTTAAAATATAGTTTTAATGCGTGAATGTGAATTAAACTTATAATACGCAGAGTCATCAAGGGGTATTTAAATAGCCACCAAAATAATCTACCATTAGTTAATTCTCTACGAGGTCCAGCCATCGTGCTTTCAAGCATTTTGACTGAACCGTCATAGTCATCAATTTTAACGGCAAAGGCTTTATCTGGAAGACATAGATCAAAATCGAACGACAGATCTACTTTAGAAAAAGGTGAAACGTAAAAATTTTTAGGTATATGAGCTCTAAATCTAAGTTTTGATACACCAGAATTTTTATTTATGAAATAAAGCTTCATTTCCCTGAAGGTGTTTGTTACCTCTGCTAAAGCAGCAACTGGTTCACCGGCTTGATTGTAACAATAATAGAAAGAAACGGGATTAAAGGCATACCCGAAAATACGAGGTACTGTTACTAAGATAATTTTTCCACCGTGGCAGCTAACCTTATTATCGGTCAGGTACTGGTAAATTCTCTCTTTAAGTGGTAGCTGTTCATTTAAAGACTGCGGTTTTAATTTATCGCCTGTGGGATTATGCAGATTTTCTTGTGTCGGCACATAATCTAAGTCGTAAAATGAATAGATATTCCAGCGATTATGCGAAAAAAGTGTTAAATGTTTAGTGCACGTATCGATTTCATCAAGATCGAGTGCGAAAACATAGATGCGGTAGCTGAATTTATGTTCTTTGGGGGCTAGTCGGTGATGCATAACCCGACATTCATATAAACAGCTCTGCATAGTTGAGTATAATGCCTCAATCTGACCTATATCGCAATAGTTAGGGTGTGTTATATTTTCTTTTTAAGAAGTAGCTGACTAAGAGCCACTGCACTACCAAAAGCATCTTCGTGGAAACCGTATTTGAAGTAGCTGCCAGCAAAGAATGTTTTAGAAGTAGTTAAAGCAGATGTGTTTAGTTCAGGTAACTGCTTTTGTGCATTTATAGCCCCAACGCTGAATAAAGGATGCTCATATTGAATTCTCTTTATAACTTTAACAGGGTCTATGGCTTCTGGCCGATTAATTGATACAAAGTAGTTCTTTTTATTAGATACACCTTGTAGCGAGTTCATCCAGTAATGAATAGCAGTTGATTGATTTTTTTGTGAAACCCGTGCTATTTCGTAATTCCAACTAGACCAAGCAAGACGTGTCTTAGGCATTACACTTTCATCATTATGTAATGTTGCTTGGTTAGTTTGATATTTAAACTCCGAGAGTAGACGTGTTTCCTCGGGAAGCGGATCTGCTATCATTTTGAGTGCTTGGTCAGCATGACTAGCTAAAATGACATTATCGCAATAAAACACATCACCTGTCTCAGATATGATTTTTATTTCAGTAGCTCCCCTGTGAATAGATTTAATTTTCGTATTAAGACGTACGTTAATATTAGAATTATTTAATATTTTTTTTATGTACGTTTTAGATCCACCTTCTACGGTAAACCATGGGTGTTGGGTATTAAGGCCTAAAAATCCATGGTTATAAAAAAACCGTAATAAAGTTCCTGCCGGAAACTCTAACATGAGTTCTGGGGGTGTGCTCCACACCGCAGAACTCATTGGAACTAAGTAGAGATCAAAAAAATCTTTTCCATAACCTCTTTTAGTAACGAATTCGTTAAGCGTTATATCGTATACTTGAGGATTATTTACAAACTCTGTGGCTTCTTTGTTGAAGCGATTTATCGCTGCGATGAGTCGATAGAAAGATGGTCTAAGTAAGTTTCTTCGCTGAGCAAATAGATGGTTAATCGAGGAGCCGCAGAATTCTATATTTCTGTCCGTGTGCTTCACGCTAAATGACATTGGAGCAGGTTTGATTTTAACCTCCAATGTTTCAAAAAAGTGAGTCAGTAGTGGATAGGTTTGTTTGTTGAAAACCATGAAGCCGGTATCGATTGGTATCAATCGATCGGCTTCTTCAGCTTCTACCGTATTTGTATGACCACCAACGTAATCATTTTTTTCGAAAAGCGTGACTTCATAGTCACGCTGTAGAAAGTGTGCGCAGCCTAAACCAGCTATACCTGATCCTATGATCGCTAAACGCTTCATTCTTTAAATTTCAGATGTCTTAGGATTGGATATTTTCACTGCTAATGGGCGTCGACCCTCTTCTAGGATGCTTTTTGGAACAGCTTTTAATTTAGATACTATTCCAAGCAATGAGAGTGTTTTTAGTGTGTAATAAGTAATGTCTATTTCCCACCAATAAAAACCATTGCGTGTAGCAGATTGATAACGGTGGTGATTGTTGTGCCAACCTTCGCCTAGAGTGATAATTGTTAATATGAAGCTATTACGTGAATCGTCTTCTGTATTATAACGACGTTTTCCCATTAAGTGCGCCATGGAATTAATACATGAAGTGCCATGGAATAGGAGAGTTGTACTTACAAAGAATCCCCAAATAAGCGTTTGCATGCCATTTGTATGTAAGCTTGGGAAGTGTATTCCTAAAAAGTGTCCTAGGTACCAGGTAAAAACAGCAAATAAAAGAGGTACAATAGTATCAAAACGGTTTAGAAAAACTAACTCTGGATATTTCGCTAAATCTTTCACCTGGGTGTAGTCGGTAGGAAAGTTACGTTTACTTGTGATCCATCCAATGTGTGACCACCAAAATCCATGCACATGAGGTGAGTGAGCATCTTCTTCATCATCAGAGTGCTGATGATGGTGACGATGGTGATAAGCCCACCAAAGCGGACCACGCTGTACCGTTGTTTCTGCAAATACTGCGAACAGGAATTGTGTAAACCGTGGAATAGAATATGTTTTATGGGAAAAGTACCGATGGTAGATACCTGTAACGGCAAACATCCGTATGAAGTAGAAGCTTACGCATAACAATGCAGCAAACCAACTAGCACCCACCCAAATAATACCTAGGCAACCTAGGTGCAGTACCATGAAGGGTATGCACCGCGTCCATTCAACTCGGTCAGGTTTAGACCGGATTACTTCAGGACTTTCGTTTGTATAGTCTGAGTCGATCCACTGGAAAACTGGAGTAAAAATTTTCTTAAAAAAGGAAGTCACGTAATATTAAGTTCTAACTGAATTGTTTACTAAAAGAGTAACAAAATGGCATACAGACATTAGAGCAATCATTAGGATGCTTTGTAACCACTTTATAACTAAACTGAGATCGAGTAGTAGCGTATGTTATATGCTAAATACGCTACTACGTTTGTTTAAGTACTTAGCGATATTCTTCGCCAGTGTCGGTATTGATAATCTTAAAGTGTTCTACGTGATAAGCAGGGTCTGCACGGAAAGCTAGTTTCACGCTATGACTTTGCTCCATTCTAACAAGTAGATCAGCATCTTCACTGCGAAGACGCTCGAGAATGCTAGGATGCACGAGAACTCTTAATGAATATTGCTTTGATTCGTTTCTAATTTGTAACCTGCGCGCAACGGACGATAGACGGCGTTGTAGTTCAACAGAAACGGTTGTTGCAGATTTAACGATACCGCGTCCTCGGCAATACGGACAATCTGTATAAAGATTTGACCATAGAGACTCTTGCTGACGCTGACGTGTCATTTGTAAAATGCCTAACTGAGAAATAGGAAGAATGTGGTTTCTTGCTTTATCAGTAGCCATCAATTCCACCATTTTCTCGTAAACTGAGTTGCGGTGACGGCGTTCCTTCATGTCGATGAAATCGATGATGATTAAGCCACCAAGATTTCTTAATCTGATTTGACGCGCTATTTCTTGAGCAGCTTCTAAGTTAACTGCGTAAATAGTATTCTTTTCGTCTCCAGATTTATTTTTGTGTGAGCCTGTATTAACGTCGATAGCTATTAAAGCTTCGGTTTCGTCGATAACAATTTCACCGCCACTTGGGAGTGGAACTTTGCGTTGACCGGTTTGCTCAATCTGACGCTCAATGTTGAAGCGCTCGAATATCGGAATGCTATCGCTATACGATGCAATCTTAGAGCGGGAACGTTTTGATATTTGACTTACTAATTCTTGGGTGCGTTCGAAGTCGCCCTTATCATCAATCAAGACGCGGTCCACTTCTTCAGTTAAGAAGTCGCGAACGGTGCGCTCAACTAAATCAGGCTCCATGTATAAATTGATAGGAGCTTTTTCAGTTTGGATCTTACGTGTGATTTCTTCCCATTTTTTGAGAAGAATGTGTAAATCGCGTACAAAGTAGCGTGACTTTTTGCCTTCGCCTGCAGTGCGGACGATAACTCCCATGCCTTCTGGGATCGTGAGTTCGTTGATTAATTGTTTAAGCCTACGACGCTCAGCTTGGTCTTCGATCTTGCGTGAGATACCGCATCCATCGCTATAAGGAGTTAAAATTAAGTAACGTCCTGGAATAGATAGGTTCGTCGTTGTTCTTGGACCTTTTGATCCGATGGGACCTTTTGTAACTTGGATAACAATTTCTGTACCTGGGGGGTACATATTAGGTATATCCTTAACGGTTACTTCTCCTTTAGGTTGAGCATCTCGCTTGCGATTCACACGAACCACTTCAACAGAAGAGTCTGCTGCAGCAGGAAGCATATCCCAGTAGTGTAGGAATGCGTTTTTGTTATAACCAATATCAACGAAAGCAGCTTTAAGGCCTGGATCTAGATTTTTGATTCGACCTTTGAAAATGCCGCCAACCATGCGGTTGTCGGATTCACGTTCGATTTCGAATTTTTCTAAACGTCCGTCTACTAGGAGAGCAACGCGCTTTTCAAGCGGTTCTGAATTGATGATTAGTTCGCGGTAAGAGCCTTTTTCTTTTCTGAAAACGGCGAGTATTTTTTGAAGAAGTGGGCGTTGTTGTGCGCGTTCTTCAGCTCCTTGTTTTAATTCTTCAGCTGTAATAGCTTCAAATTCTCTAACAGGGGGTGGGTTAGCCATTTCGGTATCATACTCTTGATGATCGGTTGGCTCATTGTCTGGATTGTCGTTGTGATGATCGCTCATTTTGGGTGCTGTCTGGGTTATGCACGGTGAACCCTAAGGCAATAGATGCTGCGCAGGAAATTCTGACAGGGCGGTCAATATCGTGGGAAGAATCCATAGTTATTGGAAATCCTTCCGGAAGCGATAGACGCTCTGGACCAGTCCTTGCATGATGCAGCAGCTAAGCACAAAGGAACCGCCGTAGCTGATGAAGGGAAGCGGTATGCCCGTTATGGGCAAAAGCCCTATGGTCATCGCAATGTTCACGAACACATGCACTGTAAATAACACTGTTACGCCTATAGCGATCAGTGTACCTAGTCTGTCTTTTGCAAGACCGGCAATGCGTATGCCATTGAACAGGATTAAACCAAAAAGGCTTATAACTGTAATACTTCCCAAAAAACCTTTTTCTTCGGCAATAACCGAAAAAATAAAATCGTTATGTGCGACAGAATGAGGAAGATAACCAAGACGCGCTTGAGTTCCTTGATTCCATCCTTTGCCTAGTAGACCTCCAGAGCCCACAGAAATTAATGACTGCCGCTGATTCCAACCAATTCCTACCGGGTCAATTTTATCTGGATTAACGAAAGAAAGAATTCGATTACGTTGATAATCATGAAGCGGTACCCACGAATGTTTTTCGTAAGCACCTTTTGATCTTACATACACAGACTCATGGCTAGGTCCATGGGTTGATTCGTACTGTGCTTGTAAATTGTCCATGTAGGCTGAATAACGCCATATATCTGCTGCAATTATTCCTATGAGCAGTAAAAACGCACCAAGAGCTGCCGCAAAAAATCGCGGTGAAAGCCTCGAGACGTAAAGCATAGAAAAGACCATTGGGGTCAGCACAATTGCCGATTTGATATCGGGTTGCATCAGAATCAAGAGTATGGGTAGTCCTACCGCAAGGGCCAATTTACCAAGTACTTTTATAGATTGCCCAAAATTACCTATCTTGCTGTGTATCAATATGCTAGCAGTAATCAGTAGTACTGCGACATTAATTGTTTCTGAGGGCTGAAACGAAAGTGGGCCAAAGTTAAGCCAGCGCTGGGATCCATACGTTTTAGTACCTATGATTAATACCAAAAATAGAGGAATCGCACATACCAAGTAAATCCATTGGGCTAAACCGAGCCATCTACGGTAGTCTACAAGAGAAACGGCTACATACGCAACGCCACCAATTATGAGGAAAATAAACTGTTTTAAGAAATAATAATGCCTAAACGACTCTAATACAGAGTATTTATAAGTTGTTGAATTAGAAGCACTTGATGATTGTGCGCTATAGATAAAGGCAATACTTATTAGAGACAGTGCCAAAATAGCCGCAGGGGTCACCCAGTCCCAGCGTTCTCGCGTGGAAGTGCGAAAAAGGCGGCTTATGTCAGGCAGGGTACTTGGCTTCACGTTGAGTATATATTGATAGGGAAAATGCGCAGCTGGCAACGCCTGCTTACAGCTTGAGCTTTCTTTTTGGCTCTTTAGAGTTTGGATTACCTAACCTTTGACATTAGCGAACTTAACTTACATCGCCATACCTTTCATAGCTCAGAGTGAGGGGGCCGATTGGTCCCTTTCTGCGTCTCTTATTGCAGGGATAGCGGGCATCACACTGGGGTTTGTTGCTTCATGGATGGTAGTAAGACAGACACGCAAGGCAGCCCATGAGCAAGCAGGTGAACTTATCGAAGTTGCACGAAGGGAAGCAGCGGTTGCGGCAGAAGAAATTAAACAAAAAGCAGAAGCTGAAATACGTGATAAACGTTTAGAGTTGGTGCGTGATTTTGATCGTCGTGAAATAGAAGTAGATGTTCGTCTTCGTGAAATTAGAGCACATGAAGAATCGCTCGCTTTACTCGATTATCAATTAGAACAAAGGCAGGAAAAAATTAATCGTGAAAGTGCTGCTGTAAGGCAGGCGCGTGACACGATGCGTGCACTTTCAAAGAGTATCCGTAAACGTTTAGAGAATGTTTCACAATTAGATGGTGAAGAAATTAAGCGTCAGTTGCGTGAGGAAGTTTTACTTGAGTGCCAAGATGAATTTCGTGCACTACGCCGTGAAACGTTAGAAAAATCTGAGCAAGAATTACAGAATACGGGTAGACGTATTTTAATCGCTGCAATGCAGCGGATCGCAAGTAAGCCAAACAATGATTTAACTGCCACGTTAGTTCATCTTCCAAGTGAAGACATGAAAGGCAGAATTATTGGTAGAGAGGGTAGGAACATTAAAGCGTTTGAATCCGCTACAGGTGTTACCTTGATGATCGATGAATCTCCTCAGCTTGTTCTGTTATCTTCGTTTGATCCTGTTCGTAGAGAGGTTGCTCGTACAGCACTAGAAGCGCTTATCAAAGATGGACGTATACATCCTGCAAGCATTGAAGAATTTGTTAAACGTGCGCAGGAAGAAATTGATTTAGTGACAACGCAAGCAGGTGAAGATGCTGTGTCGAAGTTAAATATTAACGGTCTGCATCCTGAAATTATTAAGATGCTTGGTCGTTTAAAGTATCGTTTTTCATATAATCAGAACGCACTCGATCACTCAGTTGAGACAGCATTTCTTGCGTCTATTATTGCAAGTGAAGTGGGTCTTGATCCAAACATAGCGAAGCGTGCCGGATTATTGCATGATATTGGTAAAGGCGTACCAGGTGACTTAGAGGGAAGTCATGCGATCATTGGAGCTGATTTTATTAGACGTCATGGCGAAACTCCTATCGTAACAAATGCAGTTGCTGCTCACCACGAAGAAGTAAAACCAGAAACAGTCTACGCGGGACTTGTTATCTTGGCTGATACAATTTCGGCAACTCGTCCGGGAGCTCGTGCCGAGTCAATGGATAGTTATATTCAGCGTTTAGATAGATTAGAAAAACTAGCTTTATCCTTGGAAGGTGTTCAGCAAGCTTTTGCAATTCAAGCTGGTCGTGAAATTAGAGTCGTTGTATCTCCACAACACGTCACTGAAGATAGAGCTCGTGAGATAGCTAAAGAATTAAGGCAGCGAATTGAAAGTGAGTTGCAGTACCCTAGCACGATTAAGATTACTGTAATTCGTGAAAGTCGGTTTACAGAAACTGCTAGCTAAATACTTTAACCTTATGGCAGATATTAAAATACTTGAGTCATTTCCTAATCCTGCGCCACACCGCGATTTTGTGATCGAACATTCGCATCATGAATTCACATCGGTTTGTCCAATGACAGGCCATCCTGACTTTGCTACAATTACTGTTCGCTATATTCCTGATAAACTTTGCGTTGAGCTCAAATCGTTAAAGCTCTACTTCCACGCATTTCGAAATAAAGGAATTTTCTTTGAAGCAGTTACAAATAAAATTTGTGACGACTTAGGAGCTGCCTTGAAGCCTAGACAATTAACGATCATTGCTGACTTTAAAGGCCGTGGGGGCGTAACATCTGTGGTAACCGCCGAGTGGTCGCCAAAGAAAAAGAAGAAGTCTTAGCTTTTATTTAAAGCGGCTATAACGTGCGGGTGTAGATCTCTGTTTGCTGCTACAATAGATGTAGCTTTGATAGGATCATTTCCTTGCCAGTCGGTTATAATACCGCCTGCTCCTTTAATAACAGGAATGAGAGCCTGAATATCCCATGGATTCATAATGGGATCGCACATGATATCCGCCCATCCGCTTGCAACGAGAAGATAGCCATAACAGTCTCCCCATGTTCGAGTAAGCTTCACTTTATTTTCTAAGGCATCAAACGCTTTACCATTTTGATACTTAGCGGGATTTAGGGGATCACTCGTTAGTAATGTCGCTTCATTTAACTGAGTGCAGGATCTTAACATTACTTGTCTACCGTTTAGTTCTGTTTTTTCTCCATCGCCTATAAGGCATTGATTTAGGATGGGTTGATTTATGCAGCCTAAAATTGGTATGCCTTTATGGGCTACTGCAATGAGAGTTCCAAACAATGGGCAGGCTGATGCAAAAGACTTTGTTCCATCGATCGGATCTAGAATCCATGTGATATCTGATGAGCCGGTTTTATTTCCAAACTCTTCTCCTATAATACTATCATTTGGAAATTTCTTTTCGATTAAAGTACGCATCAGAGACTCAGCTCCACGGTCTGCTATCGTAACTGGAGTTTGGTCTTCTTTGGATTCAACTTGAAGGGATGGGTTTGCAAAATAGGGGCGTATAAAGTCACCGCTTTTTTGAGCAAGCTCTCCAATAAAATCACGATAAGGTTTTAAATCCACACACATAATCAAACCTACCGTAGTAAAAATGGCACTAAAAAATTGATTATAAGCTTACTCTTTTGTCTTTTTTGGTGGGTATTTCACAACAAAGAGGTAATTTATCACTTATGCCTATTGCCGTTATAGGAGGGGGAGCTGCCGGTTTTTTTGGTGCTATTACAGCAGCAGAAAATCCTGGTTCTGAAGTGTGTTTATTTGAGGCTACCGCGCATTTACTAGCTAAAGTTAAAGTTTCAGGCGGAGGTCGCTGCAATGTCACGCATGCCTGTTATGAACCAAAAAAACTCGTCTCATATTATCCAAGGGGTAGTAGGGAGCTTCTAGGGCCTTTTCATCGCTTTGGTCCTACCGAGACGGTTGGATGGTTTAATGGCCGCGGAGTAAATCTGAATACGGAAGAGGATGGTAGAGTTTTTCCTTCCTCTAATAGTTCACAGACTATTATTGATTGCCTACAACAAGCTGCAAATAAAGCCGGTGTTAAATTAAGAACACAGTGTGCTATTAATTCTGTTGTCAAAAAAGGCGATGGATTTGAGTTACATACTTCTCACGGTGATGTGTATGCCTGCGATAAAATACTGATTGCTACGGGTGGAAATAAAAGTTCCACAGGACTTCAGATCGCTAAACAGCTCGGGCATACAATCATTCCTGGCGTTCCATCTCTGTTTACTTTCCACATAGAGAGTTCGTTGTTGAAGGGACTAGAGGGGTTATCCGTCGTTCAGTGTCAGGTAAAGATTAAGGACACCAAATTTGTTAGTGAAGGCGCGTTACTCATTACGCATTGGGGACTCAGTGGTCCAGCGATACTTAAATTATCTGCTTTCGCCGCCCGAGATTTATCTCAAATCGATTATAAATTTAACTTAATCGTTAATTGGTCCGCTAGTCTTAGTGGTTCAAAAATTGAAGCTATACTCAATGATCAAAAGTTGGAGCATCCTAAACGACAAGTAACAAGCTCTAACCCATTTGGATTGCCATCACGTCTTTGGGATAAGTTATGCCAACAAGCTCAGATAGCAGATCAAGCTCAGTGGGCAGGTATATCTAAAGCGCTTATTCAATCTCTTGCACAAACTATCGGATCAACTTCTTTTCTAGTTGATGGTAAAAGTATGAACAAAGAAGAGTTCGTTACTTGTGGTGGAGTTAAATTAAGTGAAGTTGATTTTTCTACAATGCAAAGCAAGGTGTGTCCGAATTTGTATTTTGCTGGAGAAGTACTTGATATAGATGGGGTCACTGGAGGATTTAATTTTCAGGCAGCATGGACTACGGGTTGGCACGCAGGCAAAGCAATGGCTCTAAGCTAACATTCATTATCTATGTCTTGGCTTAATCATTCACTTTTCTTCATCGACTTTGAAGGTAATAAGAATTCAGGGGTTTTGGAGTATGGAGTAGTGGAGCTGAATCAAGGTAAAATTATTAATACTAAGACGCGCTTATGCAGATCTCGTTCAGTAATAAAAGAGAACGATTTTGAGTTCCATGGGTTGACTAATCACATGTGTGATAGTGAGGCTTACTTTTCAGACGAATGGGAATATTTCGCATCAATACGTGAACGTGGATATTTTGTTTCGCATTTCTCTGGAACTGAAAATGCTCTTCTTAAGGCGACATGGCCTTATACAAGAAAGTCTTATGATGTACTAAATCAGACTAAAACGCATAATGAATGGGGCCCTTGGATAGACACAGCGCGTTTATATGGTCAGTTTTTTCCAAATTTTCAGTCGGCAAAACTTGAAGAAATAGTAAGAGCTGCAGGACTGCAAAACACCTTGTCGGATTTGGCTTTGAGGCACTGTCCTTCAAAAAGACAAACATATCACTGTGCACTCTATGATGCCCTAGCAGGAGCATTGCTTCTCACTGCTTTAGGAAATATTCCTGATGTAAAACAATTGAGTTTAGCTCAGCTAGTTTCACTGAGCACATTAAATGCTGATAAGCGAGCAGGCTTTGAACAGAAACAATTCGACCTATAACTTATTGTTTTGTGCTTCCTACAAGTCGAACGCGCATGCTTCCCATGTTTTCGATTTCTAGTTTAAATCCACCAAAGCGAGCAGGCATTAATTTAACTTTCGGATTTTTTACATAAACGCCGTATACGTACTCGCTGGCATCTGCTACTGCCCATACTTGACCATTTTCAAGTGCAAATACGGAATTGGGTTCCCAGCCTGAGATAGATCCTACGATTCTGCTTTCTACAGTTTTATATTCTACATTAGCTCCAGGCAGAATTAAAGTTTTGGCTTTAGCCATAAAACTTTCAGATGCTTTTTTAAGTTCATCTTTAGCTTTGGCAACTTGGCTTTGAGCTTCTTGTTTTATCTTTTCGGCTTTTTTCTCTGCTTCTTGTGCTCGTGCTTCAGCTTGAGCTGCTTCTTGCTTAGCGGCTAAAAGGGCTCCGCTTTTGTATTGCTCAACAAGTGCATTTAAATGCTCTAGTTCACTAGGAGATAACTTTGATAAGCCGGATGAAGTAAAGTCATTAGCCGATACAGCGTTAGTGAAACGAGCTTCTTCAGCAAAAAGGCAACACGCTGAAAATAAAGCGAAGAGGGTAAATAACCGGATCGTCTTCATGAAGGCATAATCACGCCTTCATAGACTTACGGCAATTTCATTTTCTTAAAGCTTAAGCCTTGTAAGGCTTAAGCTTCAGGTTCGCCTGCGGCTTCTTCTTCAGCAGTCTCTACGATACGTGCAATACTGAGTAAGCGGTCGCCTTCAGCTAGCGTTAAAAGCTTTACGCCTTTAGCACCACGCCCAGTTTCACGAATTTCGTTTACACGAGTTCGTATACTTTGGCCTTTTGCTGTTAGGAACATCACTTCTGAATTTGGAAGTACACTTAATGCACCAGTAACATTGACGGAACCGTCTTCTGGTAAATCGATTGCGATTACGCCAGAGCCGCCACGTGAGATTAAACGATAGTCTGCGAACGGAGTGCGTTTGCCGATACCGTCTTCACGGGCAACGAGCAATTGCGCTTCATTATTACATACCTCGATTGCTTTCACGTAGTCGCCATCATACTTAAAGCGCATACCAGTTACGCCAACCGTGTCACGACCTTGGTCACGTAGACCTTCTTCGTTAAACTTAACTGCTTGGCCTTTATGGCTTACGAGAATGATTTCGTTGGTGCCATTAGTGAGAACGCAGCCGACAAGGCTATCGTTTTCTTCTAATTTAATTCCACGTAAACCACCTTCACGGGTTGCATTCGTGTAATCAGCAAGAGTTGTCTTCTTGGTGATACCAGCTTTGGTAGCCATGACCAAATGGAGGGACTCGGAGAAGTCTTTTACGCAGATCATTGCAGCTATCTTCTCTCCGTCTGAGAGACGTAGGAAGCTTGTTACTGATTTGCCTTTAGACGTACGTGTGCCTTCTGGTACATCATACACCTTGCGTGCATGACACTGGCCTAAGTTAGTTAGGAAAAGAATATAGTCGTGAGTGCTTGCAGTGAACAAGTGTTCTACGAAATCCTCATCATACGTTTCAGTACCAATAATACCTTTGCCGCCACGTTTTTGAGAACGGTAGTCGGAAACTCGAGTACGTTTAATGAAGCCTAAATGAGAAGCGGTAATAACACAGCCTTCATTAGGAATAACGTCCTCCATACGGAATTCACCAGCTGCGGCAATAATCTCTGTGCGACGAGGTGAGGTGTATTTAGCTCTCATCTCGCCAAGTTCCTTTTTGATCAATTCAAGGAGCTTGCTTTCAGAGTTTAAAATACTGCGTAGCTCTTCAACGATACGTAATAATTCGAGGTATTCTGCTTCGATCTTATCACGTTCAAGGCCAGTTAATTGATATAAACGTAGCTCTAAGATAGAATCAGTCTGGCGTTCACTTAATGGATATTTCGCCATTAATTTAACCTTAGCTTCGTCTCTGCTGCCAGAGGAACGAATGACACGAACGAAGTCGTCTAGGTTATCGAGAGCAATTTTATAACCTTCAAGAATATGTGCACGGTCTTCAGCTTCCTTCAGACGGAACTGGGTTCTGCGTGTAATGACTTCACGGCGGTGAGCAATATAGCATTCTATAAGCTCCTTAATATTCATCTGCTTCGGACGCTTATGGTCGATAGCTAGAAGAATAACACCGAATGATGATTCTAGAGCGGTTTTTTGGAAAAGCTGATTGATTACAACTTTGGCCTGTTCACCGCGTTTTAACTCGATGACGATACGCGTCTTTTCGTCTGATTCGTCACGAATATCACGAATACCTTCAATTGCTTTCTCGCCTACGAGTTCAGCAATACGAGTAACAAGTGTAGCACGGTTAACGTTATAAGGTATTTCTGTGATAACAATTTGCTCAGAGCCACCTTTCATTTCCTCGGTGTGAGCTTTGCCCTTAATACGAACAATACCGCGACCTGTCTTGAGGTAGCTTAAAATGCCCTCACGCCCAGCGATAACACCACCTGATGGAAAATCGGGACCTGTGATGATATTGCAAATCTCATCAACACTAATAGCTGGATTGTCGATAATCGCACAGGTTGCATCGATTAATTCATCCAGATTGTGTGGAGGAATATTCGTTGCCATACCGACCGCGATACCGGTCGAGCCATTCATGAGTAAGCTTGGAAGTGCTGAGGGAAGAACCGTTGGTTCAGTGGTTTCTTCGTTATAATTTGGAACGAAATCAACAGTATCTTCGTTGATATCCTTCAGTAACTCTTCAGCTACTTCGTCTAAGCGACTTTCAGTATAACGGTAAGCAGCTGGTGGGTCACCGTCCACGGAACCGAAGTTTCCTTGAGGATCAATTAAAGGATAACGAACAACCCAAGGCTGAGCTAAACGTACAAGCGTGTCGTAAACAGATGCATCACCGTGTGGGTGATAGTTACCTAATACTTCACCGACTACTTTAGCGCACTTATTAAAAGGACGATTGTGCAGCAATCCTAAGCGAAGCATCGCGTAGAGAATACGTCTTTGCACAGGCTTAAGGCCATCGCGTGCATCGGGAAGCGCACGCGATATGATAACCGACATTGAGTAGTCAATGTAGGCTGTCTGCATGATGTCGGTGATGTTAGCCGACTGAAGTTTTTCTGATCCAGTATACATCAATAATAAAGAGTTTGAGAGCCGTAAGGCTTAGGGATTTTAAAAATTAGACGTCTAGGTATTGAACGTTTAAAGCGTTGTCTTCGATAAATTGACGACGTGGTGGCACATCATCACCCATCAGAAGTGTAAATAACGCATCAGCTTTTGCTGCGTCATTAATCGATACCTTGAGTAGTCGACGTTTTTCAGGATCCATCGTTGTTTCAAACAACTGTTTAGGATTCATTTCACCTAAACCTTTGTAACGTTGGATTGATAAACCTTTTCTGCCGTTAGCACGAATTTGAGCGATAATATCTAGTGGGCCAAATAATTCTGTTTTAGCTTCTGACTTCTGGCCCATGTTTTCAGTTATCGTGAAGCGTGCTTCTTCGCTCTTCGTGAACGCTTCATGACCTAGATCTGTTTTGGCTACGGTATTAAGAAGCTTAGTCATTTCTGTAGCTTCAAAAATTTCGTGGATAGTAATACGACGAACAGGACCGTTTGCTTTTGTTTCTACTTTAGCATTTTCAGGCTGTTCAAATAAGTCTGCGTCTAAGTTGTTTGATTGTACAAACGCATTGCGCGCAGATTCATTTTTTAGAAACTCTGTTGTTTCTTTATTACCTTCACGAATACGAGCAATGTACCGAGGGAGTTCGTTTGTCTTTGGGTCACGTAGATCAAGGTAGGTGCCTAAGGAGGCGCCGTAACGTGTTACTCCACTTCCAAGCTTTTCAATTGCTGAGAGTGATTCTACGAGGACATCAATTTGCGCAGGAGCAAATACGTGATTATCCGATACACGTTTTAGAATAATATCTTCAGAGCCTAATTCGAGTAGGATTCGATTTAGTTGCTCATCGTTATCAACGTATTGTTCACGTTTCTTACGCTTGATCTTATATAAAGGAGGTTGAGCAATATAGATATAACCGCGGTCAAATAAACCACGCATTTTTCTATATAAGAAAGTCAGTAGAAGGGTGCGGATATGTGATCCGTCGACATCAGCGTCGGTCATAATAATGATCTTATGATAACGCGTCTTTTCTATGTTGAATGCGCCTTCGTCTTGTTCTTCTTCGATACTCGTTGTTCCGATACCAGTACCTATAGCAGTGATAAGTGTACGAATTTCCTCGTTGTTTAATACCTTATCTATCTGAGCTTTTTCGCTATTAATTAGTTTACCACGAAGTGGAAGGATAGCTTGGTAGCGACGATCGCGACCTTGTTTAGCTGAACCACCTGCGGAGTCACCTTCTACGATGTAGAGTTCTGTTAAAGCTGGATCTCTTTCAGAGCAGTCGGCGAGTTTACCAGGTAATCCGCCGCCTGATAGTGCTCCTTTACGAATGGTTTCTCTGGCTTTACGTGCCGCCTCACGGGCACGAGCAGAAAGCAATGTCTTATCGATGATGCGTTTTGCAATCGCAGTGTGGGCTTCGAAGAAGAATTTTAGTTTTTCGCCTACAATCTTTTGAACAATACCATCTACTTCTGAGTTCGATAGCTTCGTTTTTGTCTGACCTTCGAATCGTGGTTCAGGCACTTTAACAGAAATAACAGCTACAAGTCCTTCTCTTACGTCTTCACCTGTAATAGCAGGATCTTTTTCTTTGAGCAGGTTGTTTGCTTTTGCGTAATTGTTAATTACACGCGTTAAGGCCGTACGAAAACCTGAGAGGTGAGTACCGCCTTCTAAATTGTAAATTGAATTAGCGTACGCAAATACTTGGTCGTTGTAGCTATCGTTATATTGTAGTGCTACATCAACTACTGTTGCTGGTTTTGTAGGATCTGCTTCATTAGCAACTGAATCAGAGAAGCTAATCGGCTTGTCGTGAAGAATTTGTTTATTCTGATTTAAGAAACGTACGAATTCTACAATACCATCTTTAAAATAGAATACGTCGGTCTTTTGTGAGCGTTGATCGTCTAGCTCAATACGGATGCCTGGATTAAGGAAGGCTAACTCGCGTAGGCGCTTTGCAAGAATTTCATATTGGAATTCACGTGTAGCGACGAAAATTTCAGCATCAGGTTTGAAGGTGATTTTAGTTCCTGTTTTTTTTGTATCACCGACAACTTCCATTTTCTGCGTTGTTTTGCCCTGAGCAAAACGCATTTGGTAAACTTTACCTGCACGTCTAACTTCAGCTTCAAACCATTCAGATACAGCGTTTACGCACTTTGCTCCGACACCATGTAAGCCGCCTGATACTTGGTATGCGCCTTTGCCGAATTTTCCACCTGCGTGTAAGTTGGTGAGTACTAATTCAAGAGCAGGGATTTTATATACTGGATGTATATCAACAGGGATACCACGACCATCGTCTTCCACTGAACAAGAGCCGTCTAAATGGATACTAACTTTGATTCCTGTAGCGAAGCCTGCCAGTGCTTCGTCGACAGCGTTATCTACGACTTCGAATACGCAGTGATGTAGACCGCGTTCTCCGGTGTCACCGATGTACATGTCGGGACGTTTACGAACGCCTTCTAGGCCTTCGAGTTTTTGAATCTGAGAGGCATCGTAAGTCTCTGCCCCAGACTCGGATCGGGAAATTGCTGGCGGGTCGATTTTATCGGCCATGAGAGGGATTTTGCGTGTGAAAAGTCAGAAATTTATATTTTCTGAAATCGTGCTCCGTGGCGAGGGTTTTCTTCGCAAAAATGAGGGTTTTTTAGCCTTTTTTTTGGCGTTTAAATGGCTTCAAATTTTTAAGGGGTATACGGGTACCGGGTTAAGCGTTCTTGACCATATGCTGGAGCCCTTGCAGCATCCCAAAATCATGATTAGCCCTGCTCTCCAATCGCTCCTTATTCTTCAAGATCGCGATAGTAAACGGCTCGGAGTAGAGGCGCAGCTTAAAGCCGTACCTGCTGAAATTGCTGCTATTGAGCGTACTATTGCAGCGGAAAATGCAGCCATTGAGGCTGCTCGAGGTGAGCAACGCTCTCTTGAAGTTGAAAAAAAGGATATCGAAAACCAAATTGGCAGTGCTAATGAGCGGCTTGCTAGGTATCGCACACAGCAAACCAGTGTAAGAAAGAATGACGAATATCAGGCTCTTGGGCATGAAATCGAAACAACACAGAAGCTAATTGGAGATCTTGAAGGCAAAGAGCTCGAGATCATGTATTCTATTGATGAAGCGAAAAAGCGTTTTGCTGCAGCTGAAGGAATCGCTAAAAACAACATTTCTGGATATAATACACGTATATCAGGGCTTAAAGAGCGTGAAAAAAACCTTAAGCTAGAGATAGAAACCGCTAAAAAAGACGTAGAAACCGCAAGAATTCCTGTTCCAGTCCCAGCAGTCAGAGTTTATGACCGATTATTAGCCCGAAACATGATGCCTGTCGTAGTTCCTATACGAGGAGGAAAGTGTGGTGGGTGTCATTTAAAGATCTCAAGCGATGCTGATTCTGCCTCCCGTGGTGGTGCTGAAATAGCTAACTGTGATCAGTGTGGCAGGATTATCTATTTTGAGTCCTAATCGTTAACTTGCTCTAAAGTCTGTAGGTCTATAGGGTTGGACTTAGTTCTTTGGAAATCGCTTAGCCTTGAGGCCTGGCTGTCGCTCTGAGTTTTTTTAATCCCAAGATAAGGGTAGCTCCCTTGTCCGTTAAAACCTTGGAGAGGAAAGTCCGGACACTATAGAGTAGGAAGCTGTGCAAGTCGTTGATAGACAAGCACAGGCGTTATGGGGCAAACCCATGGCGACGGAAAGTGTCACAGAAAATATACCGCCTTATTATCTTCAGCTTGCTGATGCTAATAAGGTAAGGGTGAAAAGGTAGGGTAAAAGCCTACCGCGCTCCACCGCGAGGTGGACGGCATGAAAAACCCCTTCTGGTGCAAGACAAAATAAGAGACTGGGCTACTCGTCCTATAGTCTCGGGTATGTCGCATTTACTCTAACTATTACGCAAGTAATACAAAAGTAGACATTGTGCTGCAAAGTACAGTGAGAGAAATGACCGCCAAACTCTTCTAATAAAAGAGGGAACAGAATCCGGCTTATCGGTTTCAAGGCTAAGCAATTTTCAAAGACGTAAACATGAGTACAATGGACCTTGTTTAAGTAACAAAACTGTAACTATTTTGCCCGGTTACTGTAACATGCTTTCTGTATGTTATTGGTGTGAACACCAACCAAGTAACTAAAAAACGTTTTAGCGGTGCTACATTGCTAAGTGCACTGCTGACCATTGCGGTTTTATCTGCGACTAATGTTAAAGCAGCTGATGCTAATGCTGCTTCAACCGATACATCTACTGATGCTACAGGAAAAACTATTCGTTTAGAAGAAGTAGTCGTTAGCGAGGCTCGTACATCAGCTGAGACGATGGCTCCTGTTGAAAGTAGCTTAGATGCTATTCAACCTGAATCGACTATTGGTCTACAGACGATTCAAAATAATTTACCACCTACTTCCGATTATGCATTGATTGCAAATCTTGCTCCAAGTATGGCGATGGGCAACACGAATGGACCTGGCTTAAATGAATCCAAGGTCACGTTACGTGGCTTAGCTGATGGTTTTTTCAACATCACCTTTGATGGTATTCCATTCGGCGACGGTAACGATTTTACCCATCATACAACTAGCTATTTTCCAGCAAAACTCGTTGGACAGGAAACGATAGATCGTGGTCCCGGTACAGCGGCAACAATTGGTATGGCTACTTTCGGTGGTACAATTGCTATGACTTCCAAGGATCCAGCCTCTCAAGCTTCTGTTATTCCAACTTTAAGCTATGGCAGCTGGAATACAGGACTTGAAAACCTTGAAGTTAATTCAGGTATTTTATCAAACGGTGCCTCTCTATGGGCAGGTTATCAGTATATGAGCTCAGATGGTTATCGTACATTTGGTACATTAGCTCGTAACACATATGCTGTGAAATATCTCCAACCAGTTGGTAAGAATGCAACAATTACATTCTACGGCACATACAATAATATTAAGTTCAACAATCCAAATCTTACAACGATGACGCTCGCACAAATTGCGACGTTAGGTCGTAACTTTGGTCAAGTTAACTATCTCGATCCAGCTGGTAATGACTACATGCGTAATCACCAAGAAAAGCATGCAGACTTAGAGTATATTGGATATGATGCAACGCTTGCTGCAGGTTGGACATTGCACGAAAAAGTCTACTCTTTCGACTATAACAATATGAGTCATGAAAGTCCAAATACAACTTCAGGACCTACTAAAACCGATTTTGGTGGCCAGGTTAAAGTTAACGTTGTACGTGCATATGGCTCTTACTTCCAAGTAGAGCATGACGATTCTTTCGGTACTTTTAAAACAGGTCTTTGGTTCGACTATCAACACGGTCCTCGTTACAATTATTATTATGATTACAATAATCCTGCAGCAGGTCCGGTCGTTCAAAACGCATATCTAGATATCAACCACGCGGGTTCAAATCACGGATATGCATGGAACATGCACTTCTGGACAAACACGTTTGATCCATATGTTGACTACGCATGGAATATTACATCACAGCTCACGTTAGATGTTGGCTTAAAGTATATGAGCGTAGATCGCCGCATTTGGGGTCCAGTGAATCAAGATAAAGAAGTCAGTCCTTTCTCTTATGATCATACGTTTGCAAAGGCGCTTCCACTCACTGATCTTAATTACAAGATCACTAAGGAATGGTCAGCTTATGCTCAATTTGCAAAAGGCTTCTTAACTCCTGCACTTGCTGAATCGTCAATCGCAAATGCTCAGCTAAACCAAACGCAAATTCAGACTACTACAAATTATCAAGTAGGTACTGTTTATAAGACAAAACGCTTTAACGCAGATTTAGACGCTTATTGGATTACCTATGATAATTATCCTTATACGCAGATTAATCCTGCTGAAATTCCTGGTACTCCAACATACGATTCAAATGACGTACTATACTACTTTGCAACGGGTGCTTACTACTACGGTGTAGAGGCTGAGGGTACTTATTATGTAGCGAATGGTTTAAGTGTATTTACAAACGGCTCTATCAATAAAGCTGTATTCCAAGATTCAAAGACAGTTATACCTAGCGTAAATCATTCAACTGGTTCTTTTGGTTTCACTTATGACTATTCTGGATTTAATACTTCACTGATTGCAAAGTACATTGGACCTTACACGGTTTACAGCGCTCTACCTGCAAATCCTTCTCTTCCACTGCCTTCGACTAACTTAACGGCTGTTCAGGGTGGCTATACGCTTTTTGATTATTCCCTAAGCTATGGCACTAAATTGCCTAAGGGTTACTTCATTAAGAGCGTAAAAGCTCACTTACAATTAACGAATCTGTTTAACCGTAATGTACTACTCTTGAAGTCACCTAATGCAGTCGTTGCGAACGAAGCTTACACTGTTTTAGTGCCACGTGGCGTATTCTTTACAGTAACTGGTGAATTCTAATAAGAAATCTAACTTGTTTTAACTTACCAATACCATCGCTTAGGCGGTGGTATTGTTTTTTACAAAGATTAGATCATATGGCCTTAAGCAGGTTTTATATACACAATCTAATTTCTAGGCATTTTAAGCTTAGTTTGGTTAGTTTAATGGAATAGACATGTATTGTATAACATTCTTAATATTACATATAATGTTGATAAATATAAATTTACGTAATTCAAAAATATTGCATTAAACCATTGTTTATTTCTCAATTCACCTCTAGCTTTTTTTAAATATTACACACTCATATATGGTCATGTAGACAATACCCTTGACTCTTGGTCTCGGGTTTGAGTCTTTGGCCGACTCACAAATACACTTTAGCACATGGCAAATACCAAATCAGCAATCAAAGCCGCACGTAAATCAGAACGACTAACTGTGCGTAATCGTGGAGTTAAAACTCTCCTCAAGACACTTCGTAAAAACTTAGATACGGCTGTAGCCGCTAAGGACAATGCAGCAGCTAAGAAGGCTGGAATTGCATGGACAAGCGCTATGGATAAAGCAGTTAAGTCAGGCGTTATTCATAAGAATGCCGCTTCCCGTGCTAAAGCATACGCTTCAAAGTACACGTTGGCTAAATAAGCTAATTGTAGTTTTTACTCTTTTAACCTGCACCTTAGGGTGCAGGTTTTTTTGTTTCTATTTTTTAGTTTTGGAGATTGTGTATCTGCCGTGAGAAGTCTTTCGCTAGTCAGTGAAGTGAATTTGCTGTGTCTAATCTAAATCCTCATATCAATCGGACATTTTTGGCTTGGGATAAGCCACTCGGAATCCAAGCTGCTGCGTGGTTTGCAAATGGGTGGGATAAAAGTTCAGCGCTCGATTTATCGGATCAACTGGTGATTGTTATGACTGCTCAGGCGGGGCGGCGTTTGAGGGAAGCGTTGGCTTGTTATGCTGGAGCATATGGGCAAGCAGTTTATCCTCCGATTGTTGTAACGTCAGATCAGTTCATGAGCCTTGAAAGTAAGGCAAAAGTAGCGACCAAAATTCAGAGTTTAATGACCTGGACACGAGTTCTGCTTAAACTTGATCCAGAAAACTATCCCCATCTTTTTCCAGCAGGATTACAAGATAGGGATTTCACCTGGGCGCATAAATTAGCTAATACAATTTATCAACTCCAAGGCACATTATCAGAAGCTGGACTGCGTATGGCTGATATTGCCTCAGTGGCATCCGCAAAGGACGCAACTTTCATTGAATCTGCAAGATGGGGCGAGTTGGGTGAGCTTGAGGCAAAATTTGATACGCTTCTTGCAGAGCAAAAAGTAGAAGATGCCCGTGCTGTATCTATTCGCGATGCATTTAGTCCGCAACTAACGACGAGATACAGTCGAATAGTAGTATTAGCTAATCCTGATCCACTCCCACTAGCTCTTATTAAGTTAGAGCATCTCAGTGAAAAAATACCTGTTGAAATTATAATCTATGCTCCTAGTAGTGAATCCAATACTTTTGATCGGTTCGGGCGTCCTTTAGTTGTTGCTTGGCAAAAACGAGATGTGAGTCCAGCGCCTATAGCGGAATATGTACATGCTTTCCTCGAGCCGCATCATCAAGTAGATCACATTATTGATTGGGTTAAGAAGTATCAAAATAACACCGGATTGCTAACCATAGGTATTGCTGATCAGGATTTAAGTTCACTTCTAGAGGGAACATTGCGCAGGGAAAACTATATTGCATTTAACCCAGTTGGTAGGTCGATATCGACGCAAAGTTTATATTACCTACTTACTGCAATACGTGAACTCGAAAAAAATACGCTTTTTTCCACGGTTGAATCTTTAATACGAATTCCTGAGTTTGGTGATTATTTAAAGGAAGTTATAGGAGAAGAGTTTTTGTTAGGCAGTTTATTAAAAAAATTAGATCAATTAAAAGCGCGTTGCCTGCCGGTTGATTTGCAATCAGCTCAGATGCATGCGGTAAAATTAGATGATGCGACTGTTTTGATTAAGGCATTAGGACAAGTTGAGCTAATACGGGACCTATTAATTAATAAACAATTTAAGGAAGCTGCATTACAGATGCCGCAAATAATTCTAAGAAATAAAAAATACGAATTGTATAAGAGCGAAGATAGGCAGGCTCAGGATAGTGCGATAGCTTGGACTCGCATCGTTAAGGAATGCAGTACGGCAGGAGATAGTTTTAAATCTACTCAACTGTGGGATATGGCCTTAAGTTTATTTGCCAGCGAGCAATTGACCGAGGAGAAACCTGTCTCAGCAATTGAGCTTCATGGATGGTTAGATTTACTATGGGAAGATGCACCCCATTTAGTCGTAGCTGGGATGAATGACGGTAGAGTTCCAAATGCAATAACTTCCGATGCTTTTCTTCCCGAGTCGCTAAGGTGCTTGCTTGGGTTACGTAGTAATCAAGATCGATATGTTACTGATGCTTACATTTTAAAAACATTGCATGCGTGCCGTAATAAAAATGGTAGATTAGATGTTCTGTTTGGAAAACGATCTTTGGCTGGTGACCCCTTGAGGCCGACTCGTTTATTGTTTCAATGTGACGATAATCAATTAGCAGAACGTGTTGAGTATTTATTTAAAGATACTCCAAGTTCAGAGGCGAGTCAGGCATGGAGAAGGGCGTGGCAAATTTCTATACCGCACCCACTTACTTCAAATCAGGAGAATGAATCAT
>Ga0364881_10056_pt3 | contig 65755 bp, 56 predicted proteins | sample ExccelJu500001D4_5_FD_206923 | JGI IMG/M metagenome (GOLD analysis project Ga0364881, IMG submission 206923) | Enriched cells from Trout Bog Lake Hypolimnion, Wisconsin, USA - BchlTB.July30.5000.01.D4 | ecosystem: Environmental > Aquatic > Freshwater > Lake > Hypolimnion/Profundal zone | place...
GGTTTTATGCTATCTTTCTCACATCTCCTTGATTGTTGTTCAAAGTCAGGAAAACCATTGAAGGTCATTGACGCAAGCCTGTATCGGGTTGACGTTGCCAGAGCAGCTTTGCGTGAATGACATTTTTAATTGACGCCCCAGATGGCAACAGGTGAGTTCCATGACAACATCTCCATCCCCAGCGCTGCACCCTGTCATCGACAAGGTGACCCGGCGTATTGCTGAACGCAGCCAGATCCTGCGTGCAGCCTATCTTTCCCAACTTGAGCAAATGCGTGGCCGTGGTCCGCGTCGTGCCAGCCTGTCTTGCGCGAATCAGGCGCATGCCAATGCCGCCATGGACGGAAATGCCAAGATCTGGCTGAATCAGGCGCAAAAGCCGAACATCGGTATCGTGACTGCGTACAACGATATGTTGTCCGCTCATCAGCCGTATGAATCTTATCCGCAGCAAATCCGCGCCGCTGCCCTGCGTTTCGGCGCCACTGCCCAGGTTGCCGGTGCGGTGCCTGCCATGTGCGATGGCGTCACGCAAGGACGTCCGGGCATGGAATTGTCGCTGTTTTCGCGTGATGTGATTGCACAGGCAACTGCGGTGGCTTTGTCGCATGATGCGTTCGATGCGACCTTATGCCTCGGTATTTGCGACAAAATCGTGCCGGGTCTGTTGATCGGCGCGCTGGCTTTCGGTCATTTGCCGACGATTTTCATCCCTGCCGGACCGATGGGCTCCGGCTTGTCGAATAAAGACAAAGCGGCAGTGCGTGAACGCTATGCACAAGGTAAAGCGACCAAGGATGAATTGCTGGCCGCAGAAAGCGCGGCTTACCACAGCGCCGGTACCTGTACTTTCTACGGCACGGCGAACAGTAATCAGATGCTGCTCGAAGCCATGGGCTTGCATTTGCCGGGAGCCGCGTTTGTGCATCCCGGAGACCCTTTGCGCCATGTGTTGACCGATGCAGCGGTCGAGCGCGTATTGCAACTGACGGAAGGACGGAATTACACGCCAATCGGTCAGCTGGTGAATGAAAAAACCATCGTCAATGCCGTGATTGCCTTGCTGGCGACTGGCGGTTCAACCAATCACACCATTCACTGGATCGCCGTGGCCCGTGCGGCGGGCATCCTGATCGACTGGCAGGATTTCGATGAATTGTCGTCGGTGATTCCTTTGCTGACCCGCGTCTATCCGAACGGCACGGCGGACGTGAATGCGTTTGAAGCCGCAGGCGGCCCGACGTTTGTGATCCGCGAATTGTTATCGGCAGGGCTGATGCATGGCGACGTGTTGACTGTATATGGCACGCAAGGCTTGCACGGCCATACGGCGCGTCCGGTACTGACCGAAGCCGGACAAGTGGCGTGGGAAACGCTGCCGGCGCAATCGACAGATACCAGCGTGGTGCGCAATGTGACCGAGCCTTTTGCCGCCACCGGTGGCCTGCGTTTGCTGCAAGGGAATCTGGGACGTGCGATCGTGAAAGCTTCGGCAGTGCCGGAAGATGCCTGGGTCATCCGCGCTCCGGCCAAAGTATTTGCTTCGCAGGATGCGCTGGTACAAGCCTATAAGGCTGGCGAACTGAATCAGGATTTTGTTGCCGTGGTGATTTTCCAGGGGCCGCAAGCGAATGGCATGCCGGAGTTGCACCAGTTCACGCCCGTACTGGGCAGCCTGATGTCGGCTGGCTACAAGGTCGCGCTGGTCACGGATGGCCGCATGTCCGGCGCTTCCGGCAAAGTTCCGGCAGCCCTGCATGTGAGCCCGGAAGTGGCGCAAGGCGGGCCGCTCGGCAAAGTGCGTGACGGCGATCTGGTCGAGCTGAACGTGCATACCGGCGAATTACGCGCTCTGGTCGATGAGCAGGAATGGAATCAGCGCGCCGTGCAAAGCTTGCCAAAAGAGACGACTTTCGGTTTCGGGCGCGATTTGTTTGCCGCCCAGCGTCGCGTCGTGACGGCACCTGAACATGGCGCATCGACTTTGTTTATCGATTGAAGAAGGTAACGATGGTGCGCCGCGCGCACCATCGCAAACCAGCAGAGGAAATCGGCAGTAGGGTGCGCTATGCGCACCGTCATCAGCCAGCATGATATGAATCCGGTGCGTAAGCGCCCCATTTGGAACAGAGGTCATTATGAGTTTCACCAAACAAAACATCATCGCCCAGTTGGAACAGATACGCGTGTTGCCGATTCTGGTGACCGACGATGTCGATCAGGCGATACGCTGCGTCACTACCCTGGCAGAGAACGGCTTGCCCGCCGTCGAAATCACCTTGCGCACGCCGAATGCGATGACCGTGTTGCGTGAAGTCGTGAAAGCCTGCCCGCAAGTGACGGTCGGCGCTGGCACGATTTTGACGCCAGCCCAGCTCGATGCCGTGAAAGACACCGGCGCTGCATTCGGCATCAGCCCGGGCATCACGCCGGTATTGGCGAAAGCGGCGGCTGAATCGGGTTTGCCGTATTTTCCGGGTGTCGGTGGCGCCAGTGATCTGATGCTGGCGCTGGAACACGGTTTTGATGTGGTGAAACTGTTTCCTTCCGATCTGGTCGGCAGCACCAAAATGGCAAAGGCGCTCGGCGGACCTTTTCCTGACGTACGTTTCTGCCTGACTGGCGGCGTGACGGTTGAAGCGACGCCATCTTTATTGCAGCAGGCGAATGTCTTGTGTGTCGGCGGTTCCTGGATGTGCCCGGCAACCCTGATACAGGCTGGCGACTGGACGGCGATTGCCGCGCTGGCACAGGCTGCCGCCAATGCGGCGACAATCGCCAGGACACAATAAGACGCTGACCTGCCGCCAGAAGTAAAAATATACTCAGGGGGAGTATTTTTTAAAGCCCTTTATTTACAAGGGCAATATGCAGTAAAAATCAAGATACTCCCTAAAAAAGACTCATTTTGTTTTGTTAACCCAGACTAAAAAGCAAGATCATGGCAACTTCTGTTTCCCGTACTCCGCTCTGGTGCCTGTTGCAACAGCGTGCTACCAACATGCCCAGCCTGAAGGAATTATTTCGCGCTGATCCGCAACGCTTTACGCATTTTTCTGCGTCAGCCTGCGGCATCCTGCTCGACTATTCCAAGCAGCGCATGGATACCACGGCGAAACTGAATTTGCTGGCGCTGGCACGTCAGCAAGATGTCGAGGCCAGACGCGATGCCATGTTGCGCGGCGAAGCGATCAATCACACGGAAAACCGTGCCGTGCTGCATACCGTGTTGCGTTTGCCCAAGGGCGAAAAATTCATGTTGAACGGCGAGAATATTGCTGCCGATGTACATAGCGTGCTGGCGCAGATGCGCAGTTTTTCCGATGCCGTGCGGGAAGGGCGCTGGCTCGGTTACACCGGCAAGGCGATACGCACTATCGTCAATATCGGTATCGGCGGTTCTGATCTCGGCCCGCAGATGGCGTGCATCGCGCTGGCGCCATGGTCGCAAAAAAACCTGTCGCTGCATTTCGTATCGAATGTCGATGGTCGCCATGTTGCCGATGCGCTGGCGAACGCCGATCCGGAAACGACCTTATTCGTGGTCGCCTCGAAAACCTTTACCACCATGGAAACGCTGACCAATGCCCGCACGGCGCGTGACTGGATGCTGGCGCATGGTTGTCCGGCAGATCAGATACGTCAGCATTTCGTGGCGCTCAGCACCAATGTCAAGGCGGCGGCAGAATTCGGTATTGCCGCAGAAAACGTGTTCCCGTTCTGGAACTGGGCTGGCGGTCGCTACTCGATGTGGAGCGCGATCGGTTTGTCGATTGCGCTATATGTCGGCGCTGACCGCTTTGAGGAAATGCTGGCGGGCGCGCATGAAATGGATCTGCATTTTGCGCAGGCACCGCTGGAACAGAACCTGCCGGTGCTGATGGCGCTGATCGGTGTCTGGAATATCAATTTCATGGGGCTGCAAGCCTTGTCGATCGCGCCTTACCATCAGCGCATGACGCGCTTGCCAGCCTATTTGCAACAGCTGGAAATGGAGAGTAACGGCAAGTCGGTCACGCGCGAAGGGCAGCGCGTCGATTACACTACCTCGCCGATCTTATTCGGTGAAGCCGGTACCAATGGTCAGCATGCGTATTTCCAGTTGCTGCATCAGGGCGCAACGATTATTCCTACCGATTTCATCGTGGTTGCCGACGACGATGCCGGATTGCCGGGACATAACCAGGCTTTGCTGGCGAATTGCTTTGCCCAATCGAAGGCGATGGCGCTGGGTAAGAACATCGACGAAGTGCGCGCCGAACTCGGCGATTTGCCGGAAAAAATGCTCGCACCGCGTGTCTTTGAAGGCAATCGCCCGACCTCGACCTTGTTGCTGGATTCCCTGACGCCGCGTTCGCTGGGGGCACTGATAGCCTTGTACGAACATAAGGTTTTCGTCCAATCGGTGATCTGGGATATCAATGCCTTCGACCAATGGGGCGTGGAGTTGGGGAAATCCCTGGCGCAACAACTGATCAGCCTCGATCCATCGGCCGTGCGCGAAGAGTACGACAGCTCGACCAAGGGCTTGCTGCAAGCCGTCAGACGCAGCCAGAAACTCAAACAGGCGGCGTAAAGCGCTCACGGGTTCAGGCACCATCGGTACCGGACGCTGGCATTTGTCAGCGTCAAGTCAATTTCATACCGTATCTTGATAGGGCTGACGTCAATCGCCTCAGTGGCGCAGGTTGCGTGAGCCCTGTTTTGGGAAGCGTTGTTATTTGATGCATCGCACAAGAATTTTCATCTTTCTCTTTTCACTCCTACCGTAGAATTTTGTCAGCATGAATGCCCACCACCATCCCCAGATCAACATGAACAACATCACTGACGATAAAGACCAGAGCCTGCGCGAAGATATCCGCCGTCTGGGTCGCCTGCTTGGCGATACGGTAAGGAATCAGCATGGCGACGAAGCCTTTGAGCTGATTGAGCAAGTCCGCCAGAATTCGGTGCGCTTCCGGCGCGATGCGGATCAGGCGGCACGTGCTGAACTTGAATCCACACTGGACAGCCTGACCAACGATCAGACCACGCAGGTGATCCGTGCCTTCAGTTATTTTTCACACCTGGTCAATATTGCCGAAGATCAGCATCATATCCGCCGCACGCGCGCGCATCAGATTGCCGGATCGGCACCGCGTGAAGGCAGCTTTGCGCATACCATTGAGGCTTTGTACAACACCGGTCATGATGGTCAGCAATTGCTGAATTTCTTTCAGACCGCCCAGGTCGCACCGGTACTCACCGCTCATCCGACCGAAGTTCAGCGCAAAAGTATTCTGAATTGCCAGATGGTCATCAGCCGCCTGCTGGACGAGCGCGACCGCATGCAACTCACGCCGGAAGAATCTGCTGCGAACGAGGAAGCACTTGGACGCGCCGTACTGACCTTGTGGCAAACCCGCATGTTGCGTACATCGAAATTGTCGGTGCTCGATGAGGTCGAAAATGGGCTGAGTTTTTACGATTACACCTTCCTGCGCGAATTGCCGCAATTGTATGCCGGTCTGGAAGACTTGCTGGCGAGTAAGGATGATTTATTCCAGCAGCGCGAATTGCCCAGTTTCATGAAAATGGGCAGCTGGATAGGCGGCGACCGCGACGGCAATCCTTTCGTCACGGCATCAATACTCGAAAAAACCCTGGCGATGCAGGCGACCCGCGCCTTCAAATTTTATCTGGAAGAATTACATACGCTGGGATCGCAATTATCCATGGCGACCTTGCTGGTGAAAGTGTCTGACGAATTGCTGGTGCTGGCGCAGCGTTCCCCCGATCATTCCCCGCACCGTGCCGATGAGCCTTATCGTCTGGCCATCAGCGGCATGTATGCACGGCTTGCGGCGACGTATCATCAGTTGCTCGGACTGCTGCCAACCATACCGCCCAGCGGTGAAGCGGCTCCTTATGGCGACGCGCAGGAGCTGGTTGCCGATCTGGATATCGTACACCGCTCGCTGATGGCTAACGGCTCTGCGGCGATTACCCGTGGCCGTTTGCGGCATTTGCGCCGTGCCATGCGCGTGTTTGGTTTTTATCTGGCGCCGGTGGATCTGCGTCAGAATTCCGATGTCCATGAACGCGTAGTGGCTGAATTACTGCAGGCAGCCCATCCGCAAACGGATTATCTGTCGCTCGATGAAGATCAGCGTATCGCCTTGCTGATCGAAGAAATCAGCTCAGCGCGTCCGCTGGCTTCCCCTTACATGACGTACTCGGAAGAAACCCAGTCAGAACTGGCGATCTACCGTGCCGCAGCGACTGCGCAACAACGTTATGGCAAGGACGCTGTGCCGAATTGCATTATTTCGAAAACCGATGGCGTATCGGACATGCTGGAGCTCGCTTTGCTGCTCAAAGAATCCGGTCTGCTGCATCCGGCCGAAGGGCGTCTGGATGTGAACATCATTCCCCTGTTTGAAACCATCGGCGACTTGCAGAACAGTGCACCGGTGATGGATCGCTTGTTCGGCATTCCGGCTTATGCACGTTTGCTCAGCAGCCGCAATCAGGCGCAGGAAGTCATGCTGGGCTATTCTGACAGCAATAAGGATGGCGGTTTCCTGACTTCCGGCTGGGAATTGTATAAGGCCGAATTGGATCTCATCGAGGTGTTTGCCAAACATCAGGTACGCCTGCGTTTATTTCATGGTCGCGGCGGCTCGGTCGGTCGCGGCGGCGGCCCCAGTTATCAGGCGATTCTGGCGCAACCGGCAGGTGCAGTACAAGGGCAAATCCGTCTGACTGAGCAGGGGGAAGTGATTACGGCCAAATATGGTAATCCGGAAGTCGGTCGCCGCAATCTGGAAGTATTGGCGGCAGCAACGCTGGAAGCGACCTTGCTGTCCCATAATGAAATGCCGCCGCGCCCGGAATTTTTATCGGCGATGGAAGAATTATCCGACCATGCTTTCAAGGCCTACCGCCATCTGGTGTACGAAACCGAAGGATTCGAACAGTATTTCTGGGAGTCGACCGTGATTTCCGAAATTGCGGGTCTGAACATCGGCAGCCGCCCCGCATCGCGGAAAAAATCGACGGCAATTGAAGACTTGCGGGCAATTCCGTGGGTCTTCAGCTGGTCGCAATGCCGTCTGATGCTGCCGGGTTGGTATGGTTTTGGCAGCGCGGTTCAAAGCTATCTGCAAGCTCATCCGCAAGACGGTTTGCGCACTTTGCAAGCGATGTTCAAAGACTGGTCTTTCTTTGCTACCGTGTTGTCGAACATGGAGATGGTTCTGGCTAAAAGCGATATCGGCATTGCCAGCCGTTATGCGCAACTGGTCAAAGACGATAGTCTGCGGGAACGGATTTTCCCGCGCATCCAGCAAGAACATGAAACGACCATTAGCGTTCTGAAGCAGATTTCCGGGCAGGATGAATTATTGGCGGCCAACCCTCTGCTGGCACGCTCGATACGCAACCGTTTCCCGTATCTGTCGCCGCTGAATCATGTGCAGGTGGAATTGCTGGAGCGTTATCGTCAGGGCGACCCGGATGAGCGCGTGCGGCGCGGTATTCATTTGTCGATTAACGGTATTGCTGCCGGTTTGCGTAACAGCGGTTAATCGGTTTTTTGCCTCACCAAAAAAAATCCCCCGTTTTTACAGAACGGGGGATTTTTCATTGTTGCGCAAAGTTCAGAACAGCAGACCGCCACCTTTTCTGAATAGAGCAATATCAACATAGCTGGACATGCGGGCTCCGGCTTCGTTCGGTGTCAGGATGATGCCTCCCATATCAATACTGTTTTTCTGACTTGCCAGAATTTGCAAGCCATCCTTGCCGCCCTTGCTCAGTTGAATTGCTTTTGCCAGCGTTTTCGCAACGACAAAACCTTCAAATGTCAGAGCTGAAACATCTTCATCGCGATATTTTTTCATCATATTGCTATGCTCAAGCTGTACCGGTATTTTTTTTCCTTGCGGATTCGGAACCACTTGCGAGAATACCGTCCACTCCATGGATTTCTGATCTGCGATTTCGGCCAGTGTATTGAGATTCGTCAGCGACATTCCGGCAACAAAAGTGCGTGGCGCATATTTCCGGAATTCCTTCAGAAACGTACCTGTTCCAATGGTATCGGCAACCACAATGACGATGTTCGGATTGGCTTTCGCCAGCAAACCAGACTCCATCTCCATGGTTTTGCCGCTTGCGCCAATATGCACAATACCGCTCATTGTCATATTGCGTCTTTTTACTTCGCTGGACACGTACTGGTACATATCCTGATTCAGGCTATTTTCCTGAACGGCAATCCCAACACTTTTGATGCCCAGCTTGTCAAAATACGAGAAAATATATTGCATTTCCTGTTCCGGACTTGGACGCCAGAAAAGAACATGATTCCCATAATTTTTCACGGAACCGATTAGCGGCGCATACAGCGTCATCCCACTTTGCATAAAACGCGGTGAATTTACGACGGCATCCGTCACGGCGGCGCCAATTCCGCCGAGCAAATAGTCGGCCTTATCTTTCTCCAGTAATTCCGCCGTCAGTCTGGCGGCAAGAGCAGGGTTACCCTGATCATCTCTGACCAGATATTTAATTTTGCGCCCGCCGATGCCGCCACTGGCATTCAGGCTGTCGAAGTAAGTCGTAATACCGGCAACATAGTCGCGCCCAATGCTCCCGTTTGGCCCCGAGAGGTCAATCGCCTGAGCAATGACAATGCGATTATCCTGAGCGCAGGCGGGCAACGCCAATGTCATCAGTTGCAAAGAGATGATCAGTACCAGATATCTGAAGAAGTTCCTCATAGCCATGATTAATTGTTGCAAATATGAAAGTGTGACAGTTGATTGTGACTACAGAGTGACCAGCTGAAGGTAGATGTCGTGGATAATCAAGGCCATGTGCGTGCATCGAGTGCGCTGATTGTTAAATTTTTTTAAAGAGGAAATCGTCAATGTCAGAGCAATTGCTCGGAGTAATTGGCTGGTCGGGGAGCGGTAAAACCAGTCTGCTGGAGTTTCTTCTGAAGGATATGGTCGCAATGGGCTTGCGCGTTAACGTGCTCAAACATAGCCATCATGATGTGATTATTGAACCACCCCAAAAAGATAGCGCACGATTGCGTCTTGCCGGTGCAGCGGAAGTTATGCTGGCATCTCCTTATCGCTATGTCATTACGAAAGAGTTAAGGAATATGTCAGAGCCATCTCTGAGCGATCTTTTATTGCGTATGAGTGAGGCGGATATCACTTTGATTGAGGGATATAAATGGGAGCCTGTTCCCAAGATGGAGGTATACCGCTCGTCGCTGGGTAAGCCTCCGATTTACCCCGAAGATCCGTATGTATTGGCCGTTGCTTCAGATGACCCTCGTCCGCCAGATTGTCCTGCAAATATTGCCTGGTTGAACTTGAATCAGCCTGAATCGGTATTGAACTGGTTGCTTGCTGCAATGCGCAACAAATTTTTTTCATCAAATACTAAAGTATCTGCTGATACATGACGTTAAAGGAGTAGATGGATAAGGGGAATTGTCATGGACGTTAATGGAATAGCCAATCTGGCAACGACACTTGCGAACGTAGGCACCAGTCAGGCAGTCAGTATCGCCGTGCTGAAGCAGGCCAATGATATTCAGGCAGAAAATGCAACTGCTTTGATACAGGCGATCCCGAACAACCCGCCAACATCCAATTTACCTCCATATCTGGGGCAAAATATTAATACAACAGCCTGATCGTAGCAGGTGACCAAGTTACAGCGCATCTTTTGGTGCGCTGTTTTGCTTTTCAGGATGATTTTTCGCAAGCAATCTTTATTCTGATCAGCCATAATCCTGTGAATTCATTGCTACAGGAGTCAATATGTCAGAAGAAACATGGGGATGGTCGGATCGGTTAAGTGTCAGCTACGCTCCTATGGATGAAACGCATCAGGAGTTTGTTGAGTTGTGTGCCGCTTTATCTGAAGACAATCCTGCGACATTTCTGCAAAGGCTGGATGCACTGATTGATCATTCCGTGATTCACTTTGAGCAGGAAAATCGCTGGATGGAGGAAACCAATTTTCCTCCTGTCGGTTGCCATCGTCAGGAGCACGATGCTGTGCTGGAAGTCATGCGCGAAGTGCGGCGCCGTATTGAGGCCGGTGATACCGATCTTGCGCCGCGTCTGGCGGAAGAATTGCCGCACTGGTTTGAACATCATGTCGACACTATGGACAATATGCTTGCCCGTTTTATGGCTAGCCAGACAGTGGCATCTGCCGACACAGAGGCCGTTTCCGTTTGAATGCCTCAGTTTGCCTGCACGTGAATCTCTATATCACCCAGGCAAACAATCTGACCTGCACGGATTTTTGCTGTTTTACGTAATTCCTGCTGTCCATCAACACTGACATCACCGCTGGCAACGATCATTTTTCCAGCGCCGCCGCTCTCACACAGACCGACTAGCTTCAGCAATTGGTTTAGTTCTACAAATTCACCTTCCAAGGTAAAGCTCAGTTTTTGCATTATATTCTCGATGACTAATAATTTTGAAGTGGCGGAGCATACACCAGATGTCCGCTAATCTGGCGACAAATCCATAAGAGGAGAATAGCAGAGTTAAGCTGGATGGTAGCAAGATCAGTGATCAAATGACCGGGTGTTTATTTTTTTTGAAACGAAATGGTGCCGAGCTGTTTTTTCATCTTTTTCCGTATATATTTATCTAGGAAAAATAATTTCAGAAAAGTGTAAGTTTTTAACTTGTACAGCGACTAGTCATCGCAGTTCTGATTTTTTTTCTTTTATTGAAGTGACCTTTCAGGAGATTCAAATGAATAACAAAGCTTTGATCGCAGTCGCCCTCGCTGGCTTGGTAAGTGCAACCGTAGCAAATGCTGCAGATGCCCCTAAAACAGAAAAGTGCTATGGCATCTCTAAGGCTGGACAGAATGACTGTGCTGCAAAAAATGGCAGCCATTCCTGCGCCGGACAAAGTAAAAAAGATAATGATGCGAATGACTGGAAAAAAGTCCCCGCTGGCACTTGCGAAAAAATGGGCGGGAAAATGGATGCTCCTAAGGCTTCCTGATTTTTGTTATGTCTCCACTCCAGGCACCTGATATGAGCAGGAATCCAGTCAGTTCCGGACGCGTCGGCTCCCGGATTTCAGGTGTCGGGGTGGGATTGCGCAGTCAGCATTACCGTCATTTTTTGAGTGAACATGTACCTGTTGATTGGCTGGAGGTACACTCAGAGAATTACTTTGGTGATGGCGGATATGACTTGTTCGTGTTGCAGAAGCTACGTGAGAATTATCCCGTCAGTTTGCATGGAGTCGGGCTGGGATTGGGATCGGCGCATAACTACCGGATTGAGCATATTGCAAAATTGCAGCGTCTGATAGAGAGGGTCGATCCTGGTCTTGTTTCTGAGCACTTATGCTGGGGAGCGATTGCTGGCCGTCATGTCAATGATTTACTTCCTCTGGCTCTGAATAATGCAGCATTTGAGTTGTTTGCTGCTCGTGTAAGCGACTTACAAGACCGGCTGCGACGAAGAATATATATTGAAAACGTTTCAACTTATGTGCGCTTCATTCACGACGACATGGATGAGATCGAGTTTTTATCTGCATTGGTCAAACACACTGGCTGTGGAATATTGCTTGATGTGAATAATTTGTATGTGAACCAGATGAACCATGGCGAAGATGCTTTACAGGCCTTGAACCGGCTTGCTTTATTGCCTGCATCGTCTATCGGTGAAATTCATCTTGCAGGCCATACGCAAACTGAACTGTGCCTGGTTGATGATCATGGAAGTTGTGTCTCTGACTCTGTCTGGACTTTGTTCGCTCACGCTTCTGAATTATTGGAGCAAGATATTCCGGTGTTAATTGAATGGGATACTGATATTCCTGATATTTCCGTACTGCTAGCTGAAGCGAAAAAAGTCCCCCGTTATCAAAATGGCCTTGTGGCCGGGTATGCGGTATGACAATATCTTTAGCCGACTTGCAGCAAAAATTTGTATCTGCCTTATTGATTCCAGATGAGACAGAGACGATTGCCGGATATTTTTCCTCTCCTGAAGCAAAAGGCCGATTTTCCTATTATCGGGGAAATCTGACTGCGATCTGGAACTCTGCACTGAAAAATGCATACCCGGTTTTATTCCAGTTAGTCGGCGCAGAGTTTTTCGAGCAGATGGCGAAAGCCTATGGACGCGCATACCCGTCTCAATCTGGCGATCTGAATGAGCTGGGAGGGCAGCTTCCACAATTCCTCATAGATAGTGGCATCACAAAAGACTATCCCTATTTTTATGATCTTGCCGTGCTCGAATGGCAGTTACACAAAGCCTATTATGCTGCCGACGATCCGATACTGACATTGCCATCCTTTGTCTCTGCCATGGAACAGAAAGGATTGGCCTTATCGGAGGCTGGTTTGTCCATGCATGCAGCGGTTTCTCTCCATCAATCGGATTGGGCAACCGTTGACATATGGACGGTACATCAGGGGTCGGATACACCATCTTTTGATGGTAGTCTGAAGAAAGCATGTTTTGGTGTGGTAACACGTCCGGATTGGCTGGTTTCCGTTACAGCGCTGGAGGAGCTGGCTTATATCGCTTTGCGTGCATTGCAGGATGGACGATCATTGGGTGATGCATTGGAAACAGTTTTGCAGCATGACCCTGACTTCAGTATTGGTAGTCATCTGAGTCAATGGTTTACGTTGGGAATATTCAGCAGCATAAAAACGGAATAAAAAATAATTCAGATTTGTGTAAGTAAATCTTTTTGCATGCGACCGAGCTTAGTACTTACATTGAACGGAGATGATGATGCAAACGCTTTTACGCTTACATAAATTGAATGCGCGTTTCGACCAGCGATTAGATGGTTGGGGTGCAAGTTTGACGGCACTGGTTTTGAGAGTTTTTGTCAGTTGGCAGTTTTTTAAAGCCGGGATACTGAAATTATCAGATTGGACTGCCACGCTTGATTTGTTTCGTGATGAATATCATGTGCCGTTGTTACCGTCAGAGCTTGCTGCCGTGATGGGAGCTGGTGGCGAACTGGTATTTCCCGTGCTATTAGTTTTAGGTTTATTCTCACGTCCGGCAGCGATCGGTTTGTTCTTTGTGAATCTGATGGCGGTGATCTCTTACCCTCAGCTTTGGCAATTCGAGTGTCCCGCGGCAATTAACGATCACATGTATTGGGGACTTTTGCTGTTCACGCTAGCGATATCGGGAACAGGTAAGCTGAGTCTGGATTATCTCTGGCGAACTGAAACATGATTTTTCTCCATTTTTCTGATGCGTAGTTTCCAGCTATGCGGTAATAACGCAACAGATATGGTGATTGATTTGTTGATGTAATGTTGCTTGCGATTCTGCTTTTTTTCTTGCAGTTGAATCTGCAGAAGCGTGTCAGATTCTGAGAATCAAAGATATTCGAAGCATTTAATTATTTTCGTGCATTGTCTATAATGCGCACCCTTACGATGGTTCACAAGTTCCGGTGTGCATAATTTCAGAATGTTTCCTCTAGTTTTGTAATTGTTGCTACCCAGGTATGTGGGCTGATGACATACTAGTCAGTGAGTTTTTAGAACGCTCGTGCCTTTTAGCTCGCTTCGCCAGGTGGTTTTCGCAACCACATACAAATTCTTATAGGAGACAAATAATGCGTCAATATCAATTAGCGCTCAGTCTGCTGTCGGTAGCCGTTTTATCGGCTTGCGGCGGTAGTGGTACGCCAGGCCCGGTTGTCGATACGTCGACAACGCGAGGAACTCTTTTTGCGAATCCGCCAAATCTTGTGCCGATTCCACAGGCTAACGGCACGGCAGTTACTCAGCTCGCACCACAAGCTTTCAGCGCAATGCTTGAGGCCGCTCAGCCAGGCATCACGCAGGTTACCGGTACGCCTAAATGTGCAATCACCACCTATTACATGAAATATGGAACCGTTGGTGGTGCGAATGAGGCTACGACGGCGACTGGCGCCATCATGGTACCGTCAGGCTCTGATCCTGCCTGCTCCGGCCCTCGTCCTGTTGTTTTGTATGCGCATGGCACGACTGTTGATAAATCATTCAATATGGCGAATCTGCGTGACAATTCCGAAGCCAGTCTCGTCGCAGCAATTTATGCTGCACAGGGTTTCATCGTTGTCGCTCCTAACTATGCTGGTTACGATGTGTCTTCTCTCAGCTACCATCCTTATCTGAATGCACAACAGCAAGCAAACGATATGGTTGACTCCTTGCGCGCTGCTCGTAAGGCATTCTCCACAATCGGTGCTCAGGATTCCGGTAAGCTGTTCGTTACTGGCTACTCTCAGGGTGGTCATGTTGCAATGGCAACACAGCGTGCGATGCAGCAAACTTATGCTTCTGAATTTACTGTGACTGCATTGGGTGGTTCATCTGGACCATATGCGATTTCCTTGCTTGGCGATGCTATTTTTGGTGGTAGTCCGAATGTTGGTGGTACTGCATTCCTCCCGATGATTACAACCAGCTGGCAAAAATCGTATGGTGGCATGTACAACACACCAAACGACATTTATGAAGACCAATATGCAACAGGTATCGAAAGCTTATTGCCTGGAAACTGGTCATCATTCAATGCCTTGTTTGCAAGTGGTAAATTGCCTGCAACAGCGATGTTTGCCGCTAATTCTTTGCCTGGTCCATCGTCACCGCAGTTTGCTCCATTCTTTGGTGCGAATAATCTGATCAAAACCAGTTATCGCAACGCCTATCTGGCCGATGCCGTACAGAATCCTTGCAACACAAATCCGGCAAAACCTTTGAATTGCACACCGGCGAATGCCTTCCGCAAACAAGCTGTTGCAAATGATCTGCGTAATTACATTCCGACGGTTCCTGTCATGATGTGTGGCGGCAATAGCGATCCGACAGTATTTTTTGTCAGCACAACGGCAACAGCAGGCTTTTTGGTCGCGAATGGTTATCCGTCTGCGGGGCTGACAGTATTGGACGTTGACTCCAATCCAACCAGCGCAAGCGATCCGTTTGCAGCAGCAAAAGCTGGTTTTGCGCAATCAAAAGCAGCAACTATTAAAGCTGCGATTGCTGCGGGTCAGGATCCGGTTGCGGCTGTTGCTGCGTCATACCATGTCAACGTGGCTCCTTTCTGCAATGCCGCTACACGTGGGTTCTTCCAGCAAGTTCTGGCGACATCTAAATAAGGAGACATAAAAATGAAAAAACTCCATATAACTGCTTGTGCAGTATTAAGCCTCGCCTCAATGTCTGCGATGGCTCAGGAAAACACGTTCCGTGTCGGACTGATTAATCTGAACGTGCATTCACAGTCTCCGGATTTTGTCAGTAACGGTCCGGCGTTTCTGACGCCGCAGCCTGCAGGCCTGACAGTTGGAAATGCGACGACATTGTTGCTGGCCTATACACGGAAATTGAATGATCATTTTGATCTGGATATCGTGATGGGTTTGCCACCTAAACATGATGTTTATGGGCGCGGGATGCTGGCACCATTTGGTGTGACTGCACAAGTTAAGCAGCGTGCGCCGACGGTGTTTGTGAACTACAACTTCTTTGAACCTACTGCAAAATTCCGTCCGTTTGTTGGTTTGGGTCTGAACTATACAGAGTTCTTTGATGCAAATTCGACAGCGAGCGGCAACATTGCAACTGGCGGCCCAACCAAGATTGACCTGACTGAATCATGGGGTGCTGCAGCGCAAATTGGTGCAAGTTATAAGTTGGCTGATCGCTGGTCTTTGTGTGGCTCTATTGCTACTGCGGATGTCAGAAGTAACATGACAGCAACAACGGGCAGTATTCAGCGTTCTACCCGGATTAATTTCCGTCCGGTAGTATTTACTCTGGGTGTTGGCTATAGTTTCTGAGCAGGTATGATGAAATAAAAAAAGGGTTCTTACGAACCCTTTTTTTGTTTTAACTTTGCCCTTTGCTGGCTAGGCATGAATCAGTTTTATATCGTCAAACGCTACTCGATTTCGACCTGTGTTTTTTGCACGGTACAAAGCAATATCTGCTGCTTCCAGTAGGGCAAGGCTGTCTTGTCCAGGCTGTAAAGCGGCGACGCCGAATGAGCCTGTGATATGAGGAAGAGGTTTCTCTATATCCAGAAATACCTTTGTCTTGCTGAGACGATTGCATAGCCTTTGTGCGACACCAATGGCTGCTTGTAAGCTGGTTCCTGGTAGTACCACAATCATTTCCTCGCCACCGTAGCGAGCCGCAAAATCGGTAGGGCGCAATCCGGCGTTCAAAACCTTGGCCGCAGTCTGCAAGGCATCATCACCCAGCAAATGTCCGTGCTCATCATTGAAGCGCTTGAAGTGATCAAGGTCAACCATGATAATACTGAGCGGGTTATTGCTGGCATGCGCATGATCGATCAGACTGGGTAATTGTGAGTTCAGCCATGCGCGGTTGTGCAAGCCGGTTAAGCCATCAACCATGGATAGCTGCCGATAAAATTCTCCTACTTTTTGCCTGCTGCGGATTTGCGCATTAGCGGCACGTATGCGGAAAGAAAGCAGTTGTAGTAAATTTCTGGCTACCCCGTTTGATTCGTCAATCAGGCGCCATAAAATTTCTGCTTCAATGACAAGCAATTCACTATCTGTCAGTGCGGAAATGGTTGCGGAGTGAATTTCTTCATCCAGTACTGAAATTTCGCCGACACATTCCCCAGGTAGATACTGCGTGATTGAATTCTCAATGTGATTATTGTCTTCATTGAGTTTTGTGATTCCGAGGGCACCTCTCAGAACGATATACAGACGAGAGCCCGAGCTGTTCGCATCCAGAACAACTTGCCCGGCGCTGGCTTTGACAATAGGGCAGTTGTCAATGATTTCATGGATCAGTTGCAGGTTTTCAATGGCAATGTCACGAAATAAGTGGATGTCTTCAATTCGATATGCTGCATTTTTGAAATACATCAGTTGTTCCAAAATCGTTTTATCCAGATACATGTCTCAATGCCATATTTAAATCAAAATTTGATTGATCGCTTCAAAGCGCATTTCAGTCTCGTTGAATATGCGTTTGTAATCCGCCTCAGTCAAAGCAAGCGTATCCCAAGCCTGATCAGACAGCAAGGGGATCAGATCATTTTCTTCACCACTCAGATCTAATCCATGAACGATAGCATTCGCAACATGAACGATGGATGCGAGTGAGTTGATGCCATAAATATCTGGTGAGTGATGGCCTCGTATCGTATCCTGAACGGCCTCAGAAAAATGCCAGTGCTGTGCTAAGGCAAGCCCCGTTTCTGTATGATCGATATGCATAATCGAACGTTCTGCTTCTATCATGGAGCAATCACAAGATTGTTGGTATTGGATTACCTGGGCATATTCCTGAGGGAAGTAAGTCGCCATGACCAGGCGCCCTATATCGTGCAATAGTCCACCGGTAAAGGCAAAGTCGTGCTTCATGTGCAGGGTGCGAGAAATGAGTTCGGCACAGATTGCTGTAGCGATGCTATGTCGCCAGAATGCCTTGAAATCGAATCCGGGGCAGGATGGCGTTGGAAAGCTGCTACTCATCAGCGTCATGCGAATCACATTTTTAATGTTATTCACCCCAAGCAATGCCGTTGCTTGTTGAATGGTCACCACCCGCGAATTCGTACCAAAATGTGATGAGTTTGCAAGGCGCAGTATTTTCGCCGTTAACGAATGGTCGATCGCTATTTTCTCATTAATTTTTTTTAAATCTGCGCTCTCATTATCAAGGCTGGACATCAACTCCTGTGCTACTTCTGGGAGAATTGGTAAATCCTTGATCTTTTTGATGACGTCATCGACCTGGATCTTATTTATTTCAAAATCAGGCATCATAGTGTTTGCCCTTCGCGGTAGTTTTGCAAATACTGTTTTAATGATGTCGTCGCATGATTATCAGACGCATGTCTGAATAATATGTGCAGTCTTTCCAGTTGATGCTTTTGAGTTTCTTTGATTTCATCTTCAGAAACAGATTCCTTAACCACGCATAACTGATCAATCTCATGATGGGCAAGCGAACGAAGCATGGCGTCTGTCAGTGTCGCACCTGACGGCAACAATATATGCCCTTGCTGATCCAGCAAATCTGTTGCCAGAACCATGCCTGACACCACTTTGATCAATGGCAGATAATGGCTGTGTATGCTCATTTTGGTTTGTCCCCTGAATAAGATGGCGAGAATACAAGAACCGCTTACTTCATCGGTAATAAACAGGCTTTTTTGGATGAATTGCAAGTTTTCACACTTTATACTACACCTGCATACGAATTTGTTTTTGTTTGCGATTGATTCTTTTTCATTCCCTTATCCTGCATCAGGATAATAATTTGTCCCTATGCCCGTAACGATACAGATCACCTTATGTTTTCATTAAAAAAATTGATTTTGCGCCGCCCCAGGCTGGTATTGACCTTTCTGTTGGCTTTATTAGCTTATGTATTGTTACCTGCTCATCTGACGGCTTCTAGCCGGGCTCTGCTTAGCTGGAACGTCGGTGTCTGGTCTTATCTTGTCTTGATGGGCTGGTTAATGGCGCGAGCAAAGACCCATAAAGTCAAGGCGATGGCGATGCAGGAGGATGAAAATGCACTCGTGATTCTGGTTCTGCTGTCACTGTCTGCAACCATCAGTCTGGGTGCGATCGTGATTGAACTGTCCGGGGTAAAAGCTGCTATGCCTGATGTCCGGGCCTTCAAGTATTTGCTGACAGGTGTGACGGTATTGGGTTCCTGGGCTTTATTGGCAGTTGTATTCAGTTTTCATTACGCATTGCTTTATTACACCTCCCCAGAGCAAAAAAGAGCGCTACGGTTTCCTGAAGATGGGTTGGCACCTGACTTCTGGGATTTTCTCTATTTTTCTTTCACCATTGCTGTTGCCGCACAAACCTCGGATATCTCCGTGACTTCGCGTAGCGCACGTAAAACAGTTTTGGCGCAATCGGTCCTGAGCTTTTTATTTAATGTGGCAATCATCGGCTTTTCTATCAATATCGCGGCTGGTTTAGTTGGTTGATGCCATGGCCATCACCGATGAATGAGGTGAAGAGCGGCCATATCTCTGGTTTATGCCCCGGACTGAAAAAATCATTCGTGGCAGCAGATGATTCATGATAAAAAGCAAGCAATATCAATTTCCGTGTCTGGCTTTATGGCTCTCAATTACATCTGGATAGGTTTTTTTCTGATCAGTTTTGTCGCAGCAACCGGACAATGGTTATTGCTTGGAGATGTGGATGTTTTCAAGCGAATTATGGATGGTACTTTCGACTCTGCCCGGATTGGGGTAATGGAGATTGCATTACCACTTGCCGGTGTCATGACGCTGTGGCTGGGGATCATGAATATTGGAGAAAAAGCCGGTGCCATCAGTTTTCTTGCCAAAATTATCGGGCCATTTTTTAGGCGGATTTTTCCGGGAGTTCCGCAAAATCATCCGGCCAACGGTCACATGGTGATGAATTTTTCTGCAAATCTGCTGGGGTTGGATAATGCCGCAACACCATTTGGATTGAAGGCAATGGAAAGCCTGCAAAGCTTAAATCCCAGGAAGGATGAAGCCAGTGATGCCCAGATCATGTTCCTGGTTCTGCACACATCCGGGTTGACACTGATTCCGTTGGCGATCATGGCGCAGAGAGCGGTACTGGGAGCGAAGGATCCATCGGATATTTTCATTCCCTGTTTGATTGCGACCTACGTGGCCACTATCGTTGGATTAATTACCGTAGCGATTTGTCAGCGCATTAATCTGTTTAATCGTATTGTTATTGGCTGGCTGGGCGGTCTGACGACACTGATTGTTGGTATGGTCTGGTATCTGAGCCAATATATGAGCAGGGCTGAAATCGAAGTATTTTCCAAGGTGAGCAGCAATTTGCTGCTGTTTTCCATCATCATCAGCTTTATTCTTGGTGCCATGCGCAAAAAGGTCAATGTCTATGAAGCATTTATCGAAGGTGCCAAAGGTGGAATGCAAACCTCGCTGACGATTATTCCCTATCTCGTCGGTATGCTGGTCGCTATTGGTGTGTTACGTAATTCTGGTGTTTTGGGGTTTGTCGTATCCGGGTTCAACTGGGTATTTTCTTCCCTCGGTGTGAATACCGACTTTACCTCAGCATTGCCGACGGCATTGATGAAGCCCTTGAGTGGCAGTGGTTCGCGCGCGATGATGGTGGATGCGATGAAGACTTACGGCGCTGATTCATTTGTCGGGCGTCTTGCCTGTATTTTTCAGGGATCTGCGGATACAACGTTTTATATCGTTGCGCTTTATTTTGGCTCAGTCGGCATCAGAAAAACTCGCTATGCCATTTCTGTTGGTCTGATCGCCGATCTGGCCGGTGTGATTGCTGCTATATTTGTTGCGTATTTATTTTTTCATTGATACTTCAGGCAAGTTCGGTATAGCAAAAAAGGGAGCGCTATGCTCCCTTTTTATTGAAACGCATTCTGACTTCATTGTTTCGGAACCAAACTCGTTTTATATACCGGATACTGTTGATAGCGCTGATCCCAGGATGGATGTCTGCGTGCAAAAAATTCAAGGCGAGCTTCAGGGTTCTTTGCAAAATCGGGTTCCGCTTTTAATTTTTTTTCGAATGCCATTTTCAGTTCAGGATTTGCTGCCAGTTGTTCTCGAGCCACATCTTCAGCAACATAGGCCTCCATGTATTCCTTCTTTTCAAACATATTGTTGAAATATCCCCAGTTCACCAATGCATCCTGTGCTTGTGGTTCAAACATCGCTGCCAGCAGAGCGGCTTTGGGTTGGGCCGAAGGGATAAATAAGCTACCTTTTCCAAACGACTGCTTATCATTTACCCAGTTGCCCTCCAGTTTCAATGTCTGATGGTTTTCATTGGATGTGGACGCAAAGCTGGCGTTGCTGGTCTGGAAGCGTTCTACTTCCACCTCCCCCAGTGCGGAAGATAAGGGTTGAAACTGTATTCCATGAATGCGCAATTTCTCAGCTACCATTTTTGCAAATGCAGGTGGAACCAGATAGCCTCCCTGAGGCAGGGTGATCATCACATCCGGTACGACTTCATCCCTGAGCTTCACTGTCCATATTTGCGGACGAGTGTCGTCATAACGGGTCATGAGCGTACCTGAGATCTCCGAAGGTTTTCTTGTATATTCATATCCCCGGAAATTGATCATGCGAAACTTATCTGTCGTCTTATAGCTTAACGGGATGCGTTGTCCGGCCATATTGACCGAGCGCATATCGGCTTCGTTCGCTACTTTTTTCCAGTCTGAACCATTTTGGGCAATTTGCTCCAGTACAGAGATGATGGCATTGTGTGTAATTCTGACCCGGGTCGCATAGTCTTTCCATGAATGGGTTTCTACCAGCATTCCGAAACGATTACGCAATGGAAAGTAGCCATGAGAAAAACGAGGTGTTGGCATGCCATCCTGAAAGCCTGACTTCGGATCATCTTCTTTTTCGAATGACATATAGAAGGGCTGAGGTAATGAGCCTTGTCTCGTAAGGTCAGCGATCACCTTGTCCTGAAAGAGTTTCCCAGCCTTTCGGAGTTCCATATCGCCGCCATGTACCGGCTCGACCTGAATCGAGACATCATGTTCGAATTTGGCACCATCGGTCACGTGCAAATCAATGACTGCCAGGGGATCCCATTGATTGATCAGTCTCAGCATTGCCTGCATTTCTGGCGTATCGGCTTTCAGATAGTCACGGTTCAGATTATAGTTTTGCGCAGTGACCCGCCATCCGGTTTCTTCCGGGCCTGTCTGATTCGGACGATTCCAGCGACCGAATCTCTCCAGGCCGTCAACATTAAATACCGGAACGAAAATCAGAATCTGCTTATCCAGAGCATCTTTTGCGGCACTATTGTCCAGTGCTTCCCTGAGAGCCAGAAAGCCGGCATCCTTACCATCAATCTCGCCAGCATGTATGCCACCTTGTATCAAGGTGACGGGAATTTGTTTTTCCTTTGCCTGATAGGCCGTGAACATATTGGTACGTGTAGCAACGATTGCATAGATTGGCCGGCCTTCAGAGGTGCGGCCAAATTCCTGACAGCGAACTAGTTTAGGGTACGTTTTTTGATAATTGCGACAGAGAGATTCGACTTCGTCATAGCGTCCGGTTTTCTGATAGGCGCTTTGTTCAGCTTTAGTCATTAAACTATCTGCCGCAAAAGCCGTGTCGGTGACAGATGTGATGCTCAGTGTCAGAGCAAAATAGAGGGGCAGGCGTCTCATGGTTTTCTGTTAGTGTAAGTGATCTGAATATGACTGAAATCATAAGCCGGCCATCTTACACTATCAGATCAGGCAGATAAATTTTGTCTGCAATGCTTGCGGCTATAGATGCAAATTGGGAAAAGAACCCACTTAGTCTGCTGTAATCCGCTTTTGCCACCATTGCGCTTTTTCTATCAGCTTGTTTTGATCCAGTGTCAGTAATTGGCGATTATCCATCAGACATTGACCATGAACCCAAACGTGGCTGACTTGCTCTCGCCCTGCCGCATAAACAATTTGTGAAACCGGATCAAACAAGGGATGGGTTTCTATGGTATCGAGATCAATCGCAATGACGTCTGCAAACTTACCTGCGACCAGGCTGCCGATTTGCTTATCCATGCCAAGCGCTTTTGCACCGGCCAGCGTTGCCATCTCCAGCGCTGCACTGGCACTGAGCGCAGTCGCTTGATTTGACTGTGCTTTCGCCAGCAAGGCTGCCAAACGGAGATCGCCCAGCAGATCCAGTTTGTTATTGCTTGCTGCACCATCGGTTCCGATGCCTATATTGATCCCTGCGTGTTGCATATCATAGATACGTGCGAAACCGGAGGCAAGTTTCAGATTGCTGGCAGGGTTATGAGCAATATGAACATGGTGCGCAGCCAGTAATGCGATCTCTTCGTCGTTGCTATGCACCATATGGGCAGCGATTAATCTTTCGCTTAACAACCCCAGTGCGTGCAGCCGGGCGAGAGGACGTACGCCATACTGTGTGAGGCTTTGCTGAATTTCCTCTGTGGTTTCATGAATATGGCAATGAATACCCATGGCATGTTTATCCGCGGAGGCAATGATTTTTCTGAAGGTATCATCAGAAACAGTATACGGTGCATGTGGTGCAAGGCGAAACTCAATGCGCTCCTGATTCATAAACCCATTCTTTGCACTGATAGCCTTTGCCAGATATTCATCGGCATTTTGTGCATAACCAGTCGGAAAATCCAGAATGCTGCAACCGACAATTGTGCGCATGCCTGCATGAATACCGGCGCGTGCAACGGCTTCATGATGAAAATACATATCATTGACAGTTGTGGTGCCACCACGGATCATTTCTGCCATCGCATACGTAGTACCATCGAATACGAATTCATCCGAAACATGTTTCTTCTCTGCGGGCCAGATATGATGATTCAGCCAGTCCATCAGCGCCAGATCATCTGCCAGGCCACGTAATAAACTCATGGCTGAATGGGCATGCAGATTAATGAAGCCCGGTAATAGCGCATGTTTTTTTAATTCGATATGCCTGGCATCGGCATACTGTTGCCGTGCTTGAGAAGACGGTATGATAGTCAGAATTTTTTCGTCTTTAATGACGAGACAATGTCCGGACAGAACCAATGATTTTGGTTCTATCGGGATTAAATATTCAGGATGAATGCAGGTTAGTGGTGTCATGGCAGATTCCAGTAAGATGTGCTCATTATATCGGTATCGGTCGGTTTCATCCTGATGGCATCTGCATCCTGCCCGGCAGGTCTATTTTTACAGTATTGGGAGTCGTTATGGAAATGATGTTTGCACCTGATATACATCCTTTGGTGCCAATACACGGTTCGGATCAACAGTTTTATGTACACAGGATTTACTGCGTAGGCCGGAACTATGCGGAACATGCGAAGGAAATGGGTGGGACGGGGCGTGAAGCACCTTTCTTTTTCATGAAACCTGCTGACGCGGTGCTTCCGGTCGCAACTGGAGCGACTGGTGATATGCCTTATCCGGCGAAAACCAAAAACCTGCATCATGAAATTGAACTGGTGGTAGCCATTGGAAAATCAGGAAGTGAAATTCCTGCTGATCAGGCACTTCAACATATATGGGGATATGCCATCGGTCTGGATATGACACGGCGTGACTTGCAAGCAGAGTCCAAACAGCATGGAAGACCTTGGTGTACTGCGAAAGGATTTGATTTCTCAGCGCCGATCAGTGAAATTTATCCATGTTCGGCTACATCCTTATTGCCGGATGCGGACATATCGTTACTGGTGAATGGTGCTGTCCGTCAGCAAGGGCAACTTGATCAGATGATATGGAGTATTCCTGAAATCATTTCTGAACTGTCTCAATATTATCATTTGCAGGCAGGGGATCTGATTTTTACCGGTACTCCGTCTGGAGTTGCAGCGGTATCCCAGGGGGATATTCTGGAAGGAAGAATTGATGGGCTGGGTGAGCTCAGAGTGAAAATTGTTTGAGTCGGGGAGCATATGAAACTGTACGGATATTTTCGTAGTTCTGCCTCTTATCGGGTTCGCATAGGCTTAAATTTAAAAGGCATCGAATATGAGCAGATCGCCATTCATCTGGTAAAAAATGGAGGAGAGCAATTTTCTGAACTATACAGAGAGTTGAATCCTGAAGCGCTGGTGCCAGCCATGTGGGATGAGCATACGGGCAGCAATCTGCTTCTGACCCAATCGCTGGCGATGCTGGAATATCTTGATGAAGTCTATCCTCAGGTGCCGTTATTGCCTTCAGATCCGGGTTTGCGTGCACAGGTGCGGGCTTTTTCGCTATCGATCGCTTGTGAAATTCATCCTGTGAATAATCTCAGGGTATTGAAATACCTCAGCTCGGTATTAGGTGTCAACGATGATCAAAAACAGGCCTGGTATCGTCATTGGTGTGAAACTGGTCTCGCCAGTCTGGAGCGGAAGTTGGTTCAGGGAGGTTTTGCCGGAACATATTGTTTTGGCGATACTCCTGGCTTTGCAGACTGTGTACTGATTCCTCAAATCGCAAATGCAGAGCGTTTCCAATGCGACCTGTCTGCCATGCCAACTTTAATGCGCATCAATCGCGCATGCCTGGAGTTGCCTGAGTTTATCAGGGCAATGCCGGTAAATCAGCCTGATGCAGAGTAAAAAAGGATGCAGCAGCATCCTTTTTTAATTTGGCAAACGTATCGTTTTCTCGGGGTCAAGCAAGGTATCGTTTAATACCGAGATGAGTAAAGAGCGTGTCAATTTCGACTTGGTCGTATAGCCGTCAATTGCCAGTTGATGACTGACTTGTTCTTCCGGTGCGTAGCCTGGTTGACCAGTGCGCAACACGATACGCAATCGGTCGTTTCTTAACTCAGTGCGAATAATTTCGACCAGCTTTAAGCCAGCGTCGACGGTTTCCATCACAACATCCAGCAAAACTAATGCAATGTCTTCGTTCGCGAGAATGATGTTTTTTGCCTCTTTGGCGGAATAGGCGTGTAAAAATTCGAGCGGTCTGCCATGAATCTTGACGCCATTTAATGCAAGCATGGTCGTTTCATGGACATTCTCATCATCATCTGTAATCAGAATTTTCCAAGGGTGTGCATCAATTTTTGCTGAGGGATTCGGATTATCCTCGTCAAGAAAATTGATGAGGTCATCATCAATACTGCTGGCAGAAAATGCGTTGGCAGTGTGGCTGAAACGATTCGAAAAGGTTTCAGATGTCGACAGGGTGGTTGAATTGCAAGCCCTTGCACCTCCGCATGGAATATAAGAGGTGTCTTTAAACAAGCCGGGCACTCTACTGTGTTCGTGCTTCATCAGTGTTCCCCTTATGCTTGAAAATAATTACTTCCGATCTTTATATTATGTGAAGCGCATATCTTTCGCAAGACAGCTATCCATAAAATTGTGGAAAATTGTATTCACCTATGTCCAATTCTATTCAATTGTAATCGTGTGATTTCCATCACTTGCTCAAAACGGATTCTGTTTAACAGTAATTAAATTCACTGATGTATTGCGTAATTGGAACTTTATTTCGTAATGCGTGTCTATTTCCGCATTAGTGTTAATTAACGTTCTTCTTTCGATGATTATGATTCCTCTTTTGCCTTCAGGTTTGCCTCGTACTCGTTTATCCGTCATGTCGTTTTCGATTGCTTTGGCTTTCAGCACTGCAGCCGTCGCACAGCAAGCACCTTCCTCTCCAATACCATCATCTGCTACCGAGGTGGATACCGTTGCAGGGAAAGGTGTGAAAAAAAATTCTGAACAATCCATGCAAAAGGTGGAAGTGCAGGGAGCAAGAGCTTATGACGAGCGCAGACAGGATACGGCAACCAAGATTGTGGTGACTCAGGAAGATATTGTGCGCTACGGCGATACGACAATCGGAGATGTATTGAAGCGTTTGCCCGGCGTGACTATCGGCGGCGTTCAGGGTCGTGGCGGAGAAATTCGTATGCGTGGCCTGGGTTCTGGCTATACTCAGATTCTGTTAAATGGCGAGCCTAGTCCTCCGGGATTTTCTCTCGATTCGATAGCTCCTGAGCTGATCGAGCGTATCGAAATCATCCGTGCGGCAACAGCGGAGCTGAGTACTCAGGCCATTGCCGGTGCGATTAATATCGTTCTCAAGAAAACAGTGCAGACTGCACAGCGCGAAATCAAAGTTGGCGGACAGGAAGATGGCGGAAAATTTGGTGAAAATCTGAATTTTCAGGTGTCTGACAAAGCAGGAAGCATGTCGTATTCCATTTCTGGAAATGCGAATCATGGACAATATGAACGCCCATCTTCTTTTGAAGAATATGGCACGGATGCGAACGGAACGCCTAATCTGCTCCGGCATACAGAGCAGTTAGGATGGGGAACCTTTAACGGTATCGGTTTTTCGCCCCGCATCAACTGGAGTTTTGAGAATGGCGACACCTTAACCACGCAAAGCTTTGTGAACGCCAATCGATTTGATGGGTATTCCAGCGAAAATGCACAGACATATTTGGGCGTGCTGCCAACTTATATCAGTGATTTGCAAAAAATACGTTCTGATTTCGAGATGGTACGCAGTAACCTGAACTGGATACACAAGCTCGCTGATAGTGCGAAACTCGATGTCAAGTTCGGCGTCAATTATAACAAGCGCAGCTCGGATGTTGATTTGTTGGGGTACTGGTTTAATCAGGCGCAGATACTTAAGCGGACAAACAATTCTTCCGGCTCCGATAAAGGGTTTACCACCAGCGGCAAATATTCGGCACCGTTTGTTGAAAATCATGCTTTTGTGTTTGGGTGGGATGCGGGTTATAGCCAGCGGAATACTACTCAGATACAGCAAGACATAGTTAGCAATATTGTTGACGCACAGGGTAAAAGCCAGACAAATCTGTCACCTATTAATCTGAATGAGGTGTTTAGCGCCGACGTAAGCCGGCTTGCTTTGTTCGCTCAGGATGAGTGGAGTGTCAACAAACAACTTTCCGTCTATGCCGGTTTGCGCTGGGAAGCCCTGGATACGCGCAGTTCCGGGAATTCCTATGCGGACGTCCATAACAAGTCCAGCGTCTGGAGTCCGATATTGCAGACATTATGGAAGCTGCCGGATAGTAAGAATGATCAGGTTCGTTTCGGATTGACGCGCACTTATAAGGCGCCTGATACGGGGCAACTGATACCGCGTCGTTTTATTTCGAACAATAATGGCCCGACCAGTCCCGACAGTATGGGTAATCCGAATCTGAAACCCGAATTAGCCTGGGGACTGGATGCTGCATTTGAGCATTATCTGCCCGGTGGCGGCATGCTGAGCGCCAGTATTTATATGCGCAAGATTGACGATATTATCCGCACCAATATATCGCAGCAATTAATAGGAGCTGAAACACTGTGGGTAGCTATGCCTGTTAATGATGGGCAGGCTACAACCAAAGGCATAGAGCTGGAAGCGAAATTCCCACTTCGCTCCTTGATGGCTACTGCTCCTGCAATCGATTTCAGAGCCAATGTGTCTTTTAACTGGTCTGATCTGAAAACGGTACCCGGTCCGAATAATCGTCTGGATTCTCAAACACCGATTAGCGCAAATCTGGGACTCGACTATAAGCTGGATACAATTCCCCTGACTATCGGCGGCAATTTCAGTTTCCAGGATGGAGGATTAGTCAGAACGTCTGTCACGCAGACAAAGTACTCGATTCCTAAACGGGTGCTGGATTTATATGGATTGTGGAAATTCGATCCGAAAACCAATTTCCGCTTATCGCTCTCCAATGCGCTGCATCAGGAGAATATTTCTGCGAGCAGTTACTTCGACCCTGTCTACGGAGGTATTACGCAGACTAATATCACACCGACGACAGTCGCTGTACGTGCATTATTCGAACATAAATTCTGAGCTTCCCCCGATTTGTTCTGCCTGCTGCCGCATTTAGTGCGGCAGCTTATTTTTTGCTCCTGGATTTGCAGGCGATGGGTAGCAAATTATCTGGAAGATTGGTTTGATTGGTTCCAAGTATCTGCATTTTATCCGGTGCTTCTGCATTTCCACATACCCAGGTAATCGGTACCATATGTACATTGGTGACGACTGCGGGGCGTAATGACAATATCTTGCCTTTGAGGGCGCCATTAGCACGATTACCGAACGTAATATTGACAGCACCATCTCTGAGTTCAATGGAACTGACTACGTAGTTAACGATTTTGTCTGGTGTTGGCAGTCCTGCTGCTTCATTATTGGCAGGCAGCGAATTGCCTAGTGTCCACGCAGCTTCGACGGGTTTCTCTGCAATACCAGCGAGGTTGATAGCGGACTCAATCTGTTCCCGTATGACCTTGTACAGATATGAAGGCACAGCCATCGCACTCAATATCGCGATGATGGACAGAACTACGGCTAGTTCCATCATGGTGAAACCGGTTATTTTTCTCATTATGTTTTTTGTTGACATCAGTCTTGATCAATTTAAAGGTGATTACGCGACATCATGTCATCGATTCAATGACATGATGCCAGCTTTCGCCGATAATGCGGGCAATTTGAATAATGTCTGATGTCATGGATTTCCCCATTTATTTTCTCGGTTTGACTACCAGTTTGCTGGAATTGCTTTCCTTTGTTCTTTCTATCGTGACGGTTGCTCTGAATATCCGTCAGATACACTGGGCATGGTTATTCTCTATCATTTCTTCCGCGTTATATGCCGCAGTATTTTTTTCTGCAAAATTATACGGAGATATGGGACTGCAATTCGTATTTATTGCAGCATCGCTCTGGGGCTGGATGCAGTGGCTGCGTGGCAATGATCAGGATATGCAGTTGGCTGTCACGAAGTCAAATATCCGCATAAGACTGGCAGCAGGTGCTCTTTGGCTTGGATTGTTTGTCTTATTTGCCTGGTTTCTTGCCCATTTTACGGATACAGATGTCCCACATGCAGATGGATTCCTGACCGCAGGCAGTCTGGTTGGTCAATTGCTGTTGTCGCGTAAAAAAATCGAAAACTGGCATGTCTGGATTATTGTGGATGTATTGTATGTAGGTTTGTATCTATATAAAAATTTGATGTTGACAGCGGTGTTATATGGAGTGTTTGTTGTGATGGCGGTAGCAGGTTTGCGAGCGTGGAGTAAAGAATGCCGGACGTGAATAAGATCGCCATTCTGGGCGCAGAATCGTCAGGCAAATCGGTGTTGGCAGAAGCATTGGCAAAACAGTATCAGACGGTCTGGGTACCTGAATATTTGCGTGAATTTGTTGAGGTGAATCAGCGTGTTCCTCGCGAAGAGGATCAACTCATGATCGCACGCACGCAAATTGCGCATGAGCAGCAGTTGCTGCCACAAGCGAGGCAATGGCTATTTTGCGATACCTCACCGCTAATGACGGTGATCTACAGCAAACACTATTTCCCTGGTATTGATCCCGAATTGATTATGCTGGCTGAGCAGCATGATTACGACTTTACCATCGTGACTGCACCGGATTTTCCATGGACGCCAGATGGATTGCAACGTGAGTCGCCGGCCGTACGTCAACGTGTCCATGAGCAGTTGCTGGGGATATTGGAACAGCGTGAAATCCCTCATTTGGTAGTGGAAGGTAATCTGGAACAAAGACTGAGTCAGGTTGAATTTGCACTCTCATTTTTGAGCATGTAAATTTTTGAAGCCGTAAAAAAAGCCACTTGCTATTCACTGCAAGTGGCTTTTTACTATCAGCAGAACTTACTGACTTTCCATCAGGCTACGCAGATGTTCGGCCTTACCTGGGTGACGCAATTTTTTCATCGCTTTGGCTTCGATCTGGCGTATCCGTTCGCGCGTAACTTCGAACTGTTTGCCGACTTCTTCCAGCGTGAATTCGGTTGTTGTATCGAGGCCGAAACGCATGCGCAGCACCTTGGCTTCGCGCGGACTCAGACCATCCAGCGCTTCTTTTAATTTCTCTTGTACCGATGCCTGCATTGCGGCCGCCATCGGCGACATCGTCATGCTGTCTTCGATGAAATCACCGAGTTGCGAGTCACCGTCGTCACCGATAGGCACATCCAGCGATACCGGTTCTTTGGCGATCTTCAGAATCTCGCGCACCTTGATTTCCGGCAGTCCCATTTTGTCGGCGATCGCTGCTGGTTCCGGCTCCAGTCCTGTCGTTTGCAGCAACTGGCGGCGCACGCGGTTCATTTTATTGATTGTCTCTATCATGTGCACTGGCACGCGTATCGTGCGTGCCTGATCGGCAATGGCGCGCGCAATCGCCTGACGTATCCACCAGGTGGCGTAGGTCGAGAATTTATAACCGCGTCTGTATTCGAATTTATCAACCGCTTTCAATAAGCCGATATTACCTTCCTGAATCAGGTCGAGGAATTGCAGCCCGCGATTCACGTATTTTTTCGCAATCGAAATCACCAAGCGCAAATTCGCTTCCGTCATGGCGCGTTTCGCTTCACTGGAGCGTTTTTCGCCAGCGATCATTTGCTTATTGATTTCACGCAGTGCGCTCAGTGGCAATTCGACGCGGTTTTCCAGTGCAATCAGCTTTTGCTGCAATTCGCGCGCTGCATGAATATGACGGGACACCAGCGTCGCATAAGGTTGAGCGCATTGCATTTCATGTTCGAGCCATTCCGGGTTGGTCGCATGGACGCGCAGCATGTCGATGAAGTAATTGCGTGGCATGCCGCATTTATTCACCAGCAATTCCATCAATTGTTTTTCAGTATTGCGCAATTCTTTCATTTGTTTGCGCAAGGTGTCGCACAATTTTTCTGCGGTCTTGACGGTAAAACGCATGCCTTGTAATTCGCGCGAAATCGCTTGCTGCGCAGCGATGTAAGCAGGCGACAGATAACCTTCGCCAGCGCGTGCCGCCTGCATTTGTTCGAAACGTTTGGCAACGATCGCAAATTTTTGCAGCGATGCCGTTTTCAATTGCTGCAGTTGTTCGTCGCTGATGCCGCCCACACCGTCGGCGACCGCTTCATCGTCGTCGTCTTCGACATCATCTTCATCATTGTCGGAGATCAGCAGCGCAGCGGCATCGCTGGCATCGGGGTCAAGCAAACCGTCGATGACATCGTCGGCACGCACTTCGTCTTTGGCGATTTTGTCTGCAATGACGAGGATTTCCTGGATCGTGCCCGGGCAGGCGGAAATTGCCTGCACCATGTCTTTCAGGCCGTCTTCTATGCGTTTGGCGATTTCGATTTCACCGCTGCGCGTCAGCAATTCAACGCCGCCCATTTCACGCATATACATGCGCACCGGATCGGTGGTGCGGCCGAAATCAGAGTCAACCGTTGCCAGTGCTGCGGCGGCAACCGATTCAGCCTCATCGTCGGTAACGGCATTATTGGCGTTGTCGGTTAACAGCATCATTGCTGCATCCGGTGCCTGATCATAGACCGCAATACCCATATCATTCAGAGTGCTGACGACTTCTTGAATCATTTCGGCATCAGCGATTTCTTCCGGCAAATGATCGTTAATCTCGGCATGCGTCAGATAGGTACGATCTTTACCCAAACGTATCAGTTTGGATAATTGTTTTCTGTAATGTTCTAACTGCTCCTCCGTCGAACCGGATTTTTTATTTCTTACTCTTGCTGCACGCTTCAACTCGGCAGATTCAGCAGCATTCAGTGCCTGGATTTCATCGTTTTCGAAGAAAGCTTCCGAAGATTTGCGGCCACGTTTTGCCGGTTCCTTGTTGCCGGATAAGGTATAGCCGGAAGTATCCAGAGTAGCGATAGGGCTGTCTGTAGCCACAGGCGTACTTTGAGGCGTAGTAACTGGTGCCGGAATGACTGTTGCCACTGGTACGTTGACTGTAACCGGGCTCGGTTTGACGACCGGTGCAGGTATCGCAGGTGCAACCGGTCTGAGTGTTGTGACGGGTGCTGTTGCTGCGAATTTGCCAGAGCCGATACGTGTCTCACGCTTGATCACAGCTTGTACAGGCTTGCTCTCTTGCTGGTCAGCGAGTAGCAGTTTCTTAGCGACTTTAGGTGCTGTTTTTCTGATGATGACAGCGCGAGGTTTGGCGATGTCTGCACCGGATAAGGTATGCAATTCAGCTTTCAGATCCGCGCGGATTTCCGTTTTAGTTTCCGGTTTAGATACAACATCTGTTGTATCGCTACTTGGATTCGATGGACTGGATACAGCATCCGACGCGATGATTTCATCATCGGCAGGCTCCTCAGCTGCAGGGGTAACCGGAATGTCTTCAAACGGCATATTACTCATCGCCTCAATATCTTCAGCGGTGAGCGCTTTTACCGGAGCAACAATGGCTTCGGCCGTAACCGGTTGCAGGCGCGAGCGGCGTTTGATGATGGTCACGGGTGCAGCAGTGGTCGCATGGCTGATGTTGTCATTCACATCTGGAGTTTGCGCTGTCGTCACTGCGGCTGTTTCGACCGCAACGGATGCAGGATTGCGATTCAACTGCAGAGTTTTTTTGCCCAGTGTAAGTGTGGAACCTGTCTTTTGAACGGGGGTAGTAGAGTCAGTTAAGCTGTTTTTCATGTAACAAATCGAATGCGACAACAAAGGCTTGTCAATAGTGTATGGCAAGGGCAATTGGCTGCTGACGATCAAGTGTTGTGGATCAACGGCAGACACGGATGAAAAAGCCCGCTGGTAAAAGCGGGCTACGCTGATGCGGAAGTCTTCATCTTGCTCAAACTGGTTCTCAAATGAGACGCGAGGGCAGAATTATCCTCGGCTTGCGGGTTCTTGACAAGTTTTGTATGTAATTTGCAGAAATAAAAAGGTGCGTCATTGTATAGAATTTCAGGCTTCACGTGGGATAGCCTTATCTGGTGCGGTTCTGGAAATGATTGGCAGGAATGCCCTGCGTTAAAAACAGATAAATCTTTTTGATGAAAAAACTGAAAAACGCTTCCTTTCTCATTCATAAATCGTAATAGTGCTTCCTGGATTGCATGGATGGGTTCAATATGTGCATCAAGGCAAAAACTGAACGACGAGGAAGACGCAGGGATTTCACTTCTGCTTAAGTATTGGGTAAGTGTTCTTTCCTGCAATATTCGTAATGCGCTTGTCATGACAGAAGGGTATTCTTATCTCTTGTTGATTATGCGTAAATTGTTTATATTGTTTTTAGTAATTTATTGGAGGCTTAAATGGCAACCGTTGCTAGCAAAAAAGATGTGCCTGAGGTAAAAACGCCTGTGGTGAAAAAGGCCGTGGTAAAAAAAGTTGTGACTGCGGTTAAAAAAAGCGCTCCAGTGAAACCCGCAGTGAAGGCTGTTAAGCCAGTTTCCCCGGCAGCGAAGCCACTGCCGCTTAAGAATTTACCTGAGAATCCTGAGAAGGTGAAAAAAGCCAAGCTGGTACGTGATAGTTTCACTATGCCTGAGGCAGAATACGAAGTGCTGAGCCAGGTAAAAAAGGCTTGCCTGAAAGCTGGTGTTGAAGTGAAAAAAAGTCAGTTATTACGCATCGGTCTTGTTTTACTCAGCAAAACGGATGTTCCTGCACTTAAGAAATTGATCTCCGGACTGGCTCCGCTCAAAGCGGGTCGACCTAAAAAAGAAAAGTAATTTTCTGATATTTTCAACAGCCGTCAGATTGTTCCGATCTGACGGCTGTTGTTTTTCAGCTTGTCATAAAACAGACATCAAATTGTCATCTTGCGGAAGTAATCATTCTCTATCCTTCGTCCGTCGAATCAACGACATCTTGCAAATTAACGAGGACGATGAATGCGATTACTCACGATACCTGCGGATGCTAATCCTAGTTTTTCCAAACTCAGTCTGAGCCTTGCAACGACTAAAAAAGAAGTCAAGGAAGTACAGCGTTTACGCTACAAAGTATTTATTGAAAGCATGGGTTTGTCGGCTTTATCTAATCCTGAAGGTCTGGACAAAGATGAGTTTGATGATTTTTGTGATCATTTAATTGTCAGGGATAGCAAGACCCTGAAGGTTGTGGGTACCTATCGTGTACTAGGCCCTAATGCTGCTCGCGAAATGGGACGCTATTATTCGGAGACAGAATTTGATCTTTCCCGTTTGCAGCACATACGTGGTGGTATCGCAGAGGCTGGGCGTGCATGTATTCACCCCGATTACCGTAGTGGTGCTGTGATTATGATGTTGTGGGCAGGTTTGGCTGCTTATATGCGTCGTGAGCGTTGTTCGCATCTGATCGGTTGTGCAAGTATCAGTCTGACGGATGGCGGACAGAATGCGGCAGCGATTTACCAGAGTTTTACCGAGAATGATTTTTGCCCGCTTGAATATCGTGTGACACCGCATTTACGATTTCCACTGGATGAGATGGATACGAGTAATGTAGAAGCACGTATTCCGCCATTGTTGAAAGGATATCTGCGTGCGGGTGCGTGGATATGCGGTGAGCCGGCCTGGGACCCTGATTTTCATAGTGCTGATCTGTTTGTCATGTTGCCACTGTCAAATCTGGATAGTCGCTACGCTCGTCATTATGGTACCGGGGAGTAATTGAATGAAGCCTGCCGACCAGTTCCTGAATAAGAAATTACACAAAATCGGAAAAAAGGATATCGTCCGTTTCCGTACTATCTGGATTTCCGATCTGCATTTAGGAACAAGTGGTTGTCAGGCCAGCAAATTGCTGGAATTTTTGCGTGCGACAGAGTCTGAAACCTTGTATCTGGTTGGTGACATTATCGATGGCTGGCAATTGAAGCGACGCTGGTACTGGGATCAGACTCATAATAATGTCGTACAGACAGTATTGAAAAAAGCCAAAAAAGGGACAAATGTTATTTTTGTTCCTGGCAATCACGATGAATCCATACGTCAGTTTATCGATCTGGATTTTGGTGGTATCAAAGTGCGTGATGAACTTGTCCATACTACGGCAGATGGCAAACGGATGCTGGTATTGCATGGCGATCGTTTCGACGGTGTGATTGCCTGTGCAAAATGGCTTGCTTACGTCGGCGATAGTTTATATACCGTGATTCTGAAGTTTAATCAGATTTTTAATAACTGGCGCGCACGCGCTGGTTTACCTTACTGGTCTTTGTCGCAGTATTTGAAACTCAAAGTAAAAAATGCCGTCAGTTATATTACGCAATTTGAAGATGCTCTTGCCGATGAGGCGCGCAGAAAAGGTGTAGACGGTATCATCTGCGGACATATTCATAAACCGGAAATTCGTGACATTGGCGGAGTACTGTACTGCAATGACGGCGATTGGGTGGAAAGTCTGTCAGCATTGGTTGAAGACACACACGGACAGTTAAGTCTGGTGACATGGCATGACATCATGCACTCGTTTCAGTCGGATGAGTTGCTGACGGATATGGAGCCGGAGCATCAGGCAGGCGTTGCTGTTTCCGGATAATTTTTCTGTACGTTCTTGTAGCAAACAGCTTCCAATTTCTCTGTTACTTCAGAACCAGATCGGGCGACATAATCGCTTTCAGATACGTTTCCAGATTTTCTGTTTGTTTTTGTTTCTGGGATATCCACCAGACATTGGCTTTTCTGACGCTGTATTCCTGCTGAGGATGTCCTAATAGCTCTCCAACCACCTGTCCCAGATAAGGCTGGTGCCCGATAATGAGTACCGGTTCGCGGCTGTGAGGCCAGTTTGCAGCGCGCAATATCTCTTCGACCGTTGCACCAGGCGCTAATTCTGGAACAACTTTGATTTTTCTGCCGCAGCTGACCAGCGCTTCTGCGGTATCTCTGGTACGTATCGTCGGACTCACAAGAATGCGGCAGGTATCTGGCAGAGTGCTATCTAACCAATGCGCCATTTTTCCGGCTTGCTTGCAACCCTTTCCCGTCAGCTTTCTGAATTCATCCGTGATATGTTCAGTCGGATTTTCCGCTTCCGCATGACGCCAGAGTATGAGGTCCATTATTCGGTGTCCGTTGAGGATAAGGAGCCAAGTTGTTGCATCAGATACTGCTGTGCGCAAAAACGAGCTTGTTTGGCTCTGGCTTTTTTACGCTCATAATTTCCCTCTGAGTCGAGTGTCCATGCATTGACATTGTCTTTGAGGTAGGGATCAAGACCTTCTGTCAGTATGCGTTTTTTCAGTGATTTTTCAAGAACTGGAAACGCTACCTCAATTCGCCGGAACAGATTCCGGCTCATCCAGTCCGCGCTGGCAAGATGGACATCGTGAGCAAGATCGTTGCGGAAGTAATAGATACGACTGTGTTCCAGAAAGCGTCCAATAATAGAGCGAACCCGGATATTTTCTGATAAACCCGGAACACCTGGCCTTAAAGCACAGGCTCCACGGATAATCAGATCGATTTTGACACCGTCTGCCGATGCTGCATACAAGGCGCGAATGACAGACTCATCAAGCAGGGCATTCATCTTGGCGATGATTCTTCCAGGGCGTCCCTCACGTGCAATCCGGGCTTCATTACGTATAGCCTTAATAATCTGCGGTTGTAATGCAAATGGCGCAAGCCACAAGTAGTCGAGTTTCTTGGGTTTGGTCAGGCCGGTAAGATGAATAAAGACTTCATTGACTTCTGCGGCCATTGCCGGATGGGCAGTTAATAAACCGAAATCTGTATAGAAGCGTGTGGTCGATGGATGGTAATTTCCCGTTCCTAAGTGAGCATAATGTCTTAATAAGCCATCTTCTTCACGGCGAATCACCAGCGCCAGTTTTGCATGCGTTTTTAATCCGACGACACCATAAACCACCTGGGCTCCTGCGCGTTGCAATTTATCCGCCCAGTTGATATTCGCCTCTTCATCGAAACGCGCCATTAATTCGACAACCACCGTAACTTCTTTGCCTAATCGTGCTGCGGTAATCAGGGATTCCATCAGATCGGAATTCATGCCGGTGCGGTAGATCGTCTGCTTGATGGCAACCACATTCGGATCGAGCGAAGCGGAGCGAATGAAATCAATCACCGTCTGAAATGGCTGGAATGGATGATGCAGTAAAACGTCTTGTTTACGCAATAAAGTAAATATGTCGGTATGCGAATACTTGGCCACCGCTTTTGCTGAAAATGGAGGGAAGCGCAAACTTGGCTGTTTGACATAATCGGCCAGCTCTCCCAAGCGAACCATATTCACCGGACCATCCACCGGATATAGCCTGTCCTGATCGAGTGAGAATTGACTGAGCAGAAAGCGTGCGAGATCTTCCGGACAATTTTTGGCAACCTCAAGGCGAACGGCTGCACCAAATTGGCGGGTTTGCAATTCACCTTGCAATGCCTGGCGTAAATTTTTGACTTCTTCTTCGTCGACCCACAAATCACTGTCGCGAGTTACGCGGAACTGAGAATAGTTAATGACCTCTCTGCCATTAAACAATTCTTCAATATGAGAGTGAATAACTGACGATAACAGGCAAAATGACAAGCCATTTTCGGACAGCTCATCGGGCAGGCGAATAATCCGGGGCAGGACTCTGGGTGCCTTGACGATGGCAATACCTGTGCCTCGCCCGAATGCATCTTTGCCTGCCAGCGACACAATGAAATTCAGACTCTTATTGACAACCTGAGGGAAGGGATGGGCAGGATCCAGTCCGATTGGCGTCAGCAATGGGCGAACCTCGCGCTCAAAATATTGCTTGACCCAGGCGCGTTGCGCCTCATTGCGTTCTGAGTGCCTGAGCAGATGGATCCCTTTTTTGGATAGCTGCGGCAGGATTTCCTGGTTTAGCAATTCATATTGACGTTGTGCCAGTTGATGACATTCGCTGCTGATACGTTGCAGGGTAGCCTGAAAACCCGGATGTTGAACCAGCTCACCATCAATAGTGTTTTGCGCTAGCAGGCTGGCAACTCTGACCTCAAAAAACTCGTCCAGATTGCTGCCGACGATGCAAAGATATTTCAGTCGTTCAAGCAAGGGAATGGTTTTATCTTCCGCCTGTGCCAGAACTCGCCAGTTGAAAGCGATCTGCGAAATCTCACGATCCAGAAAGATAGAAGCTCGCGGAAGCTCGGTTGCCGTTGACCGGGTATTTTTAGGTTTCTTGTTGTCGTCGCTTTCTGTGCCGGTAAATTCGCTGGCCGGATTATTCTTATCCACAGAATCGATGATTTCACTATTAGGCATTTTTATCCGCATGTCATAAAGACTGTCATATATATACAGGTACTATTTTAACTACATATGATGACAAGTTTGTGACAAAAGGTTGGTCTGAAAGTTGATTGTTTCTGAAATACTTTGTTACGTCATATTGTTGTCATAATTCGCTTGTACAGTTCGGCACGTAGTAACAAAAACATGTCAATTAACCCTGAGGTGAACATGCAAATCAATCGTGTCGTTAAATCCCTGATCGCTGCCGTTGGCGTTGCTGCGACTTTTTCCGCAGCCCATGCAGCAGATATTACTGGTGCTGGCGCAACTTTCCCATATCCTATCTATGCAAAATGGGCGGAAGCGTACAAAAAAGCAACTGGCAATGGTCTGAACTATCAATCTATCGGTTCTGGCGGTGGTATCAAGCAAATCAAAGCTAAAACAGTTGATTTTGGTGCTTCTGATATGCCTTTGAAGGCAGAAGAACTGGATGCAGAAGGTTTGACGCAATTCCCGGCAATTATCGGTGGTGTTGTTCCTGTATTGAACGTAGAAGGTATCGCCCCAGGTAAATTGAAAATGACTGGCGAAGTTCTGGCAGGCATTTACATGGGTAAGATTACAAAGTGGAATGCACCTGAAATTTCCGCAATTAATCCAGGTACAAAGCTGCCTGCAGAAGACATTACCGTTGTTCACCGTTCTGATGGTTCCGGTACCACATTCCTGTGGACAGATTATCTGAGCAAAGTAAGTGCCGAATTTAAAGCGGCAATCGGTTCTTCGACTGCTGTGAAATGGCCTGTCGGTCTGGGCGGTAAGGGAAATGAAGGCGTTGCAGCCAACGTTCAGCGTATCAAAAATTCTATCGGTTACGTTGAATACGCTTACGTCAAAAAGAACAAAATGACTTACACCTTGTTGAAAAACGCTGACGGTCAGTTCGTTGATCCGGATGATGCCAATTTCAAGGCTGCCGCAGCGAATGGCGACTGGAGTAAAGCACCTGGCATGTACCTGGTATTGACTAATCAGCCTGGTAAAGCATCCTGGCCAATCACTGGCGCATCTTTCATCCTGATGCACAAGTCTCAGGCTGAACCTGAAAAGGCAAAAGAAGTATTGAAGTTTTTTGAGTGGGCATTCAAAAATGGCGGCGCTATGGCTGCTGAGCTCGAATACGTTTCTTTGCCAGCTCCGGTTGTAAAAATGATTGAAGATAACTGGAAAGCAAAGATCAAAGATGCTTCCGGTAAAGCAATCTGGTAATTTGCGGACGATTTCGGTTGAACTACTGAAATAGAAAGCTATTTACAGGTAATCCGGATAACGTCCGGATTACCTTCTGGTCTATATAATGCCTATGCCTACCTCAATGTCCTCCGTCAATATGACTGCACCATCCACGATATCCGACGTCTCCAATTCTCAAACGCAGCCGAGTTTGCCGTTGAGTGATGCAAGAATGGCTGCGGTAATGCGCCGTCAGCGTTGGCAAGATTTTTTCTTTCACAAAATCACCCTGAGTTTTGCTGCTCTGGTGCTGGTGGTTCTGCTCGGAATTATCTTTTCTTTGTTTATGCGTGCGGTACCTGCAATGCAGGAATTTGGCTTCGCATTTATTACGACAATAGAATGGGATCCGGTAAATGATAAGTACGGCGGCATGATCGCCATTGTCGGTACTTTAGCGACTTCTTTTATTGCATTGCTGATCGCATTTCCTGTCAGTTTCGGTATTGCTCTGTTTTTGACAGAGATTTGTCCTGCCTGGTTGAAGCGCCCATTAGGAACCGCGATTGAATTACTTGCCGGTGTTCCTAGTATTATTTATGGCATGTGGGGCTTGTTTGTATTTGCGCCACTGTTTTCTGATTATATCCAGCCCGCACTTGCGATGACGCTGGGTAAGTTGCCGGTTATTGGCATCCTGTTTTCAGGGCCGATGATCGGGCTTGGTATTCTCTCTGCCGGAATTATTCTGGCGATCATGATTATTCCTTTTATTTCCTCCGTCATGCGTGACGTATTTGAAGTGGTTCCTCCGGTTCTGAAGGAATCTGCATACGGTCTGGGCTGTACGAAATGGGAGGTTGTGCGCAAGATTGTGCTGCCTTACACCAAAATTGGTGTGGTGGGTGGAGTGATGCTCGGTCTTGGTCGTGCATTAGGCGAGACGATGGCTGTGACTTTTGTTATCGGTAATGCGCATAAATTATCGTGGTCTTTATTCTCTGCGGGTAACAGTATCGCTTCGACCTTGGCCAATGAATTTGCTGAAGCCGAAACCGTACTGCATACATCGTCCTTATTCTTGTTAGGCCTGATCTTGTTTGTGATTACATTTATCGTTTTGTCTGCTGCAAAATTGATGCTGCTGGGCTTGAGTAAAAAAGAAGGAAGCAAATAATGGATAAGACTGACATGCCAGCCGTACATAATCCCGTCTACCGCAGGCGGCTCATGATGCACAGGGTAGGAATTTTTCTGTCTTCAGTGGCGATGGCCTTCGGTGTTTTATTTTTGATGTGGATTTTATTCACTTTAGTCATAAAAGGTTTTTCCGCTATTAACCTGGCGATGTTTACCGAGTCCACCCCTGCTCCCGGTAGCGAAGGCGGCGGTCTGATGAATGCGATCGTCGGTAGTTTCATGATGGTGGGCAGTGCAACGCTGATCTCTACACCGATAGGTATTCTGGCCGGAATTTATCTGGCCGAATATGGAGACAAGAGCTGGTTTGGTGCCGTAACGCGCTTCGTCACTGATATCATGTTGTCCGCACCTTCGATTGTCGTAGGTTTGTTTGTGTATGCGATTTATGTCGCCAATATCAAGCATTTTTCTGGTTGGGCCGGCAGCATTGCGATTTCTCTGATTGCGATTCCGGTAGTTGTCAGAACAACTGACAATATGCTGGGACTGGTTCCGGCCAGTTTGCGCGAGGCTGCATTTGCACTGGGAGCGCCACGCTGGAAAGTCGCTTTGCTGGTGCGTTTGCGCGCAGTCAAAGCTGGGGTGATTACCGGTGTTCTGTTGGCTGTGGCGCGTATTTCAGGTGAAACGGCACCCTTGTTGTTTACTGCGCTGAATAATCAGTTCTTCAGCGCCAATATGAATATGCCGATGGCGAATTTGCCGGTCGTGATCTATCAATATGCGATGAGTCCTTACGACAACTGGCGTGATCTGGCCTGGGGCGGTGCCTTACTGATCACTTTCAGTGTGCTTGGCTTAAACATTCTGTCGCGTACTTTGTTCAACCAGAAAACTCAGCATTAATTTAAATCGATATGACTACCACTCAAGACAATATGCAAAAAAAAGCCATCGAGATCAATGGGCTGAATTTTTATTACGGTGCAACCCGTAGCTTGCGCGATATTAATCTGAACATCTACGACAAAAAGGTCACAGCTTTTATCGGCCCTTCGGGTTGCGGTAAATCGACTTTGTTACGGACGCTGAATCGCATGTACGATCTGTATCCTGGACAAAGAGCAGAAGGTAAAATCGTTTATAACGGTAAAAATATTCTCGATGCCGACCAGGACATCAATCTGCTGCGCGCCAAGGTGGGTATGGTCTTTCAGAAGCCGACACCATTCCCGATGTCGGTGTACGACAATATCGCTTTCGGTGTCCGCTTGTATGAAAATTTATCCAAGGGCGAGATGGATGAGCGTGTCGAATGGGCATTGAAAAAAGCGGCGATCTGGAACGAAGTCAAAGACAAGCTGAATAAGAGCGGTTTGAGTTTGTCCGGTGGTCAGCAGCAGCGTTTGTGCATTGCGCGCGGAGTTTCTGTCAGGCCGGATGTGCTGTTGCTGGATGAACCAACATCTGCACTGGATCCTATCTCGACAGTAAAAATTGAAGAATTGATTAATGAATTGAAAGAAGAGTACACGATCGCAATCGTGACCCACAATATGCAGCAGGCGGCGCGCTGTTCTGATTACACTGCCTATATGTATTTGGGGGAGTTGGTTGAGTTTGGTGAGACAGATCACATCTTCATGAATCCGATGAAGAAAGAAACTCAAGACTATATTACCGGCCGTTTCGGTTAATTTTTATCGTTTGCGATTTATACTTCAGGAGCATACCGTGACAGGCGAACACTCTTCAAAACAATATGATATGGATCTGGAAACAATTCGTTCCAAGGTCTTGTTAATGGGCGGTCTGGTCGAAAGCCATTTCCATGATGCGATGTCCTGCTTTCGCACGGGAAATACGGATCAGGCAGAACTGGTTATTCAGTCAGATCTCGAAGTCAACCGGCTTGAGGTTAGTCTGGATGATATGTGCAGTCATCTGATCGTTAAGCGCCAGCCGGCAGCGAATGATTTGCGTACCGTCATGGCTACCGGAAAAGTCATTACCGATCTGGAGCGTATAGGCGACGAGTCGACGAAAATCGCACGTATTTCGAAAGAGGAAAATACCAACCGTCGTGGCTCGCCAATGTTCAGCGCGTATGAAACCGTTCGCGTGCTGGCTAACAGTGTGGCGGATATGTTGCATGATTCGCTGGATGCGTTTGCCCGTCTTGATGATGCCAAGGCTGTCCAACTGATTGCGCAGGATGCGATCATTGATAATGACTTCCGTTCTATCATGCGTAACCTGATTACTTTCATGATGGAAGACCCAAGTACTATTTCTTCCGCATTAAATACTATGTGGGTTGCCAAGGCGATTGAGCGTATCGGTGACCATGCTAAGAACATCGCCGAGCATACGATTTATATCGTTGAAGGAAAAGATATCCGGCACTCAGACTATGTTGCAACAAAACAAGACCAGAAAGTTTGACTGACAAGATGGCTGCTGATACTACAATACTGATCGTTGAAGATGAGCCGGCAATCGTCGAGCTGGTGAGTTTTACACTGCGTGCGGCAGGTTGGAATACCTTTGCTGTCAACAATACCGCAGAAGCCTGGGAGTTCGTTCAGCGTCGTACTCCACAACTGATTTTGCTGGATTGGATGTTGCCAGATCAGAGTGGTTTGCGCTTGTTGTCCAAAATTCGCTCGGACCGTCAGTTCAATGAGATTCCCATCATTATGCTGACCGCGAAAAGTATGGAAGAGGACAAGATCGCTGGTCTTGATCATGGTGCGGATGACTATATTACCAAGCCATTTTCACCACGTGAACTGACGGCGCGGATTAAAGCCCTATTGCGCCGTAAGAGCCCGGAACATGCACAGACGGCTTTGACTATCGGCCCTGTTGTACTGGATCCTGTCAGTTGTACCGTTAAAATTTCGGATCAAAAAGTGGATATTGGTCATGCCGAATATAAACTACTGAAATTTTTTATGGCGCATCCTGAGCGCGTATTTTCCCGCAGCCAATTGCTCGATAAGGTTTGGGGAGATCATGTCGTGATCGAAGAGCGCACGGTGGACGTGCATGTTCTGCGTTTGCGCAAGGTATTAAAAACTGCCGAATCGATGATTAAAACAGTTCGCAGTGTCGGTTACATGCTGTCTGAAAAATAATATCTTTTTCTGGCAAGTTAAAAAGTCTTGTTCGTATCGATTCGTATGAATGAAAACGCATGCATTAAATGGTTTATATTATTTTTATAATTTGATCACTTTTATTTTTCATTCCATAACTATCGTATATGTCTGTTGAACTCTTGAAAACTCCAGCTCTTTTTTAATCTTACTTCTGGTTCCACATGTCACCACGTATTATATTTTGGGTTTCCAATCTGGTTCGTTTGCTGATGGTGCTGTTGGGAGCTGCATTTGCTGCTTACATGTGGGGGATCAAAACGGGTCTGGTGCTGGGATTTCTTACCATCGCCGTCTTGTTTCTGATTCAGCTTTTTTATCTGCAAAGGCTGGCGGACTGGCTTGATCATCCCAGCAGCTCCCGTTTACCTGATGGTTCCGGTGCCTGGACAGATATTTTTTCCAGACTCTATAAATTACGCCGTGGCGACGAAAAAAATCAGGCAGAGCTGACTGAATGGCTGGCAAGGTTTCGTCAGGCCATGACGCTCTTGCCTGATGGCGTAGTTATCATGGATGACGTACTGTTTCTCGAATGGTGCAATCCTGCGGCCGAACATCATCTGGGTTTGAGCCTGGCAAAAGACAAAGGAATGCGTGTTACGAATCTGGTTCGTAGTCCGGAGTTTATGGATTACATCATTCTTGGACGCTATGAAACACCGTTAACTTTATCTTTTCGTGATCGCAAGTTAATTACTCATATTATTCCGTTCGAAAATCGCCGGCAGATTCTGGTGACGCATGATGTTACCGAATCTGAGCGTATTGATATGATGCGGCGTGATTTCATCGCCAATGCATCGCACGAGCTTCGTACCCCGCTGACTGTAATCAACGGTTTTCTGGAAATTGCCTCCTTACAGCCGGATCTGGATTTACCTACCCGCAACGCACATTTGAAGTTAATGTCGGAGCAGGGTGAACGTATGCAGCGATTGGTCGAAGATATGCTGACGCTGACTCGTCTTGAATCCATGGATCATTTGTTGCGAACGGAAGTGATACATATGCATGGCTTGCTGGATCAGATTCTGCAAGAGGCTAATGCATTATCCGCAGGCAGGCACCAAATCAGTCTGGTGTGCGAAGGCCCTGATATTCGTGGCAGCGCTGATGAAATCCGCAGCGCTTTAACCAATCTGGTCACCAATGCGATCCGTTACACGCCGGAGAACGGGCAGATACAGATATGCTGGGTGAATTCAGCACAAGGGCCGCGTTTCAGCGTCCAGGATAATGGTATCGGAATCAGCCCAGAGCATATTTCTCGTCTGACAGAACGTTTTTACCGGGTTGATAAAAGCCGTTCAAGAGAAACTCAGGGGACAGGTCTGGGGTTGGCGATCGTCAAACATGTCTTGTTGCGACACAATGCTGCATTGTTGATTGAGTCGATACCCAAAGAGGGTAGTAAATTCAGCGCGCAATTCCCGGCGAATGTCATCATTGAAGCATGATAGATTTCTCGGACGCATTGCCATCATTTTTATGATCGTGAGCAAAAGAAATCAATAAATATTGTTATGCTCACTTGTCTTCAATAGGAAATACGGTACACTCAAAACCATCATATGCAACATGCTTGGCATCTTGCTAACCGGGTAGGTTATTGGGGAATGTTCAATGGAAATGAACGTTTTAGTACTGGACGATGCACAGATCAATGTGACTTTGTTGTGTCTCCTGTTAAAGAAAATAGAAAAATGTAATTCCGTCAGCTTCAACGAGCCAGATTTAGCCTTGTCCTGGTGTGGCACGCATGTCCCTGATCTGGTCATGGTTGATTACATGATGCCTACGATGGATGGCGTTGAGTTTATTCGTCGCTTCCGCCAGTTGCCGGGATGCAGCGATATTCCGGTGTTGATGATTACCGCCAATAACGAGCTGGAATTGCGCTATGAGGCGCTGAATGTCGGCGCTAACGATTTTCTGATCAAACCTATCGATAAAATTGAATTTCTGGCGCGCACCAAAAATATGCTTGCGCTCAGAAAGAGCCAGCGTTTCCTCGAAGACAGGGCAAGCTGGCTGGATGAAGAAGTCAAAAAAGCGACGGCAGAAATTCGCGCCCGTGAGCGTGAAACGATTTTACGGCTTTCAAAAGCGGCTGATTCTCGCGATCCCGAGACGGGTGCTCACATTGTCCGTATGGCGAACTATTCAAGAATTATCGCGGAGCATCTGGGCTTATCGGAAGCCGATCAGGAATTATTGCTCGAAGCCGCTCCCATGCACGATATCGGCAAAGTCGGTATTCCCGACAATATCCTTTTAAAGCCCGGGAAACTCACCGAAGATGAATTTACTATCATGAAGCAGCATGCCAGCCTTGGTTATGACATTCTTGCCGGCAGCACTTCTGAAATGCTCAATGCTGGTGCCATCATTGCTTTAGCTCATCATGAGAAATTCGATGGCAGCGGCTATCCCAGAGGATTGGCAGGACAGGATATTCCCTTATTTGCCAGAATTGTTGCGGTTGCCGATGTGTTCGATGCACTCACCTCAGAACGTCCTTATAAAGCAGCCTGGGACATAGACCGGGCACTTGCCTTTTTACATGAGGGCTCTGGAAAGCATTTTGACCCTGAATGTATTCAGGCATTCGTTGCTGGCTGGACGCAAATTCTGGAAATCAAAAATAAATATAGTGAAGAGCAACAAGAGAAAAAACTCTTTGGTGCAGAATGGGAAAGTTAATTCCTTGGATATTGATTATTGATGCTTCAGATGATCTGTCACCTGGATGTCAGATTTGTCTCAATATCATCCTGCGGATAGTTCTGAAGTGAGAAATTATGAAAATTGCACAAACAACTTTGCATACATTGTCACCTGCAACAGGTGAATTGGCAGAGCTGATTTCCTTAAATCCTCAGTTGGTATTCGTGTTCGGATGCGTCGCGCATTTCTCCGACCCTTTATTTTTCCCATTTTTACAAAAGCATTTTCCGCATGCGCAGTTTGCCGGTTGTAGTACCGCGGGGGAAATTTCATCATCTGGTGTCAGTACGCAGACCTCAGTGATTACAGCTATCCGTTTTGATGAGGTGCAATTTAAGATTGCAACGTCTGAACTTTGCTCCATGCAAACATCATTGAAGACCGGTAATTTACTGGCGACAAGCCTGCGCTCAGATGAACTTCAGGCCGTATTACTGCTGGGGCAGGGCGTTGGAATTAACGGCAGTGCGCTGATTGACGGAATGGTTGAGGTGCTGGGAAGTCAGATACCGATTACTGGCGGACTCGCCGGAGATGACGGCGCTTTTGTTAAAACCTATACCTTGTCTCCTCAGGGGATATCCACATCGATCGTTGTGGCGATTGGATTTTCTGGTAAGTCTTTGCATTTCTCTCATGGCAGTTATGGCGGCTGGAAGCCATTTGGCCCAGTCAGAAAAGTCACCAAATGTTCCGATAATATTTTGTACGAACTGGATGGTGCTCCAGCTTTAGACATCTACAAAAAATATCTGGGCGATTATGCGAAAGACTTGCCGGGCTCCGGACTTTTGTTTCCATTTGAAATGCTCAGTGGCATGCGTGAATCGCTTGGGCAAATTCGTACCATTTTAGGGGTCAATGATGAGGATGGAAGTTTAATTCTGGCTGGCGCCATCAATCCGGACGGTTATCTGAGGCTGATGCACGCCCACACCGATGACTTGGTCGATGGTGCAGAGATTGCGGCTCATGCGGTAATGGACAAGTTTGAGCAACCCAATGGTCAGGCATTAGCTTTACTGGTCAGTTGTGTCGGTCGCAAGCTGGTCATGGGTGGACGCGTTGATGAAGAGGTTGAGGCGGTACAGGATATCTTCGGAGACCATACGGTTCTGTGCGGCTTTTATTCCAATGGCGAGATTTGTCCCGGCTATAAGCTGGAAGATTGCAGTTTGCACAATCAAACCATGACGATTACTTATCTTTCCGAGATGTCTTAATGGCTCACAAGTTGGTGACACGACAACTCAAGCGACTGTTCGGCGTACAGAATGAAGAACAACTCGCCACACTTTGCGATGAGTTAGAAAGTTTATCCGAACATGAAATAGTGAGTGCTTCATTAAAGCAAGCTCTCAAAGGCATGCGTCAATTCTTTTCGCAGGTCAATGATGCTTATGAGCAGGCGGATCGCGATCTTGCTTTGGGCAAGCGCAGTCTTGAATTAAGTTCGCAGGAATTAGGGCTGGCAAACGAGGCACTGCGCCAGGATGCAGAGCAGCGACATTTATTGCTCCTGACCTTGAGACGCACAACCAATCAGGTTCTCGCACAGCTTGGTAAACATCTGGATGATGATGGCAGTCTGGAAGACCTGACGCACTTGCTTTCCGGCCTGGTATCTGAATTGCTGGCAACCAGAAATGAACTGGCACGTGCCTTGTCCGATATCGAAAAGCAACAATTCGCTCTTGATCAACATGCGATCGTCAGCATTACTGATGCCACTGGCAAACTGATTTATGTGAACGATAAATTTTGCGAAATCAGTCAATATTCCTCTGCTGAGTTACTGGGAGAAAACCATCGTATCGTCAACTCCGGTTTGCATACCCTGGAATTTTTCCAAAACATGTGGGAAACCATCTCTTCCGGGAGAGTCTGGCATGGAGAGATCAGAAATGTGGCAAAGAATGGGAGTTATTACTGGACAAATGCGACTATCGTTCCGTTTCTGAATAGCGAGAAAAAACCTTACCAGTACATCTCGATCAGAACGGATATTACCGAACAATTTTTACTGCGCGAAAAAATCGAGGAAAGCCAGACCTTACTTCAGAACGTGATGAATACCCTCGGTGAAGGCGTGTACACGCTGGATGCCGACGGCTTATGCACATTCATGAATCCTGAAGCAGAGAAAATTCTCGGATGGACAATGCATGAGGTGATTGGTCAGTCCATCTACGAACTGGTACACAGCAAGCGGCCTGATGGCAGTCATATCAATAAAGCGGATTGTCGTATTTGCCAGTCGGTTCAGGCGGGTCAGGTTTTTCGTTCAGACCGGGAATATTTTCAACATAAGTCGGGTAATTTTTTTCCGATATCTATCGTAGCGTCCCCCATTTTTGATAATGGCATCATCGTTGGTTCCGTTGCGGCGTTTCAGAATATTTCGGCGCGTATTGCTTCTGATAGTGCCTTGCGTGCCAGCGAGATGAAACAGCGCATGCTGCTGGATAATGCCGCCGATGCGGTATTTGTTGCCGATACGAATGAGCAGTGGATTTATGTCAATGATCTTGTCTTGAGTATGCTCGGTTACAGCAGAGATGAACTCATGGGCATACGCATGTATGACTTGTTATCTGAAGATCTGAGAGCGGCCACTCAGCAGAATTTTTTACAGCAGATGGCAGAGAAAAAGTTGTTTCGCTCGGAAGTCACTTTCCTGAAAAAATCAGGAGAGCCGGTACCGGTTGAGCTGAATGCGGCCTTACTACCGGATGGTAATATTTATGGCTCTTGTCGGGATATTACCGAGCGCCTGCGTTTCGAGTCGGCATTGATCCTTGCCAAAGACGATGCAGAAGCTGCGAACAAGGCAAAAAGCGAGTTTCTGGCGACGATGAGCCACGAGATCAGAACGCCGATGAATGGCATCATCGGTATGACCGAATTGGCACTGGATACGCCGCTGGCACCAGAGCAGCGAGAATATCTGGAACTCGTCAGATTTTCTTCCAATTCATTGATGGGCATTATCAATGATATTTTGGATTTCTCTAAAATCGAGTCCGATAATATTGCACTCGAAAAAATTGATTTTTCCATTCGCGAATTGCTGGCCTCGCTACTTAAGGCGCTGGCAGTAAAAGCGGCTGAAAAAAGCATAGAGCTGGTATACAAAATTGATCCGGCATTGCCTATGGTGTTGATTGGCGATCCCGGGCGCTTGCGCCAGATTATTACCAATCTGATTGGTAACGCGATCAAATTCAGTGAGTCTGGCGAGGTGGTGCTGGATGTACAGTTGGTACACCAGCATGAAGGCTGCGTGGAAGTTTATTTTGCCGTAACCGATCATGGCATCGGTATTCCGAAAGACAAACAGGCCAGTATTTTTAATCCGTTCAGTCAGGCGGATGCATCGACAACGCGAAAATATGGTGGGACAGGTTTAGGGCTTACGATTTCCTCTCGCCTGGTACAGAGAATGCACGGGATGCTGGAGGTCAGCAGTGAACCCGGAAATGGCAGTACATTTTATTTTACGATCCGGTTTGAGACCGGCCCCGAAAATGTGGTGCTGCCATCACCTGTTGATATCTCAGGTCTGAGCGTTCTGGTCGTGGATGATAATGCGATCAACAGACATTTTTTTGCTGATACTCTGAAGTCATGGAAAATGCATCCTGTGACTGCCACTTCAGGGGCAGAGGCTTTTGAATACATTCATCAGGCCGAAAGGCAAGGTAAACTCTTTGATCTGATTTTGCTCGACATTTGCATGCCAGGTATGGATGGCTTTGAGCTGGCAACCCGCTTGCAGCTTGAGCAGCATGGATTCCGTCAGAAAATCATTATGCTTTCTTCGGCGGGTGCGTATGATGATGCCCGGCGCTGCCGTCAGATGGGCGTTCATGATTATGTCAGCAAGCCCGTCAGTCAGGCCGAATTATTTCAATCGATTGTCGCTGTGATGTCGGGTACAGAACGACGCGCGATCAGTTACAGTGGCAATGCAGAGAGCGTCAATGAGGATTTGCAATCCTTGCAGATACTGGTGGTGGAAGATAATACGGTGAATCAGCAACTGGTGAAATCCTTGCTGCGTAAATGGGGACACCAGTCTGTTCTGGCCGAAAATGGACTGATTGCCCTGGAAAAAATCGCGCACCAGAATTTTGATGTGATTTTAATGGACATGCAGATGCCACTGATGGGCGGCATTGAGGCAACACAAAGAATTCGTGCCTATGAAGAGGAAAGTCAGTTGGGCATTCGCGTTCCCATTATTGCGATGACCGCCAATGCCATGCCGGGTGACTGGGAGCGATGTATGGATGCCGGAATGGATCACTACTTGTCGAAACCAGTGAAGTCCGAGCTGTTAAAAGAAATGCTGCATAAGTATCAGAAGACAAGACGTTTAAACATGGAAAATATTGCGACAAACACCTCCGCTGAGATGGCGCAGGACAATCAGGCTGAACCACTTTTTGATTATCATCAGGCACTGCAGTCTGCAGACTGGGAAATCGTCAAAATCATAGGACAGTCTTTTTTAGATGCCTGTGATCCGCATCTGGCTGAAATTGATGACGCGATCAACAGACAAGATGCCGAGCTGTTACATCGCTCCGCGCATACGATGAAAGGTTTGGTCGGTAATTTCTATGCACAGCCGGTTGAACGGCTGGCGCAGCAGCTGGAAATCAAAGGGAAAAATCGCGATTTTTCGCAGGTCAGAGAAATTCAGGAACAGATGGTGAAGGAGATTTACTTGATGAACCAGGCCTTAAAGAATTTTCTGACCTACCATGCGGAGTGATAGTGATTAAGCGGCAAGCAGGTGAACCAGATAGTTGATCAGCGTACCGCCGGAGATCAGCCATAACCATAAGCTGCCTGTCAGTAACAGTGGTTTGATCCCGGCCTGTTTGACAGCATCCAGTCTTGTCGTCAATCCCAGACCCAACATCGCCATGGCCAGTAACAGATTATCCAGGCTGATCAGCTCGCTTTTCCATGCAGATGGAATTTGCACGAATGAATTCAATATCACGACGGCGATAAAAATGAAGGCGAACCATGGAATACTGATGGGCGATTTTTGCTGCGCCTGATTACCGCCATTTTTGATTTTAGAGTTCAACTTACTCAATCCCCAGGCCAGTATCACTAGGAACGGCGCAAGCATCATCACCCTGACCATTTTTGCAATCACGGCCGTATCTGTGGCGGCGTCACTGACGGCTTTGCCTGCGACGATGACTTGCGCGACTTCATGAATGGTCGATCCGGCAAAGACACCGAAAGCCGAAGCGGAGACATCGAACCATTGATGATGCAGGTTCCAGTTATACGCAAACGGGTAGAGCAGCATGCTGAAGCTGCCGAACAAAACAACACCGGAGACGGCGATGCTGACATCGTTGGCCTTGCCTTTGACTATCGGATCGGTTGCCATGATGGCTGCGGCGCCGCAAATAGAGCTGCCGGCACCGATCAGTATGCATAGATTGTCATGGAGTCCCAGCAGCTTTTTGCCTATGAATAAGGCGAGTCCGAAGGTGGAGCACAGCACCAGAGCATCAATCGCAATGGCGGCTCCACCCAGCATCTGCACATCCTGCAAAGTCAGGCGCAGTCCATAAAGAATAATGCCAGCCCGGAGAATTTGTTGTTTCGAGATAGCGATGCCTTGCGACCAGATCGGCTGCGCAGGACGAAATCGGCTGTTGCCGATCAGCATTCCGATCATGATTGCAATCGTCAGGCTGCCAAGTCCATGCTCTTGCATCCATTGCGTCGTACCCAGCCGTATTGAAAGCAGTGCAAACAGGGCGCAAAACAGCAAACCCGCGCCGATATGCAGCCCCGAAAAATAATGCCTTCTCAGGTGGCTGGCTGTTGATGAATTTGGCATTTTGCACTCCTCGTAACAAGATAGAGTGCAAGATAAAGCAAATATGCAAAATTAAAAAACGAATTATTTTTGTATAATTAAGCTAAAAAACAGGTTATTGATATGAAGTTAAGCTTACGACAACTCCAGGCATTTCTTGCGATCGCTGATGCTGGCAGCACCGCATTGGCGGCGGAGCAGGTAGCGCTGTCGCAGTCGGCGACGAGCGCGGCCTTGAATGAACTGGAACATCTGCTTGAAATACAGTTGTTTGACCGGGTCGGCAAACGTTTATTGCTGAATGACAATGGACGTATGCTGATACCACAGGCCAGGCTGATGCTCGATACGGCAGCCACAATCGAGTCGCAGTTCAAGACCGGTACCGCTTCACTGGCGAGTCTTCGGCTGGGGGCCAGCTCTACCATCGGTAATTATTGTCTGCCGCACTTATTTGCTGCCCATACGGCTTTGTCCGGGCAGCAACTCGTGCAGGACAGGGTGCAACCGCAGTTGTCGATTGCCAATACGGCAGATATTGTGGAACTGGTAGCGAATTACAGTGTGGATTTCGGCTTTATTGAAGGCCCATGCCGCCACGCTGATCTGGTGGTCGAGCCCTGGTTGGAAGATGAAATGATGATCGTATGCCACCCGGAACATCCTCTGTTGCGCAACGGCGCTGATGTCGTCAGTATGGAGGCACTCCAGGATGAGTACTGGCTATTGCGTGAGCGCGGCTCCGGAACGCGGGAAATCGTCGAGCAAAAATTGCAGCCGCATCTGCACCGTCTGCGTATTGCGGGTGAGATCGGCAATTCGGAAGCGATTAAACATGCGGCAGCGGCAGGTCTCGGACTGGCTTGCCTGTCACGCATGGTCGTGGCGGATTGGCTGGAAACCGGGAAATTAGTCGAGTTGAAAACCACGTTGCCGGAAATGCGGCGCTTTTTCTATATCGTGTATCACAGGCATAAGCTGTTATCGCCACAGATACAGCGCATGCTGGATTTTTGCCGTCGCTGGCGCTGGCAATAAGAGAACGCCGAAAAACGACAAAAAAACGACAAAAAACGCCGGAATCATCCAGCGTTTTTTTAAAGACAAGATACGACTTGCTGGTTATTTGCTGATGGCTTGCGTTCTCTCATGCAGCCAGTTCAGCGCTGTACCGCTGACGCGCGGTGACAGGCGTTCACGCACCATCGCATGGTAGGCATTCAGCCAGGCGATTTCGTCCTCGCGCATCAGGGCGACATGGATGCAGCGCGTATCAATCGGGCACAGTGTCAGTGTTTCGAATTTCAGGAAACTGCCGAATTCGTTGTCATCCGCCGCCACATTCAACAGCAGGTTTTCGATGCGTACCCCCCATTTCCCCGGGCGATAAATACCAGGTTCGTTCGAGGTAATCATACCGGCTTCCATGGCCATATGCGGCTCGGTCATTGCCCCGGAAATACTTTGCGGCCCTTCATGGACATTCAGAAAATAACCGACGCCATGCCCTGTACCATGTCCGAAATTGATGCCTTCCGCCCACAACGGCGCGCGTGCGAGGCTATCGAGCATCGGTGATAAGGTGCCTTTCGGAAAATGGGCTTGCGATAAATTGATCATGCCGCGCAAGACCAGCGTGAAATCCCGTTTTTGCGCTTCCGACACTGTGCCGACAGGAACCACCCGTGTAATGTCCGTGGTACCGTTCAGATACTGTCCGCCGGAATCGATCAGCAATAAACCATCGCCTTCAATAAGCGCATGCGCATTAGCTGTGGCGCGATAGTGCGGCATCGCGCCATTCGCATTAAATCCGGCGATGGTGCTGAAACTCGGGGAAACAAAATGCGGCTGACGCGCACGTGCTGCGCAGATCTTCTCATCGATGGTGAGTTCGGTAATCCGTTCTTTGCCAAGTGCGGCATCAAGCCAGCTGAAAAATTCGCAAAGTGCTGCACCGTCCTGTTCCATGGCCTCGCGCACAAAGGCAGCTTCTTCCGCGGTTTTACGGGATTTGGCAAACACGGAAGGATTAATGGCTTCGATCACTTTCACCTGATCCGGAATCGCCTGACGGAAGCCCAGAGTGATGCGGCGCGGATCGATCAACAGGCTGCCTTGTAAATTGCCCAGTGCAGCCGCCGCAGCGTGATAGTCGCGAATCGTGATACCTTGCTCTGCCAGCGTGGCGGCCAGTTCGGCAGAGATTTTTCCGGCGGCGACGAATAATTGCGCATCATTCTTGCCGATCAGCGCATGCCCGACAAAAACCGGGTTATAGCTCACATCGGCACCGCGCAGATTCAACAGCCAGGCCAGATCGTCGACGGTGGAAATGAAATGCCAGTCTGCGCCTTTTTCCTGCATCTGAGCCCGGATGGCTGCGAGCTTTTCGCTGCGGCTGACGCTGGCAAATGGCGGCAGATGTTCAAATATCGGTGCTTGCGGCAGGGCGGGGCGGTCTTGCCAGACTGTCTCGAGCAGATCGGTATCAGTACGCAGATGAACGCCATTCGGCAGCAAGGTTTGCTCCAGCACACGCGCACTCGCGAGTGCCAGCACCTTGCCGTCAACCGCCAGTGTCTGGCCTGCTGTCAGATGCGTCTTCAGCCAGTCGATATGCAAGGTCGATGCCGCAGAGCCGGTTTTCATCATTTCAATGCCAGTCGGTGCGAGTTCTGTTTCGGCCTGACTCCAGTAACGACTGTCTACCCATAAGCCCGCGAAATCCGCGGTGACGATCAGAGTTCCGACTGAGCCGGTGAAGCCGGAGAAATGCTGACGACCCTGCCAGCGATCCGGCAGATATTCGGACAGATGCGGATCGGCTGAAGGAATCAGGCAGGCATCGATGCCATGTTTTGTCATTGCGGCACGCAATTGTTGCAGACGTGCAGGAATTGGGGAAAGAGTTGCTGTTGTCATGACTCAGAATTCCGTGTGGGAAGAGTAGAAGGATACGGGATAAATTCAAATAATGGTCTTGGAGTTCATGTTGGCCGAAAGGTTCTCGATGTGTGGTACGGCATCGTGCATTGTGCTGATTTCGTCATTTTGATGAAAATTTCATGCCGCTGTCCGCCTTGTTTTATGCGGAGAAGTGGCAAAAAGTCACTAAAAAGCTATGCGGATTTGAATAAATTACTGTTGCATGGATGGAATGCGTTCAAAAAAAGCGGAGTGTGGAGGCCACATTCCGCTTTCGGTTTCAGACATTCAGGCAGTCAGCACGATCAGCGTACCCGCATACCAGGCTGTGCGCCCGGCCAGGCTTCCAGAATGTACAGGCCGGGATTGGCTTTTTCATCGGCTGCCGATGCTGCCAGCACCATGCCTTCAGACATGCCGAACTTCATCTTGCGCGGTGCCAGATTGGCGACCATCACGGTGAATTTGCCGATCAGTTGCTCCGGCTGATAAGCCGATTTGATACCGGAAAACACATTCCGCGTTTTGCCTTCGCCGACATCCAGCGTCAGGCGCAGCAATTTGTCGGAGCCTTCCACATGCTCGCAGTTGACGATCCTGGCGATGCGCAGATCCACTTTGGCGAAATCGTCGATCTTGATTTCTTCCGCCAGCGGTTCTATGCCTTCAGGCGTTGCGGCAGGTGCAGCGGCACTTGTTTGTTCCGCAGCCTTGGCGGTGTTGACCGGTGCAACTGTCGTTGGGGCCGTCGGCGCATCGAACAATTGATCGAAAATCTTTGGATCGACGCGTTGCATCAGATGTTGATAATCGCCGATTTTGTGGCCTTTTTGCAGCGGTACTGTGACCTGATCCCAGGCGTCGACCTTACAGTTGAGCCATTGACCGACTGTTTTGGCGACATCAGGAAGTATCGGTGCCAGCATAATGGTTAAGTTTTTAAATAAGCCGAGCGCTGTCGTGCAAACCTGATGCAGCTCTTCATTTCTGGTCTCATCTTTTGCAATCAGCCAAGGCGCTCTTTGTGCGACATACTGGTTCGCCTGATCGGCCAGTTCCATGATTTTTCGCAATGCCTTGCTGAATTCACGCGTTTCGAATAAATGCTGGACTTCATTGGTTGCATCGAAGGTCGATGCATACAGTTGTGCACACGCAGGATCTTCGTCGCCCAGTACGCCATCGAAACGCTTGGAAATGAAACCGGCTGTGCGGCTCGCAATATTCACATACTTGCCGATCAGATCGGAATTCACGCGGGCGACGAAATCGTCCGGGTTCATGTCCAGATCTTCCACTTTCGCATTCAGTTTGGCGGCGAAGTAGTAGCGCAGCCATTCCGGGTTCATGCCGATTTCGAGGTAGCGCAGCGGCGAGATGCCGGTGCCGCGCGACTTCGACATTTTTTCGCCGGAGACGGTAACGAAGCCGTGTGCATAGACATTGTCCGGCGTTTTGTAACCGGAGAATTTCAGCATCGCCGGCCAGAACAGCGTGTGGAAATAGGTGATGTCTTTGCCGATGAAATGGATTTGTTCGGTGGTCGGGTCGGCCATGAAGGCATCGAAGTTGCGTCCGGTTTTACCGAAATAGTTTTTCAGCGAAGCCAGATAGCCGACCGGCGCATCCAGCCAGACGTAAAAATATTTGCCCGGCTGATCTGGGATTTCGATGCCGAAATACGGGGCATCGCGGCTGATATCCCAGTCACCCAGGCCGTCTTCGCCTTCCAGCCACTCCTTGCATTTGTTCGCCACTTCGGATTGCAGGCGGTTGTCTTGCAAAGCCCAGCCGCGCAGGAAATCCACGCATTGCTGATCCGATAATTTGAAGAAGAAATGTTCCGATGATTTCATCACCGGCGTGGCACCTGTCAGCACCGAGTAGGGATTGACGACCTCGGTCGGCGCATATACCGCGCTGCAGACTTCGCAGGAATCGCCGTACTGATCCTTGGCGCCGCATTTCGGGCATTCGCCTTTGATGTAGCGATCCGGCAAGAACATGTTTTTGACCGGATCGTAGAATTGTTCGATGGTCTTGCTGGTGATGAAACCGGCGGCTTTCAATTTGCGATAGATGTCCTGCGACAGCGCATGATTTTCCGGGCCGTCGGTGGAATGCCAGTTGTCGAACTGAATATGGAAACCATCCAGATATTGCTTGCGGCCAGCCGCGATCTGCGCGACGAATTCTTGCGGCGTGATGCCGGCTTTTTCCGCTGCGATCATGATCGGCGCACCATGCGCATCGTCCGCACCGACGAAGTGAACTTCGTTGCCCGACATTCGCTGATGCCTGACCCAGATATCAGCCTGGATGTATTCCATGATGTGACCGAGGTGGAATGGCGCGTTAGCGTAAGGAAGGGCAGTGGTAACGAACAGCTTGCGGGTCATGTTGATGCACTTTGTAATTAACGGACAAGCTTCGTATTTTAACAGCGAAAGACGGGCGGAATGCGAGATTGGGGTCATCGATAACCGATGATGGAATAAAAATCCTCATTTTTGCTGCTGCAAAAACAATATCGGGCTCAGACGATGGTTGCGCAGAGAAAGAGTCCGGTGACAAAAGCCGGATCGGCTGCATTTTGATTACCGGGCTGGCAAGTACCAGAGTTTCACGTCGTTCAGCGGCGTATCTTTGGGCAGGGAGGGATTATTCAGACGGATAACTCTCCGGCCTTTGAGGTTCAGACGGTCGATTGCTGTTTGATAATGCTTATAAAAAATTGCATCGAAGCTGCCATCGCTGATCATCATGCGCAAACCGGCTTCGACCCGTTTTTTCAGCGCGACATCTTTACGGTTGAAGAAAAAATAATAAGGAAACGGGTAATAAATCAATAAATTCTGCTCGACTTCCATCTCTGGATTGTCGGTTTTATTGCGTTCGAATTCCGGCAATATTTCACCGACGCCGCGCATGAGCATGTCAAAGCGCCTGGCGGACAGCATTTTAAACAACTGCGAATACTGTGCCTCGACGACCGGAATGCCATGCGCTTCATAAATCAGATTGTCGTTCCAGCCGACTCCTTGTCCCAGTGTGATGCTCTTCAAATCGTCAACGGTCTTCAATTGATTGATTCTGGCCTGATTTTTCCTGAGGATGAGTCCAACACGATAACCGAGTAGGCCCTTGCGCAGCGGAATCCGTATCGCCAGAAATCTCTTTTCCATGGCTTCGGATGTTGGATTCCAGATCACATTGATGGTGGGATCGGATGATTCGAGTTCTTGCAAAAAGCGTTTTTTCGGCATGAAATGCTTGTTGGGCAGACATTCGTAGTCGCCATAAGTTGCCCTGGTTTTTTCCATTGCCGTGCATAGCAGTTCTGTCACATCACGATAGCGCGTATCGTCAGCGATTTCACCAGCCGGATAGACGACACGGGTGATGGAGGCCAAACTACTTGCGGAGAGTGTCAGCAGGCTGCAAAACAGAATGATGGCTAAGCATGTGAAGTATGATGATCTGTCAATTTCCGGTGTGACTTTTATTTGATGCGAAATACATATCATCGGCAGCACTCAACGGTGATAACAGAAGTCAATAATGTAGGGGATGCATGGCATGATCAGCAAGTGTTTCATTCGGATTAAGGTTTTTTGCTGCTTTCGATGCAAACTGCAGCGCGATGGAAGTGTGGGGCTGAACAGCCCCGGCGATGCCATGCCTTCCCAGATCAGACTTTCCATGCGCCGTTTTGATAGACGTTCTCGTCATTGAATTCGACGGCTTCGGTGATGGCAAACACATCGACATGATGCCGGCCTTCGCCGCGTTTGATATGCGGTTTGGCATAGCTGCCGTGTTTCGAACCCAGCGATAAATGGATGCCGCACATGCGCTCGTAAGTGCCGATATCGCGCACCGTGCGCTCTTTCGAGAATGCGCGATTGAGTCCCAATCCTAATTCCCGTACCCAGATCACACCGTCGTCCTTGCGGATGTTTGCCAGTACGCGGTCGAATTCTTCGGTCGAGTTTTCTGCCGCGACGACCTGACCTTTTTCCACCACCAGAGTGATCGGATGTTCCGGCCGGTTGACGGTAAACGTGGTATCGCCAAATACAAAAATATTCACTCGTCCGGATACCGCTTCCAGATCCACCGATTCGGTAAATACTTCGCCGATCGGGAACTGGCCGCCGGTATTGGCCATGTCGCGGTAATCCCCGACATTCAGCTTGGCGGATTCCAGCTTGCCGCTGAAAACCAGTTGCGCTCCATTGCCGCTGTGGATAGTGGCATGTGCTGCGGCATCGATTTTTTGTTTCAGCGCACGACCGGTATCGCGGTAATAAGCCGGATCGTAGGCAAGCGCATCGATGTAATACTCTGCTTCGATGCCGCGCATTCTTGCCAGATGCGGGTGTTCAATCACCTTCAGCGCGCGCTTGAACAGCTCGACGCGCAGGCGGTAAGCCTCCAGCCGGAAATTGGTCGACTGGATCAGCACCACCAGATCTTTAGGCTGCAATGCCGCGAAGCTTTGTAAAATGCTGTCCGGCTTAACTTCGTGAAAGTCCATCATTTCTGCATCCGGCAGGCAGCGCCGATATGCTTCCGTCAACACCAGCGCGAGTTCGCAGTCACGATCAAACACGACAATCGCCCGTTGATCTGGCGTATGTTCAAATGCGATGCTTAATATGTCGCGGACATGCTGTTCGGCCCGTGCGATGAGCGCTTCGGATGACAATGCGGATTCGTTGGAAGACATATCGGACTGGATTGCAGAGGGGATGCTCATGATGACCTGTGTGGTGATATTCGCTGCCAGTAAGGCTTGCGCTATCTGCGTACGTAATCCGCCATTTTAACGAATCGTCGTCATGAATAGGGAAATGCAGGTAAAAGCAGGTTTGAGCCTGCTCAAGGCATGAGTTTGGCGACAAGCAGGATGCCGATGGGCTGGATGTCGAAGGGGCAGCTTACCTTGCGTAGGCTGCCCTTTCATCCGTTATCACTCAGGCCTGAGTGGTAACGACATTACCAGTATTGGGTGCGCCCTGTAATTGCTGACCAAGATTTTGCAGGAAGCTGCTCAATGATGCCCCGCTACTGGATTGGCCTTCGGCTGCCAGCAGATTGGAGAAGCTTTGCTGAAGTGCATCAATGGCTGAATTTGAGCTGCTGCTGGTACCGGTTCCTGAGCTGGCTGTTGAACCGCTGGAGGTGCTGGAGGTGCTGCTGCCGGCGGATACCTGCTGGATCAGATTCTGAATGCCGCTTTCCAGCTTGCTGATGCCTCCGCCGCCGCCATGATGGTGATGACCGCCATGATGTTCGCCGCTACTGCCGCTGACGGCGCTGGTCGGATCGGTGCTGGAAGCGGATGTCGTGCTGCCGGAAGAGCTGCTCGATTGCGTGCCGGACTGAGACTGGGATTGCAAGGCAGCAAACAGGCTTTGTGCAAACGCGGCAATCGCTTGTTGCGGGGTTTGTGTACTGCTGGACGAATCAGAAGTGCTTGACGAAGAGGACGAGGTGCTGCTGGCAGCGGTGGGGCTGGATGTGCTGACACCGAGTTGTTGCAAAGCCTGATTAATCGCGTCGGCAAATTTTCCGCCGCCACCCTGTACTGAGCCGCTGCCGCCGTTATCGTTATTCCCTTGCCAGTAGTTGGTCGACAGACCTGAAACTTGTTGCGTGTTGTATAACGGGTTATTACTGCCGATAGATGAGATTGACATGATATTTCCTTTTGGGTTGACGAAAAAATCAGCGCCAAAAACGATTCATCTGACGCTTCCCGTATTTATATTCAGGGTTACGGCGCTTCAAAACGAAGAATAGAGGGGTGTTTCTGTTTAAGTTGTATAGGCGTGTAACTTTGACGTCAATAGTGACATGTTTCGAAACATTTGCATGGGAAATGCATGAAGTTCGTCCATTTTGTATTTCGAAAGTGAAACTTTTCTTGCACTGGATAAAAAAACTTATCTGATCGTTATGCCGAATTGATGATCGGGTTTTGCGCCAAACTGTCCCCGCTGCGTAATGGCATCTGACCTTGCTGTCCGTCATATCGTTGTTGCCAGGTTGTGCCGGAATAATTGGGAGAGACAGTTCTGATCTGCTTGAAAAACATTCGAAAAGCAGACAAGGGCTGGCGCGGGCTTTGTCATCGTGAGGTGCTGTCCGGTGTATTTATTGCGCTTTTGTCGTCCTGCTCAAACCTTCTGGTGGCAGGATGAGCGAATGACGGGCAATCAGATCGCCAGCATATTCTTTGCATAAGGCTGAATAAGTTGAAAAAGAAAAATGGGGGAGTATGCAAGGTTTTACGGTGTTTTCCCCTGATGAATATTGGGCTTGAAAATATACTGGGGGTAGTATATTTTTGATCTCTAGGCCGCTGAACAGCGTCCGCAAGGATGTGGGGTGCTGTTTTGGCGAATACCGATGCATAAGGAGCTGTGTGGATGAGCGTGAGTGTCGCTGAGATTCATCTGCGATGCTGGCCGCAGATGGGGCGTACTGTCCTTGCGGTGGCGAGAGGAGCAGGGGGTAAAGCAGTGATGCTGTTTGACAGTTGCCATCAGCCTGATCAATCTGATCGACCCGGTCGTCATCTTTTTGCCGGAGCCCATGACGTCACCGGTAGCGACGCCATGGGTTGGCTTAGGTTTTGCGATCAGGCAAACAACTTGTCGTAAGCAGCCAGCAGCGTCTGATGCATGGCGCTGCCTTGCATATCTTTGCCGAGTTCAACCAGACCGAAGAAGCGCTCGCTGCGATCCAGCAAGGCTTCGGCCTGACGGAAGGTGTCTGCGCCGAACGCCTGAAGCAGCGTACGCATTTCGCATTCGTCGATGGCGACGGAGGAACTATGTCTTGCGAAGAGATGCTGATGCACGTTATTACGCATAGTGCCGACCACCGCGGGAGTGTCGGTCAAATGCTCGAAGACAGGGGGCTAGCTTCTCCACCCGACTCCTTGACGAAATTTCTACACAGGCACGAGCCTGAGCGGCGGCTCAGCGCATAGTCTGTATGAGGAGCAGATGCCATGTACAGCAGCCAGTGGCAATCAAGCGAAGGCGCTTGACCGCTACATGCATAGTGACTTTGGCGTGGTGCGAAGTCGCAACATAAGGCATCTCCGAAACAATGAACATTGTCTGGTATTCGACGAAAAGACTTAACGCCTGAATAAAAAAGCCCATCCCATTTATAGAAGTGCGAAAAGTTTTTCAAAAATAAACATTATTGCATCATTGAAAATGTTTTTTATGCAATATTTCGGTTAAACTTCGCTTTCTATTTTAGATTTTGCGATTTTCATCCGGACGACCTCCATATTGCGGACTACCATGATCAGACACCATTTACCTGTTTCTCTTCCTTCATCAGGTTCAATAATCAGCACTTTATTGGTTTGCCTTATACTTACCGCCTGTGGCGGCGGCTCTGGCAGCCCGCAAAACACCGGCGGCACGGTTACCCCTCCTGTGACTCCGCCTGTCACACCTCCGGTAGTTCTCACAATCACGGCGCCGCCAGCGCTCACAATCAGCATACCATCTGAGAATTCTATCGTCAGTTCCGGGGACGCACAGATCGCCGCATTCCTCCTTTCAGTCAAAACCAGTGATCCTGGTTTCAATGGCGGCATTGCGAATAATGCGCCGTCCACTTTTCCGGTAGGTAGTACGACTGTCACCTTCACAACGACGGACAAAAGCGGCAATACCGTTTCCGCCAGATCAGTCGTGACCATCGTCAATCTGAATCTGCAATTACAATTCCTGGCCGGGCACAACGGCAGTCCCGGCAATATTCCGGCACCAGATGGCAGTATACGTTACAGCTCGCTCGGTCCGATCACGCGTTCAATCGACGGGAATTATTATGTCGCTGACGGGTATGCAATACGCCGGGTTTCGGCCCAAGGTAATAGCAATCCATCGAGCGTGTTTGTCGGTTCGGTACAAGCTTCCGGCTGCACTGACGGAAGCGGCAGTAATGCACGGTCGATGGGGGTGGTCGGTTTAACTTCTGATCTGAATGGCAATCTGTTTGCCGTCGATGCGTGCAAGACGATCAGAAAAATCACGCCTGATGGAACCGTGACGACGATAGCCGGCATTGCCGGCAGCAACGGCTATGCTGACGGCAATGCCAAGACCGCCCAATTTTATAATCCGAATGGTATTGCTGTCGGACCGGACGGAAATCTGTATGTCGCCGATACGGGCAATGTTATTTCAAAGCCATATTTTGGATACGTTCTCTTTCCAGGTAACACGATCAGACAGGTTACGCCATCTGGCATAGTATCGACGGTGCTTGGGCAATCCAATGTGTACTACTCATACAATACGTGGGATCATCCAACATCTCCTTTTTTACTTCCCCAGGATATTGCATTTAACCAGCAGGAACAAATGCTGATTCTCGATGCGACCTGTTGGTTGAATGTCAATACCTCGGACCAGACAGTCAAACCCCTCGGTAGCAGTCAATATTGCACGGCACTAACGCTGTCTTCAGGAAAACATCTCACAATTGATAATCTAAACAATGTGTATGTAGCGGATGCGACCGGCATCAAGAAAGTGACGCCGAATGGAATTTATTCCAGTCAATATTGGGCGCCTGATTTTTTCGAGCCAGGGTACTCGTACTTCGATCCTAAAACACAAAATTTTATTGAACCCACTAATTTAAATCCGTATCTGACGACGGATAATCAAGGCAATATTCTGTATACAAACAAGAGCAGCATTAATAAAGTCAATTCTGCCGGCGTTGCCAGTGCTTTCTCAGGTGTAGGTGAAATACGCGGCTTTCAGAATGGTGCAGGCAGTGCAGCACGATTCAGCCACCCTAACGGTACCGCAATCGACAGCACCGGTAATGTGTTTGTCGCTGATACATCGAACCACGTGATCCGTAAGATCACGCAATCCGGCGTAGTCACGACCTTTGCGGGTATCGCCGGTCAAAATAAACCGGTTGACGGCCAGGGCCTGACTGCAGGATTTAATTACCCTTCGGATATTGCGATTGACGCTCAGGATAATTTGTATGTCGTCGATAACGGCAACATGATACGCAAAATTACGCCGTCAGGTGTAGTCACTACCCTTACCATATCGGGCAACGGCATTGCCGGGATATCACGCGTCGCTATCAGTAGCAGTGGCAATTTGTATTTCGCATCCAGCTCTCATGGGTATGCCACAGATTATTCCGAACTCTCGATTTATCAAATTGTGAATGGTTCAGCGAATTTTCTATACAAAGCGGATATATCGCGAGGATTTGCCTATTTCGCCGTGAATTCTCAAGGAAAAATCTTTTTCACGAATCGTAGTGACAATACGATCCATCAATACGATCCGCAATCGAAGAAGGATACGGTATTTGCTGGCGTGAGCGGAACAAGCGGACATGCAGATGGCGTAGCGGCGAATGCCAGCTTTAATTTCCCGGGTAGTCTGGCTTTTGATAAAGACGACAATCTGTATGTTGCCGATTATCTCAACAACACGATACGAAAAATAACACCTGCAGGCTTTGTTTACACCTGGGCCGGCAGTAACAGCCAGTTCGGCATGCAGGCTGGGAACCTGCCTGCCACCATGTATCAGCCGTCCAGTCTGTCGGTAAATCAGTTTGGCATTGCCCTGATTTCTCAAAGCTCGGTATGGATGATTAAGGCCAAATAAGCATTTCGTCAGGCCCGCGAGTCTGTGTGGAGTCTAATACGTACAAGGGCAGCTCTTGCTGCCCTTGTTGTTTGTAGAACCGGAGAGCTGTGCACGAGCCGCACATATCGAAATCGAACGCTTGATTAAGTGGAGGTCGCTGGGTTGCCACGGGCGCGCACCGGTCATCCCGTCGAAGTATGCCGTCGCCAGTAAGTTATTTCCAATGACGGTCGAGCAATTCTTGCCGTCAGTCGCAGTTATCTTTGCACATCGTCAGCGCTGAATCGCCTCGCAGGCGTTTGCAGCCGGGGTGGCTGCAAACGCCGCAGGTTATCTGCGCAGTGCGCGATATTTCATGGATGCGAGAGAGGATCAGGCAAACAACTTGTCGTAAGCAGCCAGCAGCGTCTGATGCATGGCGCTGCCTTGCATATCTTTGCCGAGTTCAACCAGACCGAAGAAGCG
>Ga0364881_10073_pt1 | contig 65368 bp, 47 predicted proteins | sample ExccelJu500001D4_5_FD_206923 | JGI IMG/M metagenome (GOLD analysis project Ga0364881, IMG submission 206923) | Enriched cells from Trout Bog Lake Hypolimnion, Wisconsin, USA - BchlTB.July30.5000.01.D4 | ecosystem: Environmental > Aquatic > Freshwater > Lake > Hypolimnion/Profundal zone | place...
CTCCAGGACTAGGAAAAACAACCTTAGCCTTTATTCTAGGTCATGAGCTTGGCAAAGCGGTCCGAGTAACATCTGGCCCTGTGATTGAAAAGGCTGCTGATCTTGCAGGACTTCTCACCAATCTCGAAGAAGGAGATATTTTATTTATCGATGAAATTCACCGCATCCCAAAAACGGTAGAAGAATATCTCTACAGTGCGATGGAAGATTTCAAACTCGATATCATGATTGATCAGGGACCTAACGCACGCAGCGTTCGCCTCACCATCCCTCATTTTACACTCGTAGGTGCAACGACGCGCAGTGGACTTTTAACGGCACCACTACGCTCTCGTTTCACACTGCAAACACGCCTAGACTACTACGACACGAAGACCTTATGCGGAATCGTTAAACGTAGCTGCGGACTTCTAGATGTCGAAATTGATGCACAAGGTGGTCTTGAAATTGCAGCACGCTCCCGTGGAACTCCACGTATCGCTAACAATTTAATTCACTTTGTTCGCGACTTTGCACAGCAGCGCGGTAACGGAAAAATTAACCAAACAATTGCATCCGCTGCACTGGCTCTTCTTGAAATCGATCAGGCCGGTCTTGATGAAATGGATAAGCGTGTTTTACGCGTCATTGCAGAAAACTATAAAGGTGGCCCTGTCGGCTTAAATACGATTGCAGTCGCAGTCGGTGAAGAAGCAGAAACCTTAGAGGAAGTACATGAACCTTTCTTAATTCAAGAAGGTTACATTCAGCGCACTGCCCAAGGACGTGTCATCACAGAGCGTGGCTACCAAGCGATTGGTCTATTACCAAAGTCCTAACGAGAGCCTGTTATAAGTCCCCAAGAAGTGGTCTAAGGACAATTTCTTCGACGACCGTTCGTTTACTCATCTGATAAATAGCATAGAAGGCTTTTGCTACATCCTCAGCAGGCATCATACGCTTTTCGGGCACATTACTTCCTTTCCACGAGGGAGAAAAAGTAGCTCCTGGGTAAACACACGTAACACGAATTCCATGTGCTTTTAATTCAGAGCGCATCACTTTAGATAGCCCTGTAACACCAAATTTAGCAGCACTATAACCTGCTCCACCCGGATAAGCGATAAGTCCCGCAATCGAGCTCATATTAAAAATAGAGCCTTGCTTACGCTTAATCATCTGAGGAATGAAAGCCTGAGAAACTAAAAAGACACTGCGTAGATTTGTCGAAATGAGCTGATCAAACATAGCTACAGACATATCGACGAGAGATGCTGCTTTGAAATTACCTGCATTATTAATAAGCACATCAACCTGCTTAAACGTTTTAGTGACTGCCTTCTTTAATGCTAAAACAGCTTGTTCATCCGTTACATCGCACGGGAATATTTCTACTTGAGCACCTAATTTTTTACACCTACTTGCAACCCGAATGAGATTTTTTTTCGTGCGTGCTACTAAAGCAAGACGGACCCCCTTTAGTTCCTTAGCAAACTCTAGCGCAAGTGCTTCACCAATTCCTTGCGAAGCTCCTGTAATTAAAACGACTGGCTTAGACATAAGAATTAACAAACCAGAGCTGCAAAATCATTAAAGTCTGCTTTAAAGCCGCCTTTAACCCCTTTGCAAATAACACTGACAGCGTCATGCGAGTGAAGGCTCTCTAAATGCGAACAAGCAATTTGAAAATCTTTGATCTTTTTCTCGCGGTCAAATTCACGGTATAAAAGACGTGCTGCATCCTCTACGAACTTTAGGTTAGCACCGTTTAATTCAGCAAACGCCTGTTCATCCTCACGCTTCACCATAACTTGCGTTTCTGTCTTTAGAGCATTCACACAGAGTTGATGCAGATCCTCTATCCAGATTTTTTTACCTGGAGCTTCTTCAATTACAATGCGTGCTTTACTACGTTGTGAATGTGGAACCCCATAGGCATCTCTTACATCACGGGCATGTTCATTTAATTCTGCAGAACAAGGACACGCTGAAGAATAAACAAAGTCTAAGTGAATAAAGCGGCGGTACTGACCTTTTGCGCTCATCACGCCTTCAAAAGCAGTTCTATAAAACTGAAAGCCTTCAAGTCCACTTCTTAGACTCTTTTGAAGCATCGGATAAGAAAATATCATTTTTAACCGAGCATCCTTCGATTTAACATTTTTTAAATACGCGGCTAAAATACGTCCTACTCGTTCGCCGGTCATAATCTCGTTTTTATGATCATAAAACGAGCGTACGATACGACTCATGTTAATTCCCTTTAATTCTGCCTCGAGTGAAACGGTTCCCGTAATGCTCGTTTCTAAAACAAGGGTCTTCCCTTCTTTAGTCTTATATTTAAGGGGAAGTTTAAAATTAGAAACACCGACTTGCTGGATAGGTACATGAACACCAGAAACCGTGTCATGCTTAGCATCCATCATGTCAGGCAGCGAATCGCGATAGGCCTTCGTGACTTTTAATTTTGTATCATATGAACGCTTGATGCGTGGCTTAGCACCCGAAGCTGTTTCATGAAGATACATACTCTTTTTTAATTTGCTCATACAGGGCCTAAATAATCTGCAAAGTTGCGCGGTGTTTCAAAAAGACGAACGCGGTATAGCTTTCCATCTTTTATGTGAGGCTCTAGTTCATTCCAAAAAGCGATCGTTAGATTTTCCGTAGAAGGAATCATCCCTTTTAGAAAGGCGACCTCTGTATTTAAATTACGATGATCAACACGGTCTACGATCACTGTATTTAAAATCTTCTTAAGCTTTCCTAGATCGATTACATATCCCGTGTCAGGGTTAGGAACGCCACATACCGTTACCTCTAAGACATAATTATGTCCATGCCAGTGCGGATTGGTGCACATGCCGAACTGCTTCTGATTCCATGCAAGACTGTACTTAGTATTATAAAGCCTATGCGCCGAATTAAAGTGAACTTGGCGGGTTACATAGACAACACCCCCCTTAGGAACCTTAGGTCCTAGGGTCTTCTTAGAGCTTTTCTTTGGTGTGCTTTTTGAAGGCATTAGCCCTCTACTAGTAGCACACTTTTGGCTTAGGTCAATCAGGGCAACGTACGTAATTGAACACTGTCAACGAGCCTATCTTGAGCGATAATATCGGTTACAATGATCAATTTATCTCCTGATTTAGCTAATCCCTGTCTTTTCAAAGCAGAAACAGCATTTTCGATCGTTAAATGTGGCTCTTCAGCAAACGGCATAAGCATAGGAACGACCGAGCGAAGTAAGCGAATTTGGCGATACAATTCGATATGCGGAGTAAAGGCGATAATAGGTGCCCCAACAGGACGAAGCGCAGCAAGGCCGCGTGCAATCAGTCCATGACGTGTAAAAGTCACAATTTTAGATCCAGGAATTTGATCACTTAAAATGACGGCTGAATGAAGTACCTTCATTTTTTCAGTGATAAAGACCGTTGGTTTTTCACCGTCTGCTGTTTCTTCACGCTCAATACGCTTAGATATTTTGTCCAACATACCAACGCATTCACGTGGGTATTTACCAACAGTCGTCTCACCAGATAGCATGACGCAGTCTGCTTTTTCATAGACAGCATTTGCTACGTCCGTGATTTCTGCACGGGTTGGCACTGGCTGAGTAATCATGGACTCAAGCATGTGCGTCGCGATAATGACAGGCTTGCCGTAGGTAATACAGGTATTGACTGCACGTCTTTGAATGACAGGTAAATCCTCAAACGGACATTCAATACCTAAATCACCGCGAGCAACCATGAGCCCATCACACTCTTTAACAATGCTATCCAGGTTATCGATAGCGGATTGATCTTCAATCTTTGCGATAATCCAGCTCTTCGATTTGTTAGCTTTTAGAAAATCACGTAATTGAACAATATCTTCCGCAGAACGAACAAAGGACATAGCATACATATCAACACCGGCTTCTAGTCCTACGCGGGTATCCCCTTTATCTTTTTCAGTAAAAGCAGGTAGATTAACTTTTACGCCAGGCAAATTGATATGGCGTTTCGATTTTAATTCTCCCGGAACAAGCACTTTACAACGAATGTGTGCTGCTTTCTTCGCAAGCACTTCCAGTTGTATAAGTCCATTGTCCACTAAAACAGTATCACCAACATTGATATCATTTACTAAATCCTGATAATTAACATCAACGGAGCGAATCTCTTCTGCCTGCTCACGGTCAGATCCTGGTTTTACAGTTAAGTCGAAAATTTCACCTGGCTTTAGCTCAATCGGATTATCCAAAATACCAGTCCTAATTTCAGGACCTTTAATATCCATCATGATTGCAATTTCGATCCCTATACGGGCACTTACTGAGCGAATACGTGCAATAATGTTACGTGTCCACTCATGGGTCGCATGAGCCATGTTAAGTCTGATAATATCAGCACCATCACGCATAAGCGTTTCTAGCATCGCCTCACTTTCGGTCGCAGGACCTAAAGTGAAGATGATTTTAGTGCGTCTAAATGAGTCGATATTCGATGACATTAGCACTAAAAATAAGGTTTTTATACCCTACTTCAATCAATTCTATGTACGAGGAGATTTACAGTACAGTAAAAGTAAGCCCCGTTAGAGCATCTCGAAGAATCGTGAGCCCTCGCCTGGCGCAACAATCGTCACATTACAGGCCATCTGCTTTTTAAAATCACTAAAAACTCCCTCCACAACTTCGATCGAATTACAATCGCGTGAAAGATGCGTTAAGTAAATTTGAACCCAATGCGGGCTAGCCACCTTCATAAGCAGATCTAGTGCTTCTTCATTAGATAAATGTCCATGCTTACCGCTGATTCTATTTTTTAGAGACCATGGTCTTTTAGTATCCATTTCTAACATACGTGGACAATGGTTCGCTTCAATAACAACGACATGACAATCCTTAAGTAGCTCTGGAATATGATCAGGTACGTAACCTAAGTCAGTTAGCCAAATCAGTTTTTTATCAGCCACCAGCAGTTCCCCTTGCTTAGAAACAGTGATGCAAAAACCTACCGGATCGTGCGCATCGTGCGGAATACTAAAACTCTTCACCTCTAAATCTCGGTAACGAAAGGTCCCGCCCGTTTCAAACAGGTACCACTTAGCATCTACACCATGCTTATCTTGTAAAACGCGAGCCGTTGCATGATTGGCAAATAACTTAATTGAAGGATATTTTTTAATTCCAGCTATAGCCGCAGCATGATCAGCATGCTCATGCGTAATGAAAATAGCATCAATTTCACCAAGAGATAAACCAGCTTCTTCTAGCAAACTTTCTAGTCGTTTTGTCGTAAATCCAGCATCGATAAGCACTTTAGCCTGCTCCGTTATAAGGAGCGTACTATTGCCAGAGCTTCCACTACCTAAGATTTTAAATCGACAACCCATGTATAACCCATTGATTGATCGATAAATACTCAAGTGCAAGCCGTTATTTATGACAAATACCCTAGGTCCCAATTTTAGCTAATACACGCCAAATCTCGATTTTATAAGTTCCTGAATAAAAATCAGTTTTGTAACAAAGGAATCATTGCATAAAGGACAATAAATGCACATAAATGAATTCAAAGTTCAGACCCCGACTTTTTACCCACATGAGCATTCGTTTTAACGGACTAAAACTTGCGTTTCTTAGCTTTATTTCTGCCATTGCTATAAACCTGCAGGCACAAACGCCAAGACTAACAAACCTGTCGACATTAAGCCAAGTAGGCACAGGTACAAGCATCATGACTTCTGGTTTCGTAATCGGACCAGGATCTGGTGACCAAGTCGTTATTCGTGCCGTAGGACCTACCCTTGCTGCATCACCCTTTAATATGACCGGCGTATTGGCAGATCCAGTACTTAGCCTATACAACAGTTCCAATACCCTACTTGCAACGAATAGTAGTTGGAAATCAACCGACGCTGCAACAATCACCGCTTCTGGCGCATTTGCACTTCTTCCTAATAGTAAAGATGCTGCTATTGTAACAACACTTGCTCCTGGAAATTATACGTTCCAAGTTGCCGGCGCATCAGCAGATTCTGGTAAAGCAATCGTTGAAGTATACGAAGTTAATGCAACAACAAGCTCTTCTCGTTTACTTAATTTATCAACTCGTCTAACACTTGCTGCTAATGCAACCGCAACCTCAGGATTAACAATCTCATCTGGTTCTAGTAGTCGCACAGTAATTATTCGTGGCGTAGGACCAACCCTAAGCTCTTTTGGAGTTACTGGTGCACTCGCTAACCCATCAATCTCAGTTCTAAATTCATCAGGTGTTACTATCGCTACCAACGATGATTGGGGTACTCCCATAGGAACAGGTGCAGCAACGGTTGCCCAATTAACTGCAGCATTTACCCAAGCAGGAGCCTTCCAACTTGTATCAGGTAGTAAAGATTCTGCACTTCTTCTAACTTTGGCACCTGGCGCTTACACCATTCAGTTAACTGGTAACGGTGGCAGTGGCTCAGCCATGATCGAAGTTTATGACATTACTCCAGCAAGTGTAAGCTCTACCACTGTTTCGATAGCAACAACGCAGGCTACCGCAAGTGCCCCTTCAACAAACGGATTATTCACTGTAACTCGTACAGGCGACACATCCCAACCACTAACAGTCCCTTATGCTCTAAGTGGTACCGCTATGTCAGGTGTCGACTACCAAGCTTTATCTGGAACGGTAACAATTCCAGCTGGTTCAACATCAGCTACTATTCAAGTTACTCCTATTTCAACACTCGTTACTGCTACTAAAACAGTGATAGCTACGATACCAAGCAGCAGTAGCTATTCGCTAGGATCAAGCTCAGCAACTGTTACTATTAACAACATCGCTCCAACCTTATATGTTGCTGATTTACGTCCCGCAGGCAGTGCTTCAAATTCAATCGCATCTGGAACAGCTACCATTTATCTACAACCAGACGGATCAAGCGCTACAGTAAATATCACCTTTAGTGATTTAAGTTCTGCTGAACAAGCACCACACTTAACTCTAGGTGTTCCAGGTCCTGGTAACAACTTTGTACTAAACCTGAATTATCCAGGACAAGTAATCAACCAGACATGGACAATCACAGCTACAGGAACTTTTTCAGCAAGTGATATTCTTAATGCACTTCAATCAGGTAATATCTACGTAGAAATTGGATCACAAAATTATCCAACCGGTGAACTAACTGGCGTATTCCAGCAAAGTACAGGAAGCCAAACCTTCACTGCTCCAGCAGCACCTCCTAGTGTAGATTTAACTAATGTTACCCCAAACGCAGTAAGTCGCTTTCTTACACAGGCTACTTTCGGAACCACCCAAAGTGATATCACTGCAGTACAGTCACAGGGCTATGCAAATTGGGTAGCAAGCCAAATGGCACTACCTGCAACCTCACATTTAGCAGCAACTCGTGCGGATGCTGCAATGTTCCCCAATACTGGTCTCTACCCTATTACTCAAAATAATCGTCAAGCTGCGTGGTGGAAAATAGCTACATCCGCTCCAGATCAATTACGTCAGAGAGTAGCTTTTGCCTTAAGTGAAATATTTGTTGTTTCCGATGTAGCTTCAGCACTCGCACAACAACCTGAAGCAATGGCTAACTATTATGATACGCTAGCTAAAGATGCCTTTGGTAATTTCCGTCAACTACTTCAAGACGTAACGCTAAGTCCAGTAATGGGTAATTACCTTAATATGCTTAGAAATGCAGCGGCAGTTCCAAGCAAAGGAACCAGTGCTGATGAGAACTATGCTCGTGAAATCATGCAGCTATTCACGATCGGCCTAAATTACCTAAACCCAGATGGAAGCTTAGTCTTAGATCAAACTGGTCAGCCAATACCAACCTATTCTAATACGACGATTATACAGACGGCTAATGTCTTAACCGGTTGGGCATATAATTCAACGGCCGCCTCACCAAGCTTCACTGGAAGTTCAGCAGATTGGTATAATCCCATGATGCCGTATCAAACTTATCACGACATCACTCAAAAAACATTATTTGCGATTACCCCATCCAGCTCTCCAGTTATCGTACCTGCTAACGGTACAGCAGCTGCTGATTTAAAGATCCTACTCGATGCTTTAACTAATCACCAAAACACGGGCCCATTTATATCACTACGACTCATTCAACGCTTAGTTACTAGTAACCCTAGCCCTGGTTATGTTTACCGCGTATCTCAAGTTTTTGCTAATGACGGCACTGGAACACGTGGCAACCTAGCAGCCGTTGTAAAGGCTATCTTACTTGATTACGAAGCTCGCTCACCTGCGATGTTATCAACGAGTAGCTTTGGTAAACTAAAGGAACCACTATTACGCCAAACAGCACTCTACAGAGCTTTCAACGCTCAAGCCGTTGATGGAAGAATACCTGTCTTCACTCCTGACACAACTCTAGGTCAAGCAGCGCTACGTTCACCAACCGTATTTAACTTTTTCTTACCAAGTTATACACTTCCAGGAACCCTTGCTGCTGCTGGCTTACTCGCTCCTGAATTTCAAATTACTACAGATACAACAGCTCTCACTGTTCCGAATGCATTCTATAATGTCATTTTTACGTCGACAACCCCTAGTGTATCTACACCTGTTTTAAATCTAACAGCGCTTACTTCTGCACCAGATAACGCTACTATAGTAGCTACACTTAATACATTATTATGCGGTGGCAATATGAGTACCCAAGCGACCAATCGCATCCTTACAGCGCTAGCTGCCCTACCTAGTACCTATACGGTTAAAGATAGAGCCCAAACCGCTCTGTACCTAGTAATTACGACTCAACAAAGCGCAGTTCAACAATAATTTCTTATCCCCATGCTCACACCCTACGATCTCACACGTCGCAAATTTATTGGTAACGCTTGTGCCGCAGTTGGTGCAACCGGAGTATTATCTGCCATAGCACAATTACGTTTAATTGGTGCACTCGCTGCAGATGCTTCAACGATTTCTTCAGATTATAAAGCGCTTGTATGTGTGTTTTTATATGGAGGAAATGACTCTAATAATCTCGTCATACCAATTGATACTACTGGCTATGGCCTTTATTCATCGCAGCGTACTGCGATTGCTTTACCGCAAAGTTCTATCACGGCAATCAATCCAGCCAAGTACAGCGACGGATTTAATTACGGCATGAACAACGGCATGATCGAAATGCAAAATCTCTTTACTCAAGGAAAGATGGCTATCCTTGCAAATACAGGAACATTAGTTCGTCCAACTACTCTAGCTAATTACGTCTCAGGAAACGCCGCATACTTACCACCACAACTGTTCTCACACTCTGACCAACAAACACAGTGGCAAAGTAGCTTATCCGACCAACCTTTCCAAACCGGATGGGGTGGCAGATTAGCCGATATCATTAATGCCATTAATACGAACTCGACTATCTCAATGTCAGTAAGTGTCGCTGGCCAGAATTCTTTCCAAGTTGGTCAAACAACTTCTGAGTATGCGGTAAGTACCTCTGGCGCTATCTCCCTAACCGGATCAAGCGGTAGCACCATAAACTCACTACGCTACCAAGCAGAGTTAGATTTACTGAGTGCAACCGAAAAAAATCTTTTTAGTGCAGCTTTCGCAAACTCTACCGGTGGTGCAGTCAACGATTCAGCTCTCTTAACAAGTGTTTTAACAAACGCATCCACTTTAAAAACTACATTCCCTAACACGTCACTTGGGCAGCAGTTAAGCATGATCGCGAAGCTTATATCTGCAGCACCACAAACAGGCTTAAAACGCCAAGTATTCTTCGCAAGTCTAGGTGGCTTTGATACCCACACAGTAGAGCTTGCTACCCAAGCAAGTCTTTACCCTCAAGTTAGCCAAGCAATTAACGCATTCTATAACGCAACCGCTGAATTAGGCGTACAAAATCAAGTCACAACTTTTACAGCTTCTGATTTCAGCAGAACCTATAACACCAATGGAGACGGAGCTGACCACGGCTGGGGATCACACCATATGATTGTGGGTGGAGCTGTTAAAGGTGGGGATATCTATGGCAGCATGCCTTCACAAAAACTAGGAGGACCTGATGATACAGGACGTGGTAGGTGGATTCCTTCAACGAGTGTAGATCAATATGCTGCTACTCTCGCTACTTGGTTTGGCGTAAGTCAAACTAACTTACCTATTGTACTTCCTAATATTGGACGCTTTGCTTCGTCTAATTTAGGATTCATGAGCTCCTAAGCGATGGGAAGCCTGACTGATTCTCGTCCAAAAAAAATCGTTCTTGGCGTACTTGCTATTCTAGCAGGTATAGAGATTTTTCTATACTTCGCTAGTACAAGAAATAAGCAGATCACCCAAAAATCTGCTGACTCTAAACAAACAGTTGCCGCACAAAGTAACCCAAAGACGAAAAGTACCATCCAGACAACTTCAGCAGATAAAAATCAGTCCACAGGTTTACGCTCAGACGACGCTCCGTCCCATTTGGCTGATTTACTTAATTCACCAACTACAGATATTAAAGCAGATCTACGTCTATTAGATGACATCTTTCAGCAGTACCGTTCTGCCATGCATGGCGATGATCCTATTGGCGACAACAAGGATATAACAGCTGCTTTAACAGGTAAGAATAAGTTGGATTTTGCCTTTATTCCTAAAAACAACCCAGCAATTAACTCAAAAGGTGAACTATGTGACCGCTGGGGAAGTCCTTTCTTTTTTCACCAACTCTCAGGCACCGAGATGCAAATTAGGTCAGCAGGTCCTGATAAAAAGCTTTTTACAGACGACGATATCGTAATTACGCCAGGGTTATACCCACCCCATTTGTAAACGGATATACCACTCACAAAGGTTGCAGCTTTACGCTCTTTAAGTATAGTAGTGGGTTATGGCAGAAGGTCCCATTCCAGTCACCGTCCTTACTGGCTTCCTAGGAGCCGGTAAAACAACTCTTTTAAACCGTATTCTAACCGAACAACACGGGCTTAAGCTCGCGGTTATTGAAAATGAATTTGGTGAAGTCGGCGTTGATAACCAACTTGTCATTTCAAGTGATGAAGAGCTCTTCGAAATGAACAATGGGTGTATTTGTTGTTCAGTGCGAGGAGACTTAATCCGCATTTTAGGTAGACTCCTTAAGCGTAAAGATAAACTCGATGGCATCTTAATTGAAACAACGGGCTTAGCTAATCCAGCGCCCGTTGCTCAGACATTCTTTACAGATGATGAAATGCGTAGCGCCTTTAGACTCGATGCAATCATCACCGTTGTTGATGCAAAGCATGTCTCAACCCACTTAGACCAAGGCGATGAATCCGTAAAACAAATTGGTTTTGCTGATAGAATTGTCCTTAATAAAACGGACTTAGTCAGTGCCGATGAATTATCCGCTTTAGAAGCACGCATTAAATCAATCAATGCTGTTGCCAAAGTATTTAAGACTAACAACTGCGCTATACCAATTGCTGATGTATTAAATGTAGGTGGCTTTAATTTAAGCCGTGCAACGGAACTTGATCCCGCCTTTTTAGAGCCAGAATACCCCTTTGAATGGGCAGGTGCTTATGCACTCCCTCAAGGTGTTCATGAGCTCGTCATTGGCCATGTCGACCACGACCATGAGCACCATGACTGTGGCCATGATCATCATCATGATCACGAGAGAAATGAAAATGAACTCGATGTAGTTGTCATTCATTCAGCTAGTTTAAATGAGGCAGATATTACAGCTGCTAGGGAAATAGCCTTAAAAACATTCTCTGACTGGGAAAGAAAAGTCAGTGAAGGAGAATCACTCGAATTAGGATCAACGCTTAACCGTTTAGAACTTAAAGACGGTAACGGAAGATTCAAACTCGAGATTAAAAATCCAGGATTTTACCTCGTATTCGAGCAGTGCTCAGAAGTTCCACTCCACATTAAAGTATGCTCTGAAAATGTACGTCCTGCGTGGCAACAAGATTATCATCCAGCCCATACCCATAATGAAGCTGTAACTTCTATCGGTATTCATCAAGCAGGAGAATTAGATGGTAAAAAATTAAACGCCTGGATCAGTGATTTATTAAAAAATAAAGGGAATGATATTTACCGCATGAAGGGCGTAATTTCCGTAAAAGGAAGTACAAAGCGATTAGTATTCCAAGGAGTACACATGCTCTTTGATGCAAAATTTGACCGCGAATGGGGCTCCGATCCACGTATGAATACGCTGGTCTTTATTGGTAAAAATTTAGACAGAGCTTCACTCAACGCATCCTTCAAAGCCTGTCTTACATGAACCTGACCAAAGTATGGGCAGTGCAGTGTGATGACTACATCATCGATCTTGACTGGTCTAAGGACGGTCAATTTCTTGCTGCAGGTTCTGCCTCAGGCCCAATTGAAATTTTTCATGCAACTGATGGCACAAAACGCTTAAGTGCTGCAGGCCATGAGCAAGGCACAAATACGCTTCGTTTTTCTCCCGACTCACATTGCTTAGTTTCAGGCGGACAAGATGGTAAGATTAAATACTGGGATCCTCTCGCAGGGCAGCACATCACAACGGTAGAAATGGGAAAAGACTGGGTTGAACATCTTGAATTTAAACCTAACTCAACGCTTTTAGCTGCAAGTTGTGGTAAAAAATTAAGCCTTTTAAAATCAGATGGCTCGGTTTCAAAAGCCTTACCCGATGCACCCAAAACGATTTCATCGCTTGCTTGGGATCCCCAGGGCGGATGTTTAGCTGTAGCTTACTTTGGCGGGATTACACTTTGGGATAGTGATGATTGGATTGTTCAAAAAGAGCTACCCTACAATAACGGTATCAACACCCTCGTATGGTCGCCTAATAGTCGTTGGCTCGTTTCTGGAAACGCTGATCCGAGTGTTCACTTGTGGATTCCCTCTGAAGATGCAGAACTGCACATGAGTGGGTACGAAGGTAAGGTAAAACATTTAAGTTTTGATATCACAAGTCGCTGGCTTGCAACCAGTGGTGGTAGAGACGCCTGCTTATGGGACTGCTCTGGCGATGGTCCAGAAGGCAGAGAGCCTAACATGCTACCCCATGATGCCCAAATCTGCGCTTTAGCCTTTCAGAAATCCCATGGTATTCTAGCAACGGGCGCTGAGGATGGTACTTTGGAATTATGGAGCCCAGAGCGAAAGAACCCGCTTAGGGCCACGGTTAAGATGCCAGCAGCCGCTACCAAGATAGCGTGGTCACCTAATGACACCTTTTTAGCCATAGGCTCCACCCAGGGCATTGTTTATGTGCTAAAATGCGAAGCGTAAATGTCTGTAATTTCCGCTTGCCGAAACCTGCACTAACCCACCTAATAACCTCTTGTTTGATGGCGACTTAGCTCAGTCGGTAGAGCAGAAGACTGAAAATCTTTGTGTCCCCGGTTCGATTCCGGGAGTCGCCACCATCTTCTCCTTCAACAACTTACGTAATTATAAGAAGGATAAATGGGGCTTCTAATAAGCCTATATTGGGAAGCATATAGCCGAGTGAGGTTTGGACCCTAAAAGGTGCAGATTTACAAACTGACGTCCTAAAGCTTGTTGAATCTAAGCGAGTTACCTATGTTTTAAGCTTATGGCAGATTCTGACACCTTATTACTGAATGCACATGAAGTACGTGTGCTTGGATCCATGATAGAGAAAGAGATTACGACTCCTGAATACTACCCTATTCGGTTAAGTGCCCTCACCGCGGCTTGTAATCAAACCTCCAATCGTGAGCCCGTGATGGATCTCGAGGAATACGAAGTCATGCAAGCACTCGATGGACTTCGCGACAAACGTCTCGCCAATCTCTTTAAAGGTGCTGATAGCCGAGTACCTAAATTTGCTCACCGTTTTGCAGAAACAGATGTGGATTTAGGCCGTCCTGAGATTGCGCTCTTATGTAATCTCATGCTCCGTGGTCCACAAACGCTCGGTGAATTACGTACGCGCTCCGCTCGTATGTATGAATTTGAAAGCCTAGAGGAAGTAGAAAAAATTTTAGAGCATTTAGCTAATCGTCCTGAAAATAAATTAGTCATTAAGCTACCTCGCCAAACAGGATTTAAGGAACAGCGTTATATGCACCTACTCTCCGGTGCACCGGTCATTACGGAATCGGTAACGGAAATAAAAACCGAAGCTACTTTAAAGCCTCTGCGTGTTGAGCCTGAACAGATCACAAAACTCGAAGCAGAGATTGTTGCCCTAAAATCTGAACTCGAACAGCTTAAGACCCAATTTGCTGATTTTCGTAAGCAATTAGAGTAAGAAAAATATATTTTCTAGGCATTGCACGCAGGAGATCACTTCTCTACGTTGGACACTGAATGGCTATTTTAAGCTTACTGGATGTAAACCTCGCCTTTGGCGGCCCATCAATTTTGGAGAAAGCAAATCTTCAAATTGATCCGGGTGAGCGCGTCTGCTTAGTGGGAAGAAATGGAGCGGGTAAATCGACCTTGATGAAGGTCATCACAGGAGAAATACAGCCTGACAAAGGAGATATTTTTAGACCAGACGGAGCCTACTACACATGGCTTCCTCAGGAAGTACCGACTGATATTAAAGGATCGGTTCTAGAAATTGTAACATCAGGTTTACGCACCAATGCTCACCATGAGGAGGACTGGGAGCGTGATATTCGTGTCGATAATTTGATCGAGCGTCTACAGTTAAATCCCGCTGCAGAATTTTCTCTTCTATCCGGTGGATTAAAACGTCGTGCCCTTTTAGGTAAAGCACTCGCTGGCCAACCAGATCTCCTGCTACTCGACGAACCAACAAATCACCTAGATATCGAATCTATTCTGTGGCTTGAAGAGTTCTTACTCGAGTGCCGCATTTCACTTTTATTCGTAACCCACGACCGCGCATTCTTGCGTAAAATGGCAACCCGCATTCTTGAACTCGACCGCGGACGCTTAGCAAGCTGGTCCTGTGACTACGATACGTACCTGGTTCGTAAACAAGAAGTGCTCGAACAAATTGAGCGCCAACAAGCTCTTTTTGATAAAAAATTAGCTCAAGAAGAAGCGTGGATTCGCCGCGGTGTAAAAGCTCAGCGCTCACGTGCACAAAGCCGCATTAATCAGCTTATGCAAATGCGTGAAGAACGCAGAGCACGCCGAGACCGCGTTGGAAATGCTAATTTAAAACTAGTCGAAGCAGAAAGATCAGGAGTGAAAGTAATCGAAACCACGGATCTTTCCTTCAAATGGCCTAATGGAGATTATTTAGTTAAAGATCTAACGACCACGATTATTCGTGGGGATAAAATTGGTTTAATCGGCCCTAACGGTGCAGGCAAAACGACCCTCATTAAGATTTTATTAGGCCAGTTAGCTCCTACAGAAGGTGAAATCAAACACGGCACCCGCCTTGAGGTGGTATACTTTGATCAACTGCGTGAGCAAATTGATGACAAGAAAACAGTCGCGGATAATATCGCTAACGGAAATTCGACTGTATTTGTTAATGGTTTTTCCAAAAACGTTATCTCCTACTTACAGGACTTCTTATTTGAACCAAGTCGTGCACGTACACCAGCTGGTGTATTGTCGGGTGGAGAACGCAATCGCCTCTTACTCGCTCGCCTGTTTACAAAACCATGTAATGTACTCGTCATGGACGAGCCAACAAACGATCTCGATGCTGAAACACTCGATTTACTCGAAGATCTCTTAGTTGAATACAATGGCACACTTCTTCTTGTAAGCCATGATCGTGAATTCCTTGATAATGTCGTTACATCCACATTCGTGTTCGAAGGAAACGGTGTGATTGGAGACTACGTAGGTGGCTACCAAGATTGGTTAAGACAAAAGTCACTGCCAAAACCTGCAGTCTCTACCACTAAAGAAATTAAAGAAGTAAAAGCTGAAAAAAAGCCAAGCACTTCACGTAAACTCACCAATAAAGAGCAAAAAGAATTAGAATCGCTACCTGCTAGCATTGAGGCTTTAGAAAAAGAACAAGCCAGTATTGCAGCACAACTTGCCGATCCTGCCTTTTATCAAAAAGAGCCCGCTTTATTTAACAAAGCACGTGAAAAGTTAGAACAAATCGAGCAAGACCACGCACGTGCCTTTAGCCGCTGGGAAGAACTTGAAGCGTTAAGAAAAGGCTAAGCGCCTTGCTTACTGAACAGTTCTATCCAGTTACCATCCGGATCTTGAATAAAGATCTGCTTGGCTCCGTCCGGTCGAGTACCAGGTCCTTTATAAACCGCTCCCACCGATTTTAAGTGTTTATCAACAGTCATAATATCCTGCACCTTGAGTGCAAAATGGCCTGATTGTTGATCTCGGGTTACTTTAGGATCTTCTCTTTCTCCGATTAAATGAAGCTCCTGTACGGTTCCTAATCTAAACCAAGATCCAGGAAAATCGAACGCAGGACGTGGGAGCATTTCTAACTTAAGCACATCACGGTAGAAGCGATTACTCACGTCTACATCTGATACAGCAATCGCAACATGGTTTAACTCAATAATACCTAAAGCACTCATAGGTTAATCAATAGTATATAAATATTCTTAGGCAATCCTCTGTATTATTGATACATTTTTTGTAAGGCATGCGCCGTCTTTCTCATTCTCTCACGAAGCGCACTAGGTCCAAGTACCTCAACAGCTGTACCCCACCTTAATACCCACGTTTCAACCTCTTCTAAGGCACCAAGCTTTAAGTGAAGTTCTAATCGTCCATCGGGTAGCTCCTTCATCGACTGTGACTCATGCCACTCTCTTTCCTTTACTCGGTCCGCAGCCTGAGCTGTAAATCGAAGCACCACATCATGGTTACCACTGCCTTGTAATACACCCATAGCTCCTGAGAAGAATTTTTCAGGTGAGAAGTCTTTAGGACGACTAAATTCTTTAGTACTTACCTGAACACTATCGATACGCGGCAATGCAAATGTTCTAAGCGCGTGGCGCTCTAGGTCATAGCCAATTAAGTACCATAAATTTTCACGGTGAGTTAAGTGATACGGCTGAATTAGGCGCTTATCTTTTTTCTTACCCCCTGGTTTTTTATACTCAAAACTGACTTCTAGTTGTTTTAATACAGCTAAACTAAGCGCGTTAAAAACCGTTAGGTCTGTTTTACCGAGGCCAATATTTTTAAAAGATACACTTCCTAATTCATCCGCTGGAGAAAAAGATATGCGATCTTTAAGTCCTGCTGCTAATTTATCAAACGCGACTTCTAATTGTCTATGAAACGGCGTACCCCGGTACTGTTCCAGTGCTCTACGTGCCACAAGTAACGCGACTAATTCACCCTCCGACACTTGAACCGTTGGAAATGCAGTGACTGGCTGCGTATAACGATAGGACTGAATCTGCGGATCAAACTCTATTGGCAGATCAAGTCTATCGCGCATAAAACCAATATCTCTAACAATCGTTTTACGACACACCTCAAGCTCAGCACATAAACGAGTACAATTTACGAGCGTTCCACGACGCAAGATATCATGGATTTTAAGCATGCGCTCGAGAGGAGGACGAGAGAGTTGAGCACGTTCAGCCATAGAGGAGAGTATTTCAGGTTTTTTAGGCTGGGACAAGTAATGTCTTACCCTAGGTAGTATTATCTTCTGCATCATGAACTATAAATCATTATTCGAAGTTACTCCCCCAGCTGATCTCTCGTGGTTTCACTACGGAACCGCTTTCCGCGCTACCCCATGGCCATCCGTTTGCATTGAATGCGAAACCAGTAAAGGTTGGGTACCGGTTAATCCGACCGTTGATATATTTGCATCAGCTGCAGCCACACTAAGTAATGATGAATGGTGGGAATATATGGACTATGTACCATACAGGGTACGAAATATTATTGATAAATTCAACTATGGCCGCTTAGAAGCTCTCTTTGTTTTAAATATCTGCCACACACTCTTTGATGCACTCGAAGAAACCCCAGCCTTAATATCCTTTTTAGCTGCCCATGAATTACTCCGTGGTGAATCAGAACCAGCGTGGAGAGAAATAATAGCTATCTATGCACGCAGTGGCGTATTTGGAATCTTAGAGTGGCTTGGCCTTCCTGCTTCAAAACAAACACTGACCATCTTAAGTCACTTAGCTAGCCCTGATATTCCACGCCGTGTACTTGAGCCTCTAAGAGCACACCTCTGGGAGCCAAAAGTTATCTTTAATTTACAAGATAAGGATGCAATTACCCATTCTCAAATCATCGACTTTAACGATGAGTACGCTGCTTAAATTAAGCTTTGGTAAGCGCCTTTAAAAACCGTTCAATACGCTTAGGATCAACCGTATTTCTCCAGTCACCGTCTTTTTTAAATTCTGATCCTACAATATAACCATCGGCTTTCCCTTTAAAGGAGCCGATGTTTTTGTGTGTAATTCCAGAACCTAAATAAAGTGGTATTGTTACCGCTGCCTTTACATGCGTTACCTCTTCACGCTTTGGCTCTACACCTGTGGCACTACCTGTAACAATCACAGCGTCTGCGTGCATAAACTCAGCCGCATGCGCAGTCTCTGAAATTGAAACATCAGCTGTTATCGCATGGGAACTATGCTTTTTCTTAATATCAGCCCATACTTCAATACGCTCAGCATGTAACTGCTTACGATACCTTAAAAGTTCAGCTGCACAGGATTCAATGACTCCTTCATCTGCAACATGCGCAAAAGCGAAGCCTTCAACACGGATAAAGTTTAACCCTGCAGTTGCAGCAACTGCTAATGCTTCCTTATTTGCTGCTGCGAGTATTTGTATACCGACTGGAATTTTAACTAACTGTCTTACCCCTGATGCAATAATCGCCATGGAGGCTACAATTTCTGGGCCAACATGTCCCTTCAGATAGGGAATATCATGCATATTTTCTAACATGATCGCATCCACACCACTAGATGCATAGATTTTAGCTTCTTTAAGCACCTGCTTTTCAATTTCAGAGAGCGAAAACTTATTCAAAGGGGTACCTGGTAAGGCACATACATGAATCATTCCAATTACAGCGTTTTTTCTATTAAAGAGTTTCATGTTTAGATAAGTCACTTTCTTAGTTTAACGTTTTTGGAGCATAGATAGGTTTCGGTCAACAGGCACTCGCTTAAAAAGCATTTTAATGGTGACTTAAGGTATAATAAATGGATTAATTAATCAGCTATTCGATGCCCCAATTGCCCTACCGTAGATTTATACTATTAGTTCTAGGGTACTTATTTTTAAAATCTGGGATTTACGCCCAAACACTCACTCAAAGCGATTTAATTGATGCATTTAGACCTTGGAGAGTGGAACACGTAACTCTCTCACCAGACGGCACCCACTTAGCTTGCTCAATCAATGATGAAGATTCTACGTCGATTGAAATTATTGATATCAACCATCCCCAAAAACCGATTTTACTTAAAGTAGAAGAAAATAGACTCGGCTCAAATTGGTGGAGCGTACAAGCAAGTGCAAAGCGGGTCAGTTTCATTGGCTGGGCTGGAAACCATCGTTTAATTGTACTTTCCAGTTTAGACGGACTGTTTGCTATTGATCCAGATGGTAACAATCAAATCAAACTCGGCGACGCGAAATCACTAGGCTATTCAGAATATCCTAGGCAAAGATCAAACAACACAACCAAGTCAGGAAAAGAAAATAATAGCGGGATACCTGACGAGAAAAACTATAATTTTACACGAGATGATGCAGAACCACGTTTGATACCCAGAAAATTAAACGTGTTATGGGTACCAACATCCGATACTTCCTGGATAACAGTAAGTGCTACGGGAAAAGTTACTGACGTGTATCGCATTAATACAGAAACAGCTGCCAAAGAAATAATATATAACGAAACTGGCGCTAAAAATACTATCCTCACTGATCACGCTGGATTTCCCCGTTTAGAACTCGTAGCGCCGAATACCGAATACAGCAAAACGTACAGTTTAATAAATGCTAAAGAAAAAAATAAAATTCTATATTTTAAATCTATAGCAACCACGATAACTCCTAATAATTACCTTGGTATTCGGTCTATACCTACTGCAGTCGATAATAATCCTGATATTATCTACTATGCGACTAATGAAAATACAAACGTGTACGCAGTCTACAGTATAGATTTAACTACAGGCACAAAAAAACGCATCTCCCAGTCAAGCTACGTAGAGGATGTCATTGATCCATTAAAAGCTTTTGATGCACAGCGTTTAATTTTTGATCCCAAAGATGGCTCCCTATCAGGAATACATTATCCGAATGGCACAACTCAGTGGATGGATAAGGAAGTTGCTTCTATTCAAGTTAGACTAGAAAGAGAAATACCGCACAGAACAATTACTATCAATCAATGGGATAACTCACACGAACACTTTCTCTTTACTAGTTCAAGCATCCAAGAACCTGGCAGATATTTTTTGTACACAAAGAGTACCAACGAAATTATACAATATTTTAGACGCGCTCCTTGGATAGATCTAGACACACTAAGTCCTGAAGAAAATATTACTATACCATTAAAAGATGGTAGCACCGTAGCGTGTAAATTCACCCAAACATTAAATTTTAAAGTTAACCCCGCACCTTTACTTATAATACTGCATGACGGTCCTGCTAATCGTGACAAACAAGACTTTGACCGTGAAGCTCAATTGTTTGCACACCTGGGAGTGAATGTTGCGAGAATCAATTACAGGAGTTCATCAGGAAAAGGACTTTCCTATCAAAACGATTATGTACACTCACTACCGACATCCCTAAATGAAGACCTTCTAGGCACGATTGGCTTTTTAGCCTCTCATAAAAAAATAGACCCAAAAAGAATTATTCTTATGGGAACAGGACTAGGAGGAACTCTGGCCTTGCGTACCGCACAACTTAATCCAGGACGTTTCAAAGGTGTAATTACAGTAAATACACCAACTGATATTAAAGGATGGATTAATACTGCTCTAAAAGAACCTCAAGATCGAATCGAGACGAAGGACAGTGCATCTATGGACAAAAAAGGAGGAAAAGGAGGAAAAATGAATATGAAATCATTTATGCAAGATACTACGCCTCGCTCTAGTTCACGTCCGCAGCAACCAGTCGATTTCGAACAAGCAGTACGGAAATCTTATTTTAATTTATCCTCAGCAGAGCTTAAAACACTTTCACCAATAAATCATACAAGTGAATCAATTGATCCAGTATTAATGATTCAAGACATATACGGTCGACCTGTGACATTAGATCAAGAACAGGCATTTATTGAAAAAATTAAATTAAATAACACACAAGCATATGTATACGAAATGCAAGGCAGTCTTTATTCCATTGAACCAGAAGCACGGCTAAATGCTTATAGAACAATAGAGCAATTCTTAAACTTAACCCTTTATAATTACTCAGTGAATATTGGAGAACTAAAAGAGAAGAATTAACTAGTTACTACATGTTTAAAAAAATATCCATACACTTTAACTTTACACTGCTAGCTATGCTAGCAGCTATAAGTCTAAATGGATGGCTAGTTAGTAAAGCCCAAGAACAAAACTCTCAGCCCGTTAAAGTAACGCTTCCCCCTTTCTTCGTTGAGGAAAAAGGTCCGCATTGGAACTATGCTAGTACAGAGGGCTTAGAAGTTCTTACTCGATGCGACGAAGACATTAGTCAGGGTATTGTTAGACAAGTCTATAAAGCCCAAAGCTATTTAGATGCATTACTGCCTAAAAAATATCAGGTCAGTAAAACACTGCCACGTGTACTACTCATATATCCACATGAAATGAAACCTAGTATACCTCAAGGTATACTCAGTAAAAATAACGATGATAATGATTCAGTAGCAAATATCGATTTTAGGCATGATACCCGCGCATTTGATCGAAGAACCATTGAGTTCTTCCCTAACTTAGATTTAAGAGATCCTGACTCACGCATCACCTTTTTTATAGCTCCTAGCAACCAAGCTGAGATTGCTGATGCTGTAGTAACCCCACAAGCCGTACAACAAGCCATGCTTGAGCGACTACCCGCCTTGCCCTGGTGGTTTACTCTAGGTTTTTCACACATGTACCGATCCCTGTTTAATCACTATGATCAACTTGGATTTAAAGTGATGATTTTTAATAACGAAGAGGATACTGGTAGTATATTAAAAAATCCAGAATACCCACGACTCCTGCCTCCAATAAAAGAACTCTTTTCTGAGTACGGTATTACATCCGAAGTCCCTGATTTTGATATACGAAAGATAGCACTTCTAAATGAAGCTGAACTTTTTTTACGCTGGGTATATTCTGACAGTACAGGTAAAAGGCGTGAACAACTTTTCCAATTTGTAGATAAAACAATTTCAGAGCCCGCTTCTGAAAGTATATTTTTAAGTTGTTTTGGACTAAACTACACAGAACTTTGGGAAAGACTTAATGACTACCTTCCTCAAGCTATAAACAATCCAATATATGTTCCTTACAAAGAGGATTTTATTATACCAAAACTTAAACTTAGATTAGCAACAGAAACAGAAATTGGTCGAATTAAAGGCGATTGGCTTAGGTTTGAAGTAGATTATGTAAAAAAGAGTTATCCTGAGTATGCTCCTCGCTATTTACAAGAAGCACGCCTAAGTCTACAGCACGCACATGACCGAGGTGGAGATAGTCCAACCCTTTTCTCTATACGCGGTCTACTTGAACTGAGTGTCGACAATATAGCAGATGCGCGTGGGTACTTAGAGGATGCATGTGCAGCACACGTTATTCGACCCCATGCCTATTATGAACTAGCGAAGCTGCGTTATAATGAAGCTATAAAAAATCCAGAAGGTGAAAAAAATAAATTAAGCGATAACCAAATTAAATATATTTTATCTCCTCTATTATTATCCGCGAATCAAAGTCCACGGCCGATTGATGCGCACGTTTTCGCAAGCCGATTGATCATTCAGTCAAATGCACGTTTATATCCGGAGCTTTTAGATTACCTTAGACAAGGCGTCATACTGTTTCCACGCAATCCACAGCTTTTATACCTAACTGCGGCTATTTATTCTACCCATGGCAATTTAAGCGATTCAGATTTTTTACTAAATCGTGCACTTCGCCTAGAACCCCAAGAAGGCTTAAAAAAACGAATTACTATACTACTCGATGCAATCCACGAGATAAGTAATCAAAAGCACTAGGCTTTTTTTATTTTAGGCATATCAACGTGGTACAATTCAGCGTAAGGAGCTAAATTAGGTAGTATAGTTTCATATAGCTCTACACCTTCTTTTAATTGTCTCTCTCGTTTTTTAAGTGCCATATCGCCAGGCATCCTTACCTGATCAAATCCGGCACGAGGTGGAGTTGCTCGGCACGCCTCTGCTATATAAGTTGTTTGCTTTATAAAAGCATCTTCTCCACCGAAAAGCTTAGGATCACAGACCTGAATAAAAACACTCGCTGTCCATCCTTCATGTGGATCAAGCCTACCGTGTCCTGCAAGAGCACTGGTTAATGTTTCAACCCAAAGTCCAAGCGCATAACCCTTATGTCCGTGATCTAATCCACCCAGTGGCAATAACGAACCAGCAGGTTTACCTAACGCTAAATCAGGCTCATCCGTTGGATTTCCTTCTGAATCTAAAATCCACTTTCCTGGGATCTTCTTTTTTGCAGCACTTGCTCTTCGAAGTACATTAAACGCCAATATAGAAAGTGATACATCAAATATTACTATGCCATCTCGAGTTGGCCATGCAGAAGCAATAGGATTTGGTGTATATACGCCTACCTTGCCTCCGTGCGGAGCAACCAGTGCAGCCGTAGGATCAGAACAGGCCAGCGTTACAAAGTAGCCTTGTTCCGCAATTTGTCTCAAATAAGAAGCAAGACAGGCTATATGGTGACTACGCTTAATAACAACTGTACCCGTTCCTAATTGTTTCGCTCTACTTAGTGCTTCATTAAGACCCAGCTGCGTTAGCCAAGGGCCCGACTGACGCATACCATCCAAAGTTAAAGCAGCTGGAAAATCAGCAACGACTGAATAATTCCCAGCTTTAGCTAGAGTACCCGCTTTTAGATCATTTAAATAGGCGGGTAATAGGGATAGACCATGAGTCGTATGACCAAGTAAATCGCCTTCAACTAATATAGATGATGCTACCCTAGCCTTCTCTGCTTCTAACCCAGCTCGAGTTAGAAGTTCATACGAAAAAGTAGTTAAGTCTTCTACTTGAAAGCGATTACTCATCAGGCGTTATTAACGCCTTCCACCGTGCCAGCCAAATCCAAAACTTAATCCTACTGGACCAAACCAAGGACCATAGTAATAGGGATATCCATAATAATAAGGGCTAGTATAATAATCAGGTGCTTCTGTATAAATTACCGTTCTTTCTACAGGTGGTTGCACATATGTAGGAGCTGGAGTTGTAGGTGTAGCTACAGTGGCCTGAGCTCCTTCTACACCCTCTATAGATGCTATACTACGATATGCTACAACACTTAGCTGTCCGCTCGGTAATTTATACTCAATAGTAATACTATCGGCTGTTTGATTAATCTGACTTACAGTAGAACCTTGTGCCGCTGCGACCTTTGTTAGCTCAGCAGGCGTTGGTATACGTGGCACGTAAATCGTTTGGTTTGGAACGAGCTGTGTAGATACAGAATCACTGGCTCGCGCAATGGTGATAGCGCCTAAAAGTGTGAGCGCTAAAGCACTTGTTAATATAAGTTTTTTAGAGTTCATTATGATTAATTTAAGAAGTTAATAATTAACTAAAGTTAGTCAGTATAGATTAGACCTTTTGATTTAACTAATGTGCCACATTTTTTATAAAAATCAACGTGGGGAAGTTACATTAAAATGCGCCACAAGTGCACAGTGACTGTTGTAAGTGCATAAACCTTGTCACAAATTAGATTCAATGGATAAAGTTAAGTAAATATCCCAATTCCGATAATCCATTTTCGGAAAAATACCCACTAATCATGCGAAAAGTAAGTATCGTATCGTTTTTAGCCCTTAATTTGCTATGCTCTGTGAGTCGGGCTTTATCCACGCAAGCTGACACAGGTTTACTTTTCTATCTTTCCGGAGAACACGGAACAACCGCTGACTATTCAGCTGGTAAAACACCTACTCCCAATTTCGATTCTGAAGTATCGCAAATTCCTGATGGCGCAGAAGGCATGGCCCTACGAAGCGGCGACTTGGCTCGTCTTTCATACTGGGCTCCAGGAAATATTTACGCACAACGTGGAACGCTCTCATTTTATTTTAGATCACAAACACCCGTAGGTCCCACTGCGTTTCCAATCTTTAGAGTTGGGTATGCAGATCATTCTAGCTGGGACATGGTTTTCTTAAGAATAGACTATAATGGCCACGGCTTTGATGCCTTTGTGACTGACGCTAGCTTATCTCGCATTCGTGTTTCAACCACAGTCAATCCATTCCCTAAGCCAGATGCTTGGACCTTACTCACTTTAAGCTGGGATGAAACCAAGGGAATAAAGTTTTATATTAATGGAGTACTCGCTGCTTCAAAAGAATTTAAAGGTAATCTCAATGCTGCATTAGATCAGTTTGGTCCTAATTCACGCATCATTGCTCCATGGAACGTACAATCTGATTATAATTTTGTACGTGGTGAAGATATCGATGAAGTACGCATTTACAATCACATGCTAAGTGACGAAGCAGTCGCTACTTTAGCTAAAAAGAATTTATCAACGCTTGTTAGTCAAATACCTACACGCAATCTAACTGATGAAATCTGGCAACAAGAATGGGCACTAAGATACGGTTGGAACAGAATAAATGACTTACCTCAATATCTGCAGGGCCAATTTGTAACAATTCGGAAAGTAGAAATTCATGATGCCTACGACCTAAAACGCTGGTATTGGAAAGCATGCGATGGAATTCGTGAAACAACATGGCCTGGAGTATATAATCGTTCACGACTACCTGGGCGTAATGACTATTTCCAATTACCTGACTGGGACTGTTATTCTTTATCAGGTAAATCTATTACCTTTTATATGCCAGATGAGCCATGGAACCATATTGAGGTTTCTGGAGCAGCCTACGGCCATACAACACTCCTGGCTGACTCAGCTACTAACAGTAAAGATACTACCTTATTTGAGCGAGCAGAAGGCCAAGAACGCACTATTCATTCTGTGGCACTACACCGAGGTGGAAAAATTCGTTTCGATAATGATATGCAAGAGCAGCCTATTGGTGAATTTAGTGCTTACTATGTACATGAAGGAAAAGAACCTCAGGGTTCTTTAAAATTGAATTATGTACTTACAGAGGAAAGCACCAATCTACCTGAACTAAAAGAACTCAATACTTTCATTGATGGTAGATATCCCTTAGATGAGCAAAATAAGATTTTAGCTAAACCTGAGTCATCTCAAGCGGTAAGTGTACAATCAACAAAATCAAATCAAACACTACCTTTAGTACACATACTTCTACCCTTTGACTCCAAACAAAAAGGCTACAATTTATCGAGAATTTCCGATGGTCTAGATGGAATAGCATTAGATATTCCAGCACTTAATTCTACACAATTACCGAATGGTTTAATCGCTCTTAATATTCAGATAAAGGACCCTCTTTGGCCACTACGCGACATGCTTGATTTTACTTTTAGTGTAAAATCCGGTGAGGCAAAAACGCTATGGCTAGATTTACGTGATCGTATTCTTCCTACTAATAAAAGTATTTATCTTACCATTGCATCATCGAGTCCAGATTTTAGCTCTCATGATTTAGTTGGCACTCATTTACGTCTAATATTTAAGCCTAAAGTAGAGGCTCAAAAAGAACATGAGATTGATCGTTTCACACAATTAAAAGATGCATATGCGATGCTCGTTGAAGAGCATCCTAATTCAGATAAACTACATCTTTGGACACGCTTCAGGTTAGACCTACAAGACTTGATACGGGTAAATCCTAATCACTATCCTGGTGTAAATTATTGGGCAGTCACCGATCCAACTGCTCCGCCAGTAAAATTTAATGAACCTAAAGTACCAGATGGAGTACCGCTTTGGGCCTTTCGGCAAGTTGAGGCACTAGGTCACGTTAAGTATTTTGTTAAATGGTGGATTGAAAATCGCCAAGTTGAAAATGGTGAATACGGAGGAGGTTTGTCTGACGATACCGATCTTACCAACGCATGGCCAGGTGTAGCACTTATGGGCTGTATTCCTGAAGAAATTTCTAACGCCTTAAAACTCGAAGTAGATGCATGCTATAGACAGGGCATGATTACAAACGGTCTATGTACAATACAAGCCGACGAATTACATGGTTATGAAGAAGGTCTAAACTGTTTAGGCCAAAACCTAATCTTAAATTACGGAAGCCCCAAAATGCTCGAAAGAGCCATGACTACAGCTCGTGGTATTGAATGGCTTACAGCTATTAATCCTGCAGGAAATCGTCTCTTTCAATCATGCTATTACAACGGAAACAAGATGGCAACGGATAGTGTATGGGGCTACACAAAGACCTACGAATATTTAATCCTACAGCCTGAACAACTACTCATTGAATACAACGGTAACTCCCGTGCAAAGAAAGTCAGTCTTGAGATGGCAGATGGACTAATGGCGCATCGTCACAAAAACGAGCAAGGAAAATACGTACTGCCAGGTTCTATTCATTTTAGTGATGACAAAGAAGGTATATCCGCTCGTGGCTACTTTCCTTGGCCCCTATTCTGGTCAGCCTATAAATGGACAGGCGATAAAAAATATCTAAACCCTATCTTTGATGGTGGTGCTGGGTATCTTGGGACCATTAATGCTAATGTCCTAGATCTTTTAAATCTTCGCAGTCGCTGGGCGGAAGGAGAATTCTCAGGCAAAAACAGCATGGAGGCAACGACACGAGCCATCGATGCGCGCGGAAATAGAACACGTAGCATGTCAATTGGCAATGGAGACGTAGCACGCGCTGCAGCTCCCGAACATATTGCATGGCAACTCACGGGTAACAAAACGTACCTCGAAAATATGTATTTAAATGAACTCAAGGAAATGAATCTTGGTGAGTACATAGATACTGAAGGTAGCCTATGGATTGACCGTGTTGGTGTACCCCATTCAAATCTGCAAAGAGAGCGATTAGGCGGTGTTGCTTTAGTTCGAAATGGGACTTTCCCAGGGCATGTTGTGAGCTGGAAATTTAAAGCTCCCGCTAATGATCAAAGTGTTGCGATATTAATTCCAAACTCTACTCCGACTACGTTTAAAGTAATCGCTTATAATTTAAAAACAAATGCTATTACAGCAAGTATGACTGGGTGGAATATAGATCCAGGTGTATGGGAGTTAGAACAAGGAATCGATAGCGAAGGACACGACCTTATAACTAGTGAAAAGACACTAAAAGAAATACCGCTTGGTAGATCACAAAGTATCGATGTAACTTTACCAGCTCGGAAAACCTCTATTCTAAATTTTAGATTAAAAAAGCATGCAACACCCTACTGGAATCGATGCGACCTAGGTATTGACCGTGAAGACATACAAATAAATGGACGCGAAATACGCGTTAAAATTCATAGTCTAGGAAGCGTGGCTACACCTCTCACCACAATTGTTTTTAAAAATTCAGAAGGACGAATCGTTTCACGTGAAGTAATTCCATCCATACCAGCACCACTAGATCTACTTCCTAAAACTACAGAAGTTTGGATGACGCTACCCGATGGAACAAAAACTGATGGTGGCTCAATAGAGATTGATCCTGAAAACAAACTCGAAGAAATCACACGCTTAAATAATACGATTAAGCTTTAAGACTTAATTACCTAAGTATGCGTTATGCTTAAGCTCATTTTGACTTAACGCCCTACGATCAAATTCAATCACGGAAATAGCTCCTTTAAACCAATAAACATGATTTAAACGAGATCCAATCGCCACACGCCCTTCACGCATAACTGAAAAAGGCAGATCAAAACTCAGCTCTTTATTCCCATCAATATAACTAGTCATAGTATGGCCATCATAAACAAGCGCAGTCCAGTGCCATGCATCACATGAATGCAGGTACTTCATATCTAGAAGCGGGTGATCTCCTAGGTTTGAGTGTAAAAATGTATCCATAGCCCAACTCGATTTTCCTGACAGTCGAAGTTCTACCATCAATCGCCTTAAATCTTTATCCTCTAAATGAATAAAACGCTGGGCTTGTTGACCTGTAGAGTCAGGCTTTACAAGTACTTGGATTGTAAAAGAAGAAGCTCCTGCAAAAGGATTTTCGTTTACCGTGAGTGAATCACTCTTACCGTTAAAAATAACACAGGACTTAGAATCAACTTTAGCTACATGGGGTGTTCCATAAAGTTGAACATACGGCGAAGACTTAGATACAAGTTCAGCTATATTCCAGGTAATATGATCAGGATTTGTATCAGCTAAACTAAGTATCTTACCAAAGGATAAAAAAAAGATTCCTAAAAAGCACGTGCGATAAAGCATACGTACTAAATAAATCAGCTAGTTGCATTAATCAAAACGAATCACAACGTCTCGAAGCTTGCATGTCAGCCCAAGGCAATCAATTATTTAAGGCGATATCATGCCAAGCAGGCCTACCTCACCTACTGCCATCACCCGTTTTAGTAGTAATGCTAAGCGGTTATTGGCAATTGATCGCTATCTAGGTGCTCCACTTTGCTGGCTATTGAGCATACTGCGCAAAAGTATGTCTCTATTTTCTAGAAATCTAACTACTAAGCCTAAAAGTATTCTTTTTGTAAAATTAGCTGAACAAGGTTCAACCGTACTTGCTTATGATGCTTTGAGCCGAGCTGTAGAGAAAGTAGGAGCACAACATGTCTACTTTTTAGCTTTTGAAGAAAATCGATTCGTCGTTGATTTACTAGAGCTAATACCTAAAGAGAATGTATTAACAATTGATACGCGTTCACCTTTAAAAATGGTGCAAAGTTGTATAGCAAGGCTTCGACATATTCATAAATTAAAAATTGAGGCATGCATTGACTTAGAATTTTTTGCCCGTTCATCGGCGATTATTGCCTTCTTATCTAAAGCAAAAATTAGGATTGGATTTCATACTTATTTTGGAGAAGGACCTTATAGAGGAAACTTATTTACCCACCGTATTCTCTATAATCCACATCTGCATACCTCAGTTACCTTCTCTAGTTTAGTCCTAGCTCTAGAAGCAGACCCTAAACAATTACCTACCTACCCACTCTCTAATCCATCACTTAAACAGCTGCCCGAATTTAAACCGACACCAGAGGAGAGCCGTAGAATCACCGATTTACTTCGCACTAACGGAGTACCTACCAAAGCACCCCTGGTTTTACTTAATGCTAACGCAAGTGATTTATTACCTTTAAGAAAATGGGATCAAAAAAACTATGTTCTGCTTGCTCGTCAACTTATCGAGCAATACCCAGAACTGTATATTGCTTTTACAGGGGCGAGTACCGAGCAAGACCAAATCGAATCTTTAGTTAATGAAGTAAAGTCAGCTCGTTGTGTATCAATAGCGGGTAAGACTACACTTAGGGAACTCTTAGTTGTGTATAGCATGGCGCATGTCTTAGTCACTAACGACAGTGGTCCAGCTCACTTTGCAGCACTTACTACGATTGATACAATCGCTTTATTCGGGCCTGAAACTCCACTTCTTTTTTCTGCACCAGGAACTCGTAGTCACCCTCTTTGGGCTGGGCTAGCTTGCAGCCCATGTGTGAATGCGTTCAATAGTCGTCAAACCACATGCACTGATAATAAGTGCATGCAGGCGATATCCGTTAATCAAGTTTACAATTTATTATGTAAACTTTACGAACAACGCACACGTCAGCACATATGAATTTTAAGTCAGGCAGTAATTTAAAGCTTACTGCAGTTTTAAGCTGTACTGTATTAGCCAGCATTGCCTTTTGGATATACTACCCCTCTTTAACAGGACTTGCCCAATGGGATGATGGAACAGAAATCTTTAAAAATAATTGGATTTTAAAGGACACCTTGTCTTGGCACATTTGGATTTCTTCTTCAGGACCAGATTATCAGCCTCTTAAAACAACGATAGAATGGCTGTTATATCACCTATGGAATGCACACGTAACGGTATTCCATGGAACATCGATTGTTCTACATGTTGCCTCAGGTTTACTCATATGGAAAATAGCCTCGCGCTTTAATTTAGCCTCAAGCTGGCTAGCTGGACTACTCTTTATTATTCATCCTTTAAGCGTAAGCACGGTTGCATGGATAGCTGAATTAAAAAATACCCTGAGCCTACCCCTGCTACTATTAGCTATAGATCAATTTCTTACTAACGACCTTGAAGATCAGACTGAAAAAAAGATAAGCGTAAAAGCATTAATTTATTTTATCCTGTCTCTTTTGTGTAAAAGTTCGGGAGTTTTATTTCCAGGTTTCATTTTAATCTATTATTTCTGGAAAAATAATCGCATAACTAAACAGAATTTTAAGCAGATACTACTTTTTAGTACATTCGCTGTAATTATTGGTTTAATTACTTTAAAACTACAGATCACTGAGGCAATGCCCGGTCAAACAAATGATACAAAGCCTTTAGCACTACGTGTCCTATACACTATACCGTTATTAGGCTCTTATTTTTTACATTTTATTTGGCCTTTTAAATTAGCCCCAGTTTACGAGAATTCTATTAATTTAACCACATGGCTAGTAGGTCTCACCTACTTAGGCACCAGCATCTATTGTTACCTATTAGGAAATCGATTACTAAAAACAATAGGTGTCTTCCTACTCGTTGCAGGTATTTTTTTACTACCTGTTCTGGGCCTTTTACCCATGTCATTTCTGTTGATAAGTCTTGTTGGTGATCACCTCGCCTATATCAGCTTAGCAATGTGGTGCATAGGTTCAGCTCTAGGTATTAACTATATCGCGCAATCATTCAAAAGACACTTTAGTACAAATACAGTATTACTAACATACGCTATCTATTTAGGCCTTTGTTTATCATTTATACCTGAAAGCCGTAGCTACGCAAATTCATATCAGAATTCCCTTAGTTTATGGACACGTGCGGTATCAACAACACCTAACTCTTGGTTCAGTCTAAATAACTTAGGAGAAGCAGAGCTAGCAACACATCAAGAGGCCATGGCTTTAACTACCCTAGAGAGAGCTTATCATATTAATCCGAATAAGTCTGAAGTTTTGATAAACTTAAGCGAAGCTTACCTTCAAGTTCGTGATTTAAAAAATGCTATTTTTATTGCAAAAAAAGCAATAGCTCTTGAGCCAAGTAACGCATCTGCACACTACAATTTGGCTAATGCTCTGGCAGCTAATAAAGACTTAAATGATGCTATAGGTGAATATAAGGAAGCGGAAAAACTAGAGCCTTTAAGTTCAGAATTTCACTATAATCATGCAGTAGCACTCAGTGAACTAGGACTATTAAATGCAAGTATTTACGAATTTAATACATGCATAGAGTTAAATCCAAAGGCTAAGGAAGCATACGTAAACTTAGCCACCCTACATGCATCGCTAGGAGAATGGAATGAAGCTTCTCTTAAATACAGAAAGGTTCTCGATTTAGATCCCGAATTTTTTGAAGCAAACTATGGTTATGCTGATTGTTTAATGGCGCTTGGTAATGCTTCCCAGGCAATCGTATACTATAATCAGGCTCTGCGTGCGCAACCAGACCATCCTGGTGTTTTAGATGGCTTAAAACAGGCCAAGCAGGCGCTTTTACTAAAGCACTGATATTCAGGTTTGACCAAACAAGCCATGTGCGAAGAATTTAAACAAACTCTTTTATGAAACTGCTTTCCAAAACTTGGGTTATTCTAGCAACAACAGCACTTTGCTCTCTTAGCTTAAAGGCAGCTCCTATTAAGCATGAATTCTTAGCTATTGATGAGGGTCTAAGTAACCTAATGCGTGTTAATGAAACTAACCCAACAAAAAACTGGTTAGTATCTATTAATAAAGAACACCCACGTGACATGCAGTTGATTGGTAACAACCAGCTCCTGATAAGTCATGACCATGGCTATTCTGTAATCGATCTAAGTAATGGAAAAATTATCGCAGATGAATCCAAGTACCACGATGTTTCTTCCGTGAGAAGATTACCCAACGGAAATACATTAATTGTGGGTGTTGATTTTGATACACAAAAACTAAATAAGGGCACGGCGCCTATCGGCGATGAAAAAGGAAAACACGTAATTATTGCTGAATATAACACGCAAGGTACACTTGTTAAACGTGCAGCTTATACAGGTGATTATGCACGCCTTGCTCGTGAGACAGCTCAAGGAACCTACCTCGTAGCCTGCAATACTGAATTTCGTGAAGGCGACCGTGATGGTAACTGGATTAAAACATACCCAGTAGAGGGATTTAATCACGCCTGGAAAGCGAATCGCTTAGCAAACGGCAATATCATTATGTCTGCGGGCTATGGCTTAACATTGAAAAAAGGTAGTTCCTTCATGATCGAACTAGATCCACAAGGTAATGTTGTTCGTAAATTCGGTGCGAAAAACCAAGTACCAAGTGACGTTAATCCTTACTTCTATGGTTTATTCCAAGTACTAACCAATGGAAATATCGTTGTCGCTAATTGGCAGGGACACAAAGCAGGTCATAACTACTCAGGACGACAGATTGTCGAATTTAATAAGAATAACGAGATTGTATGGAGCTGGAGCGATAGAGCCTTCGTTTCTTCAATACAGGCCGTATTCGTACTTGATGGATTAGATACCATGAAATTCCATGATGAACGTAATGGTATTGTTGCCCCTATAAATAGTGGGCAAAACTAACTGCACAATACGGGTTAAGATTTATTCAAGCTTACCTTATTTTTTTCAAAATTAGGTAAGAATACAGTGAGAAGTCCAATAAGTGGCAGGTAAGCACAGACTTTGTACACAAATTCAATACTTGTGTGGTCAGCAAGCCTTCCCAATAGAGCTGCCCCTAAACCACCCATTCCAAAAGCAAAACCAAAGAAAAGCCCTGACACTAAACCTGTTCTACCTGGAAGTAACTCTTGCGCGTAAACAAGGATAGCTGACATCGCAGAGGCTAAAATAAAACCTATTGGTACTGTTAATATAACAGTCCAAACAAGATTCATATAGGGAAGAATAAGGGTAAATGGCGCAACCCCAAGAATAGATCCCCAAATCACATATTTTCTTCCTATACGGTCTCCAATAGGTCCACCAATTATTGTACCCGCTGCTACTGAAAAAAGGAATATAAACAGGAATACTTGAGAAGTTTGAACTCCTACCCCGAATTTACTGATTAAATAAAACGTGAAGTAGTTAGATAGACTAACAAGATAGAAATACTTAGAAAAAATAAGTGACATCAAGATTAGAATCGAAAATACAACACGAGCGCGTGAAATTCCATGCGGTAAATGGATGTGCTCTTTATGTCCTGATTTTTTAAGTTCGATCAAATGGTTATGATACCACTTACCTACATTAAAAAGAACGATGATTCCTACCATCGCTAGAATGCAAAACCATAAGATATGAAGCTGGCCATGGGAGATAATTATTGCTGCAGCAAGTAAAGGCCCAATCGCTGATCCAAAATTACCTCCTACTTGAAATAAAGACTGAGCAAAACCAAATCTGCCACCTGAAGCCAGCTTGGCTACACGTGATGCCTCGGGATGAAAAACAGCTGATCCAATACCCACCATCGCAGCTGATATTATTACAAAACGGTAGTCAGAGGCAAAAGCCAACATGACCAAGCCTATAAGTGTAAAACTCATCCCTGTCATAAGAGAATAAGGCTTTGGCTTATAATCAGTATAAATACCAACCACAGGTTGTAAAATCGAAGCCGTACACTGAAAGGTAAAAGTAATTAATCCAATCTGAGTAAAATTAAGTCCAAACGTACTTTTAATGAGTGGATAAATCGAAGGAATAAGTGATTGTATCAAATCATTGAGCATATGGGATACACTCAACGCTATCAGTATGCTCATCACGGTCTTCTTGTGATTAGGCACTGATACTACTCCATTATTTGGTACAACTGAGCTCATATAAGGAACAAGTCCTGCATATTTTACCGCAGATGCCAAGCTTCAGAAACAGTTTTGCCTAGGCTATTAAGCCTAGGCAAAATTCAACACACACAAAACTACAAAACTTAGAACGTAAACGTTGATGTGAGCACAAATTGCTCAGGATCAATAATACGGTAATTGTAAGGAGTACCGTCTGGATTAATCGCTGTAGGACGAATCTGAGCCATTTGGAATGCGTTTAGCACGTTGAACTGAATACGTAGGCCCACTTTACCACCATATACTTTGGTATTATAGGCAAATAGTAGATCACCCGCATAGCGTGCAGGATCCCAAGCTGGCTTATTAATGTCTAAGCTTCTTACTACACCATCAGAATCAGGAGCTGCACCCATATAGCCAATAACACTCTTGTCATCCCAACGCAGAGTACCACCAACGCTAAAATTCTTTAGCATACCTTGTGTAAAGCGGTACGTACTTAGTGCACGCCAGGTGTATTTCTTTACATCAGGATTTGATTTACCAAGAAGAGCTTGGTCGACTTGGATAGGAATTGTAACGGAAGCAGAATAGAAGTTTTGAGCAGTTTGCGAAGTATAGCGCGTATCTGTCCAAAAATAATTTCCTAAGCCATCGTTTGCAGCAAGCCATGTAGGCATACGTAGCGCGATATAATCACTTAAATCTGATTCGAGTGAATTTTGAATCGATTCTGTTTGGGCTGCAGTAAATTTGAAGCTCCAATTATAGGTAGGATTATAATCAATTGATAGTTCTGCACCCTTAGCTTCAGTGTCGTCTACACCACGTAATGTTGCACCGTTAGCATAGGCATTTATTGAGTTCTGTAAGAACTGTGGGTATGCAGTCCATGAATTTGCAAGAGCTTGAGCTGCAGGATCGCTTGTATTGGTAGCTAACTTTGCAGCAGCTGCATTAATAGCCCAATAATTAAACGAGAAATGGTCTGACGATGTTAACACATTGGTTTCCATACGCATAATACGAGAACCAATCGTAGAGTCAGCATCACGGTTATTTAAAACTGTGGTCTTATAAGTAGATAAACGTACAACGAGTTTATTATTAAATAAAGATAAGTATCCACCTAAGTCTTGGCCATGACCATATGAGTTAGGAAGTACATTATCGAATAAATCAATAGCAGGTGGTTGAGCTAAGAAGCTAGCCGACTTATCTGCAAATAATCCAAGCCATTTAGTAGGCTTTACAACAAGACTCAATGTACGTGTATAGCCTTGTCCGTTAGTCCAAGGTAACCAAGTACTGATTGGTCCTACATCATAAAAACCTGTTGTTCCGTTAATTACTGCACCGTTAGAATTACGGGTGCGATTGAAGTCATTACGAAGACCGCCTGTAAATACGACACGGTCATCAAAGAATGAACTTTGATCAACAAGACCACGTGAATTAATTTCTTGGCGTGTCTGACTTGTTACATACGGAGAAGAACCGAAAATTGCTGGCTCACTAATCCATGTATTATTAGCACCATTATTATAGTTTAGATTAAAAGTACCTTGAACACCTGACTGAGGAGCAGCATATCCTGGAGTATAGCCTAGTGCGCCAGTAGGTCCTACATAGTAGCGATAGGTTGGGCGATCTAGAGCTGCACCGTTTGTGTAATTAAGAGAACCTGCTGTTAACCAAGAATGGTTTGGATCGATAATCGCTTCACGATATCGGAAAGTACCATCTGTAATTTTACGTCCTTCGTAATAGGTAAGAATTTTATGATCACCTAACCAGCGCATTATGCCTTTATTATTGGAAAGTTTTTTGAAGTCTAAATCGTAGGTCAACTGAGCTTGTGTATTATCATTATATTCAGGGCTACGGAAAATCGTAGGCTCAGTAACTTGATAGAATGGTCGTAAAAAGTAAGGGTTTGCGCGACCGTCTAAGAGATATTGATTCGTATCAATTTCCAAGGTAGGAGGATTTACAATATTACGATTAAAGCTATCTGAAGCTTCTAAGTGGAATCCTGCACGGAAATATAAATCAGGTAATAATTCTTGCTCTATAGTAGCCGTATAGATTGATGCATGATCATAATTCCAGTCAGGAGAAACTGCATTAATTGAAGTCCAATCGTACAGTGCTTTATTACTAATACCTGGAACTTGATATAATGTACCGGCATTAACATCTGCTCTTTGAATTAAAGATCCGCTACCAGCCATCATACGTTGATTACTAGTCGTTGCAGCATTTGGATTACTTGTAGAGTCAGCACGATTAATTTCCCACAACTGAACTTGTCCACCATCAATATACATACTTGGACGTGTGTAATTCGTTGAGTTAGCGTAAAGACCAATTGGTAAAGCACCTGTTGTACCGGGAACACCATCTTCACTAGAGGTATAAGGAACCACATAGGATTGACCATTAACCGTAGCAGTCCATGTGAGCGGATTCCAAACAGGTTTTCCGTCAGCTAACCATTCGGTGACGTCATCACGTGGAGTTAAATAATTAGGTGTTTGTCTATTTTCCTGAAAGTGTTCCCAGTTTAAGTTAATACGTGTACTTTTAAAGGGCTTAAATACTAGATCTCCATAAAGACGCTTTGTACGATCATATGATGGCTTACGTGTGTAAGCGTTGCTCATATCAATTGCTGCAAACCTTACAGCTAATTCGTTGTTTAACAAAACGCGGCTAAAATCGAGTGAATTTTGATAACCACCATAACTATCACCACGCACCGTATATGTGTCCAAATTGCGTGTAAGATTAGCACTCTCACGATTCAAATTTACCGAACCTGAAGGATTACCCAAACCGAACAGAGTCGAGTTAGGACCACGACTAATTTCAACAGACTCTAAATTGTAGCTATTGACTGGTATTCTTGAAGTCATGGCAAAGTTATCCAAAAGCATATTTGGAGCACCAACACCACGAACACGAACAGCTGTTTGTGGAGAACTTTGAATTTGATCGTTTGTAGGAGACGATGATAACTGAGCCGTAAAATCATAGGTACCCTCCGTATTGGCTTCATAACGGAAGATATCATTAATATCTGTAGAGGCTGTATCAATGAGCTGTTGTTTGGTTACAACAGTTAGTGAAGCTCCTAAATCCTCTACTTTTGAATTAATACGTGTACCAGCTAATGTGTTCGATGCATAGTAACCGTTATCCTTCTCAGACGCTACTTCGAACGGAGTTAATGTAACAACATCCTGGCCAGGTGCAGGTACTGATTCGGTTGGAACTGGTTGGGCCGAGGTAGTTGCAGAAGACGCGGCTGAGTTTTGGCTTGGTGCAACTTGAGCCTGCAAACTCGAGCTTAGCAAAACAAGCTGGCTTACTGCAATAACGCCAAGTAGCGATTTACGATACAATGTACTGGTATTCATAGTTTTCTAGGTATGGTGGTGCTACCTAAAGGGGTTTTATAACAAGATGGGGACTATTAAACTTATATTAATATAAGCCTAATCAAGGGGTTACTATCACGTACAAATTAAAGCGTGATCTATAACCAGCAATTATCGTAAATTCGGACAGTCCGAAAAAATGCAACCCAAAGTTGAAATAAACGTCTTTATTTAAGTTAGAGCTATGTAAGTATTTAACTTTTTAGCCTACCCAATATTTATAACTATTATAAAGAATACTTTGAAGACTACATTCACTCAATACGCTAAACCAACTAAGCTTAGCTATTTACTTCTTACCTGTTTTTACACTCTAGGACTCGGGTTTAATCTAACAGCCGCCGCTGAAACACCACCCTATACTGAAACACATACAGGCGAGCCTGTATTTTCGCTATTGCCTCGTGCTTTCCAAAGAAATCCTAAAATATATATGACGGTCATTACTGAGATGACCACAGCTGGCAAATTATACAAAGTACCTACGTCGGACAGTCCGAACTACTACATAGCTCAAACCGCTGGCTACCACGATGAAGGACAAGGCGTAACTGGTGAAAAGCCATTACCAGTAGACGAATTAGAACGTAAACTAAAAGCATCACTCTCTGTGAGTCATTATTTACCTGCAGATAAAGAACATAAAGCAACCCTTGCACTCATTTTCGTGTGGGGTTCTCATAACAAATTAGATCAAGACACAACGACTCAAGCCTATGCCCTGAATTCAGGTGATTTTAGTCAAAGTTCTAACTCAAGTATAACACTCACACAGCAAAATCTTTTATCACGAGCCGCATTAGTAGGAGGTAGCCATTTTGCTCATGACTTTGAAATAGCTCTAAATCAAGAAGCCTTAGCTAAATCAACTGGCATACGAGGCATAGGCGTAGGTCCACTCGAAAAGTTCATGGACCGTGATGACAAGACACGTGAGTTAGTAGAGCAAGCCTATGACGATTGTTATTACGTCGTCGTTTCAGCCTACGATGGAGCAGGCTTAGCGCATGGAAAACGAGTTCTACTTTGGAGAACTAAAATGACTACAAATTCGCGCGGTCTAGCAATGTCTAGCTCCCTACCCGTACTCATCGAAACTGGAGCACACTTTTTCGGGAAACCAGATATGCAAGACGCAGCAACTCTCGAACGAAACGTAATAGCAGAAGGACAGGTTAAAATTGGAACTGCTGTACCAGTTAAAGATAAGCCATGAGTATAGCTACCATACGCTCTCTCGCAAAATCATTAAATATATCACGTACCACGGTATCTGATGCTTTACGTGGCTCACCACGCGTAAAACCTGATACAGCCAAGCGCATATTGGAGGCTGCAAACGCCGTTGGGTATAAACCAAATCCGCTAGCAGGAGCTCTAATGTCAGAAATTAGACGCTCTCAAAGTAAAGCCTTTAGAGGCGGACTTGCAGCAGTTGATCTCGAAGAAAACGATAGGCCCAACTCTGGAAAAAGATATCACGAAGCACTTGTAGAAGGCGCTAAAAAAAGAGCTTCAGAATTAGGCTACAAACTACAACCTTTTTTAGTAAGTGAAAAAGGTATACAAGTATCGCGTTTAGATGCGATACTCCAATCACGAGGAATCCAAGGAGTACTCCTTCAACCCTCATGGAGGGACCCAGATCTATCAAAACTTAACTGGACACGCTATGCAGGTATATATACCGACTACATCATAGAGCACCCTGCACTTCATGCGGTCTGTTGTGACCATTTTAGATCACTATTAGATGCTTTAAATCGACTTAAACGCATGGGTTACAAAAGACCTGGCATATTCCTTCAAAGCCAGCAAGACGACCGACTACAAAACCGATGGAAGGCTGCATTTTTAACCTTTCAATCAAATAACCCTAAAGACTTTCATGTACCTGCGCTTGTTACTGATCAGGTTTCAAAAACACACTTTAAGGCATGGTTTAAAAAGTACAAACCAGACATCGTTATTGGACACTACGCAGTAGCAATAGACTGGATCAAAGAATTCAATTTAAGCGTGCCTGAAGATGTAGGGTTTTTTTGCTTAAATATTACTCAAGTTGAGACCCATATTTGTGCTGGTCTTGATTTACAACCGCGCTTAATCGGGGCACGTGCGGCAGAACTACTTATCGCTCAACTTCAGCGAAATGAACGCGGAATTCCTGATAAAGCGTCTACAACGATGATTGGAGCTAAATGGATAGATGGTCCAACATTGAAACCCAAGCGAATATCTGAGGTCGATCGGACTGTCCGATAAATCTACATTATGCTCTTTATCTAAGTATATTTAAATTAGCTCAATTAACCCCACCTTACCCTGTATGAATAATAAACAATTAAACGCTGTGCGTGTAGCCCTTGAAGATTTTGCAATCGAAATACCTAGCTGGGGCTTTGCAGACACAGGTACACGTTTTGGCAAGTTTTTCCAAGATGCCTCTGCAATTGATTTAAACGATAAGCTAGCAGATGCAGGGCAAGTTAATAGGCTAACCGGATGCTGTCCGACTGTGGCTGTGCACGTTCTTTGGGACTTCTTACCAGGTGAAGATCCTAAGTCGGTTGCACGCCTAGCATCTAAACATGGCATCAAAATTGGCTCAATAAATCCAAACCTTTTTCAAGATCAGGAGTATAAATGGGGTTCATTATGTCACAGTGATCCTGCGATTCGTAAACGCGCTTTAGCACATTGCAAAGACTCAGTAAAAATTAGTCAGGCTGTAGGAAGTGACTTAATTTCTTTATGGCTAGCTGATGGTACCAACTATCCTGGACAAGAAAGCATTCGAGCACGTAAAACTGCACTTACAGAAAGTCTACAAGCTTGCCATGATATGCTCGGCAAAAATCAAACCCTCTTAGTTGAATACAAACCGTTCGAACCAGCATTCTATGCAACAGATATAGCCGATTGGGGAATGGCATACATACACGCGAAGAAAGCAGGTAAAAAAGCTAAAGTACTCGTTGATACAGGGCACCATTACCAAGGTCAAAATATCGAACAAATTGTAGCATTCTTACTCGATGAGGAAATGTTAGGTGGTTTTCACTTCAATGATCGCAGATATGCAGATGACGATCTTACATTTGGATCAATAGACCCATATCAGGCTTTCCGTATTTTCCATGAAATTCACTCCTACGGAGCCGATCATGGAAAAATGCCTGCGATAGCTTACATGATTGACCAGTCGCACAACGAAAAACCTAAAGTTGAGGCAACACTACAAACAGTAATCATGGCACAGGAGTTATACGCTAAAGCTGCCATTGTGGATCATAAAGCACTTGCTAAAGCACAAGCCTTACACGACGTAGTAGCCAGTGAATTGATTTTAAAAGAAGCGTTTTTTACCGATGTAAGACCTGCTATTAATGCTTGGCGTAAGAAAAAAGGCTTACCACTAGATCCAATCGCTGAAAATCGCAGATCAGGCTACGAGATCCGTGCTGCAGGTGATAGACGCAGACGTCGTGAAGAACTCAACTTATCTCGTGGTGGAAGCTACGCTTAAATCTAGCAATAGTTAAGCATCATGAAACGACTTGGATTTATAATGTCTGTAAACGCAGACAAGTTAAACGAATACATTAAGCGCCACGCACCAATTTGGCCTGAACTAGAAGAAACTCTTAAAAAACACGGAGCCCACAACTACAGTATCTTTCACGACTCAAAAACAAATCAACTTTTTGGGTATGTAGAAGTTGAAGATATAAATCGCTGGAATAAAATAGCTGAGACTGAAGTATGCAAAAAATGGTGGAAGTATATGAGTACTATTATGCCATCAAATCCAGATCACAGTCCTATTAGTCGCTCGTTAGATGAAGTTTTCCATATGCTTTAATATAAAGCTACGTCATTTCTACCAAAGCTACATACGCACTAGGTATCATTTGTTTTAAAACAGCCTTACATTATATCAATTTTAAATAGTAACCATATGGTTAAATGGCGTCACGTAGCATTCTGTATTTTATTCTTAGTTTTTAAACGGGAGGGTATTTCTGCAGTAAATCAATCTGAATGGAAGTTTTCATTTGGTGATAATGATAAAGATCAAAACGCAATAGTTGTTAATACATCCCTTCCCTATTCAGATAAACGAGGATACGGCTTTGAGAATCCTAAAGAAATTAAATTCATAAACCATGGTGGAGGTAATTTTCAGGTAAATCATTTTGTAACTTCCGATTCACCTTTTTACTTTTCAGCACATGTACCTGAAGGAAATTATAAAGTTAAAATAGTCTTAGGCGATTCAGAGTCAGAAACTCTAACTACAGTAAAATCTGAATTAAGGCGACTTTCTGTTGAGAGAATACATACAACTAAAGGACAATCAAAAACAGTTGAATTTATAGTAAACGTACGAAGCTATCACATCACTGATACATTAGATGTTAAATTAAAGCCGCGCGAAAAGACTTCTGAAATCTGGAACTGGGATAACAAATTAACCCTAGAATTTAATGGTCCAAGACCATGCGTAGCTTATCTTGAAATTACTTCTATCACAAACATTCCAACGATTTATCTCGCTGGTGATTCAACAGTATGTGACCAACCTTTAGAGCCTTATGCAAGTTGGGGACAAATGCTTCCTAGATTTTTCAAACCTACTTTAGCCATTGCTAATCACGCAGAATCAGGTGAATCCCTGAGAAGTTTTGTTGGAGAGAGAAGATTAAAAAAATTAGAAACCTTACTCAAAGAAGGTGACTATTTATTTATTCAAATGGGTCACAACGATCAAAAAGAGAAAGGACCAAATGTTGGTGCATTCACAACTTATAAAAAATCTCTGGAAACATTCGTAGCAGCGGCTCGTGCTCATAAATCAATACCTGTTCTTATCACATCAATGAATCGGCGCACCTTTGACAATGAAGGTCATATCACCAATTCACTCTTAGATTATCCAGAAGCCGTTAGACTAGTATCAAAAGAACAACATGTAACACTTATTGATCTTAATTTAATGAGTAAAGTACTATACGAAAATCTAGGACCTGAAAAAACGAAACAGCTCTTTCCTTTAGTACACGGTCAATTGGAAAGTACCCATCACAATAATTATGGCAGCTATGAACTTGCACGATGCATAGTTCAAGGAATACGAGACAGTCATCTAGCTATTGCTAAGGATATTGAAGATAAAATTCCAATCTTTGATCCTAGCCATCCAGATCCCTATAACGCATTTAACTTTGATCCAAGCCCTAGTTCTACGACTGATAAGCCTTACGGAAATTAATTCATGCCACATTTATTAAAACTATTCCGTATATCAGGAATAAGCTTTTTTGCTTTTATTTTTTTCGTAGCCCACGCAGAAAATATCACTCGTTCTATCAAGACCTGGGATAATGATTGGAAATTTATCCAAACCGATACTACTGGTGCTGAGGCTAAAGCCTATAATGACTCATCTTGGAAACTTGTTACTCTTCCCCATGACTGGAGTATTGCTGGACCTTTTGACATAAATAATCCGACAGGAGGCGCTGGTGGCTTTCTTCCAGCAGGAATAGGATGGTACAGAAAATCATTCACACTAAAACGCATCCATGAACAAAAGCTATCAATAGAATTTGATGGAGTTATGGCTAATAGCGATGTGTGGATAAACGAACATCATCTAGGTAAAAGACCTTACGGATACTCGAGTTTTTCCTATGATTTAACACCTTACTTATCTGAGGACGGCAATAACCTAATTGCTGTACGAGTAGATAACGCACAACAACCAGCATCTCGTTGGTATAGCGGTAGTGGAATCTATAGACATGTTCGATTAGTTTCCACCCCGCTTCTACACTTAGGCCATTGGTCTACGTTTGTTAGCACACGAGATGCAACAAAACAGACAGCTCATCTAAATATTGAAACCCTAGTGGTCAATGAAGCAGATACCGCAAAAGACGTTTCTGTTAACTTTGAAGTTAAAGATCCAGCTAATGATCTAAGTATAACTTCAATCAAGTCACATGTTACACGCATCGAAGCTCACACAACATGTGAAATTAAAGAATGCATTACACTCAGTAATCCAACACTTTGGTCGCTAGAGAACCCATATTTATACACATTAAAAACCAGTGTTAGTGCGAACGATAACCCAGATTCCTGCGACTGTGAAGTCACTCCGGTTGGCATACGCACCATTCGCTTTGATGCATCACAAGGCTTTTTTCTAAATGATAAAAATTTAAAATTAAAAGGCGTTTGTTTACATGACGACGGAAGTGCTTTTGGTGCGGCAGTACCGCTTGGGCTTTGGGAAATTAGATTGAATGCACTTAAAAAGCTAGGGGTGAATGCAATTCGAACAGCCCACAACCCTCCTGCTCCTGAATTTTTAAATCTATGTGATCAATTAGGCTTTCTTGTAATGGATGAAAGTTTTGACTGCTGGACGGTTGGCAAGAATCTTTACGACTATCACCTCGTCTTCGAAGCTTGGAATAAAATTGATATTCGCGATATGGTGCTTCGTGACAGGAACCATCCAAGTATTGTTCTATGGAGTACAGGAAATGAAATTCATGATACGCCAAAAACCGAACTCGCTTATCGAATTCTTAAAGACTTAGTTGATATCATTCATAAAAATGACCCAACTAGACCAACAACGCAGGCACTCTTTAGACCAAATGTAAGTCACGACTACGACAACGGTCTAGCTGATCTATTAGATGTCGTAGGCACTAACTATCGTTATAATGAACTCTTAGCAGCTCATGAAACAAAGCCTACACGCAAGATCATAGGAACCGAAAATGGTCATGAACTACCTGCATGGTTAGCAGTTAGAGATAATCCCGAATATGCAGGTGAATTTATTTGGAGCGGTATTGATTACTTAGGTGAATCACGAACTTGGCCAATCATTGCTAATCCATCAGGATTACTAGACCGAACCTCAATCCCTCACCCGGATGGCTATATCTTCCAAAGTTGGTGGTCAGATAAGCCTACCCTTTATTTAGCACGCCGTGTAGCCCCTACACCGCCACGTCCAACTGATCCTGGATATGAAACTACCCCAGTTCCTAGAAAACGTACCAAGACACTATTAGCGGATTGGAATCCAAAAACAATAAGCCCACACCTAGAATCAATAGAGGTCTACAGTAATTGTGATGAAGTTGAATTATTCTTAAATAAAAAGTCGCTAGGTTCTAAATCACTTTCTAGCGACCTTAGTCCTCGCACTTGGAGTGTTGAGTATACACCTGGTGAACTCGTTGCTGTAGGTAAAAATAAAAACGTAGCAGTTTATACAACTGCATTAGTAACGCAGCTTAAACCTGCATCCATTAAATTATCAGCCATTTACCCTAAAAGAGTACAAGGTTGGGATAACATAATCTGTATTATGGCGGAAGTTGTTGATGGTAACGGCACCTTAAATACCAATGCCTCAAACCTAATTAAATTCACATCAAACATACCAGCGAGTATCGTTGCTGTGGATAGTGGTGATAACGCAAGTCATGAAAGTTTTTACCTAGCTAAGCGCAAAGCATACGAAGGGCGTTGTGTTGCCTATGTTAGATTAGATAGCACAAAACAAAAAGTAATTGTAACAGCTTCAGCTGAAGGTCTGTCTTCTACACAATTAGAAATGATTAACCCATGAAACAGTGCACTTTTTTAATCGTAGTAATACTAACTAGTATATTTGCCAATGATACAAGTGTAGCTACTCCACCTGCTATTGAAATACCTCAGTGGACTCACACTGTAGGTGCTCATCATTCAAACTCCTTCGACGTTAAAAAATTTGCTAATGAATTTGGAGCACAGGCAGATGGTAAGACCCTTTGCACAAAGTCTATTCAAGCTGCAATAGATCAATTATCTAACCAAGGAGGCGGAACCGTTAGTTTTAGGCCAGGGACTTATTTAAGTGGTGCTTTATTTGTAAAAAATAACATCCGACTAGAAATACCTGAAAATGTCACACTCTTGGGCAGTCAGAATCTAGAAGATTATCCAATTCTTAATACGCGCGTAGCTGGTATTGAAATGCCATGGCCCGCAGCACTTATAAACGTAAATAATGCTACCAACGCGCAGGTAACAGGCTTAGGAACCGTTGATTGCCAAGGCGATATATGGTGGCAAAAATATTGGAGCTTAAGGAAAAGTTATGAACCCCAAGGAATTCGTTGGGCAGCAGACTATGATTGTCAAAGAATTCGTATGTTTGTTATTTGGAATTCAAAAAATATCACACTTTCTCAACTACATCTTAGGCGTTCTGGATTCTGGGTCGTTCAAGTTACCTATAGCGATTCAATTACAGTCGATGGAATAACAATCAAAGATAACGCTATTTATAATGGCGTAAAAGCACCTAGTACTGATGGTGTTGATATAGACTCTTCCAGCCATGTACTCATTACTCACTGTGATATCGACAATAACGATGATGATATATGTCTAAAAGCAGGACGTGATTTTGATGGCCTACGGGTTAATCGCCCAACTGAATATGTATATATAACAAATAATATATGTAGACGCGGCGGGGGTGTAATTTCTTTTGGCAGTGAAACATCAGGTTCTATACGCCATATTGTTGCATTTCATAACACAGGTATAGGTACAAATGAGGGCTTACGCTTCAAAACAACTCAGACACGAGGAGGCTCTATTGAAGACGTACTCATACGAGATATTAATTTAATCAACGTCCCCCGAGCCTTCACATTCACTCTTGGCTGGGACCCAAGTTATAGCTACGCAAAAATTCCTGCTAAATTTAAAGATGTCCCTAAATATTGGACTACCATGGCAACCCCCGTTCTTCCTGTTGAAAAAGGATACGTACTCATTAAGGACATTACTTTTTATGATATACATGCTATAAACGCAAAGCGCATCGTTTCTGCTACAGGTATGAAACAGAAATTCCTAGGTGCCATACACTGGGAAAACATTCAAGCCAGTGGATTAGAAGCAGGTAATGTAACATACGCTCAAAACTGGAGTATGAAAAACGTAGAATTTAAAACCAAAGATGGTAAACCACTCATAATAAAATCTAGCGAATCAATCGATTCCCCGCTTGTGACTCTCGAATAAAAAAACTAAATTATAACTATGACCCCAAACCCCTTCATCGGCGTTATTTTTCACTGGCTCGGTGGTTTAGCCTCCGGCTCTTTTTATGTACCATACCGTGGTGTTAAAAAATGGTCCTGGGAAACCTACTGGTTAGTTGGCGGTATATTTTCATGGATCATCTGTCCTTGGTTCTTAGCATCCCTACTTACTAATAACTTATGGCATGTTGTAAGCACTCAATCGCCTAGCACCTTATTTTGGACTTATTTCTTTGGTGTACTATGGGGATTTGGAGGTCTTACATTCGGATTAGCCATGCGCTACTTAGGAATGTCTCTGGGTATGGGTGTAGCGTTAGGTTACTGTGCGGCATTTGGAACACTACTTCCCCCGATTTTTAAATCGATTGTGCCAACTATTCCTGTCGCACAAAATATCGCACAGATTGCTTCAACAACCCCAGGTCAAGTTACTTTAGCAGGTGTTGGTGTTTGTATCTTCGGTATCGCTATTGCTGCGCTCGCTGGTTTCACCAAAGAACGTGAAATGCCTGATGAAGCCAAAAAGAAAACGATTGCTGAGTTTAATTTTAAAAAAGGCGTTCTCGTTGCAACATTCTCAGGCATTATGAGTGCATGTTTTGCTTTTGCACTTACAGCAGCTGGTCCCATTGGTGATGCATCCTTAGAAGCTGGCACAAATCAAATTTGGACAGGTTTACCTAAGCTTATCGTTGTATTATTAGGTGGATTTACAACAAATTTTATCTGGTGCATTATTCTTAACGTAAAAAATAAAACTGGATATCAGTACACCGCATCTATCGCAAAGCCAGAACATGCAGGACTACAAGCAAGCGGCGGTGAACATGGAGGCGATACCGCAGCAACAGCAATCACTGATCTAAAAGTACCTGTACTTAAAAACTATATTTTCTCTGCCCTGGCTGGTACTACCTGGTATTTCCAGTTCTTCTTTTACACGATGGGTGAAACCCAAATGGGTAAATTCGGTTTCAGTAGCTGGACCCTTCACATGGCAAGTATTATAATTTTTGCAACAATGTGGGGATGGATACTTCACGAATGGAAAGGTTCTAGCAAAAAAGCGCATACTTTAATAGCAGCTGGTATAGCAGCGCTTATTCTTTCAACGATTGTTGTGGGGTTAGGTAACTACTTAGGGGTTTCGAAATAAAAGATATCTTGTCTATGTTTACTTCATTACACGTTAAAGGGTTTTGTTTAAGTATTATTCTAGGTACTGCGCCGTTAGTGGCTGCGACTTTTTCTCCTCTCGATTTCGGAGCTAAAAGTGATGGCGTTAGTAATGACGCCGTAGCTATTCAAAAAGCAATAGATGCTGCCTACAATCAAGGAGGCGGCATCGTATCCCTACCCGCTGGCCATCAATTCCTTTCTGGGTCTATTGTGCTTAAATCAAATGTGTATTTGAATCTAGAAGCTGGTTCAAAACTCATTGGGAGTGTCCACCCTGAGGATTATACCGACTCTATTTTCATTCAGGCTAAACACGCAGAAAATGTAGGCATCACAGGCCCAGGAGAAATTAATGGTCAGGGACTTTTATTTTTAGGCAAAGAAGGTCCTTATATCTTTGAAAAGAAACCTTGGAGACCACGTCTTATTTTATTTGAAGACTGCAAACGTGCTAAGTTTTGCGATATCAGTTTAAGAGAAGCAGCGTTTTGGTCACTCCATTTGGCTGGATGTGATGATGTATCCATACGCGGTATAACTATAAAAAATAGTTTAAAGGCCCCTAACTGCGATGGTATAGACCCTGACCACTCACGTAATATTCGTATTTCTGATTGCACGGTAGAATGTGGCGATGATGCCATAGTGATTAAAACTAGTCGTGAATTCGCAAAATATGGACCATGCGAAAACATAACAATAAGTCACTGTGTTTTAACCACCCATGACTGTGCATTGAAAATTGGATCGGAAACTGTAAGTGATATTCGTAATATCGTATTTGCAGACTGCGTAGTTAATATGTGTAACCGCGGCATTGGGATTCTCATGCGTGATGAGGGAAGCCTAGAAAATCTAGTCGCCCATGATATCATTATTAATTCACAACTGTTTTATCAAGAATGGTGGGGCGCTTCTGAGGCTATTTACGTAAACGCACATCCCCGTGATGAAGGTGGTAAACTAGGCACCATAAAAAACCTGCGTTTCTCTCATATCGTTTCACATGCTGAAGCAGGCGTTTTCATCCAAGGTTCATCAGCATGTATACCTGAAGACATAACCCTCTCGGATATTTCACTAACGATTACTAAAACTACTCAATGGCCTAGTCGTGTTGATTTAAGACCAGTTGAAGAACTTGGAGTTGAAGAAAAAGGAGTCGTTATTGCAGGTTACCATCTCAAAGATGCAAAAAATATTAATTTAAATAACTGTTCAGTCACCTGGGGTAAGAATCCACCTGCAAGTTTTGGTCCAGCAATTAGAAGCCAAAACGTAAGCAATCTTACAATAGAGCATTTTACAGGCTCTGACTCACACGCTCTCTAGTTTTTTATTTAGTTTATGTCATAAGCCTAAATACCAAACGGTTTAGGCTCATTCTTTGTTTAATTTATTAGATGCTATTCCTTTCTCCATGAAACGTATCCTTTTATTTATATTGGTAGCAGGTTTTTTTGGCACGTCTACATACACGTTACCTGCGCAGACACCCACTGCTCCCCTAGCATTAGATACAACTCTACGTGACATCAATCACTGGCCAACACCAACGCAGTCCATGCGTCCTTGGTCTAGGTGGTGGTGGCTAGGAAGTGCTGTAGATGCCTCCAACTTACAACGCTTACTTTCCCTTTACCATGAAGCAGGTTTAGGTGGCGTTGAAATTTGCCCAATCTATGGGGCAAAAGGATACGAAAATCGTTTTATAAGTTACTTGTCGCCAGAGTGGATGAATGCGTATTCCACGGCCATTAAAGATGCTCATGCCTTAGGCATGGGTCTAGACCTTACTACAGGAACTGGGTGGCCCATGGGTGGCCCTTGGATTGATTCAGAGCACGCTTCATCAGGTATTGTTCTAAAACACTACTTAGTAAAGGAAGGTGAAACTCTCAATACTAAGACAGACGGCAAAGGATTACCTAAAGGTAACCTACAAGCACTTCGTGCCATTGACGCATCAGGCAACGTAATAGACTTAAGCAATCAGCTAAAAAATGATAATCTAACTTGGACTGCACCTCACGGAACTTGGAATGTATATATTTTAATTGAGCGCTCCTCTATTCAAAAAGTAAAACGCTCAGCACCTGGCGGCGAAGGTAATGTACTTGATCCCTATTCCGTCAAAGCAATGGATGCATTTCTAGCGAAATTTGATGAAGCTTTTAAAACTTCTCATGCAGAAAGTCCACGCATGCAGTTTCATGATTCTTTCGAATACTACGGAGCAACCTGGACACCTGAATTTCTTAACGAATTTAATCAGCGCCGTGGTTATGATTTATTACAGGAACTACCTGCATTCTTTGGCACTGTTGACAGTGAGCGCAGTGAACGTGTTCGCTTTGATTATAGACAAACTTTAGCAGAACTACACCAAGCCTATGTAAAACGCTGGACTGATTGGAGTCATGAACACGGCAGCCTAACACGTGAACAAGCCCACGGAGCTCCAGCTAATATAGAAGACATCTACGCTACAGCGGATATCCCAGAAACAGAAGCATCCTTTGGTGGAGTCGTAGGAGCAGACTATCAAATACCAATGATGAAATTTTCTTCCTCTGCAGCACACGTAACTGGAAGACTTATTGCCTCCTCAGAGACGTTTACTTGGCTAGGTGAACACTTTCAAGTTCCTCTATCTCAATTAAAACCTACGGTAGATTTCTTCTTTTTAACTGGAGTAAATCATATTTTCTTTCATGGCATTCCATATTCACCTCAAGATGCACCTTGGCCTGGTTGGTTATTCTATGCATCCGTTAATTTAGGGCCTGAAGGTGGCTTATGGAATAATTTACCCGCATTTAATGCCTATGCTACACGGTGCCAGTCTATACTCCAATCAGGTAAACCTGATAATGATATTCTCTTATACTTCCCTATTGCAGATTTCTGGGAAGAAGGAGGTAAAACACAGGGCTTAAATAATACTGGTCCTATAGAAAATGCTCATGGCAATTTAATACGCCAATTTGGAACACCAGGTAAATGGATGCTAGATACGCCCTTTCTTAATTCAGCTATGCAGCTTTGGAAACAAGGCTACAGTTATGATGAAGTAACAGATCATTTTATTTCTCAATCACATGTAGAAAATAACATGGTTATTCTCGGTGGTAATTCCTACAAAACAATTCTTGTACCCCCAACTCAATTTATAGCCGCCGATACGTTGGCGAACCTTGTAAGCTTAGCAAATGATGGCGCTACAATCCTAATTGAAGGTGATCTACCTAAGGATGTTCCAGGATTAGAGCATCTTGAATTAAGACGTACAGCCTTTACAAAAGCACTCTCCGAAATTCATTTAAAACCAACTTCCTCACACACTCTCTTTGAAGCAAGTCTTGGAAAAGGGAAGATTTATGTAAGTAAAAATCTAGGCGAACTCTTAGCCGAATCCGAGGTAAAGCGTGAAGTTATGAGTGATCTAGGACTTGAAACTATTCGCCGCAAAAGAATCGATGGCTTTGATTACTTTATTGTTAACCGCAGTACGCACACAATAGATCAGTGGATACCAATCGCCAATCGTGCTAAGGAGGCAATCTTACTTAATCCCTTAGTAGAAAATGAAATTGGAAAAGCAGCACTTAGACAAAAAGGTTCTACACAGGTTTATTTGCAATTAGCTCCAGGTGATTCCATTTTCCTAAGAACACTGACTGCTGAAAATGAATCGTTAGCTACACTAACACCTTGGAACTACACTTCATCTAAACCTATTCTATCACTACCTATAACAGGAAATTGGCATGTAGACTTTAAAGAAGGTGGACCAACACTACCTCATAGCTTTGATACCAACAAACTCACTTCATGGGCTAATCGCGATGAGCTTACTCGTGCCTTTGCTGGAACATCCGTTTATACAATTCACTTTAATTTTAATGGTTCTACATCGTCTAAGTGGATACTAAACCTAGGCGAAGTACTAGATAGCGCCAGAGTAAGTATTAACGACCATCCTGCAGTAACGCTGTGGGCTTTACCCTTTAAAATGGGAGTTGGATCTTACTTAAAACAAGGCGATAACGTTTTAAAAATTGAAGTTACTAATGTTTCCGCGAACAGAATTGCCGACTTAGATCGTAGAAAAGTAGCTTGGAAAAATTTCTATGAAATTAATTTTGTAAATCGCTCTTATACACCTTTTGATGCATCTACATGGTCAGTACGCGATGCCGGGTTGATTGGTCCTGTTACTTTAAACGAAATAGCAGCTTATAATCCATCAAACTAATTTAATATGAAGTATTTTTATAGTGCAGTTATTTCTGCACTCACTTTCGGACTAACATGTCCATCACACGGCGCTAATGTCGAAGTAAAAGAAACCCAGAAAGTATTTGTCATATCAAATACCGAAGTATCTGCCACCATTGATCGAAAGACTGGCGACCTCGTATCAATGGTTTATAAGGGAGTAGAAATGATGGGGCATGGTAGAGGGCACCCCGCAGGTTATTGGGAACAAGATCCATCAAAATCACCTCACTTAAAAAGTACGCTCACCATTGATCCTAGTAAGAATAATGGTGAGCGTGTTGAAGTCTCAATATTAGGTACATCTGATGGTATCGTACCCCTTGGTTCTGGTCCGGGTGGCAACACACTTTGTGACATAGAAATTCGATACGGATTAAGTAAAAATGATAGCGGAATATACACCTATGCTATCTACACTCACCCTAAAAACTATCCAGCTACTCAAATCGGTGAAAGCCGCTACGGAGTTAAGTTAAATAGGGATATCTTTGATTGGCTTTCAATTGATAAGGACAGAAATAAATTAATGCCTGCACCTGAAGATTGGGCCAAAGGAACGCAGCTAAATATGAAAGAGGTTAGACTTCTTAATACTGGTATCTATAAGGGCCAAGTTGAGCATAAATACGACTACTCTGCTCTTCAATACACCATTCCAGCGTTTGGTTGGTCTTCAACAAAAAAGCACGTTGGCTTTTGGTTCATAAATCCTTCCATGGAATATTTAAGTGGTGGTCCTACAAAAGTAGAACTTACTGGTCACTTAGATTTAAACGATTCTGCTGATCCAACCCTCTTAGATTACTGGAGAGGTACCCACTACGGTGGTTCGGTGCTTACGATTAAAGCAGGTGAATCATGGGAAAAAATTGTTGGTCCGATATTCTTATACTGCAATCAGGGTGATACCACACAAAGCATGTGGGAAAACGCAATTGCCCAAGCAAAGTATGAATCAAGTCAGTGGCCTTATTCATGGGTAAAAACAGAAGCGTATCCTCTAAAAGAGGAAAGAGCTCACGTGTTAGGACATATCAAAATAGACGACCCAAGCATGCCAGGACTTAAACCTCAAAATATGTATGTTGGGTTAACAGCACCAGACTGGGTTGCAACCACTCGTGGCTATCGTACAAAAGAAATGCAGATTCCAGTATCGTGGCAAAATGATGCAAAGTATTATCAATACTGGGCACTGTCGGATAAAGAAGGCAACTTTAGCTTAAACCATGTACGAGCTGGTCACTATACGTTACATGCTATTAGCGATGGTATTTTAGGTGAGTACGCGCAAGCTGATGTTATAGTAAAACAATCCCAGACACTTAATCTAGGTGATATCGTTTGGAGACCTGTACGCTATGGAAAGCAAATCTGGGAAATCGGTATACCAAATCGCAGTGCTCGAGAATTTGCGCATGGTGATGATTATTTTCACTGGGGATTATACCTTAAATACGCTGATTGGTTTCCAAACGATATTCATTACACAATCGGTAAAAGTGACTATACTAAAGATTGGAATTTTGAACAAGTACCCCATATCACAGATAATGACGGTACCGGTAGAGCCCGAGGAAATGCTACTCCATGGACAATTACGTTTAACCTAAATAAAAATCCTAAAGGTAAAGCTATATTACGCTTAGCTATAGTAGGAGTAGATACACGTTTAATAGATGTAGCTGTAAATGGCAAAAATGCGGGTCAAGTTACTAATTTAATACCCAATGGCTCTATTCACCGCGACGGAATTCAGGGCTATTGGGTAGAAAAAGATGTGGTTTTTCCTGCTAATCTTATGCAAGCAGGTATTAATTACCTAACCCTTACTGTTCCTGCTGGCCAAGCAACGAACGGAATCATGTATGATTACCTTCGTCTTGAATTAAATGAGACACAAGAAAAGTAATTACCGAATGCGCTTACTAAGGCTAAGTATAATAATACTTAGCCTTTTCGGTTTTTATTTAGCCTCAGAGGGTGCAATTAATCGTGAAGCTTTAGTTTCTCGCCACAACCCTAGCGTTAACTCCGTTAATACTCGATCACCCTTTACCTTAGGCAACGGCGCCTTTGCCTTCACAGCTGATATCACAGGGCTACAAACACTAGGAAAGTTATATGTAAAAGACGGTATCCCTACTCTTACGATGGCACGCTGGGCATGGCATACTGATCCTAATCCAGAGAACTATGTACTTAGTGATGCTTTTGAATGGATAGACACTCACGGAAAACAAATACCATATCCCACAAAAGCAAACTCTAAAGCAGGTGCATGGCTACGGAAAAACCCTCATGATGTAGCATTAAGTCAAATAGCTTTTGTCGATGAAGAAGGTTATCCACTAAGCCCAAACGACATCACGCATATTCATCAAAATCTTGATCTATGGACAGGTTGCTTACACAGCGACTTTATTTGGCGTGGCTACAAAACTCATGTAGATACTGTCGTTGATTCCAAAACAGATACTGTAGCTTTTATAATTAAATCAGAAGCAGTCCCATTAGGACTACTGCACATAGCAATTGCATTTCCAAAGGGCTTTCCTTCTGCGATGGTTAATAATCCACCACTTGAGTGGGATGAATCAGGCCATACTACACGCATCCTGAATCAAACCAGTTCAAGCCTAAATCTTGAACGATTACGTGATGACACGCATTACTTTGTAACTGCAAACTGGAGTTCAGGTAATTTAGTAAAAAAACCAAATACTTCACACGCCTTTATTTTCATTCCAGATAAATCAAATGAATCATTTGAAATTTCTGTTAATTATAATCAGATACGCAACCAGTCTCCACCACGTTATTTCGAATCTAAACTTAACACTGCATTATTTTGGAATAGTTATTGGAACACTGGAGCTTGTGTTGACTTTTCAGGGAGCACTGACCCCCGGGCTTTCGAACTAGAAAGACGTATTATACTTTCTGAATATTTAACTGCCGTTCAATTTAAAGGAGAAGTCCCCCCTTCCGAGACGGGCTTAACTTGCTCTTCTTGGGTAGGTAAACATAACACCGAAATGGTTTGGTGGCATGTCGCCCATTTCGCTCTATGGGGTCACGCGAATTACACAGCTAACGCACTTGAATGGTATAATCATCACATAAAGGAAGCAAAAGACCTAGCACAATCACGAGGGCTAACAGGTGCAAGATGGCCAAAAATGGTAGGAATAGACGACCGTGAGTGCCCTGGAGGAAATCCACTTATTATTTGGAATCAACCCCACCCTATAGCGCTTGCAGAACTGCTTTACCGAGATGATCCAAGTGAAATAACCCTTAAACACTGGAGTAATCTTGTATCAGAAACGGCTGAATGTATTTCATCGATGCTTTTTTGGGATGATTCAACTAAGCGTTATATTTTAGGACCACCTATCTGGATTGCTCAAGAAATCTATGACCAAAAGAAATCAAGTAACCCAACTTATGAATTAAGTTACTGGGCCTATGCACTTGAAGTCGCACAAACATGGAGAGAAAGACAACATCTACCACGAAACCAAGATTGGGATAATAAAATAAAATATTTATCCAAGTTACCCATCAATGAAGATCGTTACGTTGCAATCGAATCTATTCCAGATACATGGACTAATATTCAAAGCAGACATGACCATCCATCTTTTCTTATGGCCTATGGCGTACTTCCAGGTGTTAACGTAGATAAAAAAATTATGAAAAACACCTTAGATGCCGTGTTAACACAGTGGCAATGGAACACTAAAATCTGGGGATGGGATTATCCAATGATTGCAATGACTGCGACACGACTAGGTGAAGCAGAAAAAGCAATTGATATCTTACTTAAGGATAGCCCTGGAAATGCCTATGAAGTTAACGGAAATTGCTGGCAAAGACAAAGCCTACCTCTTTATTTGCCAGCCAATGGTTCATTGCTTTCTGCCGTTGCACTTATGGTTGCTGGCTATGATGGGAGCTGTGAACAACCTGGTATTCCTAAAAATGGAAAATGGAATGTTAAAGCAGAAGGTTTAAAACGACTTCCTTAAGGAGCGCTTGTTTCTAAACGCTGCATTTCTAAGCAACATAGAATAAATGGTCCTACCCCCTTAGGATCATTCTTAACAATAGGTTCTTTTATATAGTAGGAGTAAGTACCATCTCTACCATACCCTAACCCTGCACTAAGACAAATTTGGGTTAAATCAACTGTTCCATCTGCTTGCATCTTAACTAACCGTGTTACGATTGCTTTAAATCCACGCTCTGCAACTGCCTTGTAGCGCTCCTTAGGCAGATAGCCTTCATTCATTCCTTTTGCTAATGTATACACAAACATAGCTGAGGAAGATGCTTCGAGATAATTACCTAAACGTCCACCTTGATCTGTTACTTGGTACCAAAGCCCAGACTTAGGATCCTGATAACGCTCTACTGTATCAGCTACTTTTTGAAGTATAGCATTTAGTTTTGGTATTCGTGTATCATTGTTAGGAATATAATCTCTAACATCTACAAGAGCCATTCCGTACCAACCAATTCCACGCGACCAAAAAGAAGGTGAAGTTCCCGTCTGTTTATCAGCCCAATCCTGTACATGTTTTTCGTCCCAGCCGTGATAATATAATCCCGTTGATTCGTCATACATATGTTTATCGATCAAATCTAATTCATTAATAGCTAAATCATACCCTTGAGGTGTATTACATGCTTTAGCATACATGACCGAAAAAGGTCCTGCCATGTAAGAACTATCTAGCCAAATTTGATTTGTATAACGGAGCTTGTGCCAAAAACCACCTTCACTGGTTTTAGGCTGAGCAACTAATTGTTGCCAAATTTTATCTGCAGCTTTTTTAAGACGAACATCTTTGGTTTGCATGTATTCAACCATCACAGCCCTTCCAGGAGCCACCATATCAAGACTCAAAGCTTTGCTATCATAACCCTTTATCGAACCATCTAGACCAACACAAGGAACGACCAATTTTTCACCATACAAAGTAATATCTGGCTGATTACTCACTGTTCCCAATTTCATCATACCTAGTGAAAGAACAGTCTGCGCATATTCCCAATTTGCTTTTGGTTCTGCACCACGGCGCTTCATCTCAGATCTAGCCATCCGATTAGCCCACTGTATGGGAGATACTACAGCTGCTTCACCACCACTCATTCCATAGGAATTATGTGTAGTAAAGTACAAGCTAAGAAGAATAAGGGTTCTCTTTAACATAAGAATAAATTTTTTAATATATAATTACCAAGGCAATTTATCCATATCAACATTACCCCCGCATAGAATTACACCAACTTTTTTGCCATGTAATTTAAGTTCAGGATTAAGCAGTGATGCAACACCTACTGCTGCAGATGGCTCAATAACAAGTTTAAGGATTTCAAAAATACTTTTCATTGCAGCCACAATTTCTTGCTCACTCTGTGTTACAATCTCAATAGGATTAGATCTAAGTATATCAAAAGCAATTTGTCCTAAACTTGCCCTTAGTCCATCAGCAATTGTTTTTGGACTTAGACTTGGCACTAGCTTTCCATATTTAAGTGACTCAAAAGCGTCACTTGCACCAAGTGGTTCAGCACCAATCAAACGAATTAATTTATTTTTACCTCGAGCAGCTACAACAGTTCCAGAAAAAAGACCACCTCCACCTACAGGTGCTATAATAACATCTAAATCCGGATGCATTTCTAACAATTCTAGTGCAGCTGTGCCTTGTCCTGCAATCACACGTAAATCATTATAGGGATGAACAAGAGTTGCTTGAGTTCTGATTCTAATCGACTCGGCTTCGGCCTCACGAGCCACAAGTGTAGGTTCGCAAAAAGTTATTATTCCTCCCAATCGTTTAACAGATTCTATCTTTGTTTCTGGTGAACCAAGTGGCATAACAATATATGCTGGTATGCCCCGAGTTCTCGCGGCCAAGCAAAGAGCAGCCGCATGATTCCCAGAAGAGTGAGTAACAACTCCATGCTTAGCATCAGTTTCGCTCAACGAAAGCACTGCATTATGGGCACCCCTGACTTTAAAAGAACCTGTTCGTTGAAGATTTTCGCACTTAAAGAAGACCTTAGCCCCACTCATCTGATTGATAGTAGTGCTAGTCAGTACGGGCGTTTTATGAACATGTCCTTGTATACGTTTATAGGCATCAAGAATAGAATCGTAATCTACACGAGATGTTATCTTATCTTGCATTGGCTAACTCTAAATTAGACTCTGACCGGGTTCAATCCTACAAAAAAAGTTAATATAGGCTTAAAAAGCACTACTAAGATTGAGTCTTCCTTGATAGGACTTGTTACTCGCTAACATCAGGATATAAAAAAAGTGTGAAACGATTAGGTATATCTGGCTTCTTTGTACTTGTACTTATTACCTACGTTGAAGGATTCTCGCAGCTAACCAGCTCGCTTCATGGCGAAGCAACAATAGAAGCTTCAAATAGCGATCAAACAATAACTGTACTACCCCAGGTTTTAGTCTCAGGAAGACAAGATAGCTTAATAGGAATAGCTAATTCAGCAACTGAGGGAGTTATAGGCGTTGATGAAATTAGCAGTCGTCCGTTATTACGTGTTGGAGAAATTATAGAAACAATACCTGGCCTAATAGTCACGCAGCATGCAGGAGGAGGAAAAGCCAATCAGTATTTCACACGAGGATTCAACTTAGATCATGGGACGGATTTTGCGATAGACCTTGAAGACATGCCCTTAAATTTATCCACGCATGCTCACGGACAAGGTTATGCAGATATCAATAGCGTCATTCCAGAACTTATTTCCCAAATAGATTTTCAAAAAGGCCCTTATTATCCAACAAATGGAGATAATGCTACAGTTGGTGCTGCACATTTGCAGTATGCCTCTATTCTTCCAGCTAACACTATCTCATTAGAAGAAGGCTCTAATAGTTATACGCGCTTACTTTATACAGGCTCTACTGCTGCACTATCAGGACACCTACTTGAAGGTTTAGAATACTACCATGAAAATGGCCCTTGGATTAATCCTGATGATTACAAACGCTATAACGCAGTAACCAAATACACCCAAGGAGATAGTCAATTAGGATTTAATATAATGGCTATGTTTTATCACGGCACATGGAACTCTACAGATCAAATAGCAGAGAGCGCTGTATGTAATGGAGAAATCCCATTCTACGGAACACAAAGCCCATCTGATGGAGGCATATCACAAAAATTTAGTATTCAGGCTCAGTGGCATTATCTAAGTGATAATTCACAAACCTATCTATCCGTTTACGCATTTCATTACGATTTAGACCTATTTTCAAATTTTACCTATTATCTTAGTTCACCGCAAGGAGATCAGTTTGAACAACAAGATAATAGAAACGAGTTAGGCTTTAATCTAAGTAAAAATTACAATAGTAACTTCTTGGGATTTAAAAGTGAAAATGAATTCTCTAATCAAACACGCTTATCATGGATAGATGTAGGCTTATATCAAACGATCAACAGAAAGCGCACGCAAAAGACCGACTACACTGGCACTATAATTAATGCAGATACAAAAATTGATTCAATTCAGGAATCATCAAGCGCATTCACTTATAACAACAAAATTTGGTGGTCTAAAGTACTTAGAAGTGAACTCGGCTTTCGAGAAGATGTATATCTTGCAGACGTAAAAGATACCACTCCTATTAATTCTGGTACTAAACTCACTGCTCTATTTAGTCCAAAGTTTAGTCTAATATACACCTTAGCTCCTTCTACAGAGCTATACTTTCAATGCGGTTATGGATTTCATAGTAACGATGCACGTTCAATAACAGCAAAAGTAAATCCTGATAACACAGAAGTCGGTACTCACGTCCCATTGCTTGTGCATGCTCTCGGCTCAGAAGTAGGCTTACGAACAACTGCTATAGCCGGCCTTCATAGTACCATTTCTCTTTGGCAACTATCGAATAACTCTGAACTACTCTTTGATGGCATAGATGCTGATAGTGGACAAACAAGCATCACCACACAGCAGACACACAGATATGGCTTTGAATTATCAAATTACTACACTCCTATTAAAAATCTTATTTTTGATTTAGACATTGCAGAGTCATGGGCCTATTTCAATCAACCCACAACTTACACAGAAGACATAACACCAGGCGGATCACTTGTAGATGAGGCCATTCACTTAAGTATAGCTAGTGGAGTAGAATATAAAACGACGAACGACTTAGCATTCTCGCTTCGCTTACGCTACTTTGGCCCAAGACCGCTCACGTCAGATGGAACAGTAGAATCTAAATCTACATCAATCGTAAATTTTGGTTCTAGTTACCAACTCAGTAAATATTGCAAAACAACTTTTGAAATTCTGAATCTACTAAATCGTAGAGATCATGATATTGATTACTACTATCAATCTAAAAATACTCCAACAGCACCCGTCTTAAATGAAATTCATTTTCACCCCATCGAGCCTATTGAATTGAGGCTTGGAGTAATCATAAATTTATAAATCAAAATAGGACCTAACATTAAGTATCTAGGAATTTTATACTTTATCATTTAATCCTTATTGAGGTAGCCCAACTCTAAAGACCCACTAAAATTCTTATCTTCAAACAAGTATTTTAGCCTATCTCGAAGGATAAACTGTTTAATAAATATAAGTTACATTTACTCATAACTACGAATACGAAGTCTCTCTAACTAATGTCTTTACTTTCAGTGATTCTAATTCTTGAGATTATACCCACATCGTTCTAATTTATCTTAATGAAATTAATACCTATTATCTTAGTTAGTTTAGCACTAGGCTTTACTACTCTTAGTGTTCGCGCGAATGAGACAAAAGATGTTAAAGCATATCCGCTAGATACATGCTTAGTTTGTGGTATGAATTTAGGTATGATGAAGCCATATACTTTTGTGTATAAGGGTCAGGAAATAAAAGTATGCAGCGAAGACGAAAAAACTGCATTCGAAGCAAACCCTGACCTTTATCTTAAAAAACTTATCGACGCTAAAACTTCGGATAAAAAAAATAAATAATCACGTTGTTTATTTTGAGTTGGTGGACCCGATCGGGATCAAACCGACGACCTCTTCGTTGCGAACGAAGCGCTCTATCAACTGAGCTACGGGCCCGTTAATTATGGGTACCACTGTGCTAAAAACTTCGTTAGCTAGTCGAATTCAAATACTAGCTATTTTTTGCCAAATAGAAGGAATAAGACCAGTGGCAATGCGACCAAAACAGCCATAATTATGTAAATAATTAAGGTCGCACGCTCCGCTTTGGTCTTTTCAGGATCGTCTAAAGGCATTGGAATATACCCTTGTATGAAACTACAATATTGGCTCGTTAAGCAAGAACCCGATAGCTATCACTGGAATGATTTCATGCGCGATAAACGCACTTCCTGGGAAGGTGTGCGTAATTACCAAGCACGTAATAACCTCAAAGCTATGCAGCTAGCTGATCAGGTCTTATTTTATGCTAGCGGTGATTCAAAATCAGTCATGGGAATAGCCGAAGTCACCCAAGTAGCATACCCTGACAAAACGACCCAAGAAGAAGGTTGGGTAGCTGTTGAATTAAAAGCACTTAAGACTCTCGCTACTCCCGTTACCCTAGCCCAAATCAAGCAAGAACCATCACTCTCCACGATTGCACTTGTTCGAAATAGCCGTCTATCTGTATCTAGCCTAACTAAGGATCAATTTAACATGATCATTAAGCTAGGTAAATAATTCCATGATAGAACAGCTCACCATTCTAGCACCCGGCCTATTGGGCGGATCCGTTGCGAAAGCAGCGTATGCCACTAAGGCAGCTAAACGTATTGTGATCTGGTCTAGACGTCCTGAAACACGCAGGGCCTTACGTAAACAGAAGTTTGTTACCGAAGTTGCAGACACTCCAGAAGCAGCGGTCCTGGGAGCTAGTCTCGTTGTCATTGCTTCTCCTGTTACAAAAATCGTTCCCTTAATTGCACAAATTAATGCTCACTTAGCTAAGGGTTGCATTGTAACGGATGTGGGAAGCGTCAAAGAATCCATCGTTAAAAAAGGATCTAAGCTTCTTAAAGATGCTCATTTCGTAGGATCACATCCAATGGCAGGTTCAGAAAAAACAGGTTGGGAAAATGGATCTTCTGATCTCTTCAAAAATCGGACCTGCTTTATAACGCCAATTAAATCAACAAACAAAGAGGCAACAAAATCGGTGGCTCTATTTTGGAAAAAATTAGGTGCAAACGTCGTTGTTTGTGATCCTAAAAAACATGACAATACTGTCGCTCAGATCAGTCACTTACCGCAAGTGATTGCTTCTACCCTTTGCTCAGCGCTACTTAGAAAAGATCCTAAGGTATTAGCCTACGCAGGCAATGGACTTAAAGACACGACACGCATTGCTGGTAGTGATTCAGATCTTTGGCGTGAAATTATCGATTTAAATCAAAAAGAAATACTCAAAGCACTCCACAACTATCAAAAAGAATTAGCTCAATTTGAAAAAGCCTTGAAAGAAAAAAATTTCTCTCAAGTCACTCGTATATTAGCGCGCGGTAAATTTTGCCGAGAGCGTTTTATTTTAAGATAATCTTCCATGGCACTGCCCGCTGTACTTCCAATAACTCCTTTTACGCGCCCTATTAACGGCGATGTGATTATTCCAGGTTCTAAAAGCCTGACTAATCGCGCCATGTTGCTTGCTGCTTTATGTAAAGGACCTGTCACCTTGCAAGGGGCCTTATTTAGTGAAGATACAGCACTCATGGCTGAAGGTCTACGTAAGCTTGGCTTTAGTGTTTCAGAAGATTCCAAAAAATGTGAAATTCATGTTCAAGGACAAGGCGGGTCTATTACGTGCGAGAAAGCAGAAATCTTTGTAGGCCTAGCAGGAACAACGGCTCGTTTCATTACAGCGTTTTGCGCAGCAGCACCTTCAGGTGTATTTCAAATTGATGGAACTCCTCAGATGCGCAAGCGTCCTATGAGCGGCTTAATTGATGCTCTTAGAGAACTTAAAGTTGATATCCGCTGCTTAGAAAACGAAGGTCATTTACCTGTAGAAATTCATGCAAAAGGATTAGAGGGTGGAACGATCTCAATTGATGCCAGTGAAAGTAGTCAGATGTTATCGGCTATCATGATGGTAGCACCCCTTGCAAAAGCACCTATTACCGTAAAACTTAAAAAAGCGGTACGTGAACCATTCGTTATCATGACTGCAGAGCTCATGGGTCAATTTGGTATCAAAGTTGAAAGAACCAAGGACACAACAACGGTATATCCTGGCAAATATGATACTCCTGGTTCCAAGGAAACTTTTATCGTTGAACCTGATGCTACAGCTTCGAGTTATTTCCTCACCTTACCATTACTTACTGGAGGAAGCCTTAAACTTAAAAACTTAAGTAATAGATCACTTCAAGGTGATATCGCCTACCAAGCCGTACTAAAACAAGTAGGATACACAATAGAGGAAAATGACGATGGTATTGTAACTGAATTTAAAGCTAAAGTAGGAACCGGCGTATCTGTAAATTTTGAAGAATTTTCCGATACCTTTTTAACACTCGCTGCTGTAACGCCACTTCTTTCAGGACCAACTCGTATATCTGGCGTAGAGCATACCCGTAGACAAGAAACAGACCGTATCGCAGGTGCTGCGAAAAATCTTGTCGCTCTAGGACAGATCGTTACGGAGACAGAAGATGGACTTACGGTTACACCGAATAAAGAGGCAATGATTGTATTAGCTAAACAAGGTCCTATTGAACTCGACACTTACGGAGATCACCGTTTTGCAATGAGTTTTGGTATTTTAGGTACCTACGATTTACTGGGAAATGGAAAGCCATGGCTTTCTATACGCAATCCGTCGTGCTGCGCTAAAACATTTCCTCACTTTTTTGAATTGCTCGATTCACTCAGATCATAACCTTTAGATCTCTTGAGTACTCAGCCTTTTATAATTGTAGCTATTGATGGAGGTGCCGCTGCAGGCAAGTCATCCACTGCGCGAGCTATAAGCGAGAAATTTAACTTACTGCACAGTGACACGGGATCTTACTTTAGAGCACTAGCCTCGGAGATGCTTAAACGGGGCATTAGCTATACCGACCACGAAGCCGTAATAAGCGCTTTAAAATCTCTTAATCTCTCCACACGTATTACCGGAAGACGTGCCGATATGGAACTCTCAGGTCACGTTGCTGGAGAAGAAATTAGGAGTGCAGCTGTAAATCAAGCGGTCTCTCACTTTGCTGCTATCACAGAATTAAGAGAGAAACTAAAAGCCTATGAACGTAGCCAAGCAGACGTTGCTAGAGCGCATGGTT